>JACKQG010006679.1_pt1 | contig 12017 bp, 13 predicted proteins | sample 8237621 | NCBI WGS metagenome assembly JACKQG01 (sample SAMN15677084, study PRJNA649215) | marine metagenome | biome: marine; feature: Black Sea; material: saline water; isolation source: suspended particulate matter (SPM) from the Black Sea western gyre | collected 2013-06-09/2013-06-10 | depth...
TTATTATAACTGTATTTGCACTATTTAGTACTTTGCTCATGAATAATACAAGTTATGAACGTTTTTTCTTTTTGCCAAAACCGGTTAAGGCTTTTTTCACAATATGTATGGGTAGAAAAAACACAGCATCAAACATATAATTAAGGCGTGTTGTTTGGGCATCGATCCTATCAAATGGATGTAAAATAAATCCGTCACCATCTCCACTGTTTTTAGGCTTTACTTCAAATGTCATGGGACCCAGAGTTCGTAAAAGGTTCAGAACTGTTTTGAATCCTGCGCTTCCTTTTTGCGGCATTAAATTTCCAGCGGTTTGATTTTCATTCATGAGCTTTATTAATAAATGAATTTTATCTTTATAAATAACTTTTTTCCATTTTACCGTTCCTTGGGAAAAGTGGAATTTAGCTTTTTTCGCCATGAGGGGATGGGGGCGAGTGTCTCGAATGGATTCAACGAGTTGTAAAAAATAATTTTTCCCGCCTAAAGCCTGGGCGCACTCTGAGAGTTGTTTATTAAAATCCTTTTTAGCTTTTTCGTCTAGAGAATTGTAATCAAGCATATTTTGATTAAAGAGAATCGATGATTCTCTGGAACGAAAATGTTACATTTGCTTTGGTGGTTTTCCCGGCCAACTCAAAGACAGGATATGCGAGAAAATTAATGGGACCGGAAATTGGACCCGGTTCAAATACCAAATCGCGCCCGCGGCTGAATTCAATCCGATTCGCGGGATGATGACCAAAATAATAGGTGGACAGAGCCGAACATTTATCACCTTCACTAATATCAACGGGCCACCATTTTCCATCTGTGTAAAATTCTGCCCAGCAATGATAACCATCAATTCCGCCCTCGTTTCGTGCGGAAGGAATGGATGCGCCAATGGCAAAGCGAGCGGGAATATCTACAGATCTTGCCAAGGCAATAAAATAGGAGTGAAAATCTGTGCAGTTTCCGGTACGGGCATCGCAGGCATAAACGGCATCTCCTTTGCCCCAACCATCTCCATATTTCACGTAACTCATGCGATCGATGGTGTGATCATATAACGCTCGGGCTTGGGCAAGTTTCCCCAGTTTACCGTGAACGACTTCTTCAGCAATATCATTGAAAGACTCTAATCCCGGGACGAGACGATTGGAACGTAGAAAATCGGCTGGCTCCCGATTCTTATCCTCATACACGCCTCTTTCGAGATGTTTGACGCGATAGGAGATATCGATTGTTTTTCCGCTATGCTCCGGATTAAATACCATATAAAATGCTTTATTCCCGTTGATGTTTTCTTCCAAAATTTGGTGCTCTACGGGAGATTGAATGTGCATTAATTCAATAGATTGAAAAGAATCGGTTGTGGGGTAAGGAATCCACATACGGCCTTCATCCTTTATCTCCGGGAGTGTGACTCGATAGAAAAAATCAAATTCATCTGCCTCCTTCAAGACGCCGAGCAAATCGGGCGTTGCATCATCGGTGGGGAGGCGAAACCATGTTTTGTCTTCCCTTTGCTTCCATACGTAGAGAGGCTGTCCGTTTGTTTTGTGAACGGTGGTTTCTGTCACCTCCATTTCGCCTGCATCACCGGAAAGGAAAAAATCCACATCATACACATGTCCGTCTGTGCTGGCAAGATCAACGCAGGCAAAATGGCGACCGGGGGAAAGATGGGACAGATATTCCGTATGGACCCGAACCAGCTTGAGCCGGAGTTCCTTTCCTTCGTAGGGGAGTTTAAAATAACCCTGACCCAGCTTGGACTGGATTTCAATATGTTTTTCAATGCCGGCTTGAATATCGGCAGTGACCACGTCGGGGCTTGCTTTTTCGGCGGCAGCCGTCTCGCTGATGAGCGAAAAAAGAACGCATAGAATCACCGGGACGCCGATTGATTTTCGTCCATTACTCCCAAAAAGGGAGGACAAAAAGAATGATTTGATGAAACTAGTCCTCAGACGGTTGTTCGCCGGACGGGTGTTCATTTCTTGGATGTTCCCCTGACGGATGTTCACCGGATGGATGCTCGCTTGATGCTTCCTTGTGAGACGGATGTTCACCTTTTGGATGGTCTCCGGATACTTTCTTGCCGGCTGAATATTTGCAGGTTGCTTTATCGCATGTTCCCTTATAGTCGGCCGAATGTTTGCATGCTGCTTCCGCCTTAGACGGATGCTCGCCGGAAGAATATTCTTTGGACGGATGTTCATTTATTGACGTTTCTTCTGAAACTTTTTCCTGGACGACGCTTTCTGTTTTTTCATCTGATTGGCTATAAGCGGTTACGCTCAACGAAAACAGAGCAACGAGGGCGAAAGAAAGAGTCCGTTTTATGTGTGTATTTATTTTCATTTTATCATTCCTTGTGAAGTAATGAGTGTTTTTTTGATTTCCATAAATTACACCTGTTCTGGGAATAAATATCATAACAAAAATTCCCTGTAATCCTGAATTCTTCAGCATGAAAGCAAGGGAATCTCTAGCCAAGGTTGATAAATTTCTATAGATTGTTTTTTCTTCATAATCTGATCAGTACAAAATCTCAATTAATGTTATGATTGAATTTAGCAATACTCTGTTTTAATCCTCCACTATAGGGCATTACAATCCTGGCAAATCGCTACAGTTGTGTAACTTTTTTTTAAATAAAAAAACTACCTTTGCGGAAGTTCTTGCACTATTAAGGACATATTTTTAAAATAAAACATTCAGTTAATCCAGAGCTTCCGCAACGTTTATTTTTGCGTTGGTTTCAACTAACACCCGAAAACAAATAAACAATTTTAACGAACCCTAAAATAACTGCAAAGCAGATGATATATTACCGAAGAATAAAAGCGCTATGAGTAAAGGACATTAATTTTTTTCAACATAGGGAAGTGTTTTTTATTAAGAGTAGCCAGTGTTAAATCTGCTTCGATTGCTGTTGCGCCGATCAACGCATCTGCTAATCCAATGTGGTGACTTTTCTGGTATTTATTTTTAATTAAACCCCCTTCTTCCGCAATCTCGGTTGTAATAGGAATAACTTCACAGGCATTAATTAGGTTGTGCAAGCTGACGCGCTCCTTTTTTCCTTTTACTCCGGCAAATAATTCAGCAACGGTTAATGAAGAAATAATAGGCTGTATTTCTAGTTGATTCATGAAATTATTAGCACGTTGTTTGCCCCTTAAGAAATCAACTAAAATATTGGTATCAATTAAAAATGCTTTCATGATCTGTCCAAGCCGTCCCTGATTAAATCAAAATCAGGTAAATCTGTTCGATCTTTCCATAAACCGGCCGCTGCCCGAACTCGATCTTTCCAATTATTTTCATCACTGTCATGAATATATTTATCAATGGCATCACGGATTAATTCGCTTTTCGATTTTCCGGTTAACTTCGATAAGCGCTTCAATGTTTGTTGTTCTTCTTTTGTTATATATATTTGTGTTCTGTTCATGCTTAATCCTTCGAAAAGTTATAGAGTAATGTATAATATATACATCATATAAGAAAAGATAAAAATTATTAAGAAACGGCGTTCATCGTCTCCGCCAAGAACTTTTTTGATTTACAACGTCACCACCTGAAAACAAAAATGACTCCCGGGCTGGAGTCATTTCCTTCCCGGTTTAGCAGTACTATTAAGATGGATAGCCAATTATGTTTCTTAACACTGTATTTTGGTGGCGATTTCTTCTACAATCTGATAGGCATGATCTAAATTAAACTTATCATAATCATGCATTCGTAAAACCGGCTTTAATTGAGTTTCCAGCTGGTGATCCAGTTCTACCCTTTTTTCCTTTGAAATGTTTATCTTATCATTTCCCGGAACCATCAGTTTGATCTTTACCATTTTCAAAAAATCAGGGTCGAACAGATCGATTTTTTTAGAATCCACAGCTAAGTTCAGATCATAAAAATCCCTAATAGCCGGTTTCCGTCTTGTTAATGCTGCACGTATTTTCTCCGCAAAAGCTTCCTTTACATTCATCACTTGGACAGGAAACTCGGGGACTAATGATAGCTGATTAAACGGATTGACAGCGATAGTGCGAGCCGGTTTTTTTTCATAATCTTGAATCAGCGGCTCACGTAAGCCAATCTCAATTTTAATATATTCGAATTTGTCCAATACAGCTGATTCATACTGTATGGTTCCTATGTATTGACGAGACTGATTATGTCCGGTTAATGCGGCTGAGACAGAAATCCCGAGAATGGTTTCGGTTAACTCTGCAAATAATGATTTAACCGGATCAATTTTATTTTTCCTTTTCGATTTTGTCGTATTATTCGAAACAGGTATGATAAGATCCAAGTCTTCACTTAGTCGATAAAAATCCAGATGCACTTTGCTAAAACTGGTCCCACCTTTGAATACAAGTTCAGTCTTTCCACTGAAAATATGACCCAGAACCAGAGAACAATAGTAATCCTTTTCAATGAGGGAAACGGTAAAGCCGGTCTCTGCGGCTGAATAGGACAAGGATTCACGAAATATCTCAATATCCGTTTCATGGGGATATCTTACCAGACGATCACCCATTTAAAATAATTCCCCATTTCCGGTTTACCTTTCCTCTGTTTTCCCTGTTTGGAGTCCACGGTATGAGTGATTTCGAACGACTTAACTTTGCTGATAGTTGATTTATCAGTTTGGGTGATTGACGTAAAGAATCCAGTAAATAACCCATTCTCCGCATTGTGGCCTGGTTGCTGTACTTAATCGTAACATCGACCAATCTGGAAACAATTTCCGGTTCTGCTTGCAATGCTGATTCAATCCATTTATATCCCCGCGGCAGACTATTAAACCGCGACCAGTCATAGACAGCATCCATCAGCGTCCTGGATTTAGACGAATATGTAATAGAGATACCTTGAGGTGTCGCAATTTCGGTTATGGAGCCGAGACGTTGTCCACTGGTTTTTATAAACAGATAAGATTGACTGCCTATCCTTCTGGTACCTGAAATTCTGTTATTGTATACATAGAACATATTAGGAACCTGGTTATCCAATCCGTAAAAATTGAAAGCGGTAGGTCCGGTAATTTGGTATTGCCCGCCATACTCTTTCATGAGCTGCTTAAGAATAATAGCTGAACCGGGATTATATTTCCCGCCAACCGGTAATCGATCCGGTACCAGGTATACACCGCGTTTTAAGCGTACGATCCATCCCGAATCTGCTAATCGCCGCAATAAATCGGATTCTTGCGACTTAGTGATATTTAACACTGGAGCTATGTCTCCGGTGCGAATCACATTTTTGTTCTTTAACTGAATGTATGCAAAAAACTGTGAAGACAGATTTCCAAGTTCATTTCCTTTACGTTTCATGATATTTCCCGTTATCGGGCTATTAACCCATTAGTGTAAACTATAATAAACTATTTAAATTTCAAAATCAAATCTGCTATTATCCATATGATTATTTTTGACCCGCAACGTCAACACCCGAAAACAAAAATGACTCCCGGGCTGGAGTCATTTCCGTACTATACGGAAAGCATATTTGACTAAATGCTAATAATGTTTAACTTCAGGCTATAGTATAGTACGGAAAGTACGGAAAATAATATGAAAAAACTAAAGACAATTCAAAAAACACTCTATCGTTTCAGAGAAGATGGAGCCCGCTTCATTACGGTAAACAATAGCGAGTGGTATTCATTGTTCCGGGATGAAATTCGTAATTCGATTGCCATTGAAGGTGTGTTTTCTAATCGAAACGAACTTTTGAATGTACTGGAAATGGGACGAAGAACGCCCAATCAAAAAAGCGCAGCTATCCTGGGATATTTTGAAGCGGCAAGCACGCTTTATGAATATGCTGAAAATCAAAATGACTCCAATGAGTTTCAACTGCGCCAGGCAGATTTAAAACAGATTCATACATTATTAATGCGATATGAACATCAAATCGGCACATTTTCGGGGAAATTGGGCGGGTTTAGGGAAGAGAATATTGCAGTTACTGAATCAACGTTTACTCCATTGGATTTTCAATTTATACCGGAAATTTTACCCGTCTTTATCCAATGGCATAATGCTCAATTTAACGAACCAAAACAGGACGCCCTAACGTTTATGGCTGCGAGTCATGTGCTTTTTGAAACAATTCACCCTTTTCGGGATGGGAATGGTCGGGTGGGGCGTATTTTGTTGTCTTATTTATTGATAGGAAATGGATTGATTAACATTGCCATCAAGGGGACACAAAAGCCGGATAGACAAAAATATTATCATGCTCTTGAAAAAGGGGATAATAAAATTGAAATGATGCTTCGCAGAATAGAACAAGGCGAAAAACCAACGATAGCCCGAATCAATAAAGCGGTCAAAGAAAGTGATTTATCAACAATGAAATTTATTATTCAACAATGCCTAAATCAATCTCTTGACCGAATAGAAAAAGGAATTAAAACGTATGATTTAGATGCCATGATTCCACTCCGTGAAGCAGCAAAATTCTTTAATTACTCCCAAGACTATTTGCGCCAACTCATCCATTTAGGAAAATTGCCAGCTAAAAAGAAAGGGAAGCTTTGGATGGTAAAAGTGCGAGATATGAATACATATAACCAATCTTTGAGAAATCCATAAAGACATCTCATTTCCGTACTATACGGAAATTGTTATTGGCTAAATGCTAATATTGTTTAACATATATTTTATATACGGTACGGAAAGTACGGAAATTCCTTAACTTTCAAATAACACCTGAAAACAAAAATGACTCCCGGGCTGGAGTCATTTCCTTCCCGGTTTAGCAGTTTTTTTTGAGCCGCCTGCAAGTTGGGTTACCTGTCCGCCCCGATAATTTAATCTCAAATGGGGCAGTCGGGAAGCACGGCCATAACGCTGGTTGAGTTTATAGTAATCTTATATTTATAACATATATAACCTGGATTATTCATCAGAGAGAAAATATTTGTCACAAGTACAGAAATGAGTGAGGATAAATAACATGCACAAATGTAAGCACTAATCATTTAAGATGTTGACCGGATTTAAAAGCCGTGTTCTTCTAATATCTTCAACAATATTATCTACATCTCTGGATGCGGAAGGTCTGGGTTTCCGTGTGTTTTCTTACTTTTTTTCTTTTTACTTTTTTCTTTTGTTGGGGGTGTCGAATAGATTACCATCGGCCCAAGATTTCGTATCCAATCGTCCTCTGGTAAGTCCTCTATATCGCGGTAGCTTGGTGTCCTCTTATTTTTCTTTTTTGTCATTATTCTTAACCTACGAAGTTATACATCTGTTTAAATCAGTGAAGTTTCTGCCGTCACCTAAATCCCGGTAATATTGTTCTCCCGTCTGAACTTTATTGCTTGCTCTACCAGTCTTAAGCGTTCTTCCTCTATCTCTTCCGGTGTTCTCAAGTCTAAAGGACGCTCCTCTTCTGACGGAGGGTTGGTTTTACCATCCGTTTTTTCTTGCGTGTCTTCTGTAGACTTTGTCGGCCTGCGGAGCGAGACGACTGAATAACCTTCTGTAAACATCGGGTCGTCCGCTTTTGCCAAGTATTCTTTTAGTATCTTACCCATTTTCTTTCTCCTTATGTATTGCCTTTACACCGCCAAAACCATCGTAGGTAAAGCGATCGATTATTTTTCCATTTTCTGCTGCATTTTTTATCAAAAACTCTCTTTGTTCTTCTTCGGTATCGGGTTTTTGTTCCCCGGGCTTTTCCAGCTCCAACTGCAGCCATCCCCACAAAAATCCAAAGATGTATCCCGTAGCGGAACTGTGGGGCCATGTGTAATCATACACGGACATAATTCCGGACAGAGCCAGGTTAGTTTGTTCTCCGGGGTATTTTTTGCAGTAACGGACAAAGTCCTTTACTTTGCCTTTTAGCATCCGTCGTAAAAATTGCACATCCCAGTCATTCGTACTGCAACTGGCTGATTTATTCAGTAATTGCCGATAGAATGCCCAATCCGCCATCCACTCTGCCAACTGTTGGTTAATAGGTGTGAATTGACCATAGGAAGCCATCACGCCTTCCAGTCTGGCACGGATTAATGCCGCTTCCCGTTTGGATTGTATATCCGGCGCTTCTTTATGTATCGGATCGCCTTGGATTAAGAACGATTCCGTATGTTTGTTATTAGACATTTTCAGTCTCCTCTCTACGGCGAGCCTTCGAGAGACACGCCTTTTTTTAGGGAGACTTGCGGGACTGCTTCTTTGGGCCGGAATTAAATTCGGCTTAAGGGTTTAGCACATATTTTTCGTGGTTGCAATCCTGGCAAATCTCCACGTTCGTTTTCAATAAACTCTTTAAATCAAAAAAACAATTTTAACACCCCCTAAAACCCCCCCCTCATACGAGGGGGGAACTACAAGGGGGGTGGTATATAACTGTGAAAAACAAGAAAACAACTGTCATCTTGAATCCTGACATTTATGCCTGGGTAAAAGATCTCAAGTTTTGTTTAACTACGACGCTTAAGATTCTTCCTCACTAATCTGCGATTGGCTCATCAGAATAACATGAAGTTTAATGGACTGCATATTTATGGTATATGTTTAAATACCGGACCTTGGTATTGCCGCATACACTTCCAGGATAAGCATACATCATCCTGAATATTATCTCTTTCCACTCATCTGTGGTACCGGTGAAAAAACCGCCTTTGCCGTCGCAGGCGTGGCACTCTTTCCAGTCAGTTTCTTCCGCTCCGTTTATAACCCCGGGACCGCTGCACACTTCGCAGATATACCAATAGGGATAGAGCAATGAATCTAGCAACTGTCGGTGGGGTCCCGTGGGTTGAAAACCGGTCTTGCGGGAATATTTACACCAGTGTTCCACAACGCTTAATGCCCATGTGGATCCTGAAGAGGGGGTGGGTTTTATTTTTCTCGGCATAATGCCTCCTCTCTACGGCGAGCCTTCGAGAGACACGCCTTATTTAGTCAAATAACACCCGAAAACAAAAAAAGCGCCGGGGCGCTTTTTGCTCCCGGTTTAGCAGTTTTTTTTGAGCCGCCTGCAAGTTGGGTTAAAGCACGGCCATAACGTTGGTTGAAGTTATTCAATTACTTTTCTTAATTCAAGGATTATGTTGATTCTGCGGGAAAAACAAGCGCATCTTTTATTTAAGGACTCTTGTATAAATCTTATCCCTTTTGTTGAGAATTCACCAAAGCACCGCGCACAATATACCTTTCTTCCGCTTTGCCTACAAAATTAAAGGGATAACAGGTAATGAGCGTTATAACATCTTCTCCCGTGTCTTCCGTCCAGTAAATATCATCTCCTGCAGTAGGTGTAATATCCGTCACGATATAGAATGATGATTTGGAAGCTGATTCCAGTTTAATTAGGTCATTTTTCTTAATCTTGTTTAGCTTGCGAAAATGACTGTCTCGATGTCCGGCGAGTACAACATTGCCAATCGTACCGGGTTTTGCTGTGTTGGACAAATGCCCCGGACCAAAAGCCAGGGCTTCTCCGGATATTTTATCCAATACTACACAGTCCATACCGATGGATTCTATCTCAATCCTACCTACGGGATGAAAATCCGCCCATTCCCAGGGTTTTACTTCTGCATGAGTTTCTTTTGTTTCTGCCCAGGCACTATTGATAAGCATTTTAGCAGCTATCCCCTTGGAATAATAAAATACGGATCTGCCTGCAAGAAAGACACCGCCAATAAACAGGATAACTGGAATTATTTTGTAAACCCGGTTCATTTCTCTCTCCTGAAGAAAAACCGTGTTAAAACTTCGCTTAAACCAATCAAAAGCAACCCCAGGATAAACTGAAGCGGGTAGGACGTCGCTGTTTGAGGAAGTTTCATTTTCTTTTGCTTTAACTGAATCTCATCTCCGTTTAAACTAGCCGTTCTCATTTTGTACGCATCGGGATTACCAAAGACAGCTTCATAATCCCAGCCCTGAGGTAGATCAACAGGAATAGCCAGAGAAGCCAAATCATGTTTTGGATTAACAATTAAATTTTCCACAGCCACAAAGGAAGTAAACTTTGTAATTAGACGATGATCAATGGCCATTGATACGATGTCTTCTTTTACAGATTTATCTCCTAATCTATACTCATTCATAAGACCACTGATCTTCTTTCTCGCCCATAAGGTAGATATGGCCGGATTATCCTTACCCGTATCTGTTATAATAGGCATTTCCAAGGAAATGATACCTTCTTGAGTCCGGCCGGTGAGTGTCACCTTTTTGTTGTTCAAATCTGCTGACTTACCAAAAATGAGCAACGGTTCACCCTTGAATAAATCCGGTACAGATTTTGGCACCAAATCAACTTCACCATCAATGGATAAATGAATATTTGTAAGAACCGGGCTGTCTATTTTTTTCAAAAGATTCATCATTTTTTCTTCTACTTCACGCGGAGAAGAAATATACGTAAATGTTCCCCGGCCCTGTTCCGCAGCTTTTCGTAAAAGAAAACTGTTGGGTGCTGATCCGATACCGATGGGAAAGAGCCTGGCATTACCCAGCTTATTATTGATTGCCTGCAGTATTCGGGTTTCATTTCCTACAGATCCATCGGTTATAAGGAAAATCATACTTACAGCTGAAGAACTCTGGGCTTGGTGCATTCCTTCATTTAACGCCGATAGCACTTCCGTTCCACCTTCCGCTTTAAGATTACGTATAAACATATATGCAATTTGCTTATTATCCTTACCAGCTTTTACAGTCTGGGCGGAAAACGTGTGATAACTATCGTTAAACGCAACAATATTGAAATGGTCTTTTTCATCCAATTGTCTAATGGCTGTCTCCAAGCTACTCTTCGCCTGGCGAATGGATGCACCTTTCATGGAGCCGGAAATATCAATAATGTAAATCATTTCTTTCGGCAGTCGGTCGTTTTCAGTTTCATCAGAATTGGGAACTGCCATAAGCATAAAATAAGAATCATTTCCCTTTTGAGCAGAAAACAATGCTGCTTTGGGTTCATGACCTTGTTTAATCTTGTATTCTAACACAAAATCACGATTGGGAATGTCTACTCCTTTTGACAGTGAAATAATCCGCTTTCCCGTTCCCGTTTTTTCTACATCTACTGTATGCGTTATAGATTGAACAGATTCAATATCCAGACCGGCGTTTAAATCTACAACTAGAGAAACTGAATTTCCCGTTTCAGCTCCATGGAGAAGTACCGGCGGTGTAATTCGGCTGGCGTCCTCAACCTGATCTGTATCGTATGACCAGCCGCTCCCGGAATATCCGGTAACCACTTTCCCGGGGATATACCTCGGGCCTACCACTGTGGGAAAGCGCAGGCTGAAGACACCATTAGTGTATCGTACATGATCCACGTATTTTAATCTGACAATAATTGTATCACCGGGCATAATATTTGCTACAGAATTGGTAAAAATATTGGGTCGTTCCTGTTCGGTGAGACTGGCACGTTTTCCTTCTTTTTTCGCTTTTGTGTAGATCTTTTTTGCTTCTGCTTTCTTTTTTACTTCACTTTCTATTAAACGATTCCCGATAAGCATCTGCATCTCATATATCGCCGCTTCTTCCGGCAGTGGGAACACATAGATGGCTTCGATGGGAATCTCCCCGTCATTAGTAAACATCTGATCTACCGTAGCAGAAGCCACCATTCCGTCTATTTTGATTTTGACATCAGTTTTTAGTTTAGGGATTTCGTAGTAAAAGCCTTCCTGATCATCTTCCACTAACAGCATTCCTGTTTCTACTTCATTCAGTTTTATAAGCGGCGATTGTGAATCTGCAAGGCAGAAGGAAAATTGGATAAGGATTATCCACAATGATTTATAAACAAGTGATAACATTCTGGGCATGGCGTGCTCCTTTCGTATTAATTAAAAAAATAGCCGCAAAACTGTCTATTCAGACAGTCCTCCGGCTACCTCTTGGTCTCCTTTTAAGGAGTTTTACTTCACTAACTTCTATCTATTACAAATCAGAGGGGGACAAGTTCCTTGGTTAAATATTATCCGGCAATCTTCCTTCTTTCTTTCGTATCCGGTACGTTTCATT
>JACKQG010006681.1_pt1 | contig 12015 bp, 12 predicted proteins | sample 8237621 | NCBI WGS metagenome assembly JACKQG01 (sample SAMN15677084, study PRJNA649215) | marine metagenome | biome: marine; feature: Black Sea; material: saline water; isolation source: suspended particulate matter (SPM) from the Black Sea western gyre | collected 2013-06-09/2013-06-10 | depth...
CTGTTTTTGTACCCTTTTCCTTGTTTCCCGAAATACATTCTCCTAAATTTGTATTGGCACGATTATTGTAAAGTGAGTAGTTCAGTATGGTGAAAAAGAAAAAGATTTTAGGTATTATTCCAGCGAGATACGAGTCTACCCGCTTTCCGGGCAAGGTTCTGGCACCCATCAATGGAATCCCAATGGTAGCACGGGTTTACCAGCAGGTTTGCAGGACAAATCTACTCGATTCTGTTGTTGTTGCAACTGACAGCAGACGCGTTCAACTCACGTTGGAAGCTTTAAAAATACCGGTTCGAATAACTTCATCTGGCCACAAATCCGGCACAGAACGAGTGGCTGAAGTTGCAGAGAACAGCAATGCTGATATCTTTGTGAATATCCAGGGAGATGAACCCTTCATTGATCCTGATGTTATTGATCTGGCGTTGAAACCGTTTTTAGAAGACGAATCTCTGAAAATGGGCACAGTGGCAAGTACTGCTTTGTCCGATGAAAATTGGGAAGATCCCAATACGGTTAAGGTTCAAGTTTCGGAGGATGGATTTGCGGAAGATTTTTTTAGGTTATACAGTGGGAATGAGTCAAAGAATAACATTTATAAGCATGTAGGACTATATGTGTTTGATGGAAAATTTCTTCATAAATTTGCCAGTATGATACCAACGAAAAATGAACAGGAATCTCATCTGGAGCAAATGCGGGCTCTGGATAATGGAATCCCGATAAAAGTGGTGGTAACCGATTACGATGGAATCACTGTTAATACCCCGGAAGATTTGAAATTAGTTGAGAAACATTATGGTAAAACAACCTACTAAGTACATTTTTGTTCTGGGTGGTGTGCTTTCAGGATTGGGCAAAGGGATTGCTTCGGCATCCATCGGTTATTTACTGAAAAGTCGGGGGTTTTCCGTAACCATTATGAAGCTCGATCCCTATCTCAATGTAGATCCCGGCACGATGAATCCCTTCCAGCATGGTGAGGTCTTTGTGCTTGATGATGGTTCTGAAACGGATCTTGATCTTGGGCATTATGAGAGGTTCACCGGTATCGAAATGAGTGCTGCCAATAATACCACAACCGGGCAGATTTATCAGGCTGTTCTTGACAGGGAACGTCGTGGAGATTATCTCGGACAGACGATTCAGGTGATTCCTCACATCACCGATGAAATCAAACGGGTGATAAAAGCCATCAACATACCTAAAAAATTCGAAATAGTCATCTGTGAGGTGGGTGGTACAGTGGGTGATATTGAAAGTCTTCCTTTTCTTGAAACCATCCGTCAGATGAGAATGGAGTTGGGCAAAGAAAACTGTTTTATTGCTCAGGTAACATTGGTTCCATTCATTAAAACCAGTGGAGAACTGAAAACAAAACCAACTCAGCATAGCGTGATGAAACTCCGGGAAATCGGTCTAAATCCGGATCTTCTCCTCTGTCGCACGGCTTATCCCATCCCCCGATCTGTGAGAGATAAAATCGCCCTCTTCTGTAATGTTCATCCAAATCACGTTATTGAAGCAATTGATGTGGAGAGTATTTATGAAGTTCCGCTGGTCTTCTACAATCAGGGAGTAACTGGTATTATTATAAATCAGTTTTTGTTAGACGACACTGATCACGATATATCAAAGCTTGAAAATTTTGTTTATCGAGTTAAAAATCCTTCTCAACGAGTCACCATTTCCCTCTGTGGAAAATATACCTCATTGCCGGATTCCTACAAGAGTGTGATTGAAGCATTTACTCATGCTGCAGTTGAGAATGATGCTCATGTAATTTTACACTGGGTGGATACAGAAGATATTCAGAGCCAGGAAGATGCCATTCAACATCTAAGTAAAGCAGATGGAATTTTAATATTACCGGGATTTGGCAGCAGGGGAATTGAAGGGAAAATCATGTGTGCCCAATTTGCCCGGGAGAACAGGGTCCCGTGTCTTGGAATATGCCTGGGACTTCAATGTGCGATGATTGAGTTTGCCCGGAATGTATGTGGTCTGAAGAAGGCGAACAGCACCGAGTTTAAAAAACAGACGCCTGACCCCATTATTTCCCTGATGGCTGACCAGAAAAAAGTAAAGAGTAAAGGGGGGACAATGAGATTGGGTGCCTATCCATGTAAGTTGAAACCGGGCACTCGAGCCTATGCCGCCTATCGAAAAAAGATGATTTTAGAAAGGCATCGACACCGGTATGAAGTGAACAATAAGTATCAAACACTTTTTGGCAATCATGGGATGATTTTCAGCGGTAGCAATCCAGAACTTAATCTTGTAGAAATCATTGAATTGAAGGATCATCCCTGGTTTGTAGCAAGCCAGTTTCATCCTGAGCTTAAAAGTCGGGTGGAGAAAGCTCATCCTTTATTTAGGGAATTTGTAAAAGCTTCCATAAAATACAGGAAAACTAAATGAAGATTCAAGTGGGAGATATTGAGTTTGGTGGTGAAAAACTGTGTGTCATTGCAGGTCCGTGTGTTATCGAATCACGGGAGCACTGTTTAAAAATGGCGGAATCATTGAAGAACCTCTTAGAGAAATTGGAAGTACCATTTGTCTTTAAGACATCTTTTGATAAGGCGAACCGTACCTCTGTAGACTCGTTTCGGGGCCCGGGTCTGGATGATGGTTTGGCAATTCTTCAGGACGTGAAGGAACAGCTGGATGTTATTGTTTTGACGGATATTCACGAACCGCGTCAAGCTTCTCCTGTTGCTGAGGTTGTGGACATCGTTCAGATTCCCGCTTTTTTATGTAGACAGACCAGTCTTCTTCTTGCAGCGGGGAAAACCGGGTCTGCCATCAATGTAAAAAAGGGGCAATTCATTGCTCCTTGGGATGTAAAACCCATTACTAAAAAAATTGAGTCAACGGGGAATCACCAAATTATCATTACCGATCGCGGGGTCAGCTTTGGGTATAACACTCTCATTTCCGATATGCGATCAATACCTATAATCCAGAAGATAGGTTATCCAGTTGTTTTTGATGCCACTCACAGTGCTCAGCGTCCCGGGGAAATGGGATCAAAAACAGGTGGTGATAGGGAGATGATTCCCGTGCTGGCGAGAGCGGCTGTGGCAGCAGGATGTGACGCAATCTTTCTGGAAGTGCACGATAATGTGGCTCATGCAAAAAGCGATGCCGCTACCCAGTGGCCACTTGATCAAACGGAGAAATTGATAAGATCTTTGATAAATATTCGGGAGATAGCGTTTTGATATGAATAATGAACTAAAAAGTGTAGCTGAAAAAATTAAGATTGTCATCACAGATGTAGATGGGGTTTTGACGGATGGTACCATTTACAAGGGTAACGATGGTAGAGAATTTAAACGATTTAGTATTCTCGATGGAGCGGGAGTTGTACTTGCCCGAAGTGCTGAATTGAAAATTGTGTTACTATCAGGACGTTTCTCTCCGGCAACTGCAGCACGGGCGAAAGAACTTGGTTTGAGTGATGACTGCTATCAGGGTGAAATAGATAAATTAAAGGTTTATAAAGAGTTAAAAACGAAATACGATTTTTCTGATGACGAGGCAGCTTTTCTTGGGGATGACTTTATTGACCTTCCAGTGATGGAGAAAGTAGGACTTCCTATTGCTTCAGCCAATGCTGTTTCAGATGTAAAAAAGAAATCAAAATATGTAACAGAGGTGAAAGGGGGCGAAGGGGCTTTTAGGGAAGCCATAGAAATGATTCTGAAACTTCAGGGAAAGTATGACACTGCCATAAAGCATTTTCAACAAATGATTCATAATCATAGGAGAGGTAAAGATTATGGGGAGCAGTAAGAATATTAATGTTGGGAAAGAGGTAATACGGATTGAGGCAGAAGCTGTGAAGAATCTACAAAATCGAATTGATAGTAGTTTTGATGAAGCTGTGAATCTCATTTTTAATTGTAAAGGGCGAGTCATCGTAACAGGGATGGGGAAATCGGGACTCATTTCTCAAAAAATTGCATCAACACTTGCCAGTACAGGAACGCCAGCACAATTTATTCATCCGGGTGAAGCTATTCACGGAGACCTGGGAATGATCACCAAGAATGACATTGTTCTTGCCATTTCTTACGGAGGTGAAACCCTTGAAATTGTCCAGATGATGCCGGCGATATCACGACTTGGGGTAAAAGTCATTGTCTTCGTGGGAAGAATGAATTCAACTATTACTGATATGGCTGATGTAGTGATAAATACCAGTGTGGATCGTGAAGCATGTACCCTTGATCTGGCTCCCACAGCAAGCACTACAGCTACTATGGCGATGGGGGATGCCTTAGCTGTTGCTCTGCTGGAAAAACGAGGATTTCAGCAGGAGGATTTTGCATTACTTCATCCCGGCGGTTCTCTGGGGAAAAAGTTATTGTTAACAGTGAAAGAAATTATGCATAGAGTGGATGAATTGGCGATTGTCGACGTGGATATGGATATCCAGTCAACCCTTTTGACCATTAGTGCTAAGAGACTCGGAGTTGCCATTGTGACGGAGAATAACGGGAAATTGTCTGGGATTATCACAGATGGTGATATTCGTCGAGGCCTTGAACAGGGTGGAGATATATTCGCAAAGACAGCAGAATTTTTAATGACAAAAAACCCCAAATGGGTAACTGAAGATACTCTTGCCATCAATGCACTGGAAAAGATGGAAAAATATTCTATCACAAGTTTGTTCGTTTATAAGGGTAGGAAAAATGATCGGCTACCGAATGGTATAGTTCATATCCACGACATTTTGAAGTCAGGAATTATGTGATGCGTCTGGTTATTTATTTGTTTTTTGGGATTTATTTTGTTGCTTGTAGCTCACAGGATGAAAGCGTCGGGAATCTCAGCCGGGAAAATCTTCCTGACCAGGAGAGTTGGGGAACTACCATCATCATTACGAAAGAAGGGAAAAAGCGGGCTGTAGTAAGAGCAGGACATCTTGCAAAATATAGTAATCAACAAAAGGTAATCCTTGATAAAGATGTGGATGCTGACTTTTTCTCCATTGAGGAGAAACATATGTCCAATTTGAAATCGGAAAAGGCGTTTGTATTTGAATCAACGGACAATCTTTCTGCCACTGGGAATGTTGTTGTAGTTTCTGACAGTGGAGTAACTCTTTATACCGATTCACTTTACTGGGACAATCAAGAAGGACGGGTAACTACAGATGACACGATTATGTTAACTACGGAATCAATGGACACCCTGTTTGGGATAGGATTTGAATCAAATGTAGATTTGACCCATTGGAAAATTTTGCATCCGTGGGGAGTGAGGGGGAGGTGATTTCTGGTGAGCCATCAATCCACACAGACAATTTTAAAGGCAAATAACCTCAGTAAAAATTATGGAAGACGAACCGTTGTTAAGGAGGTAAATCTTGAGTTGCGAAAAGGGGAAATTGTTGGCTTACTTGGTCCCAACGGCGCTGGAAAAACCACCACTTTTTATATTATCACTGGTATGATAGCTCCCACGGTGGGGCGTGTATTTTTAGGAGACAAAGAAATTACAAGTTTCCCGATGTATAAACGGGCAAGGATGGGAATCAGTTACCTGGCACAGGAACCATCCATTTTTTCGAAATTATCTGTGGAGAACAACTTACGTCTTGTTCTTGAAATGACAGACCTCACGAAGAAGGAGCAGGAGGAAAAACTTGAAAGTTTGTTAAATGAGTTATCTATTATTCATATCCGGAAGTCCAAAGCGTATAATCTCTCTGGAGGAGAACGTCGTCGTACCGAGATCAGCCGAGCTCTGGTGCTGGATCCCGATTTCATTCTTCTTGATGAACCGTTTGCAGGTGTGGATCCAATTGCTGTTGAAGACATACAAAATATAGTTCAATCGTTGAAAGAGAGAAGCATTGGAGTGCTTATTACAGATCACAACGTCAGAGAGACTCTTGCTATCACGGATCGAGCATATTTAATGTATGATGGTCAGATACTGAAAGAAGGTGATGCAGATTATCTGGCAAATGACGCTGAAGCGAGGAAACTTTATCTTGGTGAAAGATTTAAACTTAAATAAATGGTAGAAATAAAACAGTCATTAGAGCAAAAACAGAAGCTATCTCCGCAGCAGATTCTTCAGACAACCCTGCTACAGCTAAATTTAATAGATCTTGAACAGAGGATTGCTCAGGAATTGGAAGATAATCCTGTGCTCGAACTGAAAGAAGTAGAACAGGAAAATACAGTCTCAGAGTCTCAAGAAGATGACGACATAGAATGGGACGAAATTTTGAATAGCCCTGAAGATTTTAATCTGCGTACGAGATATGAGCGAAACAGGGAAAATCCCGGTTTACCCATCAAAGAACGGCTGAATCCTATTGATCATCTTATTACTCAGATTCACCAACTCGATATCTCTCAGGATGAACGACGTATTAGTGAAGAGATTGTATGGAATATCGATGACCATGGATATCTGGATACAGAATTAGAGATCATTGCTGATCGGTTGAACGAGCCCGATGAAAAGGTTGAAGATATTCTTAAGTTAGTTCAAAAACTTTATCCTGTAGGCATCGGAGCGAGGGATTTACAGGAATGTCTAAAAATTCAATTGGAGGTTCAGGGAGGCAACAATCTTGCCTTAAAAATTGTGTCTGATCATTTTAATGACTTTGCCAACAGGCGATTTGAGAGATTGATGGAGGATTTACAGTGTAGTCAAGATGAATTGAATGAAGCTATCGATGAGATTTCTCACCTGAATCCCAAACCTTGGGAAGGACCTCCAACTTCTGATGCTGAATACATTATTCCTGATGTTGATATTGAAGAGGTAGATGGTGAATTTGTTGTTACGTTGAGTGATTCAAATCTTCCCGATATCCAGATATCTCCGACTTACTTGGGTATGATGAATTTAGATAGTAATTCAAATTTGGATGTCAAAAAATTTATCAAAAAAAAGATGGAATCAGCACAGTGGTTTGTTCAAGCAGTACAGCAAAGGCAAATAACAATTATGAAGGTGGTAAAGGCAATTATACATCTTCAACCCGATTTTTTTGATGGTGAAATATCGTCATTAAAACCAATGGTACTGAAAGATGTGGCAGATCTGATAGATATGGATGTTTCCACCATCAGTCGAGTAACACGCGGGAAATACGTTCAGACACCATACGGGATATTTGAATTGAAATATTTCTTTTCAGGGGGAATTGCTACTGAGCAAGGAGAAGAGATATCAACAAAGATTGTAAAGGAAGAGTTGAGAAAGGTTATTGCTGGTGAGAATAAGAGGCATCCTTTTTCTGATGACAAGCTGGCGAAATTAATGAAGGAGAAAGGATATTCTATCGCTCGCCGAACGGTGGCAAAATATCGGGAGCAGATGAAAATTTCCGTAGCACGATTACGGAGAGCCCTTTAAAGCTTTTAGTCTATGATTACATGTCGCTTGACCTGTGGAAAAATATTAGTTTAAACAAAGGAGAATAACAATGGCTCAAAAAATAGTAATCGGGGATAGAGAAATCAAAATCCCTGAATTTAATATAGGATGGATTGCTATCGTTCTTATTCTGGTAGTATTCCTCCTCCTATGGAGTTCAGCATTCACAGTGGCTCCTGAGGAAGTTGGGGTGGTGCTGACTTTTGGTAAGTACACCCGTTTGGTGAGACCAGGACTTCGCTTCAAGTGGCCCTACCCAGTCCAGACAGTAGATAAGGTTCCAGTCCAGAGACAACTGAAGGAGGAATTTGGTTTCAGAACAGCACGGCCTGGGGTTCGCACTCAGTATATTACAGGGGGAGCGACTGGCGAGTCTCTGATGTTGACTGGCGATCTCAATGTAGCAACGGTGGAATGGACGACCCAGTATAGGGTTAGCGATCCTTATAAGTACCTGTTTAAGGTCCGGCATGTGAGCGATACGTTTCGCGATATGAATGAGGCAGTCATGAGGGAGATAATAGGAGATAGGAGCATCAACGAGGTCCTGACGATTGGGAGGCAGGAGATTGCCTCTATAGTTGAGAAGCAACTTCAGGAACTTTGTGATCAGTATGATACAGGGCTCAAAATAGAGCAGATCGTGCTGAAGGATGTAAATCCACCTGATAAGGTTAAGCCGGCATTCAACGAAGTAAATCAGGCACAGCAGGAGAAAGAGCGTATGATAAACGAGGCGGAAGCTGAGTATAATCGTGTCATTCCCCGTGCCAGTGGTGAAGCAGAACAAGTGATCCAGAGAGCTCAGGGATATGCGACTGAACGTATCAATCGTGCTAAAGGTGATGCGGAGTTATTCAAGGACTTACTCGCCGCATACAAAAGGGCACCAGAGGTGACCCGAAGTCGGATTTTTCTTGAAACTATGGGTGCAGTTTATCCCAATGTGAAGCAGAAGATTGTTCTGGATAAAGAACTGAAGGGTGTCCTGCCTTTATTGCCGCTGGGAAAGGAGATAAAACAATGAAGAACTTTGTAATGATCGTTGTCACTACCTTAATTCTTCTGGGTATTATGGTCGTCGGAGGCTCTTTCTTTGTCGTCGATGAAACCCAGCAAGTTGTAATAACGCAGTTTGGTGACCCAAAGGGAGATCCTGTCAATACTTCCGGTTTGAAGGTCAAAATACCCTTCATCCAGAAGGCAAATTACTTTGACAAACGATTCCTTGAATGGGATGGTGATCCGAATCAGATACCAACGCGGGATAAGCGATTTATTCATGTTGACACCTATGCACGCTGGCAAATTATTGATCCGCTTAAATACCTTGAAAGGTTGCGAGATGAGTTAGGTGCTCAATCACGGCTTGACGACATTCTTGATGGTGAGGTCCGCAACATTGTGGCAAGCCACGACCTCATAGAAGTGGTACGTTCCAGCAACCGTGAGTTTGCCGTAACAGAAGAGGTGTTGGGAATAGAACCTGAGAAATACGAGGTAATTGAACAGGGCAGAAGCAAGCTTGCTGAGGAAGTACTTAACGCAGCCCAGAAGCGTACAGAGGATCTTGGAATAGAAATCCTGGACTTCCGTTTTAAACGGATCAACTATGTCAGAGAAGTTCGGACTGAGGTTTACAATCGAATGATCTCGGAACGAAATCGGATTGCTGAGCGTTTTCGATCTGAGGGAGCAGGTGAATCAGCACGTTGGAATGGCCGGAGGGAACGGGAACTCAAAGAAATCACTTCAGAAGCATACCGACAGTCGCAGGAGATTAAAGGGAAGGCTGACGCCAAGGCAGCAGATATCTATGCAGAAGCATACAGGAGTGATGCAGAATTCTATCGTTTCTATAAGACAATGGAAACCTTTAAAGATGTAATAGATGAGGGGACTATCCTCGTGTTGACTACCGATGGTGATTTTCTGCGATATCTTGGACAGGCAAAATAGAATCTGTCGAAGACCATCATTTTTTGTACTTGATGGTGGTGTTACAGCTGAAAATAGATTCTCAATGGTGACATAGTAGATTTACCATTAAATTCGGTGGTTACTCGCTATTGAAGAGGGAGGAAAAAAATGATATTTCATTCCACGACAATTCTTGGTATTCGCCTGGGTAAAAATTCAGCTATGGGTGGTGATGGACAGGTAACCCATGGTGATATGCAATTGAAACAGAAGGCGGTGAAGGTGAGGAAATTCACCTCAGGTAAAAATGAGATTTTAGGTGGTTTTGCTGGCGCTGCTGCAGATGCATTTACCCTTTTCGAAAAATTTGAATCAAAGTTGGATGAATACGGTGGTCAACTTCAGCGATCGGTTGTGGAATTGGCGAAGGATTGGAGAACTGACAAATACCTTCGCCATCTTGATGCTATGTTAGCCCTGATGGATAGGGGAAGCAGTTACATCGTTTCTGGGGATGGAAATGTGGTTGAACCAGACGGACCTGTAATTGCCATCGGTTCTGGGGCAGGGTATGCCCATGCTGCAGCATTAGCTTATCTTGAGGAGAAGAAGTACAGTCCCAAGCAGGTGGTGAGAAAAGCCCTAAAAATCACTGCGGATATTTGCATTTATACCAATGACCAATTAACAATTCTGGAGTTGACATAATGGATCTGACGCCGAAACAAATAGTCAGAGAGCTGGATAAATACATCGTTGGGCAGGAGGAGGCAAAAAAATCAGTTGGCATTGCCCTTCGGAATCGGTGGCGACGGCAGCAACTTTCTGAGGAATTACGGGAAGAAATTATCCCCAACAATATCATTCTTATCGGTTCGACAGGCGTGGGGAAAACAGAGATTGCTCGCCGATTAGCTTCACTGGCAAAAGCTCCGTTTATTAAAGTTGAAGCCTCTAAATTTACCGAAGTTGGTTATGTAGGCAGAGATGTAGAATCCATCGTTCGGGATCTGTTGGACCTGGCAGTTTCAATGGTCAGGAGAGAGAAGGAACAAGAGGTACAAACCACTGCTAAGAAGATGGCTAATGAACGGTTACTGGATATTTTATTTCCTGGTGATGAAAAGGTGCAGAGAAAGGGTGAATCATCGGAAACAGCTGAACGACGTCAACGAACTCGTGAAAAATTGCGAAGCAAATTGGAAGAGGGCAAATTTGAAGATAGGATTGTGGAGATTGACGTTCCAGATGAATCTACTCCTTTTATGCAGGTGTTTGGTCCTATCGGGATTGAGGAAATGGGAATGAATCTACAGGAAATATTTGGCAGTTCCATTCCCAGAAAACAGAAGAGACGCAGAACCACAGTGTCAGAAGCTCGAGAGATAATCCGAGTTGAGGAAGCCTTAAAATTGATTGACCATGAAGAAGTCCGTAAACTGGCTAAGGAGCGCCTGGAACAATCCGGGATTGTCTTTCTTGATGAGATTGATAAAATTGTTGGAAAGACAGGTGGAGTAGGACCTGATGTGTCTCGTGAAGGGGTTCAGCGGGACATTCTTCCCATCGTGGAAGGGTGTAACATCATCACCAAATATGGTGTCGTGAAAACTGACCATGTCCTTTTTATTGCGGCAGGGGCTTTTCATAACTCCAGTCCATCGGATATGATACCAGAATTGCAGGGACGGTTTCCTATACGGGTGGAGCTGAACAATTTATCAACTGAAGACTTCGTGAATATCCTCACTCATCCACAAAATGCCTTAATCAAACAATATACGGCACTGCTTGAAACAGAAAAAATTACATTGAAATTTACAAAAGCTGCTATACGAAAAATCGCTGGAATTGCCACGGAGGTTAATGAAGCAACGGAAAATATTGGTGCCCGTAGATTACATACAGTAATGACGACATTATTGGAAGATATACTTTATGAAAAATCAGGTGAGGAGAATGAAACAATCACCGTTACCAAAGAGTTGGTGAAGGAAAAGCTTGCTGATATTGTTAAGGATAGGGACTTGAGTAGGTACATTCTGTGATATCAGTATCGTGAAAAAAGGTGATAGTTACTGAAAATATTAACCACTAAGGTTTCATTCAGCTGGGGCGGAGGTTATAATTGAAAAAAGATTTTTTACAAATTACCGATTTTAGTAGTGAAGAGATTCACGAGCTGTTTGATCTGGCTGCCAAGTTGAAACGAGAGATGAAGGAAGGTAAATCACACCACTATTTTCAAGGAAAAAGTTTAGCGATGATTTTCCAAAAACCATCAGCTCGAACCCGGATATCGTTTGAAGTTGGGGCTCACCAATTAGGGGGATATGCTCTATATCTATCGCCATCGGATATCGGTCTTGGGAAACGTGAAACTATAGCAGATATAGCCCGGGTTCTATCGCGATACAACGATATGATTATGGCTCGAGTGTTTGACCATGACCACATTCTAAAGCTTGCGGAACATGCTACAATTCCGGTAATCAATGGATTAACAGATTACAATCACCCCTGTCAGGTAATGGCGGATATTTTCACTGTTTTAGAACATCGTGGTAACCTGGAGGATCTGAAAGTTGTGTTTGTAGGAGATAGCACCAATGTCTCCCATTCATGGCTTCAATTAGCTCAGAGACTCCCTATGGAACTGATCATTGCTTGTCC
>JACKQG010006682.1_pt1 | contig 12014 bp, 12 predicted proteins | sample 8237621 | NCBI WGS metagenome assembly JACKQG01 (sample SAMN15677084, study PRJNA649215) | marine metagenome | biome: marine; feature: Black Sea; material: saline water; isolation source: suspended particulate matter (SPM) from the Black Sea western gyre | collected 2013-06-09/2013-06-10 | depth...
GGTTTGTGTCTCTGAGAACGTGAGTCGTGAGGTCCAGAGTACGCGAACTACGACAGGCATGGCCTCCTTCGGTGGCTCGATTGCGCCCCACAACAATGCGGGTAGGAAGGCCTAATTCCGATTCCACTACTACTGCTTGATAGTATGCATTTTGCCAGCATCGGGGCTTAACGTCAACTGAAGCGCAGGACACTAATAATGATAACAATAGTAGTGTTACTACTATGATACAACATACAATGGGAACTTTTAGGGGTCTGCACATTAACTAACCTAAGAATAAAAAGTGCAATAATTGATAATGCATTCAAAATAAATCCAGTCGCTTTAAATAACAAGTACTATTTTGAGCGGTATGGAATGAGTATCGGAGGTACCCTTTTTTTGTTAAACATCTTGATTTTTAAGCATTTAATCAAACAGAAAAAAGGTGTGTTCTGATGGGCTTTTACAGCTGAAGGCTTCATAAAAACTGGGGCCAAAATAAAATCACGCGATCAACTGCCCCAAGAGACATCATGCAAACTAAAGAGGCGTTTAAATGCACTAATAAAGACTTGTAGTTATAATGCTCCGCCTTCAAGAAAAACTGATATGCAAAATTACAAACAAGACACAAGGCATTCAACAGTATAAGCCAACGGACGAAATCCGTTACGATGGCATTTAAAAGCGGAAGGGCAAGGGTCATGATTGCAAAAACCATAACCCAGCTAAACAGGACTTTTCTAATCTGGCCCGTGGAAAACAGGCTTAACATATTGGGCACCTTGGAGCGCATATAATCCTGTTGATGCAACAGCAAAACAAGCCAATAATGGGGCAACTGCCACAATCCGAACATTGCCAAGATGCTCCACAGCGTTATTGAATCGAATGTACCGCCCGCAGCCAGCCAACCGATACATGGCGGCAGCATACCGCACACAGCTCCTGGAAAAATCGCCAGCATTGATTTGGCTTTCAGTGGTGTATAGACAAAATTATAGCATAAAATCGCCAGCGCACCTAAAAGAAGCAGCGTAGCGGAAGCATCAACCAGATATAAACCGGCCATGCCTATTAAGATCAAAAAAACAGCCTGCACTAATGTTTGTCGAACAGATATTTTTCCGGCCGGCAAAGGCCTGTTTTGGGTTCTTTGCATCTTTGAATCGAGGTAGCGGTCCTGATAATTATTCAAGGTTGCCGCGCCGCTGGTCAGAACAAACACGCTGATACCGGTCAATATTGGAATAAAGCCGATGTCAGGAGCTTTGATGATAAAAGCAAACAAAGCAGATGCTGATATCAGGAAGCTTTTCGGAGCCTTTGCCAGCACAAACCTCATTTTTAAGTGCATCAGAAGTCTCTCGGCCCAGGCCCTCTTATTGCTTGTATTATTCGTCTTCATCTTCTTGCAGCCACTTTAGATATTCTTTGGGCGGTACAATGCGCAGAGCAGCCGTCATAGCTGAATGGCCGACACCGCAATGTTCCGCGCATTGAATTATATAAGTCCCGACTTTATCAGGCAAAAACCATGCGTATGTTTGCATGCCTTTAACAGCGTCAACCTTGATGCGAAACGCCGGAATAAACAGGCTGTGTAAAACATCTTCCGAAGTAACATTCAATTTGATCGGTTTTCCCCTGGGAACAACCAGCTCATTTTCAGTCTCTTTTTCATTCGGGTAGACAAAGATCCAGGAAAACTGCTGGCCCAACACTTCAATTTCGATGGCTCCCGGAGGAACGTTTCTCAACCCCATATAAGATGTCCAGCCGATGTAAAACATGGAAAGCGCAATCAGGGTGGGAATAATTGTCCATACGGTTTCCAGCAGCCAGTTCCCCCTGATGTCCGCTGGTTCGGGATGCTTGCTCCTTCTGTATTTAATTACAAAATAAATCATTACGCTCGTAATTAAAAACAGCAGGATAAGCGATATCCCGATAATATACAAAAATGCCTGATCAACCTGTGCAACCGGGTTTGGCAACCCATTCATATCAACCTCATCGAAACGCTACGTCCAAGAAGATAAAGCCTATCAATATCGCCAGTACGCTAAGCGTCAGTACCAAAGACCCTGCCAAAAGCCTGCTCTCATATCTTAGATGCATGAAATAGAGTAAAACAAAGGTGGATTTAATCGCAGCGATACCTAATGCCGCCCAGATATTTGCCGCCCCCAGATCTATGCTTGCAACCCCCACCGTGGTGCCTGTCAGGATTAAAAGAATAGATAAAATGGCAACTAATTGTTTATAAGATAGAATATGTACATCTGTATTTTTCAAAGGCCTCATTTCTCCTTTGGTATTGTTAATAAATCAAGACTTTAATTTCTCTAAATTCAGGGCTCCTGACCTGGCGCAAATTCATATTCAACATATTTTAATGAAGAATCAACACCTTGAGAGCATATAAAAGATGAATGTCGAACATCGAACGTTGAACATCGAATAATGCATTCTACCATTTATAATAAAGACAAAGCGACCTGTCGGGTCGTAGCCGAAGGCGAAGCCTGAAGCGCCTTCCACATTCGACGTTCGACGTTGAACGTTGAACGTTCGATGTTCAAATTGTTGCATCTGAAATTACGACTAAACCTTCATATCACGTTGAAATTACGTAAAGGCAGAAGTTCTGAAATTAGCTACGGACAACGAACAACTGACATCGAGCGTTTCGCTCGATTAGAGTATTAGATAAAACAACGGAAAAATAAAAATCCAGATCACATCAACCAGGTGCCAGTATAAACCGGTGTTATCAAGTATCGCATAATTGCCGGCATGCACGCGTTTCTTCCAAACCAGAAGGGCGCTTATACCCAGCAAAACCATTCCGACAATGATGTGCAACCCGTGAAGCCCTGTGATCACATAGTACAGCACGAAAAAAATGTTTCTCCCCGGAGGACCGCCAACCAGAGCCGGTGAATTGGGGTAAATACCGGCCTCAATTTTATGCCCCCATTCAAAATACTTGTTGGTTAAAAACAAGGCCCCTGATAAAAGGGCCAACCCCAGAAAGATAATTGCAGTTTTGTCGGTTTTTCTTCTTACCGCGGTAACCGAAGCGGCCACGAAAAAACTACTGGTCAACAGAATTACTGTATTGACTGTCCCAAAAACAATGTTCAGCTCTTTTCCGCTTGCTACAAAATCGGCTTTATATTTGGTAAAATAGGCCGCGTAGAGCACAAAAAGCCCCGCAAACAGCATTATTTCCGAAAAGATAAAAAGCCACATGCCGAATTTGGTTCCGAAAACATCTTTGCGCTTTTCCATGGCCTCTTTTAACTGCTTTTGGTTCTATATTTTTCAACCACTTCGGTGAAGTCATAGGGAAACGGCTTGACCTCAGGGGCCTCTACAAAATTGTGCAGCGGTGGCGGAGAGGGTACGGTCCACTCCAGGGTTGTTCCTCCCCAGGGGTCAGATTGAGCTAGTTTCCCCTTCTTTATGCTGCTAAGCAGATTATAAAACATAAAAAAGATTCCGATCACCAGAATATATCCGCCGAACCCGGCCAGAAAATTGCCCTTTTCAAACTGCGGCAGATAATCATAATAGCGTCTGGGCATCCCCTGCAGGCCCAGGATAAACATGGGGACGAAATGAAACACAAATCCGACGGTTATCATAATGGCTGCAATGTAGGCCTTTTTAAAATCATACATCCGGCCAAAAATTTTCGGCCACCAGAAATGCAGCGCCCCAAAAAAAGCAAAGCCGGTTCCGCCGAACATCACAAAATGAAAATGGGCCACGACAAAGTGGGTATCGTGTACGTGAATATTGGTACCGGCCGCACCTAATACCAGCCCGGTGAGCCCGCCGACGGAAAACAGATAAATAAAGCACAGTGAAAAAAAGAGCGGCGGAGTCATGAGAATCGAGCCTTTATACATGGTGGCGACCCAGCTGAACACCTTAACGGCGCTGGGTATGGCCACAACAAAGGTGAGCAGGGAGAAAACAAAAACAGCTACGTCGCTCATTCCGCTCGTATACATATGGTGGGCCCAAACCAGCGAACCTGCAACGGCAATCGCCAGGCTTGAAACCACAATGGCTTTATAGCCGAAAATAGACTTCCTTGAAAAAACGGGAATAATTTCGGAAATAACACCCATAGCGGGCAAAATCATGATGTATACGGCCGGATGGGAATACATCCAGAAGAGATGCTGAAAAAGTAGGGGATCCCCGCCCTTGGCAGGGTCAAAAAGACCGCCGCTGAAAATCCTTTCAATAATAACCAGAAGGAGGGTTATAGAAATTACAGGTGTGGCCAGCAGTTGAACCCAGGCGGTTGCATAAAGGGACCAGGTAAACAGCGGAATCTGGAGCCACCCCATACTTTTCAAGCGCATGCGATGGACGGTTGTAATGAAATTGAGGCCCGTCAGCATGGAAGACATCCCCAGGATAAAAGCCGCAAAGACGGTTAAAGAGACGTTTGTTTTAGCGGAAATGCTAAACGGAACATAAAACGTCCAGCCGGTGTTGGCCGGCCCCTTGGCAAACAGCGACAGCAGGGCCAAAACACCGCCGGTTATATACAGATACCAGGAGAAGAGGTTTAACCTGGGAAAAAAGACATCGTCTGTTCCGATTTGGATAGGAAGTAAAAAATTGCCGAAGATAGCGGGGATACCGGGAATAATAAACAGAAAAATCATGATGACCCCGTGCAGTGTAAAGACGGCATTATAAGTTCTGGCCCCCATAATCGTATCACCGGCTGCCATAAGCTCGGTTCGTATCAGCAGACCAAAAATAAGGGCCAGGGAAAACCATACCAGGATTGCGAACATGTACAAAAGACCTATCCTTTTGTGATCGGTTGTCAGCAACCAGGCCCAGACACCTGAAAATCGGGGGGAAGAAGGTGTTTCAAAGAAAGATTTGACTTCTGACATGGTAGATGCCTTTTTACCCTAATTGAGCGTAAACAAAACCGAGAACGATAATAACTTGTTTACGCTCAATTAGGGTTTTACTTGTTTCCTTTCCGCAGTACAAAGAAAAAGAAAGCGACCAGCACGATAACTATAACTGCACCCAGGATTCTGAACGTTTTAAATACATATCGGTTGCTTTTTGAATCGTAATCAAAACAAAGGCTCAGTATTTTATTTATAGATATCCCCGGCTCTCCCTTGACAGCCTCGGCCAGTGCCATTCCGATATCGAAAGGGAGAAAATTGGGGCCATATAAATAACGGATGATTTTGCCGTCATGCGCAATGGCAACCAGTACATTTGGATGAGCAAATAAATGCGGCCCCGTCTTTTTATATTGAAATCCGATCGCGGCGGTAATGGCCTTGATGCTTGCTGCATCCCCGGTTAAAAATTTCCACTTCTCTTCAGGAAAATCTTTTTTAATGATTTTGAAATAGTTGGCCTTTGCTTCCAAGGCAATTTCAGATGTTTCCGATTCATCGAAGCTTAAGGCTATCACATGATAATCTTCTCCGGGGCTGGAGTTGTAGTCATTCAAAGATGCGGCCAGATTTGCCAGCAGAATGCCGCAGGTTTGGGTGCAATAAAAATAAACCGGCAGCAGCAGCGTCGGTTTATTGATAAAATCCCTTAAAATCAAAGACTGATTATGTTCATCTTTAAACGTAAGCTCCAGAGGAATAATTTTCCCCAGTTTTTCTTCAACACCCACCGGCTTGCCGGAGTCATTCTGAATATCGACCTTGTTTTGGTCTTGGAAGCGGTGATGTTCATTGGATGAGTGCGGAACTTCGGTATCATGATTAACGTGTTGGTTTTTTTGATCTGCAAATCCAAGACGGCCAACTGAAAGCAGGTATAGAAACAAGCATGCTGTAGCTATTTTTTTGATCATATAGCTGTCTATTTTGAGAATGCTCCTGTTTTGAGGTTAACTTTCAGCGTTGTTCTAAATTTATGTCTCGCCTTGAAACTATCGCGCCCTGCTCCATAGGCAAGCAACACGACGGTTTCAGTATCAATGCTCAGAGCTTTGTCTTTTGCATCGCCGGAATTAAGCGGTATGGTAAAACGGATCTCCGTCATACCGTTTTCCTCTTTTCCGACCACGTTGGAGATATTTTTTTGACCTCCCAGTTTAGAATCTTGTTGGTGCTTTGTATATGAAGTTCCATAATCATCCGTAACTTTCGCTTCGCCATTTTTTACATAGCCGAGGATAAAATTAGCGTCTTGCATTGCTTCTGAAGGGTTAAAACCGATTCCAACCCATCCGGTAGTTTTAGCCGTCAATTTTACATGTAAAACTGTACCAGCGACTTCCCAGTGGAAGCTCATTTTTTCAACATCTATTTTGTGGCTGTATTTAATTTCCGTTCCAAAACAAGGTGTTGTCAGCATTGCCAAACAAATAAAAATAGCTAACCCCAAATTACGATGTCTCATGGTTATCTCCTCTTGGTTGTTTATAACTAGTGTCTAGTCTGCCCTTTTGTAGATATATTTTTTTTTGCTGGGAAGTCAAGATATTAAATATACTAATGATATACGCTCAATTAGGGTTCATCTACGAATCTAAAATGAACACGATGGGTGTCCAATGCAGTCCCGCCCTGGCGGAATTGCGATGAGCACACATGCGGCGAAGCTTTGGCGAAGACGTAAGGCCCCATCCCGCTATAGCGGGACAATAAAGCGTACGCCTTTACACGCAAGGAAACCCGCAGAGAACGCCAAGCAAAGCAAAAATGGCCATTTATAGATGGACACCAATTAGGGTTTTAGCCGTACACTAATTCACCGCCAATATAGCCCAAGCTTATAGCAACGGCTAAACATAAAAAATAAATTGTAATTGTCTTATTAGAGGCCGTTGCCTGCCTGCCTGCTTTAACGGCAAAAGAAAGCAGGATCACCATAATAGCAGCAAGGAAAAATTTCATTTTGATAAGGAGGTCCCATTCGCCTTCAAAAGTGTGCTGCCAATCCATATATCCAAGCAATATAGTCGGAAAGACGCTGATCAACGCCAGGATGTAGCAATAATGCGCTGCTTTGCCTAAATCGGGCTTTTTGAAGGGCCGAGAAAATATTGCAAACAAAAATCCGCCGATAATCATGCCTACAGGCACGTGCGTTATTGCTGGATGCAGCGGGTGATTAAATCCAATATCGGCCAACAAGTTAAATACAGATTCGATCATATTACCACCCCCGTTCCTATCTATTTATAACTCCAGTTGAGCGAATATGCTCAATCGGAAGTTTCGTAAAACCGTACTACAATTTTATGATTAAATATAATCTTTATTTAGAAATTCTCAAGGTGCCGGCGAGAGACTGATAAAATAAGCCACAACCACTTAAACGGGCTCAAATTGATCCGGCAAGGTAGGCTCTTTCCGGAATGTTTTAAAGGTCGCAAACTTTACTTGGAGGTGTAATTTTTGATGAAATAATCCAGTTTAGATGCCTGGTAAGGCCTCATTGCCCTAAATTGCACATTTTGTTGTCTCATTACTATTGAACTGAATGGAAACTCACTTACCGCCTTATAATCTGCCACGGTTTTAAACGATACTTGCTTCAAATGAAAGCCGGTTTGGGCAAATAATATGTCTAGCTCAGATGATTTGCCGGCTTCAATTTCGCTGTCAATATAACGGAAAGCAAGTCCGCCTTTGCTGATGTTTACGATCTGGCCCATTTTGAGAGGTTTAGCTTTAAGAACAGCAAGTGCAATTTCACCCATGCTCATATCTTCAATTTGGCCTAAGTTGGCAGGTGTTGACATGATCATGGCAAATCCACCTTCTTTGACCCTAAACCGATTATGTTGCCTTCTTTCGATAGGTTTATACCTCACCTTTCAAAAGATCATCTATATTTTGAAGCAGTGTTTTTCTCTCCACAGGCTTTACCAGATAACCGTCAGCACCTGCCTCCAAAATTCGATCTTTATTCTCTTTAGTATCATAACCTGTTATGGCTAATATTTTTATATGAGAGGTATTTGAATTTTCTTTGATTTGCTTACAGACCTCAAAGCCGTCCATTCCGGGCATATACAGATCCAGTACAATAAGATCCGGTTTAAACTGTGCGGTCTTGACACCGGCCTCAAATCCATCTGAAGCCACTTCTGCTCGAAATCCATTGGTCGACACCATTCTGATAAGCAACTTCTGAACACCTGAGTCATCATCAACAATCAGAATCTTTTTTTCTTTAAGAAAGTCAGCCTGCGGGAGGTGTCCCATCTTTCCACTGATAAACAAGTCCAGATCCTCTTTACGGATTCTATATTGACCGCCAGGAGTGAGAAATGCTTTCAGCTTTCCGGACCTGACCCATCTCCAGAGGGTAACCCTGCTGATGGAGCAATGCTTTGCGGCCTTGGGAATAGAAAAATAATTATCAGTTTCTGGCATAAAGTCCCCTTAATAGACAAATGGAAGCTTCCCGCCTAACCGCCATGGCGGGACGGTGAAGGCGAGCGCTGTTGCAGTTCAACCTAAACGAATGAAACGTATGAAACATATGAAACATAAAATAAACAGGGTAATATGTCAACTGAAAATAGTTTGAAAGGTCGGAGAAATGTGGGTTCGCCCGGATTAACCCTGATTAAGGGGGATAGCCGGTGATCTCCCGGATACGTTCGTATAAAGGTTTGAGGCGTTTGTACATTTTTTTATATACGTCATGATAAAGGGCATCATAAAGTTTATGATTCTCCATGTTGGGCTCAAACACCTGGCCCACACGGGTCATGCCTTTAACCGCTGATTTAAAATCGCTGTAAAAGCCGAGGCCTATGGCGGCATCGATAGCGGCCCCAAGCCCTGATGTTTCATATAGGTGCGGTTTGGCCGTGGGCAGGCCGAATAGATCTGCTGTAATCTGCATAGCGTTTTTACTTTGGCTGCCGCCGCCCGACACGCGCAGACTTGTGATTGGAATACGGCTGCGCTTTTCGATGCGCTCCTTGCCTTCCCTCAAGGCGTATGCCAGTCCTTCTATAATTGAACGGTAAAGATGAGCCCGGGTATGGACATCGCCGAATCCTATAATCGCACCTTTGGCTTCCGGCCCCGGCATTTTCAAGCCCGGCGTCCAGTACGGCTGGAGAATCAACCCCATGGAACATGGCGGAATATCCTCAACAAGCTTTTCGAAAAGCTCTTCAGTCTCCAGACCCTGCTTGGCGGCTTTCAGCTGTTCCGGATGGCCAAACTCCTCCTTGAACCAGTTGACCATCCAGTATCCGCGAAAGACCTGTACCTCTATCGTATAATACTTCGGAACTGCGGATGGGTATGGAGGGATCAACGGTATGGGTTCAACGTACTTTTTATGGGTTACATTTATTGTAGCTGTAGTGCCGTAACTGAGACAGCCGACGGAAGGTTCCAGGCTCCCTGATCCAATGACTTCACAGGCCTTGTCCGCCGCCGCAGCTATCAGAGGCAAACCTTGTGGGATGCCGGTCTCTTTAGCGGCGCCGGGGGTGATACTCCCGAGTATCTCACCGGGCTGTATAAGCTCGGGTAACATATTTCTATCGATGGGCATACACCGCCACTTCCAATCCCAATCCGGCGCCCAACGCAAATGTTTGTAGTCAAAAGGGATGTAACCTACCTGGCAGCCGATGGAATCGACGAATTCTCCTACAAGCCTGTAGGTCAGGTACCCTGAAAGCAGCAGATATTTATGAGTGTTCTGCCAAAGGTCCGGTTGATATGTACGAATCCAATTCGCTTCCGCTTCAGCCTGAAAATAGGCAATTGTATCGCTCAAACGGGCTAATTTGAAAAAAAACCCCCAGAGACCGCCCAGGGGGGACAAGCCGTGAGTTTTACGCTGATCCAGCCACAGAATGGCCGGGCGCATTGGTTTGCCGTTTTGGTCAACATTTATGACCGTGCCCCTCTGGGTGGTAAGGGCTACACCGGCGATGCGTTCTTTGTCCACAATCCCCTGCCCCCAGAGATGCCGGCAAGCCTTGCACAGAGCTTGCCAAAAAACTTCCGGATCCTGTTCAGCCCAACCCGGCTGATCCGAAAAATAAGGCTCAAATACCACCTGCTGCCTGGCCGCAAGATTTCCTTTAAGGTCAAAGACCAATGCTTTCAAGCTTTGGGTCCCGTTATCGATGGATAGTATGAGATCTTTATTTTTCATTTTTAGGCAGGGAATAACTTTCGATAATAAAACATTAATAATTCTATAAATTTCAAGATCAAAGACTGCTGCTGTGCACAAATTTCATCAATTGTTTTTTCCGGAAGTGAGTAGGCATACTTCCATTGGTCAACATACATTTTTATTTCTTGCTTCCATTGCCTTCTGCCCCAAGGCAGAACGGGTTCGCAAAGTTCCTGGATTCGTCTAAAATACGCTTTTCCCCCGCGAGGTGTCAACAATCCGATACGCACGCGCCTCAAAAGCAAATCGGAAAGGTGGCGCACCTGTTCATGCTTGGCCGCAAAAGGCAGTTCCGCCCAGAGTGTCTGCGTGCCGGGAATAACGGCAAGGTCTTCAGGGGCGGCCGTGCGGACCAGTTCTTCAGCAGATTGGCCGTATCTTCCAACCAGGTTCTGCCATATATCTGAAGAAAGATTGTCGGGTTTTTCCAGAGTTGGGGATGCCGGCAAAACAACAGGGTCATTAGGATCGTTAAATTTTACCGGTGGAAAAAAGGGCTTGGCCGCGTTGAGGGCATCCAAGGCCAGTTTGCGGAAAGTCGTAAGCTTCCCTCCGGTTATCGTCACAAGTCCTTTATCTTTCCAGACGACATGCTCGCGAGACTCTTCTGAAGGCGCCAGCTTACCTTCACTTAAAATCGGCCTGACGCCTGCAAAAGTGGCTTGAATGTTTTTCGGTAAAATATCAAACGCTGGAAATAGCGCCCTCAAACCTTCCAGCAGATACAATACTTCTTCCTTGGAAACGGCCGGCTCCAGGGAGAGATCGTCCCCGTGGTCAAGATCTGTGGTTCCGACCAGAACAATCCCTTCCCACGGGATGGCAAAGACGGCCCTACTGTCAACCGGATGGATGAAGCTGACGGCATAATCGATGGGCAGCACATCGTAAGGAAAGATCAGATGGCTGCCGCGCAAAGGACGCAAATGAAGCTTGGGATCGGGCGAGGGATGCAGCATCTCCGCCCAGACGCCGGTAGCATTAATGACCGCCCCGGTTACAAGTGTTTGAACTTTACGTGTCTCGGTATCCTCCGCTTCGATTCCAATGACTTCCCCTGTTGAATTTCGGATAATTTTGGTAACCGTTGTATAATTCAATGCCCGGCCTCCGAATTGAACCGCTTCGTTGATCAGACGCAGTACAAGCCTGGCATCATCAACCTGAGCATCATAAAAACTGAACCCGCCGGAAAGTCCTTTCTGGTCGATATGCGGCAGGAGTTTAATGAATTCAGCAGGGGGGTAAAACCGGTGTTGACGCTTATGGGCGATTAGATCATAGATTGAAAGACCCGCTTCCAAAACCCATCTTCCCGGCCCTCTATCTTTGTAAATAGGGACCAGAAACTCCAGTTGCTTGACAAGCCCGGGAGCATCTTTGAGCAGGCGTTCACGTTCTTTTACAGCATCTCGGGTCAGTAAAAACCTTCCCTCCTTGAGGTAACGCAATCCGCCGTGGACCAGTTTCGTAGAGCGGCTTGAAGTTCCCCAGGCAAAATCTTTCTGCTCCAACAGCAGCACCCGCAGGTTCATCCGGGCGGCTTCACGAAGAATACCTGCACCGGTGATTCCGCCTCCAACGACGATCAAATCCCACTCTTCCGGCAAGGTCTCAAAATTCATGGATATCGTTTGCCCCGCATATTTCAGGCTGTCAGTACGTTCTATAAAACTAATTATGCCAAAGTTATGTTATGCCTCTACTAGTAGGTGCCCATCTATAAATAAATTTGAGCACTAAGCAGTTTCCAATTCATAAATGAGGTATTTTTTCGATGAGCAAGGCCGCATCCGCCGTCGCCCTTAGAAAAGGGCTATGGCGGGACAAGCAAGGGT
>JACKQG010006683.1_pt1 | contig 12012 bp, 5 predicted proteins | sample 8237621 | NCBI WGS metagenome assembly JACKQG01 (sample SAMN15677084, study PRJNA649215) | marine metagenome | biome: marine; feature: Black Sea; material: saline water; isolation source: suspended particulate matter (SPM) from the Black Sea western gyre | collected 2013-06-09/2013-06-10 | depth...
ACTCAACCCAAGCCTCAACCGGCGTTCGCTTCACCGAGAATTAAATGACCCTAATTTTCAAAAAAACTCTTGACATTTTATGATGATTTATTGTATAATATAGTTTCGCCTATTTTTTAGGCTGTTGAAGCTGCTGTTACTAATCTTTCCAGAGTAAATATTATGACACATCAACTACTCCCCGGTAAATTAGGGAGCTTGCAGTAAACGATTCCGAAGTCGTACAACCTCAATCAAGTAATTCGCCCGGTCCATTATAGTGAATATGTGGTTTACGAAGTAAGTCCGTCCTCACAGACACCGCGTAGGCACTTCGCAAGCCCAATGCTCTCCGGTAAGCAAGTAAGAAAACAGAAGATTGTGCATCATACCGGATTGAAGTTAGTGTCTTTTGCTTTTTGCATATAGTGAATTTATTTCCAACCTTGAATTCCAAAACGGATAAGGTGAAAATGATGCCTAATATAGTTAAATTTGGAAAGCGTGAGAGGCTTTCTCATGCAAAAATCCCTGAGGTCATGGATTTACCCGACCTTATTGAGATTCAAAAAGAATCATACGATAAATTTCTTCAAAAAGATTTTCCGCCAGAAAAGCGGGAAAATGTAGGCTTGCAAGAAGTTTTTAATGAGATTTTCCCTATATTTGACTTCTCTGAAACTTCCTCCATAGAATTTGACAGCTATTCCTTAGGTAAACCTAAGTATGATGTGAGTGAGTGTCAGGATAGAGGTATGACTTATGCTGCGCCTTTGAAAGCTAAAGTTAAGTTGGTTTTAAGAGAAAAAGAGACCGATGAAATAATAGAAATGAGGGAATCCGAAGTCTACATGAGTGAGTTTCCTCTGATGACCGAACGAGGCACGTTTGTTATCAACGGCGCCGAAAGGGTCGTTGTGAGTCAACTTCATCGTTCCCCAGGAGTAACTTTTTCTGAGGACACACATTCTAGTGGTAGAAAATTGTATTCTACTAAAATTGTTCCATACCGCGGAGCCTGGATTGAATTTGAATATGATATAAAAGATTGCATTTACGTTCGTTTGGACAGACGAAAAAAGATGTTTGCGACTATTTTGTTGCGTGCTCTGGGATGGGAAACGGATGAAGAAATTCTTAGATTATTCGCAAAAACTGAAATCATTTCGCTGAAGCCATGGAATAGGGGAGATGTTCTCTTTTCAAGGGAACACTTTGATGAGATAATTGGTAAAGTAGTAATTTATGATGTGAAAGCTCCAGAAACTTCGGATGTTCTTATTGAGGCTGGTACTGTTATCACTGATTTGGAACTCGAAAAAATACGTATTGCAGGCGTCAAAGAGGTTTATGTATACGATGATAGTTTCCCCGTCTCCATGATTAATAGAGTTATTGCCTCGCCAGTTATTGATAGAAATACGGGTGAAGTTATTGCCGAGACCAATAATGACCTCAACGTGGAATTTTTGGAAAAATTACTTGATGCAGGATGCACGGAATTAGAATTGTTGAATAAGGAAGATGCTGAAATGATAGAATTTTTGCGCAATACTTTGAAAGCAGATAAAACGCCTAAAAGCAAGAATGACGCATTGCGCGAAATTTTTAGAAAACTTCAGCCTGGTGACCCGCCAACTGATGAAAGCGCTAAGTCTCGATTGGAAAAACTTTTTTCCGACTCCACGAGATATGATTTATCCAGAGTGGGACGCTACAAATTAAATGAGAAGCTTGGCCTGAATGTTCCAGAAGATGTGCGTATCCTTATGCCGGAAGACATCATTGAGACCCTTAAATATCTAATGAAAGTCCAACATGACAAAGGTTCTGTGGATAATATAGACCATTTAGGAAATCGTCGTGTTAAGACAGTTGGAGAATTATTGCAGAATCAATTTCGAATTGGGCTTTCCAGAGTGGCGCGTGTTATCAAAGAACGAATGACTATTCAGGATATGGAAAATGCGACCCCACAAGACATTATCAATTCTAAGCCACTTACCGGCGCTATTAAAGATTTCTTCGGCAGCAGTCAGCTTTCTCAATTTATGCAGCAAATAAATCCGCTGGATGAATTGACACATAAACGGCGATTGAGCGCATTGGGCCCCGGCGGACTTCATCGTGATCGAGCTACTTTCGAAGCTCGTGACGTACACCACACGCATTATGGTCGTGTGTGTCCTATTGAAACACCAGAGGGTCCTTCCGTGGGTTTAATTGTTTCATTAAGTACTTATGCCCGAGTGAATGATTATGGATTTTTGGAAACTCCGTACCGCAAGGTTGTAGATTCCGTTGTGACAAATCAAATAGAATATCTACCTGCAGACAAGGAAGATGATTTCATAATTGCTCAAGCAAATGCTCAATTGGATAATACCGGAAAATTAATAGAAGAGCAAGTTATGGCAAGGTACAGGGGAGAATATCCACATAGACCTCCTGAGGATATAAACTATATTGATGTTTCACCAAAGCAAGTCGTATCAGTTTCTGCCGCCCTAATTCCCTTCTTGGAACATGATGATGCTGGCCGAGCTTTGATGGGTGCCAACCAGCAGCGCCAAGCTGTACCGCTTATACGTCCCCAAGCACCGTTGATTGGAACTGGTATGGAATATAAAACCGCAATTGATTCAGGGTCTGTTGTAGTTGCCAAACGAGATGGAATAGTTGAAAGTGTAAGTGCCGACGAAATTATCATTCGTACTGAAGATGCTTTTAATATTGTAAGCGGTGAACAGTCTTTTTCCGAAATGGGATATGATGTGTATAAGCTCCTGAAATTCAAAAGACCGAATAGCGGCACCTGCATTAACCAGCGGCCAATCGTTAAGGTTGGTGAAAAAGTTAAGGTAAGTTTCAAAATAACCGAACAGTCTTTAGAAAATCTGAAATCAGAAGGTGTTCCTGATGATGTTTTGGATAAGTTACAAAGCTTAAAGAATCAGGAATTTATAGGAGAAAAAGATTTTTTGGATAAGCTTGAAGAAACAATTGGAGATGAACAAACCGTTAGGTTCAAATCATTGATTTTGAAACATGCCAAATTTAAGGGTCAGGTAATTGCTGATGGCGCTGCAACTGATTTGGGTGAACTTGCCCTTGGCGCAAATGTGTTAGTGGCATTTATGCCCTGGGAAGGCTACAATTTCGAAGATGCCATTTTAATTAGCGAACATTTAGTCCAGGATGATGTATTCACCTCAATTCATATTGAGGAGTTTGAAGCTGAAGCTCGTGATACAACGTTAGGCAAAGAAGAAATCACTAAAGATATTCCAAATGTTAGTCCAGATGCGTTGAAAGATCTTGATGATGAAGGCATTATCCGCATAGGTTCTACTATTGAACCTGGTGATATTTTGGTTGGGAAAGTTACTCCGAAAGGTGAAAGTGAATTAGGACCAGAAGAAAAATTGCTGAGAGCGATATTCGGTGAAAAAGCGGGTGACGTTCGTGATGCATCCTTGCGAGCAAAACCTGGTCATGAAGGTGTCGTCGTAGATGTTAAAGTTTTCTCCCGTAAAGAAAGAGAAAAAGATAAACAGATGAAACTTAGGGAGGATTCGCAAATTAAGCAGGTGGAGCAAGAATGGCAAAATAAAATAGGATTGATTAATCAGAGAAGAAATGAGGAAGTTAGAAAAATCTTACGGGGACAAATTCTTGAAAGTAGTATTTCGGATGGTGAAAGTATTATTGGCCGTCGCGGTGATGTAATTACTGAGGAGATGTTAAATAGTGTTCGTTCCTCACCGACGACTGGCGCATCCGCTGGTCTTACGGGTGTTCCACTCGAACAATTCTTCATTGACGATTCTGCAGCTACAATTCAAATGAATAATATAAAACGTCTAGCGCAAGGAAGAATTGAAGCACTAACAGAACAAAAAGATGAACGAATTGAGAAAATTCGTAAGGGTGATGAATTACGTCCCGGTATCATTAAATTAGTTAAGGTCTATATCGCAACCAAACGGGAAATCCAGGTGGGTGATAAAGTAGCAGGAAGGCATGGTAACAAAGGAGTCATAGCCCGGATTTTACCTGCCGAAGATATGCCGTATCTTCCTGATGGCGCTCCTGTTGATGTTATACTAAACCCTCTTGGAGTACCTTCCAGGATGAATATTGGTCAAATCTTGGAAACTCATCTAGGATGGGCTGCTAAAGCTTTGGGAATTCATATTGCCACACCAGTGTTTGATGGCGCCAAAGAAAGCGATATCGAAGAATTTCTACAAAAAGCAGGACTGCCACCCACTGGCAAAACCAAACTTTATGACGGTAGAACAGGTGAATCGTTTGACCAGGAAATTACTGTTGGGTATACCTATATCATGAAGCTGCATCACCTTGTTGATGATAAAATACACGCTCGGTCAACTGGACCATATTCTCTGGTTACTCAGCAACCCCTTGGTGGAAAAGCTCAACTAGGTGGTCAGCGATTTGGTGAAATGGAAGTTTGGGCCCTGGAAGCTTATGGAGCGGCATATACACTCCAAGAAATGCTGACAACAAAATCGGATGATATTACCGGTCGAACAAAAATTTATGAGGCTATCGTTAAAGGAGAAAATGCTCCTGAACCAGGTACTCCAGAATCCTTTAATGTGTTGGTTAAGGAATTACAAAGTTTAGGATTAAATGTACGTTTGGAGAAAAAATCTGGCGACCTTACGGAAGTCGGGAGGCGGGAGGTAGAGGGCGGAAGTTAGAGTACTTCCAAATTCCAAATTCCAAATTCCGAATTCCGAATTCCGAAAAGGAGGATGTTAAACTTGCCAAGACGAATGACAAGTATCAAATCACAAATCCCGGAAGACCTTAATATTAAAAAACCGGTGGACGAAGATAGAACAGATAGGCGTTATTCAATTGATTTAAACAGCTTTGATACAATTTCTGTGGGTATCGCGTCCCCAGAACTAATTAAGCAGTGGGCAAAAGAAACGGCTTGTCACTGTAAAAATCCAAATTGTACTTGCGGGGAAGTACGTAAGCCAGAAACTATCAATTATCGCACTTTTCGCCCAGAGCGCGATGGTTTGTTTTGCGAGGCAATTTTTGGCCCTCAGAAAGACTGGGAATGCACCTGCGGCAAATACAAGCGGATTAAACATAGAGGAATTGTTTGCGATAGGTGTGGGGTCGAAGTCATAAAATCTTCGGTCAGACGGGAACGTATGGGATATATTCAGCTAGTAGCACCTGTAACTCATATCTGGTTTTTTAAGGGTACACCCAGTAGCATAGGTTGCCTACTTGAGCTTAGTCTCAGAGAGCTTGAGAAAGTCGTTTATTTTGAATCTTACATCGTTTTGGATCCAGGTGATAGTCCGCTTAATTACAAAGACCTCTTGACGGAAGATGAATATCAAAAGTATAGTAAAAGGTATAATTTCCGAGCCGATATGGGAGCGCAAGCTGTCGAAGAATTACTCTCCGCAATTGACTTTGAGCGGGAAGTGGAAATAGCGCGACAAGAATTGGCAGAAACAGGCAGCAAGCTGAAGGCGAAGAAGATTAGAAAACGTCTTAAATTGATTATGGACTTTTTAAAATCAGAAAATCGCCCGGAATGGATGATTTTAGATGTTATCCCAGTGATTCCGCCAGAGTTACGTCCTCTTGTCGCTCTTGATGGTGGTCGATTCGCAACCTCAGACCTTAATGACCTTTACCGTCGCGTCATAAATCGGAATAATCGTCTCAAACGTCTTATGGAGTTGCGCGCGCCTGATGTCATTATCCGCAATGAAAAGCGGATGTTGCAAGAATCAGTGGATGCTCTTTTGGATAACGGTAAACATGGTAGAGTTGTTCGAGGGCCGGGAAATAGGCCACTCAAATCACTTTCTGACATGCTGAAAGGAAAGCCTGGACGCTTTCGCCAAAACTTGTTAGGCAAACGGGTGGACTACTCTGGTCGTTCGGTGATTGTCGTCGGGCCAGAACTACAACTTCATCAATGTGGTTTACCCAAGAGGATGGCGCTAGAATTGTTCAAGCCCTTCATTATCCATAAGTTACAAGAAAGAGGATATGCGCAGACAATAAAGAGCGCGAAGAAAATGGCAGAGAAGGTAGCGCCTGATGTCTGGGAAGTTTTGGAGGAAGTTATAGCTGAACATCCTATCTTACTCAACAGAGCGCCAACTTTGCATCGTCTGGGTATTCAGGCATTTCAGCCGGTTTTAATTGAAGGCAAAGCGATTCAGATTAACCCGTTAGTTTGCAAAGCTTACAATGCGGACTTCGATGGCGACGCAATGGCGGTGCATGTGCCGCTTGCCACAGAAGCGCAAATTGAGGCACGACTCCTGCTTTCATCAACGCGGAATATCCTTAAGCCAGCACATGGTGGACCAGTAGCTGTTCCTGAGTTAGATCTTGTTCTTGGATGCAGTTATCTCACAAAAGAAAAACCCAATGGTACCTTCCCCTCTCGGAAAAGCCACGAAAGTTTAGAGGGACCGGGAGTGGGTAAAGTGCCAGTATTTAGCAATCCCGATGAAGTGCTTTATGCCCATGATTGTAAAACTATTGATGTCCATAATCCTATCGACGTAAGAATTGATGGACGTATAATCCGTACTACCGTAGGGCGGGTAATATTTAACCAAATATTACCTGAGAAGTTGACCTTTGTTGATGAGACATTGGGTGTGGAGTTGCCTTTCTGCAATAAGGAATTGAGGTCTCGAGAATTAGAACAATTAGTTGCTTTGAGCTTCGATAAATGTGGAAATCGTAGGACCGTTCAATTCCTTGATGAGTTGAAAAGTTTAGGTTTCCATTATGCCACCTTAGCTGGTATTTCAATCGCTGTCACCGATTTAGTAAGTCCACCCGATAAGGAAAAATTAAGGCAGGCTGCTGAAAGGGAAGTTGAAGAGATTGAAGAAAGTTACCGAGCTGGTGATATGACTGATGGTGAACGCTATAATAAGGTTGTTAGTATCTGGAGTAACCTCACTCAACAGGTACAGGATTCTCTATTCGAGGCTCTTCTTAAAGGTAGGGAAGATGAATTTGAAGGTTTTAATCCAGTCTACATCATGGCTGATTCAGGAGCCAGAAGTAAGCCTGAACCAATTCGGCAGATAGCGGGAATGAGGGGTTTAATGACCAAACCTTCAGGTGAAATCATTGAGCGTCCAATTTTTGCGAGTTTCCGTGAAGGATTGACAGTGTTAGAATATTTTATATCTACGCACGGTGCAAGGAAAGGTCTGTCGGATACTGCTATTAAAACCGCTTCTTCGGGATATTTAACAAGGAAACTGGTGGATGTTGCTCAAGATGTAATAATCACAGAAGAAGATTGTGGCACTCTCAATGGTATTACGAAAACCAGCTTGTTTGAAGAAGAATCATCCTTTTCCGGGAAAATAGCAGGTAGGGTAGCTGCTAGAGATATTGTACACTCTATTGTACATCCTGATGGAGAAGTATCGGAAGAAGTATTGGTCAAAGCAGGAGAACTAATTACTAAGGACATTGCTAAAAAGATAGAAGATGCTGGTATCCCTGAAGTCAGAATCCGCTCAGTTTTGACCTGTGAGACAGCTCACGGCGTTTGTCGAAAATGTTATGGGACTGACCTCGCCACAGGTAAGCTAGTAGATATTGGCGAGGCAATTGGCATTGTCGCCGCACAAAGTATAGGTGAACCCGGTACGCAACTTACTATGAGAACTTTCCATACAGGCGGCGTAGTCAGCAGCGCACTTGAACAATCTGAAATTGTGGCAAGGCGCTCTGGGACAGTAAAATACCACAATATAGAAACGGCAATCAAAAGGGATAATGGCATATCCCGAAAAATTGTGCTCTCACGAAATTCTCAAATTAGCATTCATGATGAAAACGGTTATGAGATAGAGCGTCACAATGTACCCATTGGAGCAACATTGGAAGTTGAGGATGGAGTTTTAGTTGAAAAAGACTGCGTGCTTTTAGAATGGGATCCATACTACGTTCCGATTCTGACCCAGGTATCAGGGACGGTAAAGTTCGAAGATATTATCGACAACGTGACTGCCCGGGAAGATATTGATGAAAGTACAGGTCAACGCGCTTCGGTTATAATTGAATACAAAGGAGAAGATTATCTGGCAAGAGTTGAAATTCATTGCGGAGATGGCAAGGTTGTACCTTATCAGATGCCTACAGGAGCGCATCTTGTTGTTAGCAATGGGGATGTAATATCTACCGGTGATATTCTGGCTCGAATTCCGCGTGAGATTTTAAAAGCCAAAGATATTGTCACAGGTCTTCCCAGAGTAACGGAGTTATTCGAAGCACGTAAACCTAAGGAAAATGCTCTTATCTCAGAAATTGACGGTGAGGTTAGCTTCGAAGGTACTAGCAGAGGGATGCGCATTATAAAAATTAAAGACCCCGTTTCCTCAATGGAAAGTAGCCCTTATCGCGTTCCTATTGGGAAACATATTATTGTTCAAGAAGGTGATAAAGTTACCGCCGGAGAATCTTTAACTGATGGGCCTATTGACCCAAGTGATATTTTACATATCAAAGGCGAAAATGAAGTTCAATCTTATCTGGTCGATGAAGTCCAGAAAGTATACCAGGCATTTGGAGAACGCATCAATGACAAGCATATTGAAGCCATTGTCCGTCAGATGATGCGTAAAGTGAGAATTACGTCACCAGGTGACACAGAATTTCTTGAGGGTGACGAAGTGAATAAAATAATCTTCCAGCGTGAAAATGGGCGCGTTGATAGGTCTGGTGGTGAACCAGCAAAGGCTGAACCAATCTTGCAAGGAATTTCCAAAGCTGCGTTGACAACCGAGAGTTTCATCTCTGCCGCGTCTTTCCAACAAACGACGAACGTTCTCACCAAGGCAGCTATTAGTGGAAAACGCGATAATTTGAAAGGCTTGAAAGAAAATGTGATTATGGGGCATTTGGTTCCCGCTGGAACTGGAGTACCAGCTTTAAGAAGAATAGAAGTTATCGAAAAGGAATTAGATAGGCCTGCTATAACCGATAATGCATAAATCAGTGTATTGATTTCACTTCCGATTAGAAATCAATACAAAAGAGTGTGTGTAACCAATAAACATGGATATTGGTGCGCCAGCGGAGATCTTTATTGTTGTTAGCTATACGAAGGAAGAGGGCAAAGAGGATACAAAAGCAAGAGAGCTAGATGGTAGTTACCCCCTTTGCCCCCTGGCTAACTTCATCCTCTTCATTGATTTCGCGCCACTTGTTTCTCAAACATTCCTTGAACGTCTGTGAAAATTCCTCACTAAGTCAGTTTTAGAAACGAGCATTAATTTGTCGAAAAAAGAAAAAAAAACTTGACAATTTATGTCATATTTGATATACTATAATCTTTGACTTTTCATGTGAACTGCTTATTCAAGAACTTGGTAACATGAGGGGGAATTTATATAGGGGAATCCTTTATTAAATGTTGAAGTCAGCAGTTTTAATTCGTTTGGCAAGCCCCTTACGGGGCTTTATTTGTGTCCAATCACTTCGACGAGACAATTATTAATTTGGCAGCTAGCTTAACAAAAGAGAGGTTTAAAATGCCAACAATCAATCAACTTATAAGAAAAGGTCGTAAAAGTACCCGAAAGAAAAGTTATTCACCCGCGTTGGAAAATTGTCCGCAACGGCGCGGTGTTTGCTTACAAGTTAAAACAGCTACCCCGAAAAAACCGAATTCTGCAATGAGAAAGGTTGCCAGGGTGAGATTGACAAATGGGCGAGAAATAACCTGTTACATTCCGGGGGTTGACCATAATCTTCAAGAACACTCTCTCGTGTTGGTTCGTGGTGGTAGAGTAAAAGACCTATCGAATGTCAGATACCATATTGTGCGTGGTACCCTTGATACTGGAGGAGTAGTAAATAGAAAACAGGGTAGGTCGAAGTATGGTGCCAAAAAAGTCGAATAAGACTTATACTGTTTTAGAAAAGATATATTGAATTTTCACCTAGTAGGAATTGTTATGGATATAGAAAACGTGAACGTGAAGTAATTATGTTTCGCGCATCCTATTTTAGGAGGTATAAATGCCAAGACGTAAAGGAGTTCCCAAACGAGATGTAATATCCGACTCTAAGTATAATAGTAAGTTGGTTGCGAAGTTTATCAATTGTCTTATGCATGCAGGCAAAAAAAGTGTAGCCGAATCAATTTTGTATAGAAGTTTCGACATCCTTGAGCAAAAGGTCAATGAGGAACCTCTCAACGTGTTTCGACAAGCAATAAATAATGTAAAACCATTGTTAGAATTGAGGCCCAGGCGAGTTGGCGGTACTACTTACCAGGTTCCGTTGGATGTAAGGTCAGATAGAAGAAATGCTTTAGCTATCCGCTGGATTATTAATAGCGCGCGTGACCGCGGTGAAAAGGCAATGCATGAACGTTTAGCTAATGAATTGATAGAGGCTTCAAAAAATGAAGGTGCATCTATCAAACAGAAAACTGATATGCATCGTATGGCCGAGGCCAATAGAGCTTTTGCTCATTACAGATGGTAAAAAATATTTTTCGTAGGTGAGTCTCAAAAATGAAGTTAAAGCACAAAAGTAATAGTATAGCTAATATACCTGTTCCAAAAGCGCCAAGGCGTTTCTCTTTGGTGCACACACGCAATATTGGTATAATGGCTCACATCGATGCAGGCAAAACAACTGTTACTGAGCGGATTCTTTATTATACTGGTAGGCTGCATAAAATGGGGGAAGTACATGATGGCGCCGCTACAATGGATTGGATGGAGCAAGAGCAGGAACGCGGAATTACAATTACATCCGCATCGACAACCTGTCAGTGGAAGGAACATCGGATTAATATCATAGATACTCCGGGGCACATTGACTTTACTGTGGAAGTGGAACGTTCCCTTAGGGTACTTGATGGTGCAATTGTTGTATTTTGTGCTGTAGGTGGTGTAGAACCGCAATCGGAAACAGTATGGCGGCAAGCTGCTAAATACAATATTCCACGTGTAGCCTTTATCAATAAAATGGACAGAATTGGAGCTGATTTCTTTCGCACTGTTGATATGACGAAAGATAGATTGGGAGCTAAGGCTGTTCCAATTCAGTTACCCATGGGGTCAGAAGATAATTTTAATGGAATAGTTGATTTAGTATCAGTGAAAGGTTACAGTTGGTATACAGATGACCTGGGAAGCGTTCTTCATGAAGTTGAAATTCCAATGGACATGCGCAATGTTGTCCAGGAATACAGAGAACAGATGCTAGAAAGTATTGCGGAAAATGATGAAATCTTGCTATTCAAGTACCTCGAAGAAGAAGAACTTTCTGAATCAGAAATTCGTTCAGCCATAAGAAGAGCAACGCTGAACTTTGAAGTAGTCCCGGTTTTATGCGGCGCAGCTTTAAAGAATAAAGGTATTCAACCTTTGCTTGATTCTGTAGTTGACTATATTCCATCTCCATTGGATATTCCGCCTGTGGAGGGAATTAATCCAATTACTGAGGATATTGAACAACGTTTTGCCAATGACGAAGAACCGTTCTCCGCTCTTGTTTTTAAAATTGCAACCGACATACATATGGGGAAATTGGCTTACTTTAGAGTTTATTCAGGTTCTTTATCAACAGGTACAATAGTGTACAATTCCACGAAAAATCTCAAAGAGCGCGTGGGACGAATTTTACAAATGCATGCAAATAAGCGTGAAGAGAGACAGTGCGTCTACGCTGGAGATATAGCTGCTGCTATTGGCCTTAAAGATGTTTCAACAGGTGATACAATTTGTGACCTTCATTACCCGATAATTCTTGAATCAATGATATTTCCTGAACCGGTGATGGCAATTGCAATTGAACCGAAGACGAAATCCGACCAAGAAAAAATGGGGTTGGCATTGGAGAGATTAGCTGCGGAAGATCCAACTTTCAAAGTTTCAACTGACCAGGAATCAGGACAAACGTTGATTTATGGCATGGGCGAGCTGCATTTAGATATTATAGTTGTCCGAATGCTGCGCGAATTCCGTA
>JACKQG010006684.1_pt1 | contig 12012 bp, 7 predicted proteins | sample 8237621 | NCBI WGS metagenome assembly JACKQG01 (sample SAMN15677084, study PRJNA649215) | marine metagenome | biome: marine; feature: Black Sea; material: saline water; isolation source: suspended particulate matter (SPM) from the Black Sea western gyre | collected 2013-06-09/2013-06-10 | depth...
TAATAAGAAGAAAGTAATATCTGTATTTGAATTTGCAAATCCAAGTAGTGCTACAACAGGAACAGTCCATCCGAAAGTGACGATGAAGTCTACTAAACTTCGGGCAAACCTTGCAGGTTTTTTGGAAAGAACATACTCATCAGGAAGAGTTTTAGCAACCTTTGGAGTTACATCAATATCATCTAAATCATTAGATTTTTTCTTCTTAGAACGTTTTGCCCTTGCTTTCTTTGCAGGCTTTGCTGCTTTGACTGGCTTTGGCTTGGCCTTTTTTGCAGGCTTTACATCTTCTTCGTTTTGCATTTGTCCAGCTTTCTCAAGTAATCCCATTAGTATCACTCTCCATATATCTCACTCATTTCAATGAATAGTTGGAATCCAGCTGTAGCCATAAATTCCTGTAGTTTATCGTCAGGAATAGTCCCCAACTCTTGATTTACCATATTAAAGAATTTTTTACGAGTTGCAGTTGTAGTTGCACCGGCATCATCCCCAACTTTCTCAAATAATTTGAAGTTTTTAGAGGCAATGAAATCATTGATGAAATCTTCTGGCATATCACCTAATAAGTTATTCACAACATCGAAGAAGTCACTGAAATTCTGATCTTCGTCTTCATCTTCATCGTCTTCAATTTCTTCCTGGGCATCATATTCTTCAAGTTCAGAATAATCTATTTCACCAGAAAGAATCCCTTTCAGTAATTTGCGCTCATCAACCATTGGTTTCAACAAATTACCAAATTTAGCTATAGCAGCCTGTTTCTTCTTGGATTTTGCAGCGTCAAATTTCTTTTTCAAAGGACGCATTTCAGATTCTAAATCTGAGAGGCGTTCTTGAACATCTGCCATTCCTTCATCTTCCTCATCAGAGGATTCTTCAGGTACTGACAATAATTCAACAACTGGTGCAGAATCTCTTGTTGTTTCCTTTTCAGATTTTCTCATTACGATGATTTCTCTATCTAAATCATGGCCAAATCTGTCAGCATATCGTTCAAGCAGACTGCCTACGTCACTAGAACCTAATCTATCTATGTGACCATACATTTGTTGCAAGGATTTATCGGTTCTATTTTGCCACATATCAGCATAATTAGCATCCTCTTCGCCTTCCTCAATTACCTCAATCACTTCTACCTCAACGTCCTCGTCAGAAGGCTCTGGTACACTTACTGCAAGTGGTTCAGTTGGTGGAGTAGGGGCTGGAGGTAGTGGCAACTCCATTTCTGGTGATGGTGGTGGTGGTAAACCACCAGGTGGAGGGGGTAATGGGGGAGACTTTGATGGTAGGCCCGCATCGTCCTTCTTCCTCTTGCGAAACGCCATGCCCTCACCCTGTTGATACATGGTGACAAACAATCTGTCTTTAACATTGGCTTAATTTGAAAAACTCTGACCACGTAGTTTTACTACGTCAAATTGGCTTTGCCCACCCCTTTAGTGTCAAAAAAGTGTCAATATTTGATTCTGCAACTAACGTATCTCCTTGGCTGTATTCTTTCTCATCTCCACCCAATCTCAGAACACATCTTTCAACAACAATTTCTAACTCTCTCGTTTTATCATCAAACCTAGGTAATGCCTCGTTGAGAGCATCAAATGCATTTGATTCATCTGGATGTAAACGGTCTAGTGGAAGGGTTACAACTTGTAATCCACATTTTCCATTTAGGCTGTTAGGCCAACGAATCTGTCTTTTGATATCAACCGTAACAGCCTCATCGGTTTCCCCTGCCTTACCAACGATAAGTGAACGGTCCCCTTTGACAAGTTCAAGGAATAAATGGGCATATTGATTTTTCACTCCGCCTAGTACATTGTAATTCCCGCTTAGGATAGTTTCTCGACGTTGCGGGTGTTGAACCTTTTCAGCAAGTGTTTTCATTTTTGTCGGCCCACATTTGGATACCTGACTACTTGGTGATTTTGATCTTAATTCTATTATATTACAGAGTTCTTTTGTCATTTTATTGCCTTCGGAACCATCTTGATTAGCAATATCTAATTTGTTAAGAATATTGATTGTTCCATCTTCTAATCTGGTTTTCCAACCACCCTCACCACTATTGTTCATCAGTGCACTAACCTCTACCCCCTCGCCTCTAATGTGGTTAACCAATTCTCTTCTTGCAGAACTATCCAAGCCCAAAATATTAGGGTCTCTGTAGTGGAGATGGAAACCCCTATGGCCGGAAAATGTTACGTGGAGGTATTCTTCTTTGAAACCAAATTCGGTTGAAAGAAATTCTTCCCATAAATTGTGAGTTTGTAATTGAATGATTTCCAGCATTTCTGGGAAATTGAAGGGGTCAACATGGTCTAAGTGATCACCATCTAAATCAAAGATTAAATCAGCACCTTTCCAATCTTTATCTGCCATTTTTCTCTCTAATGGCTTACCATAGTAAGCGGTAGAGTAAAAGCAACTTTTAGGAGCTCTTTGGTGTAAGTAATTCAATACATTTCTAGGTGCATCAAAATTAATGTGACGGTCGAACAAATTAGATGACCACATTTGGAACATACATTCCCTTGTCCGCAATCGTGGGGGGAACCAGAATTGAGTTTCACCAATTTGAGAATACCACTTTGAAAAGCGGTGAGCAGCGCGGGCCCAATTACTCTCTACCATCTATATCAGAGCACCCTAAAGCACCACGGCACTTGAACGACGCGATTAGTCCATCGGCAATCCAGATACGGCTTTGCCATCCGATGATGGCGTGGTGCCGGTTTCTGACTTGTAGCAATCAAAGCAAGAAAATTTATCGTCAATGGGTAATGATTGACCAAATGTTAGTCTAGCGCCGCAGAAATCACAAATTGGTCCGATTTCTCCCTGATGAATTCCTAATCTTGAGACATCTGGCATGTTATCACTCAAACATTGGCGGGGGTTCCAAGTCTTTGAGCCTGTCCATTAAGGGATTTAAAATATCAATCAATTCAAGCATAAAGTTCACAACCAAATTGATGTCGCGCCAACACATGAGTAATGGTGAACGGGTTGTGCGCGTGGGTCATTCTCCTGACCCAGATGACGCATTTATGTTTCATGCATTAACAACTGGGATAATTGACACACCCGGATTTAAATTTGAGCATGTACTTTTAGATATTGAAACGCTCAACAAAAAAGCCATTGCTGAAGAATATGAAGTAAGTGCCGTAAGTATCCACGCATTTCCAGAAATTTCAGACAAGTATTCATTGATGAATTGTGGTGCAAGCATGGGAGAAGGATATGGACCAATGCTTGTCAGTTCTAGTTCAATGACATTGGAAGAGGCTTGTTCTAAACCTATTGCAATCCCAGGACTAAAGACATCAGCACATCTAGCTTTGAAAATGGCTGTTGGAAATGTTGAGACTGTAATTGTGCCCTTTGACGAAATTATGCCACGTATCCAAAACGGGGAATTTGCTAGTGGTGTCATTATTCATGAAGGACAGTTAACTTGGAAATCTCATGGTATGAATCTCATCTTAGATTTAGGTGTATGGTGGAATGAAAAGACAAATGGTCTTCCTCTGCCTTTAGGTGGTAACGTAGTCAGAAAGGATCTAGGTCCTCAATTGTGTGAACAAATTACTGATTGGGTTAAACAAAGTATTGAGGTAGCAATATTAAACCCAGATGAAGCATTAGAATTTGCAAGGCAATGGGGTAGAGGAATAGATGAAGAAACTAATTCAAAATTTGTACAAATGTATGTCAATTCCCGAACTATTGATTTTGGTGATGATGGAAGGGAAAGTATCGTAAAATTCCTAACAGAAGGAAAAGATATAGGGATGATTAACAAAGATTTTGACCCGAAATCAATAGAATTCATTGGTGCTTAATTATGTCGAAAGAAGAAAAAACAGTATGACTCTATTGATCCTGCACCACCTAGCAAAACTAGGTTCAGAATCTTGTGAAGTCGCGCTTGATTTGCTGGAATGGACAAAAAACGACTCAATGGAATATGAGTGAAAATTACACATTTAATAGGATAATACTTTTGCTGAATCCCTATTCGCAGTACTGATGAGCGAAAACTCGGGCGCTTTCGTTGGGATTTCCCTCTGCCTCGCTTTATTGTTTTCTTCTATCCCACTTATCCCAGAAGTTAATGCCGGTACTGAAGAAAATTATCCTTTTAGTGGCAGTCTTCAAAACCCATATTCCTTATCTGGCTCTTCTGAAATAACATATTCATCGGATGGAAGTTTAATTGCAGCAGCCTTTAATTCAAATGTTGTGATCATCAACACTCAGTATCGAACTTTTATCAAAGATATTAGTATTGGAAATAAGATACTGTCTCTTGCGTTTTCTGATGATGATTCTTCACTGCTCGTTGGGCTGGAAAGCCCATTCATGAGTACTTTGGCTATGGCTATCTATGATACTTCAACTTGGGAAAGAATAGGGGTTAATGAGGATGGGAAAGAAGTAAGTGATATTTCCATCCTACCCAATACCCCAATATTCGCTTCCGCTAATGAAAATAATGGGGTTTCAGAGTATTATATCAACGATTCAACTAATGCAATATCTACTTTTGATGGGCAACATACTACTGATGTCACTTGTTTGGATCATTCACCGAATGGTCAGCAATTAGTTACCGGTGGGGAAGATGGAAACGTCTTCCTTTGGAATCGAACATCTACGCTCGTTGATGTTTCTTGGCAGGTAGGTTTCAGTATTACAGATTGTTCAATATCTCCCGATGGAACCCAGTTAGCTTGGATTACTAATTCTCTCCTCCAGGTTCGTTCTGTTCCAGAGGGTGAGTTCATTACTACTCTAAATTTAGTTGGCACTGCGTTTCAATTAGAGTGGGCTGAAAATGGTGAAGAATTATGGTTATTGATTGAATCTTCAACAGAACTACTCAGTATTTTTGATACTACAGATTATTCAACAATAAAAACATTTGAATTGGGACATCAAGTCACAAAATTCGCAAAATCCCCTACTATCTCAGAATTTATGGTTACTACAAATACAGGTATTCTTACCGCATTTAGAGAGGATGCTTGGGAACCATACTCTGGATTACCAGGTACAGATTTAGACGGCGATGGTACACCGGATATCTACGATGGCGATGATGATGGCGATGGATTAGGTGATGATTTTGAATATTCATGTGATGAAGGTAGTGATTGTCACACTCACCCTCATCCAGATTTAATTAGGCAAGTGTCAATAACCATTAATAAAAACAAAATTATCATTCAAGATAAATATCAAATGAACTCCAGTATTAGTGCGCCAATAAGGGAATTAGCCTCATCAGCTGTATCATCTGATGGATATGTAAGTCAAGGTGAAGCAATAAAAATGGAAAGAATGTTCTGTAGTGGGACAAATGCTAACCAAATTAGTTTAGATTGGAACGAGGCAGTAAAATTTGATAATTCTGCAATAATTGATACAACTGTTCTCTGTGATGCTAAATTGGGTTTGATTGATACCGAAAAACACGATTCTCGAACGCGCATTGAACTTCGTTGGTTTATTGAAATAACATTGGCAAACAATGTAGATAGACCATTCAACATGACCTTTGACCCATCAGTATCTCCCCCAATGCATACTGTTGTTCAAAATATACCAATATCCCCGTTTACATTAACATTAACTCACGAGGGGAATACTGTTTACTATCAAACACCTATTCATGTAAACAGTCCTCAATTGTCTATAATTGTACAGGCCCCACCAGATCCAGACCCAACCTTTGTCGACATCACGTTGTCATGGCTAGAGAATAATTTTTTAATTCCATTAAGTGTAATTGTTGTTTCATCATTAGTAATTATTATAGGAATACGAAGAAGAAACAAGTTATTATTTGAATTAGAGGAAGATGAAGACGATTTTATTGAAGTTACATCTAGAAGAAGGGTCTCTAATAGAGGCCAGACGCCAGAGATTGTTTCTTCAACTGGACGGGCACAACCAATGCAACGGCCACAAGAAGTAACTAGAAGTAGAGAACAACCTGCAAAGCGTCCAACAAAAGAACCGGCAATTAGACGGGTGAAAAAGGTGCCAGGCTCAGTTACTCAAACTGGCGAAGCCCCCCGAGGGGGAAGAATGGGATTATTCCGAACATGGTGCATATTGGGACAAGGAAGACCCTGATTCAACAGACCCATATGGAGAAGCGCAAGAATCCCACAATGCAGAAAGTGCAATTCTAGAAATCGCTCAAGAAGTTGCTTCTGAGCACGAGGCAAGTGAAAGTGAAACAAATGACGAAGAAAAAGATTCTGAGATGGATGCGGCGCTTTCTATGATTAAAAAGTCCAATAAATCTAAACCACGCAAACCCAAGAAAAGTTCAGAAGATGGCACAGAGAAGCCAAAGAAGAAAAGAAGAAAAGTAAAACGTCGTAAATCAAATTAAATCTCTAACCATTGAATATCTGTTTCTAAACCACATACTTTTGTTAGGAATAATTCCAATCCGCGAACTGAATCATCGGTAAGGATATTCGTGACTTCATTGAAATAGCCGTTTATTCTATCTTTTGAAAAACCACTTCTAATTACCGTATCCCGAATCACATCGTCTTTTATTTGCTGTTCGTCTCTGAATTTTTTTGCATTTTCCAACAAATCATGATGGGCTTGTTTTAATTTATTCACGGGTGCTGATACAGGTGCTGCAAATACTCCAAAGACCATTGGTAAACCAGTTTGTTTGAACCACTCTTCACCAAGATCCATTTTTACTAACTCTGGATTTCTCTGTGCTTCGTCAAGGGCTCTGTCTCCAATCAATAATGCTGCATCACATTTAGATAGCATTTCATCTAAGTCTGGACCCATATCAACTGTTTTAGGGTCTAAATCCAATTGAGACAACAGATATAATACTAATTTTTTAGATGTTGATGAATCAGTTGGTAATGCTATATCCCTAATTTTTGTTAATTCTCTTTTACTGAATAACAACACACTTCCAACAGCTCCTACGGATGCAATGCCTATGTCTGGGAGTAATATTAACTCAGATGAATTTACAGCGTAATCTGCAGCAGGAATAGGTGCAACAAGACAATCTCTTCGAAGTAAATGACCCGTTAACCAAGCAGGTGGGGCAGGTAGAATAGACCATTGTTCGGATAAATTATGAAATAATGGATCACAATTTACAAAAGATACACGTCCGATAATATCAGACCAATTAACCACTACGAAACCCCCTCTCTAAATAGATACCATTGGCAATCCATTATTATCTGGTGGATTTTGCCTACGGAAATTTCTAAATTGTGTATAATCAGTGTTTCTTTCGACTGCTATACCGCCGATAGACTCAATCAGTGTTGCTAAGTCAATATCTAGGTTATCAAGTGGTGTATTTGAGCCTGCGAGATGCATGATTTCTTCATGGCTAACGGTTCCGTCAATATCATCAGCCCCGCTTAGTAAAGCAAGCGCAGAAATATGGTCTCCGATGTTCATTCGATAGGCCTTGATGTGAGGTATGTTATCTAACATAATTCTAGATATTGATATCATTCTCAAGATTTCATTTGAGGTAGCTAATTGTGCTTCGGGCAATCTTGAAGAATCCGGCAAATATGGGTAAGGGACAAAACATTGGAAACCCCTCGTTTCATCTTGTAATGTTCGTAATTTATCAAGGTGAATCATTCTGTGTAGTGTCGTTTCAACTGTTCCAAACAACATAGTACAATTTGTGGGGATTTTGAGTTGATGAGCAGTTTTATGGATTTCTAGATACTCTTCAGAGGATTCTTTTCCTTTGCAAATTATATCTCTAATTTCATCTACAAGAATTTCAGCTCCGCCCCCTGGTATGGAATTCAATCCGGCCTTATTTAGTCTAGAGATTGTCTCTGATATTGATAGGTTTGAAATCTCAGCCAGATGTTTTATTTCTACTGCAGTCAAAGCCTTAAGGCTAATATTTGGATACTGATTTTTGAATGCTGAAAATAGCCCTTCATAATATTCAATATCCCATTCAGGGTGTAATCCACCTACTGTATGCACTTCAGTAATGATTTCTGATAAAGGCGCGATTCTATCTAGGTATTCTTGAACTGATAATGAATAAGCATCAGCGGCTTTTATTCCTCTTCTAAAAGCACAAAATTTGCACGCCAATACACAAACATTTGTTTGGTTAACATGTAAATTTCTATTATAGAAAACAAAGTTGCCATACCTTTTCTGTTTCAATGAATTAGCAACATTAGAGAGAGTCGGAAGATCGCACTTATCGTGTAGAATTACCCCCTCTTGACAAGAAATTCTTTGACCTGAAAGCACTTTATTTAGAATCATTCTAATCTCATTACTCATTGATTCTGGTAATTCTAAGATAGGAGCAGAAGAGCCATCAATCACTGGATCATTTGAGGAGGTTTCTACGGTACCCCGCCATTGGAAAGGTGACTCTAGATGCATTTCTCTCAGTTGACCGCACAAGTCACCTGCTTTAATGGCTATCAGCCACTATGTTCAATTTTTAGCGCGCTTAAATTTCAATATAAATTTCCTAAATTCTTCTATCCAAAATACTGAAGAAGCAATTAAGAAAACCACCATCCAATCAGTCAATTCTAACGGAATTGTTGATAAGAAACTACCAACTGTAATGCCAATGATTGGCACTAAAGTAAGTGAACCTTGAACAATAGAAACAAGTAAAACAAGGCTAATAGCGAAAGATGCACTAATGAACATATTCTGGAATATTCCCAGTTCAAATGCAGACTTGTCAATACTTCTACTATTTACTACATTGAATAGTTGAAACATAATAAATGTTGCAAAAGCCATTGTGCGAGCGTATTCAAACTTAGATTGAGCATTATTATCCCACGTCTCTAAATTACATTCTCCATTCTCTAAGAAAAATTCTGGTGACGTTTCCATATCAACCCCGTGGCACGCGTCTCCTGAAATTAGCCCTCCACCCGCAAGTGAGAAAATTGCTAGAGTACCTAATACCATTACTACACCAAGGAAGCCAATTACTCGTTTGTCCATGACATTAGGTAAAGGCTCAGATAAGGCCCGCGGGGGTTCATTCATCACATCACCATGCCGTTTCTCAATACCTAAAGCTAGAGCAGGTGGTCCATCCATTAGAATATTGATGACAAGCAACTGAGTTGCAGTCATTGGTAATTCCCAACCTAAAATCAAAGTGGCAGTAATAATTAGTAAGACCGCGGCTACATTTGTTGAAATTTGATACCTAACGAAATTTCTAATGTTTAGGTAAATTTTCCGTCCTTCTTCAATAGAACCTACAATTGAAGAAAAATCATCATCTTTCAATACCATATCTGCTGCATCCCTGGCAACATCTGTTCCAGCAATCCCCATTGCTATTCCTATATTCGCGCGAGACAAGGCGGGTGCGTCATTGTCACCATCTCCTGTCATTGCAACAACATGGCCGATAGATTGTAGCCTAGTTACAATCCTTAATTTTTGATCTGGTGTAACTCGAGAAAACATAACAACTTTTTCAAGCTTTAAATCTAATTCATCGTCAGATAAATTCTGTAACTGTTTATCAGTAAGGAATTCAGAATCATCTTTGATAATTCCTATCTCATCACCAATAGCCATCGCCGTCATTTGCTGATCGCCGGTGATCATCATTACCCTGACTCCAGCAGCATCACACATTGAAATTGCGTTGGCTACTTCTTTACGGGGAGGATCCATGATTCCAATTAATCCTAAGAATATCAAACCCGATTCAACAGAGTCAACATCTTCCATATCTTCTTCGCCACTTAATGGGCGAGCAGTTAATGCAATTACCCTAAGGGCTTGGGTCGCCATTTGTAGATTAACATCACCAATTCTATTTCTATGATTATCGCCAATGGGGATTACACGCCCATTTTCAACAACATGGCTAATTCTTGACAGATAAGGTCCAATAGCACCCTTAGAAAATACCCACCTTTCACCCTCATACTCATGAATCGTAGTCATTCTTTTTCTCTCTCTATCAAATGTATATTCTCTGAATCGGGGGTGATTTCTCCGGAAAGAATCCACAGACTCCATCATCTTCCAACCAAATACTGCTGAGGCTATATCTGTTGGATTACCAATACCTCTCCATTCATTGTCAATTTTCCTAACATTGCTATTTTGGCAAAGTAAAGAACAGGCCATTGCTAATTTGAATCCCTTTTGAACCTTTAATTCAGCAAAATCTTGTTCATTGATATCTTTCTTGTCTATTCTTAATTTGCCATAAGTAGGGTCAAAACCAGAGCCAGAAACAGAGTAGAGTTCATCTCCACAGAAAAATGAGCGAACGGACATTTCGTTACGCGTCAATGTGCCTGTTTTATCTGTGCAAATTATAGTTGCTGAACCCAATGTTTCAACAACCTTCATTCTAGATACAATTGCATTCCGTGCAGACATATTTTGCATACCTATTGCCAATGTTATTACCAAAATAATTGGCAATCCCTCTGGTACAATTGCCACAAATATGACAACTGCAATTATGAATTGATCAGCGATTATTTCATTCAATTCTGTGCCTGTAACGCCATTCAATATAGCTAAACTAATAGTGGACCCAACTATTACAATTGCCGAAATAATTGCAATCATTGCAAGATATCTACCTAATGAGCCTAATTTAATTTCAAGAGGTGTTTTTGGAGTTTCAACTTCACTTAAACCGGTTGCAATATCTCCAACTCTAGTCCCCATGCCTGTTTTAATTACAACTCCTAATCCACGACCAGAAGAAACCACTGTACCCATGAATGCCATATTTGTCATTTCTTGAAGTATGGAATCATCTTCAGAAGGTTCTATTTCTTTGTATACAACATTTGACTCACCGGTTAATGATGATTCATTTATTGATAGTTGGTGAACTTCGAGTAATCTAATATCAGCTGGTACATTGAGGCCATCTTCTAACCAAACGATATCCCCTGGGACAACTTCCTCTATCGATAAACGGTGCTCCATACCATCGCGTAACACAATACAATGACAAACAAGTAATTTCTTTAGAGAATCCATTGCTCTCTCTGCTTTTCCCTCTTGAATATATGATAAAACCGCGTTTAAAGTTAAAGCAATACAGATAAAAATTGGAGTGCCGAGGTCTTCTCTATCGGCAATAAATGCAATTATTGCTGCGAATAACAACAAATACACCATAGGATCTCTAAAGTGATCTAACATTTTGAAGAAAGGATGGCGCGGTTTTTTTCCTTCTAATTTATTTTCACCATAAGTTTCCCGACGCCTGATTACTTCTTCTGTGGATAGACCATCCACTGTAGTATTCAAATTTGAAAATACATCATCCAATGGGATAGAATGCCAAAGTGGCTCTGCTGAGTCACTATCTGATTTTCTTCTTGAATCTAGAGATGGCATCCGCTCGCCCATCGGGAGCACATTCGGAGTCCTATTTGTAGACGCGGGTCAAATTCCAAACCCAAAACATAACAGTTTCATCCGTAGCATTGACTAACTAATCCCCCTGCGAAGAGCATGGGTGAGTTCCAGCCGTATGTACCTGCGTCAGAAACTCTACCCGAATTGACCATCAGGGCAATTCTCCTTGGGCTAGTATTAGGTGCATTAATGACGGCCGCAAATACATATCTAGGCCTCTACATTGGTATGACCGTTTCAGCCTCTATCCCAGCTGCAGTTATGTCCATGCTACTTCTGCGCATGTTCCGTTTCAAAGATGTAAGTATTCTAGAAAACAATGTTGTTCAAACCATGACATCTGCTGGTGAGAGTTTGGCGGCAGGAGTAATATTCACAATGCCTGCACTACTTGTAATGGGTAAAGAAATGGATACATTGACTACATTCATTGTAGCAATCCTAGGTGGTATACTCGGAACAATATTCACAATCACATTACGAAGAGTGTTTATTGTTGAAGAAGCACTTCTTTATCCTGAAGGAATCGCGTGCGAAGAAGTTCTTGTAGCAGGAGAAAAGGGAGGG
>JACKQG010006685.1_pt1 | contig 12010 bp, 8 predicted proteins | sample 8237621 | NCBI WGS metagenome assembly JACKQG01 (sample SAMN15677084, study PRJNA649215) | marine metagenome | biome: marine; feature: Black Sea; material: saline water; isolation source: suspended particulate matter (SPM) from the Black Sea western gyre | collected 2013-06-09/2013-06-10 | depth...
TTAGTTATTTTGATAACTTCTACGGAATTAAACTCATAATAACAATTTATACCGAGCGCCCGGCTTTTACTGCATATTGTTTTTATTTGTCATTAAATAAGTATATACTCCTCTTTCCATTGTTGTTTTTTAAGGTAAATTAAATCTTTTTTTATTCCGGCACCTGTGTCCCGCTTCCATCATTCGGCAGCCAGATATCATCTTTATCCTTATTATCAACCTGTGTATCAAGGTTAAAATCACCTGAATAATAGCCTTTTTCTCCAGCCTGTGTTTCCCATGGATTAACTTTATCCGCCAGGTCTATTAGTCCGTTACCATTTCCATCACCGGCTACCATTCCCCATATACCGGGAGTAAGTTCTTTTTGTGCTGTTACGCCATAAGCCTGGTAAGAAGATGTTGTGAAATCATAAGTGTAAATTCCACCTGATTCAATTAATGGATTGGCTGACATGATAGCAAGATGATTTCGGTGATATACAACAACGAATAAATTGTGGTTTATTATTTTACTGAATTCTAAAAGGCTCGAACCGTTAAAATTGCAAACCGTTCCATCTTTTAATAGAAATGCCGGTTTTTGAGCAATGACTGATTCGGATATTGCCGAATCAGCACCATAAATAGTTTCTCTTAATTCGATAAGCAACCATTCGACAATATCTCCATTTGGAACAGACTGTATATCTTCCGAACCGTAATAATTCCAGGGATGAACATTGAATGGCTGTTGCAAAGGCAAATAATCAGGGTTCAGATGGGTGTTCATATCAGAGCCATTAAAAGGACCTTCTAAGAACATTTTCAAATTAAGATATATTTTTTCAAAAGTAGAACTGAAATCCACTTCCCAACCGGGACGGGTCGTAGAAAAATCGGTGTTAAAATGTAAAAGCATTTTCCCGGAATATGCTGTTAAGTCGGGTGGGAGGGAGGTTCCCGAAAAAACACCTAACAAATTATCCGGCGAGGTGTTATCCCCGTCGTAAACCCTCAGGTAATCACAACTGAATTCAGTATTAAATTCATTGAATGATATAGAGACAGTCGTTGCTCCCGGTGGTTGGATGAGCCGGTACGCATCAATATGGCTCAAATAATTGCCGGAACCGCTGCCGTCATTAAAAATTCCTGTTGAATCGGTAATAACCTGCAAGCCTGAAGTAATACCCGGTATGGAAGCCGAGTAGCTCACTTGCCAGCCTGTACTAGAAATTGTATCATTTGATGTAAATTCAAGGAGCATTTTCCCTGAACCTGAAACGAAGTGAGGAGGAAGATTCGTTCCTGAAAATTCTCCAAGCAACGGTGAGGTTAAACTATCACCATCATATACTCTCAGAAAGTCATAACCCGATTCCGTATTAAGACCGGAGAAAAATAAGGCAATGGAATCGGCTCCCGGCGGATTTATCAGGTGCTGGCAGGAAGTATTGGGCTGATAATCGAGGATGCTGCTGCCGTCATCAAACCTGCAAAATCGTGCAAGAAAAACTGCCGAAGGATCGTTAACATCCGGGTTGGGTTGAATACCAATAATAGCTTCCTGGACAGTTGGTAATTCGGAAAGGAATTTATCATATCCGCTTGCAACTCCATCACCCCAGTTAAAATGAAAATGACCGTCATCAGAGTATCCGTCGAGGATAATAAAATGACCTCCCGTTCCTGATGAGATGCAATAGAAAACGGGTCGTTGTGCATCAATCTCTTCCCTCATCATTGCCTTCCAAAGCGAATCGGGGAAATGTGATTTATTAAGCAACTGTGCTTTTGAAGAATACCCGAAGAAATCAAAGAAAGCATTTCTCAGGCTGGTGGTTCCTGAAAAAGAAGCATTATAAGCGTAATCCATCTCCACAGCCACGCCGCAGTGAAACATCAGTTGAGCAACTGCTGCAACTTCTTCCGGCAGGCTTGAAACAGACAATCCATCAGGCATGTTATTCCAGTCGTAAAAGGTATTTTCAAAGTCGGCTGAAATAATTCCATAAGTCGGATGATAGAATGAGTGGATTCCAATTCCGTTAAACGGATAATTAAAATGTTTTAATATCTGCGACAATGCGGTAGCTCCACACCCCGCTTTTGCGTGCCCGCAACTGCCATTCGGGTCTTCCGGACAGGAATCGTTATAATAGCATCCTTGTCCCCAATAAGTGGTGAGCAGCGGATCAACACTCTTGAAAGTTAATGAACCATCGGGTTTTATATATTTTTCCCATTCATGGTGATTTGCCGGGGGGTTTATATTTTCGTGCTGTGAAGTCCCCTGTGTAAAACTTATTGAATAAGATGAAAAAAAGATCATCAGGAGCGGGAAATAAAGAGTTGGTTTTTTAAATGTCATCTATTTAAATTTTGTAATACGTTAACTGTTTGCCACTCGCATTTAATCATCCCCGTGTGTGTCTCAATACAAAAAACATGGGTGTTTCATTTTGGAATATTTTTGAGATAAAGGTAGGAAATATTTTACTAACTTGGCAAGCTGAATTAAAGTGATAAACATGGTAAAAATTAATCACCCTGTATTACGAACAGTAATCGCAATTTTATTAGGTTTACTCGTATTGATACTCTCAGGTGTATTGATGCAGATAATTTCGGTTGAAACAGGTTTGTTCAAAAAACTACCTTTTATTGGGAAAACATTCACTCATTCATCAATGTTAGTTTTTTCCGTTATGCTGATTCTTATTCTCAACAAAGGGAATATTCGAGGATACGGATTTACATGGAATATAAATTTTCCATTAGGTAAAATTATTTTGATCAGTCTGTTACTTGGATTTGCAGCTTCTCTGATTATTGAACTAACTGATGTTTCAATGGAAGAATACACACCAACAAAAGATTTTTCATTTATCGAAATAATAGTTTATATCTGGTTTTGGGCAAGTATTTGCGAGGAAGTATTAACCCGGGGACTGATCCAGGGTTTTTTATCACCAGTGAAACATATTGGAGTAAAAATATTAAGACGTTTCATCAGCCTGCCGGTAATTGCAGGAGCTTTATTTTTCGGAGCCATGCACTTAATGTTGCTTACCTTGGGAACCGATATTTTTGTAGTACTGATTATCGTAATTTTCGCGGTAATATTGGGGTTTATCGCCGGTTATTTTAAAGAGCAAACAAATAGTCTTGTTCCGGCAATACTTGTCCACTTTTGTTTTAATGTCGGAGGAAGTTTTTTACAAATATTCAGCTTTATATGAATCAAAGGAAACTGAGACTAAAAAAATCTTCCAAAAGAGCCTGAAGAATAGTATACTGAAACGCCCGCCTGAACAAACGGGCAGGCATAAACTTTGCAATTTTCTAATAATTTAACTGTTTGGTTTTAAATAAACTACAATTAAAGAAATTTGTATTCCCGTTTTCGTTCAGTTTAAAAGAATGAACCGGGTTTCTCAGACTCTTAGAGGTCAGGCGACTCTAAAGGGTCTTTACTTTCGTCTCAGACTCTTCCATCCCGATAATTATCGGGATTCAGACTCTGGAAGGTCTATGGTTAATTGTTAATCGGAAAGAATGATTCGTTTGCTGAAAGAATTAAATAGGGTTTCAATTTTCAAATAATAAATACCATTATTAAACTTTGAAAGGTCTATAATAATGTTTTCCTGTTGAATATTATTGATATGGTAAATCATCCTTCCCAAAGAATTATAAATCCGAATATTGTCAACTGCATTATTTTTAATTTCAATATTAAGAATCCCGGAGGTGGGATTGGGATATACTTTAAAAATTCTAACCTTATTTTCTGCAATACTGCTTAATACATCCACATAAATTGTCTGAATTAAAGAATCGCTTCCGAATTCATTTGAAGCCACTAACGAAATATCATAATATCCGGCAATAGTATAAATAATTTCTGTAGGATGTTGTATGGAAGAAGTACCTGGAGTACCGCCTTCGAATGTCCATTCCCATGATGTCGGATTATTTGTTGACAGGTCGGTAAAATCAATAATAGTTTCATTTGCATTCAATGTTGCTTCATAAGAGAAGTCAACTGTCGGAGCGTAGCCGGTATAGATATAATCTGTTTTTGTTTCTGTACTACTACCATTTGAATTAGTAACAGTTAATGAAACCTCGTAAATTCCCGATGCATTATAAAACACAGGTGGCGGAGATTGTAAATTAGAAGATGAGGGCGAACCTCCTTCAAAAAACCACTCCCATGTTTCGGGTCCGCCGGTAGATAAGTCTGTAAAAATTGTACTTTCTCCAACCGGAATGTACTGATTCTCTGCAATAAAATCGGCAACCGGAGCGGAGAAGTTTGTATTATCACCGGCATGAACTCCTATTCCTGATATTACTTCAGTAGTTTCTGCATTTACGATGTAGGCAACAATTTCACATTCATCCATGTTGTATTCATCTTCTGAATTGTCATATATGAATGATTTCTGGATGAAGCTTCCTTGAGTGGTTGATTCGGTGATAGGATCACCCCATTGTGCAGTAAATGTTTCTCTGAAAATATGATTGTGGACATAATTTGTCGATCCTCCTGATTGTTGAGCAATCAGCCCACTTTCAGTAAAAAGCACATTAAGAGTGTTTTGATCTGTCATATTTGCGGTGTAGTAGATTTCCACAAGAATATCTAATTGCTTGGTAATTTCATCATAAGTAGTTGCAAGTCCCACATTAACCTCTGATGCTTCTGTGAGAAACTGATTCGTGTAATTAGTCCAAACGGTTCTTGTTTGAATACGTTCACCTCCATAAATCCTTCTGTTTATAAATGCGCTGGGCATAAAACGGGATGAGCCGCAGTAAGGTGTCATATAAAGTGAATCCGGATGATGCCTCCTGAAATCCGGATTTCCGGGATAAGGTGTCGTATAATTAGAATTGAAAGGATGAAATGCAACTACCCAAACTCTACCAGGATTATTTGTGAGTATTTGTGTTGCAACCTGATGGCCTTGCGGGCAATTAGGACATTGAACTCCTGTAAACTCCTCAAGAATTACATTTTTGTCTTGCGGGTTGGTACTTACATAAGTTTGAGAAAGAAGTGCCTGAATCGAAAAAACAGAAAAAAGAAACGAAAGTAAAATGAATTTTTTCATGATAAACAAATTTTAATTTTGACAAATATAAGAAAAAAATTTACGAATAATTGGTTGGAAGTATTTTTTTACAATTACAGATGGAGGACAGACTCTTTCTATCCTTTAACTTCATAAATCTGAAATAGTTAATCTAAAATCGTATATCGTATATCAAATATCATACACCAAATATTGAATATCAAAGCGAATCTTCCAGGTCTTGTTGATTCTGGAAGGTCTTAGAAACCGGCTCTTAACGCGATAATAAAATTCCTTCCCGGCGCAACAATACCCGAAGAATAAGGGCGGTAACGGTAATCGAGGATGTTTTCAATACCGATGTTGATCTGCAATTGCTTTATAATTTGATAGTATCCTTTAATATTCAGCGTAAACCAGGCAGGGGAGTATGGATTTCCGTTTTCATCTTTTGCGTACATGTAAGGTTTATCCCTTTCGGAAGGAGTCAGGTTGGAATAGCTGATCTCTCCATTATAATTCGCGTAAATCTCCAGCTTAATTTTGGCTGCGGTATAAGAAAAAGTTGTATTCCCAAACAAAGGTGATACGTGCCTCAACGGTTCTTTCTCATCATCTTCACCTTTAATATATGTCAGATTAGTTTTAAATCCGATTCTTTCGGTTAAACCAGCCATAAATGCGAAACTGCCTCCATAAATCCATCCTTTTCCGGCATTAACTACCGCCTGTACTTTACTCATTACTCCATCGTACATAATTGAATCCTTGCCATTAAAAGTAAAATCACGCCTGACCATAACATCTTTCAGATACGTGTAAAATATTGTAAGCTCAAATTTTGCTTTTCCATTAAAGCTTTTAATAACACCAAAGTCTATATTATAAGCATATTCGGGTTTCAGGTTTTTATTTGGGACAACTACATTTTCGGGTTCCGAATCGAATACCTTGGCTATGTCATCAATATTAGGCGCTCTGAATCCTGATGAAAGATTGGTATTTAACTGCCATTTATCCGATGGACGGTACACTAATCCGAGGCTTCCGTTTATTGCTCCGGTGTTAAGCTCTATCTTGTCGTAAGGAAATGGATAAAATGTTTTATCCTCAAAGAGCGATTTAAGCAAAACATAGCTTGCACGCATTCCTGCCTGGAGAGTGATTTTTTTGGTAAGATTGGATTTTATATTTGCATAAGCGGCAATTGTAGAATAATCGCTTCCTCCGTCCGGGTAACGGGTTGAGGTTTTACCGGTTTCCTCTGTTATTATGTTTTTTGTTTCGGCAACAGATTTTACTTTGTTATAAAATCCCTCAATACCGTAAAAGATTGTGGTTTTCTGTGAAAGCTTTTTATCAAGGTCAAAATTCAGTGTAAAAATATTAACTTTTTCAGTTCTTGATCTTAGAATATCGTCCCCGAATTTTCTGTCGTGGCGGCTTTCTTCCACATTCTGGTATGCCAGAATAATTCTCGCATCATCAAACAGCTTATTCGAATCGGAAATGCCAATGTTAAAGTTATGCATCATCCAGTTTTGAGGCCCGTAATACCACTCAGCGTATTTAAGTGTTGTGTCATTATTGTATTGGATGAGGCGGTCATATCGCGGGATATTTGATGTGGTTGAAAAATGAAAAGCATAATTGAGGCTAAGCGCCTTTGATGGTTTATAAATAAACTTTTGCATTATGTTCCACTGGTTATAGCCCGAAAACTTCTGCACATCAGGATCGGAATTATTTATCATTTCATCGTTACTTCCGGTTCTTTCAACATATTTTAATCGCTGATATTCCGGATGTTTTATCGAACCCATTTTAAGATCATCAAAATCACTAAAAGAAAAGGAAGTGAGTGAACCCCATTTTTTTTGTCCGAAATTAAAATCAACATGTGTAGTTTTTTCCTTATCTGCTGTTGAATAACGAGCCAGGGCTTTTACCGAATACAAAGGAGTGCTGTCATTACTTAGTTTCACTGTTTGTGTATGAAAGTCCATTACCCCTCCTAATGCATCGCTCCCGTAAATAATGGAACCCGGCCCGAAAATAACTTCTGCATCTTCAATAATATTAGGATCAAGAGAAATTATATTCTGCAAATTCCCACTCCTGTATATTGCATTGTTCATTCTAACTCCATCAACCACCAGTAATACCGAATTGGCGGCAAATCCTCTTATCATCGGACTTCCGCCACCAAGCTGGCTTTTTTGTATAAAAACCTCATTAGAAGCAGAAAGCAGGTCTGCAGTGGTCTGTGGATTCTGATATTCAATTTCTTTTACTTTTATTATTGATATTTTATTCGGTACCTCTTCCCGTTTTTGCTCCCATTTACTTGCCGATACCACCACTTCGCTTAAATTAACCGTACTTTTAGCAAGTCCTATTAAAAAGTCCATTCTGGCAACTTCACTAAATGGCATAATCATGTCCTGGTATGAGGGGTGCTGGAAAAAGAGCGTATCGTTTTGATCGAAGTCACTGATATCGGCTTGCCCAATTGTGTTTGTTAAAGCTGTTTTGGTATGTTCAAGATTAAAAATTGCAACATTTTCAATAGATTGCAGATTTGAAATATCTATAACTTTAATGGTTTGCGCCTGTGAGCTTTCTAAAAGAAAAAATAAAATTGATATGATTAAAATTCGGATCAAGCTTGTAATTTTAAGGCGCAAATGTATAAATATTTAAATGGATTGTTTAAAAAATTTAATCTTAAATTTGCTACAATAATTATGCTGGATTCTGGTCATTTATTATTGATTATTCTCATCCTGAAGTTTCGGGATTAGGCATTTTATATTTTATCTCGATTCTAAACCCTAAACTGTTAAGTATGATACAACAAATAAATCATAATGAATTTCTGGAAAAGTCTGATGGAATACCTGTAATTGATGTAAGGTCTCCAAAAGAGTTTTTGCGGGGACATATTCCCGATGCGATTAATCTGCCCTTATTTGATGATGATGAGCGAAAGAACGTTGGCACCTTGTATAAAAAATCGGGGAAAGAAGCTTCATTGCTGCTGAGTTTGGATATTGCCGGCCCGAAATTGTCATATTTTGTAAAAACTGCCAGGAAATTATCTCCTGATCGGGAAATTTTAATTCATTGCTGGAGGGGTGGTATGCGCAGCGCGAGTATGGCTTGGCTTTTTGAAACGGCAGATTTCAAAGTATTCGTTTTAAACGGAGGGTATAAGGCATACCGAAAATATATCAGGCAAAAAATCGGGGAGGAAGCGAATCTTATTGTTGTGGGGGGTAAAACGGGATGTGGGAAATCGGAAATTTTAAATTACCTCGCTAAAGCAGGAGAGCAGGTTTTAGACCTTGAAAACATTGCACATCATAAAGGGTCGGCGTTTGGCGATCTGGGGCAGGAAAAGCAACCGACCAATGAACAGTTTGAAAATAATTTATTCCAAGCCTGGCAAAAACTGGATTTGAATCTTCCCGTTTGGATTGAAGATGAAAGCAGAGGAATAGGAACAGTTAGTATTCCCGAACCCTTGTATAATAAAATACGCCAAAGCCCTGTTATTTTCCTTGATGTTGAAAAAGAAATTCGAATCACCAGGCTTGTGAAAGAGTATGCCTTGTTTGATCCGGCACTGTTGGAGGCTGCTATTTTACGGATTAACAAGAAACTTGGCGGATTAAATACAAAACTGACAATTGAAGCATTGTTTAATAAAGATTTTAATACGGCAGCTTCCATTTTATTGACGTATTATGATAAGGCATATTTAAAGGGCTTATCAATGAGAGAGCAGAAAAAGGTATTTAAATTGGAATTACATAAGGATAATCCTGCTTTAAATACACAATTGGTTGTTGAATATGCCCGTAAAATTTTATAATGCCAACAGAAACCAGGTTGAAATGTTTTATTGTACTTTGTTTCTTAATTCTATATTTTTATTAATTTTGTAAAATGGAAACTATTATAATTAAAACAGATAATGCTGAAAATGCAAATCTTTTAGTAAATTTTTTAAAGAACCTGCAGTATGTAAAATCTATCATTTTAAAGAAAAGGGAGGAAAGCAATAACAAACCCTTAACGGATGAAGAATGGATAAAACCTGGCAGGCAGGCTAACAAAGAAGAAATTGAAGCACTTATTTACAAATCTGAAAAAAGCTCCACATTGACAGTTGAGGAATCAAAAGATCACGCGTATAAACTCATTGATAAATGGCACAAAGAATCGAAGTGATTTTTAGGCGCTCTGCTTCGGAAGATATTGCCAATATATCTTATTACGTTACTACAAAAGGATACCCTGAGAATGCGAAGCGATTTGTCGACAAGCTTCATAAATTTGGAGAATCACTAGGGGTTTTTCCTGAAAAATATCCGATTTGCAGACATAAGCAATTTGCCAAGAAAAAATTTCATTGTGCCGTATTTGATAAAAACTATGTATTTGTGTATAAAATTGAAACTACTCGTATTGTAATTTACAATGTCATTCATGCCAAACGCTTAATTTGATAAAAATAAATTTTGTATTATTTTTAAACAGTCTCTTAGTCGTTTCGTAACAATTCATGTCAAACAATGAAACCGATTTATTTAGATTACAACGCAACCACCCCTATTGATAAAGAAGTTGCTGAGGCAATGAAACCTTACCTTGACGAGTTTTTCGGCAATCCATCCAGTACTCATAACTACGGAGTAATAACAAAAAAGGCAGTGATTAATGCCAGGAGACAGGTTGCCGAATTGATAAATTGTCAGCCTGATGAGATAATTTTTACAAGTGGTGGTACAGAGTCGAATAATTTTGCTATTAAAGGAGTGGCTTTTGCAAACCGTGGAAAAGGAAATCATATTATAACCTCAGGTATAGAACATCCTGCTGTAATTGAAGTATGCAAGTATCTTGCTGAAAACGGATTCTCTATAACTTACCTTCCTGTTGATGAGTATGGAATGGTGGACCCACAGGAAGTTGAAAAAGCAATAACTCCGCAAACAATTCTGATAACTATAATGCAAGCTAATAATGAGGTTGGAACCATACAACCTATTAGGGAAATTTCTGAAATTGCCAAAAAACACAATATTGTTTTCCACACTGATGCAGCACAATCGTTAGGGAAAATTCCGGTTGATGTAAAAGAACTCGTAGTTGATTTGTTGTCAATTGCCGGGCATAAACTTTATGCACCAAAAGGAATAGGAGCTTTGTATGTTAAGCATGGGGTTAATTTGCAAAAACTAATTCATGGAGCCGATCATGAAATGAATATGAGAGCCGGTACCGAAAATGTGCTTGAAATAGCAGGGCTTGGAAAAGCATGTGAAATAGCCGGGCGCGATTTGCAGAAAAATATGGCAATTTTTAAAGAAATGCGGGATGCTTTTTATGCCGGTTTAAAAAAGGCAATACCGGATATCAGGTTAAACGGACATCCTGAACTAAGGCTTCCCAATACATTAAGTGTTAGTTTTCCGGGAATCGAAGCCAACACCTTGCTTTCAGAAGTTACGGAGATTGCTGCTTCGGCAGGAGCCGCCTGCCATACCGATAATGTGGAAATTTCTTCTGTGCTTCAGGCAATGAAAGTTCCTGAAGAGTATGCCATGGGAACGATAAGGTTTTCAATAGGTAAATATACAACAAGGGATGAAATAGATAAAGCAGTGGATTTTATATCGAAAGCAGTAAATAAATTAAGAACTACTACTGATCATAAAGTTGAATTTAAAGAAAAACATACAGATATAAAATTAACGCACTTCACTCATGGCTTAGGTTGTGCATGTAAAATAAGACCTCAGTATCTTGAAAAGGTTTTAACCGATCTGCCCATTCCCATTGATCCGAATGTTTTGGTTTCACTCAGTTCATCGGATGATGCAGCAGTTTATAAAATAGATGAAAAAACAGCAATAATTCAAACTGTTGACTTTTTCACACCTGTTGTTGATGAGCCTTATGATTTTGGTGCTATTGCTGCTGCTAATGCCTTGAGCGACATTTATGCGATGGGAGGAAAGCCTTTGTTTGCATTGAATATTGTCGGTTTCCCGGATAGCAGGTTACCGATGGAAGTACTAATAGAGATTTTAAGAGGCGCACAAGACAAAGCACAGGAAGCAGGAATCAGTATTTTAGGCGGACATACGGTAGAAGATACGGAACCAAAATTCGGCATGGCTGTTACGGGCATCATTCATCCCGCGAAAATATTAACAAACTCCGGCGCACTGCCCGGCGATGTTTTGATTTTGACAAAACCATTAGGGACAGGTATTATTTCAACGGGAATTAAAAGAGGTTTAGCCGGTAAGAACACCGAATCGGAAGCTATCAGGATAATGAGTGAATTAAATCAAAATGCAGCTAACATCATGCTGGAATTTCCTGTAAATGCATGCACTGATGTTACAGGTTTCGGATTATTGGGTCATTTAAAAGAAATGACTGTTGCGAGTAAGGCAGATGTTGAGTTGTATCCTGACAAAATTCCGGTTATCGAAGGTACAAGGGAACTTGCTGCACATAATATTATTCCCGGAGGTACACAGAACAATATGGATTTTGTATCGGATGTTGTTGATTGGAGTTCTGAAATATCCCAAACATTAAAAATTATTCTCAGCGATGCACAAACTTCCGGGGGATTGTTAATTTCTTTGCCCGCGCAAAACAAAGATGAATTGTTAGGGATGCTTAAAAATGGCGGGATTGAGCATGCTTCTTATATTGGTAAAGTTATTAAGAGGGGTGTTGGAAAAATAATATTGCATAAATAGTAAAATTTTTGTATCTTCGGCGCAGAATAACAAAAATTGACCACCATGAATATTGAATCAGGATATTTTATAGCTTTGGTACTTGTCGGATTAGTTTTACTGGTTGTAGCCTTATATGCTATATTTTTCAAACCGGGAAAAAAATTAAACGTGAAA
>JACKQG010006687.1_pt1 | contig 12005 bp, 8 predicted proteins | sample 8237621 | NCBI WGS metagenome assembly JACKQG01 (sample SAMN15677084, study PRJNA649215) | marine metagenome | biome: marine; feature: Black Sea; material: saline water; isolation source: suspended particulate matter (SPM) from the Black Sea western gyre | collected 2013-06-09/2013-06-10 | depth...
CATTATAATTTAACACGCTTACGAGGTTTTTTATTATTCTAAATCGGAATCAGGGCAATTGTTAAATTTCATTGATATGCAGCGAGATTAGCGCCTGCTGGATACACTAAACTCCAAAAAAGTTTATGTACCCCTCACTATCATCCCCAAAAGTTTCCATGTCAGCATCTTTAATTTTAAAGGTGACATGTTCACCTACTATCTCAGAAAAATAGATTTGGTATTCGTCGCCATCTTCATCGACCATTAAAACTTCAGCGAGATTTGTGTTTACATTAATTGCTTTCAGATTTGAATGACACATGGGACAAAAGGTTTCAAGACGGTCCCCATCATGTATATCCAGATCTGGATGTTTGCGATAGCGATAATTACCCAGTTCAGGACTTACCATAATCAGACCGCGTTGCTCATTTTGCGTACGAACTGCAAAAATTATATCATTTTCTACTTTCAGGTTCCCCCGGCAATAAGGACAGACGTATTCGTTTTTCATAATATCCCTTAACTCAATATTAGTACTAAATTACCCGAAATAAATTAGACTGAATCTAGAGTGCCTGGAAGGACTAGTTTGACATTAATCAATCCTAAATCCAAATATCTTCAGCTTAGTGGGTAGATAAATTTTATTTTATTGTATGTTGGTCCTGTCGTTGAGAACGCTAATTGATCAGGAGATATGAGATGAATAGTAGATGGAATGCCCAGATTCGCTGCCTCACCAACACCCTTTTACTTGTAGGTGGTCTTTTCCTAGTTCACGCAGAAGCCCAGGAGACACCTGCACTTCAGGGGTTTGATCAATCCCCGTTTTTTAATGAGCAGATCGTCACTTTCCGTTTGAGCGATGATATGACGATTCATATCGATGCCGCATCCATAGATTCATTTAGAACTGATTTGCCTGTTGGCCTGGTTCTGTATGCACTCCCCAATGGAAACACCATCGAGCATACCGTGGGAAAAGTCATGCAGACCGGGGACGATTGGCATTACAATATTCAACATATAGGTGCTCAGACTCGCTTCCTGCGAGAGCAAATCCAGGATTACAACCTGATAACCGTGTATCTCGAATCAACTCAACTCAGTTGGCCCAGTTGGAAAACACATTTCCCAAATTATGATGATATCACCAGAGCAACTGTGGAATATCTCTTGTCCTGCTTTGAAGCCTATGACCCGTTTATTGTTCTTTCCAGTCATAGCGGCGGTGGCAGATTTATTTTTTCCTATTTAGATGGTGTCACCGAGATTCCAGATTATATCAAACGGATTTGTTTCCTGGATAGCAACTATGGCTATGAGCACAGTTATGGCGATCAATTTATTAGTTGGCTGAATGGTTCACCTGACAGATTTCTCTCTGTCCTGGCCTATAACGACAGTGTCGCCCTCTACAATGGTGAGCCCATTGTCTCTCCTACGGGGGGAACCTGGTACAGGACGCGCAGGATGCAGGCATATCTGGCTAACCACTATGAATTCACTACTGAAGAAGATGATTCCTTTATTCATCATTGGGCTCTTGAGGGGCGCATCGAAATCATCCTGAAGAAGAACCCGACTCAAGCTATTTTGCATACGGTACAGGTCGAGCGGAACGGTTTTATACACACCTTGCTGTCTGGAACGAACCAGGTCAACCTTGGATACACCTATTATGGTGAAAGGGCATATGACGATTTCATCCAGTCTGGTATTCTGGCAAGGAGTCCCTATCAGATTCCGTTGAGGAGTATGACTGCCCAAAATGGCACTCAATTTATGTCGTCACTCATTGATATGAGTTTTAGTGATCGGGAAAATGCCATTCTTAATCAGCTGAGGACTGGGAATGTCCCCTATTTTCTCCGTGATCTCAAAAACATCGGTACTACTTTTGAAGATGCTGCAGGAGCCTCCCATACGGTAGGCTATGCGGTCATGCCAGATTACCTCTCCATTGGTACTGATACGAATTATTGCCGCATCCCCATGGGACCCATCACTGCTCAAAGAGCAGCCGACTTCTTTGGACTCATCATGCCTACCAGAAAACTGGTGGATCACATTTACACCAATTCTGACATTCAGCTTGCTCCAGTTACCTATGCACCTGTGGGTAACCAAAATGAAGGGGTCCCAAAATTTATTGAACACAACACAGCCATTGAAGGTCAGCTCATCACGGCGGGTGCCAGCCTGGGTCAATTGATAGGTGGAACAAAAAAGGATGTGGTATTGAGTAATCTGATCATTGACCCATCACGACCGGGTCATGTCACCATTTATGGGTGGCATCAGCTGAATGGATCTCCCATTCAACCCCTGACCAATATCCACACCAATACCTATGTTGATTACAGTCACGGCATCCGTTATATGGATGCCAGGGTAACTATTGACGGGGTTGTCAATAATGCTGTTTCTGTGCTCCGTAATTCGATTCAGTACAGGCTATTGAGTGATGAATCAGGACCCATGGTTCAACCCACCTATATTCCTGATGGGAGTTTGCCAGCTCGACCTACATCTTTTGGCGCTATCTCCCAAAACTCAGGGGAAGTTGAGATTTTTATTGAGCCTGATCCAAATATTCTTGATTACCAACTGTTTCTCAGTTCTGATGGTTTAATGTTTGATCAACCTGCCATTGCTATTGGAAATACCCACACGCTGGGAGATCTGGATCCAGCTTCAATTCTTTATTTTAAATTGATTGCTGAAAATTTGTCAGGGATATCCACTGAATCTGAAGTACTGGCAGTCCTCCCCAATGGATCAAGTGATACAAAAGTTCTCGTCGTGAACGGCTTTGATAGAAGCTCCAACGGGAATACCTATGATTTCATCCGACAACATGGCAGCGCCATACTGGAAAATGGCAGTGCTTTTGAATCCTGTACAAACGACGCTGTTATTGATGGTTTGGTCATACTCAGCGACTATTTGATAGTGGATTACATTTTAGGTGAAGAATCAACTGTGGATGAAACTTTTTCAACTGCAGAGCAATCGTTGATCACCACCTATTTGAGACAAGGCGGGAGACTCTTTGTTTCAGGAGCTGAAATTGCCTGGGATCTTGATTATCGGGGAACCACCAGCGATAAGGCGTTCATACATAACTTCCTCAAGGCTTCATATTCTGCAGATGCACCAGGAGGTGTATCAGGAGTATACTATTCGGCTGAAGGGCTTCAGGGGAGTATGCTGGGAGCCATAGGCACCATTACATACGACAATGGCAGCCATGGCACCTTCGATGTGAAATACCCGGATGCCTTGATTCCTGGAGGTGGAAGTCAAAGTATCATTCATTATTTGAATGTGACCACCCATGATATTGGTGGGGTGAGTTTTGAGGGTTTCTTTCCAGGTGGAACTCAACCAGGGAAACTGGTCTATTTGGGATTCCCGTTTGAGACGATATATCCGCTAGATTCACGTGTTATGGTGATGAATGAAGTTATGGATTTTTTACTTATTGCTCCAAGCGCCAGTGAGGAATTTGGTTCAAGACTTCCTGAAACATTTGAGCTTATGCAAAATTTTCCTAATCCATTCAATCCCAGTACAACCTTGCGCTTCGGTATTCCTGTGGAATCAAATGTTAATTTGACCATTTATAATGTTCGCGGGCAGGCCATTAAGACCCTTGTTGATCATGATCTCTCAGCAGGCTGGTATGAAAAGGTATGGCAGGGGTATGATAATCAGAATCAGCAAGTAGCAACTGGACTATATCTTGCCAGATTGACATCAGGGAATCAGGTTAAAAATGTGAAAATGTTATACCTGAAATAAGGGTTGAGATGCCCGTTCATGATCTAAAGAAATGGAAAAACCGTTCACTTAGTGGAGTTGCAATTTGATTTGAGGCCATAGCTTTTGGTTTTTTTAAAAAAAACTGTTTCTCACAATCGGTGCACCGGTATTTACATTTGGCAGTGGCCCATCTTTCAACACGTAAGCGATGAATCCTGACCACATATTCAGATTTACATCTAGGACAGATAACCGTTGGATTGTCACAAGTATTCATTTCCCCACCCCACTATTGCTGCTTAGAATTTTGAATGCTAAGCTAATTGTCAATCGCCAAATAGCTATCCTTCAATTTTGACCAATTGCATTTTGGGAGGGTATATCAACATAGCCACCAGATGTAAAAGCCCCCTGCCAAGGCCGGGGGCCAAGCTCTACAGGATTAGTTGATTGGAGACTAGTACTGTTTGAGCAAGTAAATCACCTCTAAATGATGGATAGAAGTGACCACCAAATGAAGCTAGCATATTTGTTGTTATTAGCAAATAATCAATATATATCACATAAAATATTTTTAAAATAAATGTAAATGGTTGTTTGTTTTACGTTTTCGAGCCGCATATTCAGGCCATAGTCAGGAAAGTCCAAGTGGATGGTAATGTTTTCTGCAAAAGTATGTAGAATAGACTGACTAGAAGAAAGCCACCTTTAGTGGTTATGATTAAGAAAGAGGTTTAAAAATGGCTGATCAATTAGTCAACGGTGTGGTCAAATGGTTTAACGATGCAAAAGGTTACGGATTTATTCAGCAAGAAGACGGTCCAGATGTATTTGTGCATTATCGTGCGATCAACGGTGAAGGACACATGTCCTTGAAAGAGGGACAAAGCGTTACTTTGAATGTCACTCAGGGCGAAAAAGGTCCACAGGCAGAGAACGTTACTGCTGTTTAATTCTTTAAAATAAAGAATTTATAAAACGCCGGTCTCCTCAGGAGTGCCGGCGTTTTTTTTGTTATCCCGCTCGAAACCTTTCCCTGCAACAAAACCTTTATGTTGGTCTAAAGTCGAAAGTCAAAAGTCGGTAGAACCACTTGGTAAAATCAGGACATGGGTAACACTTTAGTCTCTTAACATAGGTAACGCTTCGATATTCCTTGCCAGTCATGCCCTAGTCGCGGATTAGGCAGATTCAGTATTCCAGAATGGGGTGAAGTGTCAATCGGGGTCTACTCTATGAAAAAGGGCTATCCTCACGACAGCCCTTCATATTCCCTTAATGCTTTGAAAGTTATTCAATATTAGGAAGTAGTTCCTTATTTTCTATTAGGAAGTACTTCCTTATTTCAAATAGATCATCTTCATGGTCAGTGAGTTTTCTCCTGCCACCAGATGACAGAAGTAAACCCCGGTACTCACCGACTCACCACGCTGATCACTGGCATCCCAATCGAGGCTATGCCGTCCTGCCAATTTGTATCCAACATCCAGGGTTACAATTTCCTGACCCTGAATATTATATATCACCACAGAAACCTCCTGGGCTTCAGGCAGTTGATACTGAAGGGTGGTTTGAGGATTAAAGGGATTGGGATAATTTTGATCCAAAGTAAGTCGCCCTGGAAGACCAGGTTCAGATTCTGCAACGGATACGAATTCGTTCTCCTGATTTAATATCCAGCTCCATAAACCTTCTGTTGCATAGGCTGGTTCCCAGGCCCAGTGCCCCACACCGGCATACAGTGTAAAATGAACATCCCCTCCAACAGCACTCAGGCGATTATATGCCAGCTGAGAACCCTGCCAGGGGACACCTGTATCCTGATCCCCATGAAATATCCAAACAGCATTGTTTACCAATCGTTCCACACCGGCAACATCCCGTGCTGAAATAGGAATGATGGCAGCAAAAAGTTCAGGATAACTCACACCAAATTCCCAGGCACCAAAGCCTCCTCGACTTAATCCAGTCAGATAAACTCGAGATGCATCCACACGATAACTATCCATTATCTGCATGGTTAAGGCATGAATACGATCAATATCCCAATGAACATCATCATGTAACTGGGGACATAAAAGAATGAAATCTGAGTCCATCCCCTCCTCAAATAATTCAGGTGGTCCGCCATCTCGTATTGCTTCCAAATCCCAAATCGCACTTCCTGAGCCATGAAGGTAGACGACCAATGGCCAGTCCCTCACGCCTCCCTCATAGTCCTCTGGTATGTACAATAAATAATCATCATCAATCGGTTTTGTAATCACTGCACCCAGGTTTCGACTGCTGGGTGTGGTAGTCCCACTACCATATTGTGGCACTTCACCTGTCAACCATTCATAAAAATCTGGATCAGTATAGACGGTATCCCCTATATCATGACCCAGAGAATCAAATACTGTGAGTTGTACATCAACATCGTCCCAGTTCAATTCGTAGTACATAATCTCGGCATCTTCCACGGGGACCATTTCATCCTGAGCTCCATGAAATATCCAGGTTGACATTTCGTTTATACTCCAAACATTTGTTCCAGGTGATGAGGCAATAGGAGCGAACTTGGTAAATATCTCGGGATGGAGCAATGCCAACTCCCAGGCTCCCCACCCCCCACGATCACCCAAACCAGTCAACCAAATCTTTGAACTTTCAATGTGGTAGGTATATTGGATATGATTCAGGAGTTCCAGCAATGCTTCAGTATCCCACAGGACATCACCAGGCAAGAGAGGTGCAGCAATAAAATAGTCCAGGGCCATTCCCCCCTCTACCTCAGCGGGTGGTCCGACATTCCTGAGTTGGTTGATATCCCCTGCAAAATCTTCGCTGGTTAGAAAGAGCAAGAGCGGCCTCCCTTCGCTGGGATGATAATCATCAGGTTCATATAGCAGGTATTCAAGATTTATTGATTTTGTGATGTCAGTGCTGATATTGAGATATTGAGGGAGAACCTGAGCCTGCACCAGATTCACAATGAATAAGAAGGGGGAAATGAAGGCACAGGTTTTAAAAATACGTTTGCTCTTTTGGTGCCGGTTTTCATGATTAATTGACAGCATTTCCCGCCTCATTATATTCAATTTTCTGGCTTAACAACCAGGACCAAAACGCATCACTATTGTAGGCTAAATCCCAGGCATTGTGCCCGACACCTTCAAGCAATGATAGTTGGACATTGGCTCCCGTATGCTTCAAACGATTAAACATGAATTGACTTCCCTGCCAGGGAACGCCATCATCGTCCTGACCATGAAAGATCCATATACTTGATTTTGCAAGACGTTCAACTCCAGGAATATCCCGGGCTGCAATGGGGGCAACACCAGCAAACAGTTCTGGATTGGACACAGCCAGCTCCCAGGCCCCAAATCCGCCCCGACTTAATCCTGTCAGGTAGATACGCGTCGAGTCAACTTTGTATTCAATACTTACCTTTTGAATCAGAGCAAGAACCCGCTCCACATCCCAGGGAAGATTTGCATGAAGTTGAGGGGCCAGCAAAATGAAGTCAGAATCCATGCCCTGTTCAAATCTTTGGGGGGGTCCACCCATTCTGATTTTTTCGATGTCTTCGATAGCACTTCCAGATCCATGGAGAAAAATCAGAAGCGGCCAGGATTCCTTTTTACTGTATTGTTTTGGCAGGTAGAGCAAATAATTGTCTTCTACTTCTCGACTGATCCGGGTTGAAAAATGCTTTTGAAGGGGTTGCTTCCCTGAAACACCCTGTACGGGTGGAGAATCTGTAAACCACATCCAAAATTCAGGGTCTGCGTAAACTGTATCCCAGATTTGGTGTCCCAAGGTTTCGTACACCTTCAATTCAACATCCGCTTTGCAATAATAATCCAATTCGAAGCGCATATTTACAGCATCTTCTACTGGAACCACTTGGTCGATTTTCCCATGATATATTCGAATTGAGACATCACCAACCCGACAGATCTCGGTGCAGGCTGGCGCACTGATGGGAGCCACTTTTGAAAATATTCCGGGATAGCTAGTTGCTACATCCCAACACCCGTAGCCCCCACGATCTCCAAATCCCGTGACATAGATTCGACCAGGGTCAATTGCGTAGTTTGACTGAATGGCCACCAACAATGCCATGAGCGCTTCTGCATCCCAATGCACATCTCCCGGTAACTGGGGTGCCAGGACAAAAAAATCATTCTCAAGTCCCTCTGATATGGCTTGAGGGGGTCCATGTTGATTGATAAGAGTAATATCACCTGCAGTCTCCAATCCAGTGAGATAAAGCACCAGAGGCCAAGCTTTTTCAGATGAATAGTTATGGGGTAGATACAACAAGTAATCTAATTCAATTGATTTATCTATGGTGAGTACGGCATTTTTGTATTCTGGAGTCACCTGTCCAACACAACCAATCAGAGATAATAAAGTCCCCCCAACCATACTCAGCAGGAGGCGTCTCTGTTTACTCAGGTAATTGGTTCTCATTGTGTGAATCATTTTACACTCAAAGGTTTCAGCGCCTGATTGTTGTCAACATTTGAGCGACATCAATCAAATTCCTGTTGGCAGCAAACTGTAGACACGTCCCATTGGGTTGGCGCACTTTATCAATCCAGGAATCAGGAATGGCCTGTATGCCATTAGATGCGCCGGAAAGCGCGCCGACGATAGCCCCTATTGTATCCGTATCCCGTCCAAAGTTACCTGCATAGGTCATCCCCTGCCTGAAATCTCCTGCTGTCAATTTGAAAACAGCAAAAGCAGACACAACTGCCTCAGGGACCGAAGCTTTATATTCGCAGCGGATGGCCTGATGCAGGGGCATCCAAACTTTTTGGATATCAAAATCACCCTGCTCAAGAATTTCAAAAGCCACATCAAATGAATGTTTAAACCAGCTACCCTCTGGTGCCCATTTCCTGGCTTCAGCTATAATCTCATCTACGCCAGCTCCAGTCAAGGCCAAAGCAACAGCTGCTGCTACTGCCTGGGCACCCCAAATCCCATCACGAGAATGGCTAATCTCAGCATCAATCAGCGCCAGATCAGCCGCCAGTTCAGGATTACCTGCAGCCACAATTCCCATGGGAGCTGCACGCATGGCTGCACCATCACTATGGGCATGGGCATTATAAATACCAGTTTCAGGAGCAGTGAGACCCCGCCTGATATTGGCTGCTGCTTCTCTTTCGCTAGCGCCACCACGTTTGAATTCGTCTTGAATCACGACATGTTCTTTCCAGGCGGCCAATACATGCTCGCGGGTTGGATATCCTTTTGACTGGATCAAGATTTCTGCACTTAGCAGAGCGAATTCTGTATCATCGGTGCTAAAAGAAGGTTTCTCCGGCCAATCCATGGTGATACCGTATAGAAATTGATTTTCAGGATCACGACAGGCGTCACCAAAGGCATCGCCTATAGCTAATCCAATGAGACATCCCTGGGCTTTGGACTGATACTCCTGCTCACTCAGCGAAAATTGCTTACTTTTTGACATTGTATTTCCTTGTATCGTTAAAAATCATCTAAACTTGTATGTGAACTTTGATCCTGGTCTGCTCGTATTCCTACAGCCATAGCTTGGGTGCGACTGGCCAGATCAGAAAACTTCGAATTATCAAAACCACCCAGACTGGATCGTACCTGATTCTTCAGGGGATCTATCCATTTGGGTGGAAGGGCCTTAGCACCTATTAATACTCCAACAATGGATCCGCTGGTGGCACCATTGCAATCCGTATCCCAACCCCCCATGACTGCGTTGGTAATGGTCTTTTCGTAATCACCCTGCCCATGCAAAAGAGCTGCTACGGTGAGAGCAGCATTGTTAATGGTATGTACCCAATGATAATGTCCAAATTGTTCATACAGGAGATCAGCAACCTCCTCCCAGGGCATTCCTTCAACTGGCAGTTTAAGAACATATTCTATTGCTACAGAAAAACGAGATTGTGGAGGAATTTGATCCAAACCCATTTTTATTAGTTTTCGTATATCCTTTTCAATAAAAGCACCGGCGATCACTGCGGCAAAAAACATCTCTCCATAGACACCCGTGCGAACATGTGTGACGCTGGCATCCCGCCAGGCTAGTTCAGCTGCCAGACCTGGATTACCAGGACACACATAGCCCCAGAGATCAGCTCGAATCTGAGCACCGATCCATTCGCGGAAGGGGTTCAAATGAGTAGCTGATTGTGGAGGAGAAATACCATTTAACAAATTTTGGTAGGCAATTCGTTCAGCTGTGAATACCTCAAAAACAGGTAATTTATTTAGCCAGGTTCTGCCCACATCTTCGCTGGAGAATCCGGCTCCATAGGTTTCCAGAATGTGCAGATTAAGCATGGTATAATTCAAATCATCATCTTCGGGCATGCACCGGATATTCTCTCGCAGACTTTCCAAACCCCAGCGGCGCTTCCAGGGATACTTTTTTAATAAGTCTTTAGGCATCCCCTCTTGGGTGAAATAGTTTTTCAAGGGCCATTGGTTATTCGATTCAAGCATCTCTCTAATGACTGTGCGATGATAGCGCTCGATGGGTTTTCCCAGGAGACAACCCCCAGCCCGTCCCAGCCACCCTCCGAGAATTGCATCATACAATGTATCAGGGTCAATGCCGTATGCTTCTGCAATGGCTTGTTCCTCATGACCCAGGAGCTTCTGTATGTCGACAATAAGGTCTGGCTCCCGATTCATCAACTCAACGGGAACTGGTTTTGCAGCTAGCTCGATGAGGACTTTTTTTGCCTCCTCCTGAAGACTATCAGCACTTTGGGTTTTTAACTGTTCCTTGATTTTCTGAAATGCTGTTTCTGCTTCTTGAACATCAAGGCCTTCATCACGACGCTGGATCAGCTCGTATTCAAGACGCTCCACATAATCCAGGTAGCGAATGATCATGGTTAACTCCGGTCTTTTCCGTTTTGTTGATCATTAAGCTCGTTCACACTCCCAAAACGATGGGACAAATCTATGAGGTCAACATCCTTCATTTCAGGCAAACTCAGCCCCTTTAGTATCTTTAAATTTTCTATTACTTCGATCTTCTCAGGGTTGAGCACTGCAGCCAGAGCAGTGGCTAATGCCAATAGACCGGATCCAGGCGACGGTACCAGTGATGCACATGCCACCATCGTATTGAAGTCTCCCTTCGAAGTTCTGAGAATAACCAGTAAACAGGCCAGAATTTCGTGAGCGATATTTCCGTAGCTATATATCTGATTGCAAACCTCCCTGTTGAGGTAATCTGCTGTCGTCAGCACATTGGGCTCGTGGGAGTCGTATCCTTCCAGAGCGTCTACAACGCAACGTTTAACCAGAGAACCTTCAGGCAAATTCTGGATGGCAACCTCGATCAATGTTTCAGGAGATGTAGCTGATCCAGCCATGGAAAAGAGGGCAGCGATTGCTTCGGCGCTCCAGATTCCATCCTCAAATTGGGTAAATGAGGCATCTAAAGCTGCCTGCTCTTGAGCAAGGGCAACATTCCCAGAATTGACGACACCAATTACCGTGGCTCGCCCCAGGGCTGCATCATCAAAATAATGGGGGTTAAATCGTCCAGATTGTGGGGCAGTAATACCTGACTCCAGATTCCGCAAGGCCGCTTGCACGCTAAGACGTCCACGGATCTGTTTTCTGTCTTTTGTGAGTTTTCGCCAGGCATCTTCCAGAGTTTTATGACTCAGAATACCTTCATTTTCCACCAATAATGTGGTAGTCCATGCAGCCCATTCAGTAAGATCCCCTGGAGCTGGTTTTAAAGGCTCTGGTGACTGATTCAGGGAAAATGGTTTAGGATTGCTGGTGATATTTTCAGCTTTTGATTCAACCTCAATTTCATGTCTAATCCTTCCTAACCAGGGAGGTAAATCCTTACTGCGTTGAAACATGCTGGACCAACTGAAGGCCTCACCGTAAGCCATTCCAAGGAGAGCAGAGCTGAGGATTGAAATATTTTGTTTATCCATCAAATGAATCCTCCAGTGGTTCCGATATCCCCACCAATAAATTAGCCGTCTCACTCAAACTTGTGCCTGCTAAAGATCGGATGCATCGTCCCGGGGCAACTTCAATTTTTTCACACCATGATTGTGGCAGCTGAGAATACCCCAGGCTTCCGCCCAGGATGGCGCCGACAATAGCCGCGATGGTATCTGAATCCCGACCCATATTCACAGCAGCCGGGATGGTCTCCAAATAATCACCGTTACCAGCCCGTAATCAACCAAAACTTAATCCAACGTCCTCATGCGCTAAATCTGCCC
>JACKQG010006688.1_pt1 | contig 12004 bp, 9 predicted proteins | sample 8237621 | NCBI WGS metagenome assembly JACKQG01 (sample SAMN15677084, study PRJNA649215) | marine metagenome | biome: marine; feature: Black Sea; material: saline water; isolation source: suspended particulate matter (SPM) from the Black Sea western gyre | collected 2013-06-09/2013-06-10 | depth...
CTGGCGATGCGGAGGTGGGGATGGATAGGCAAACGCAAGAAAGCATAGCCGTCGCGCGCGGCCCCGGGCAGCGCAAGAGGCGTCTGAAACGCAAGGTTACTCGGCGGTTAGCTCCCTACCATTCACTAGAGCCTTGTCGTGCCAATGAATCCCTTTGCGGATATGGTAAACGACTGTCTTGTTATCAGGCATCTCCCAACTCTCAGCTATACGGCCTTCTGATGTCGGGTTAACCGGGTAGAAGGTACCCAGGTTGAAGCCAGTCTCTCCGCTGCCGGTTGGCCCCTTTGCATAGTTCCCTTCGATCAGCATCTCATTGGTGAGGCTGAGGGAATAAGCATTCCACGGGAGGGTGTTGATCTCATCAAAGCCCAGAGTGTCAACGCTTAAGGCGATGGTTATTACCCCACCGTATTGTGGCTTCTCCACTGTTCTACCCAGTGAGTCCTTCACCATCACTTCCCCCGCTACTACTTCTTCCTCCTGTTCTGCCTTTCCGCAGGAAGTCAGCATAAGAGCAACAACCATCAGGCAACTGATTATTACGAATAACATTTTACTCTTCACTATTTTCTGCTCCTTTTCATCTTCGGTATGTCTAGTCCTGGTCAGTATCACATATTCCGCCTCCTTGTAGATGGTAGTCAAGCTTGATTTCGAAGCCATCACTGTTTTGTTATCGCCATTGGCTCCGGGCTGATTCTCTTGAGCTTTCTTGCCTTCACTCCTCCATAGCGTCCCAGACCTCCCCTCAGCCTGGGGTCTAGCAGGTCTCTCACCGCGTCGCCAAACATGTTCAGACCGTACACCGCGATTGCCAAGGCAAGACCGGGCCACAAAGCCAGCCACGGGGAGATGTACATGTATTGACGCCCACTCCCACTGAGCATTCCTCCCCAGCTGGGAGCCGGGGGAGGGATACCGAATCCAAGGAAGCTCAGGCTGGCCTCATCTATAATCATATATCCGCAACCTACGGCAAATATGGTAATTATGGGAGCCATGACATTAGGTAACAGGTGGTGCATGATTATTCGCCTCGTTGAACAGCCGACAGCAGTCGCAGCATCCACGTAGACGTTCTCTTTGATACTGATAGCAGCACCCCTTATCACCCTTGACGTACCGATGCCGCGGGTCATTCCTAGAACAAGCAAGACCGGCACCAACCCCTGTCCAATAATGGCCATTAGTGTCAAGTAAAGTAGCAGTCCCGGAAAGCACATCCAGGCATCAACAAACCTCTGGATGACCAAATCGGTTTTACCACCGATGAACCCTGAAGTTAGTCCTATGATTGTAGACACGATGGCCGCCAGGCCAGAACCACCCAGACCTACATACATGGAAATACGAGCCCCATATATAATACGGCTTAGTAAGTCTCGTCCCAGGTTGTCCGTCCCCAGTAGGTGCTGGGCTGAAGGTGGTTCGAGGCGATGCCATACATCAGATTCATTGACTCCGTAAGGAGCTAGTAAATCAGCGAAAATTGCTACCACGAGGAGAAAAAGGACTATTATACCACCTATTACGCCTAGGGGTTTCTCCCTCACCAACCTGACAAAGAAATTAGGTAGCGATGAGCGCCGCCTCGGCTTCTCTACCGCTCCGGTGTGTGTTTCTACTGCACCCTCTTTCATTCTCTCGGTTTCTCCCCACTATTGGTATTGAACTCTGGGGTCCAGCCAAGCATAGGTTAAATCCACCAGTATATTGCACAATAGCACAAATGTAGCTGATATCAGGTTCACTGCCGAGATAATCGGGTAGTCTCTCTGGGTGAGAGCTTCAAGGGCGTAGCGGCCTATACCGGGTAGACAGAAGATCTGTTCCAGAATAACCGCACCGCCAATTAAAATAGGCAGAAGAAGACCTATCATACTGATTACCGGAATAAACGCATTTCTCAGGGCATGCCTGAAGACGACCACCCTTTCCCTGAGCCCCTTTGACCAGGCGGTCCTGATATAATCCTGTCTTAGTACCTCGAGCATCATGGATGACGAGCGCTTCCGGAACGGCTGGCTGCGCACTCAGAACTACGAAGCGCTTGAACCTGTGCTGAACGAGGCGATGAAGGCCAGGACCACCGGGGAGTGGGTGGAGGAACTGGAGAAGATGGGCATACCGTGTGGACCGGTCAATAACATCGCCCAGGTCACGGAAGACCCGCAGATACAGTCCAGAAACATGATTGCTGAAGTGCGGCACCACGAGGCAGGCGCCTTCAAGGTGGTGAATACGCCTTTCAGGTTCAGTCGGACACCCTCAGGCGTGGAGCGGGCTTCGCCGGACCTCGGCGAGCACACGCGGGATGTACTGAGCAATGTGCTGGGAATGACCGAAGCGGAGCTCGGTGAGCTGGAGAGCGAAGGCATCATCTAGGTTCTGCCGGATGCTGCTTGCAGGTAGGACGTGATCAGCGGGTGCGGTCGTCCCTCTTCCGAGGTGAGTTGCGGCTGGAAGGCCGTTGCCAGGAAGAAAAGGTGGCCGGGGAGTTCGACGATTCTAGCCCCCCCATCCTCACCGGTACCACTAACCCTCAGACCTTCGGCCTCAATCACGTCTCGATATGCGGGATTCAGTTCGTAGTTGCAGTTGAACTCCTCTGTAATCTCAGGCAGGCGGTAGATGCGGAACGCCAGTGAGTCGGGACTCAGCCTGATCCTCAGCTTGCCTGAAAGGAGGGGGGCATCGTCAGGACGGTCAGGCACGGGACATGAGGCGAGCACGATCAATGGTGTCGGAGTATCTTCGTCGTACTCCGTATTTCCGGCATCCCTGATACCGGCCACGTCGCGCGCATACTCTAACAGAGTATTCTGAAAGCCCCCTCAGGTTCCGATGAAGGGCCAGTCCTGCTCGCGGGCAAACCGTATGCCTTCGTGAGCGCCCTCTTCGCTCCGATAGGGACTGCCCGGAGCAGCCCAGAGACCGGCAAACATTCGGAGCCTGTCTCCGGTGTCGGGGGCGAGAAGCGATTCTGTGGGTAGCCAGTGGACTTCCAGCTCGATCCCCAGACCGCGTGCCGCGTGCTGCAGGGCGGCCATGGTGGCCGCGTGTGAGCGTTTGGTGGGGTTGTAGTCCCCGATGATGCCGATTTTCACCGTATCCTCCAGAGTTCGCTTCGTCCCGGCAAGCGCCACCGCGACATTCTAGCACTCTCCGGTCGGTACGGCAACCACGCCACCGGAAGGGTGGAGTCAATGACACGTTCCGCCGGTTATGGCAGAATACCGGTAGGCGGACTCGCGGTAGAGGGAAGGTGGATGCCAATCTACGAGTTCGAGTGCCGCAACTGCGGCACCAGGTTTGAGGCGCTGCGGAGCATCTCCGAGATAGACGCTGAAGTGAGGTGTCCCGAGTGCGGGGACGGGTGCCCACAGAGGGTCGTCTCCGTGTTCGCCCCGAGGTCTTCGGTGTACACGCCGACCTCATGGGGACCCACCTGAGGCACGAGCACCCGCTAGGGCAGTCTGCCCTGGGGAGACCGGTTGACGGCAAAGAGATGGGGATGCCTGCGTACGGTACCCCCATCTGTGCGTTGAGTGAGCAGTGCCATCGCTCTTTACAGAAACAACCATTCCGTGGCGTGCTTCGTGTGCCGTGAACGGTTCATGTTATATAATGGGAGTGTTCACACTTGTGGCACACCAGAGTGAGGCAGAGTCAAGGAGGGTAGAACATGAGCAAGGCATTGATTATCTACTTCAGCCTGTCGGGGAACACGGAGAAGATGGCGCAGTACATCGCTGAAGGCGTGCGCATGGCCGGGCAGGAGGTAATGGTCAGGAAAGTCTCCGAAGTCAAGAACACGAAGGCCTTCGAGGGGTACGACGGCTACATCTTCGGCTCTCCCACATACCACAGAGACATGGCTGAGCCGATGAAGACGTTCCTGTTCCTGGCAAGAAGGGCCAACCTGGAAGGAAAGCTCGCCGGCTCGTTCGGTTCCTACACCCACAGCGGTGATGCCCCGGGGATAATCCTCGAGACCATGGAATACGTATTCAAGATGGAGCCGTTTGAGCTGGGGTCCTTCAATCTCAAAGACGATGTGCTGGGCAGCTCCGAAGGTATGCGGGCCTGTCAGGACTACGGAAGGGTCTTCGGCGAGAAGACCAGCGCCTGATGAGCTTCGGCTGAATGATGGGGGTGGAGATGAATCTAAGTGCTTTACACAAGGTCGGCTACGGCCTTTATATGGTGACATCGAAGAAGGGCGACCGGCTGAACGGACATATTGTTAACACCGTCTTCCACTCACGAGGGAATGTATCGAGGTATGGTTCAGGCGATAGTAAAGAGGTTGTCCCCGGAGACTATGCTAGCGCTGGTGCGATATTCGTGGGGCTATTGTGTGGTGGTCTGGCCGAAGTTCATAAGAATGATAGAGTAATCGAGGGCGGTGATGTAGCCGTCGCCGTTGAGGTCGCATTGTGCGGTGGGTGCCGGGGCCTGGGGGTCATTAGTAGCATAACCGAAGCACATGACCATGGCCGAGTAGTCGAGGGTGCTCACGCTGTTATCACCGTTGATATCGCCCTCGATGAGGGTGCCGAAGTCGACCAGTGCCATTCCTTCCCTTACGGTGATGTTCTCTACCAGGTTCATAAGGGTTGCAGCCCCTTTGATGCGGATGTCATAGGTCCCCGGTTCCAGGCCGATACCGACATTGCCCTCAGCATTTGTAGAGGTCTGGTGGCAGGCTATAGCACCGTGATTATCTGATACCTCCACGGTCCAGGGAGTGCCGGTATCGTGTACCCAGACGGTTACCGGGACGGCCCACCTGTCATGCGGTGGTGTCGGCCTGCCCTTGAGGGTGACCTGAAGGGTGACACGTACCCTATCAGTACCTGTTGTCAGAATCATATCCGGGGCACCAGCTATTGCTGAGTCAACGGTCACTGTCCGGGTGGTCGTGGCACCGGTACCGTCCCAGGCTTCCAGGACAACATCGTTACTATCGGAGTGCTCATAGTAGCTCTGACCATCCGCTGACCTTAGTGGGGCAATATTGATGGCCCAGGCACCGAGATTATTTATCAAGGCTGACAACACTTGTGAACTGCCGATTCTGGCGTGGATGATAGCACCCTCGGCGGCGGTGAAGCCGTCTACCTGATATAGCTTGCCCGTAATCGCATTCGGGAGGAGAAAATCCAAGGCAGGACCAGTGGTGACCTGGTAGGGAGACCCGTTGTTATCGTAGATTACCCCGCCGGACACGACTCGGTAATAATATGTCGCATCAGCGGTGAGATTAATTATCGTCACGTGATGGGTATAGTCCTGGATAGCCTGCCCCCGGTCATCGTAGGCGGTATCAGTCAGGGCGTCGGGACTGGTACCGTAGTTGACCTGGCCCGGCTCGATATCCTGGCTGAGCCAGGATACGGTGAAGCCCTTGTCTCGCAGGTTGCTTACCTCGTGGTCCAGTCCAGCGGCCAGACCGGGGCTGGCCGGGAGTAGAAACACGAAGGACAGTGCCAGACCGATAATGACGGTGAGGTGCTGTCTCTTTGTGCCAGGTGGTATTATCGTGGTATTACCTCCATCCGTAGAGTAAATCTAGTTTGGTTGCGGCCATTACAGAGGACATTCTTATCTTTAGCCCCCAATGGCCGCAACCAGGAATCTTACTTTGGTTTACTTCTTGCTCATTTATTGTGCCACTTTCTAGTTACCGGCTACTGCCCAACTGACCGGGATGGAATTGTTCAACAGGTAGCCCTCGCCCATCTCAATGGTGAAGTCCGTGCCATACTGGGCGTCGACCAGGTAGAAGTCCCAGCTACCGCCAGCGGCATTCCACCAGAAGACCTGGGATACACCGCCGCCCTGGCTATTGATATCCGCAGCCATGGTGCTGGCCGTTAAGCTGGTGGCCGGCTCGACGGGCAAGCCTATCAGGTTCCAGCCATCAACAAGAGTTGCCTCGGCGCTCAATGATACCGTAACCGCAGGTGTTCCTGCCTTGGCAGTCTCAATGGTCACTATCTGAGAACCGGTGCCATCAGAGGCACCCTGGAATTGTATACCGAGGTCGTCGGTGTCGGCATGGGTGTAGTACTCCTGGAAGTCAGCCGTCCTCACCGGGGCGATATTCAGACCCCAGGTACCGGTGGCATCCGCCAGACTGGACAGCATCTGCGAACTGGAGGTGCCAATCCGGGCATAGATGATGGTGCCCTCTGCCGGAGTGGTCCCGTTTGACTTGAGGACCTGTCCGTTGACCATCTCCGGCATGGTGAATGCCAGGCTGGGACCGGTGGTGACCTCAAACAGCGCACCACCGTCGTTATAGGTAACGCCACCGGAGACGACCTCGAAGTAGTAGGCCGTATTTGCGTTCAGAGCGGCGATAGTGATGTGGTGAGTATTACCCTGTGTCGTCATGCCGCGGTCATCGTAGGCAGTATGGGTCAGCGTGTCCGGGCTGATACCGTAGTTGACCTGTCCCTGCTCAGCGCTCTGGCTGATCCAGGACACCGAGAAGGACTTATCGGCGACATTGGTAATTCTGGGTTCCACCGTGGCGTGGTAGTCCATTGTTGGCGGTGCGCCCCAGTAGGTCCAGGTGGTAGTACCGGCGTTCTTGAGCAGGTAGCCATAACCGATTTCGATATCGAAGTTCGTGCCATACTGGGCGGCGACCAGGTAGAAGTCCCAGCTACCGGCGGCGGCGTTCCACCAGAAAACCTGCGAGACACTACCACCCTGGTCGTTAATGTCTGCCGCCAGAGTAGATGCGGTGAGAGGTGTTGCCGGTTCGACAGCCAGGGCAATGATGTTCCAGCCGTCGACGAGGTCGACGTCCACGGGGATAACCGCCAGCGTGGTGAGGGTGAAGGCAGCGCTTTCACTGATGTTGCCGAAGCTGTCTTTGGCCTTCACCTTCCACCAGTGCGTAATCTCCGGGGCCTGCAGGCGGGTTGTGGGCACCCAGGAAGTGCTGCTCAGCCAGCCGCTCTCCTGGACTCCGGTGGTGAAGCCCGCATCCCGGGCAACGACGAAGTTGTAGGTGACCGGGCCACTGTCGTCAGTAGCGGCAACTGCGGTGAAGGTGGGGCTGAGTTCGACCTCAGTGGCTCCGTCCGTAGGTGAACTCGGGGCGATACCGGTGGGCCCCCCGGTATCCAGGGTGAAGTCAGCACTGATGCCCTCACCGGCGCCGGCGACGTTGCCGTCATTGGCGATGACCTTGACCCTGGCATCAGCCAAGTACTGGCCATCGAAGTCTGCCTTGTCGTCCCAGGTTGCCGTGTAGTGAGTTGCCGTGGTGGACATAGTCTTGGTGCCGTCACCGGTAACCGTGGTGCAGGTGATATAGGTGGTGCCGTTCCAGAAGGCGAAGCTCACCTCGGCACTGGTATCATCTTCATCCCGGTCGGAGACATCGTATTCGATGGAGACTAATCCGGTTCCGGCATCCTGCGACGCCGTGACGTTCTCGACCATCGGTGCCCAGTTGGGCACCAGCACCAGGTCGGGAGCAGCCACCAGAGCGATGCCAACGGTTGTTGTTAAGGAAGCGGTGCCCTGGGCACCACCCTGCCCCTCAATGACGAGGTCATCGTTGTCGGTGTATGAGTAGTAGTCCTGGAAATCGTCTGTCCTTATCGCGGTGATGTCCATGCCCCACGTTCCAGCGGCATCCGTCAGGGCAGACAACAACTGAGAGCTGGCGGTGCCTATCCGGAGGTAGACGATAGCGCCCTCAGCCGGTGTGGTGCCGTCCATCTGATATGCCATACCGGTGGCGATATCTTCCGGTATGACGAAAGCCAGGCTGGGGCCGGTGGTGACATTGAAGTGAGCACCGGAATTGTCATCCGTGGTCTCGGCAGAGACGACATCGAAGTAGTAGAGCATATCTGCCGCCAGGCCGGAGACGGTGACGTGGTGGGTATCATCCTCGGTAGCCTCACCGCGGTCGTCATAGGCGACATTGCCCAGACTACCCGTAGAAGTGCCCCACTTGACCTGACCGGTGGTGTCTACGTTGGTTACCCAGGACACGGTGAAGCTCTTGTCACCGACATTGCTGATGACGATATCGGAAACCTCCGGTGGCGGGACCTGCAGGGTGACACCGGCACCGGCGAAGCTGTCCACCGGGATGGGAGTGCCTGAACTTTCCGCCAGCTTCGGGGTATCAGTGAAGCCTATGCTGGCCTCGCCTTCGTCAAGGGTAGAGAAGGATATCGTGGCCACAGCGGCACCAGCAGAGTCGGCTGACACCGAGTTGTCACTGTCGCCCGCCGGAGCAAGCAGGACAATGACGTAGTCAACTGTGCCCAGGTCGTTGTCCGCCTGGCACTGGGCAATGAAGTAGCCGCCGCTCACTGTCGAGTAGCTGTAATGGTAGAGGTCAGTGCCACCTTCGTTGTGGTAGGAACCGGCAACAAACGGAAAGAGGTCGCTGGCAGGGACAATCTGAACGCCGGCGAGCGATGCATCGGCATCCTGCACCTGGAGGAGAGTCGCATTGAAGTCCAGGTGGAACTCAGCGGCATAGACGCCGTCGGCATCCTTGACTAAGGCGCTGACACTGACCACCTCACCGGGGGCTGCTTCCTGCACCGCCGGGCTGAGGACAACCGATGTCGCGCCTGGCTGAGGAATAGTGCCGGCCGTACCTGCCTCCAGCCACGGGCTCTCGGTCTTGCCGAAGTTACGGCCGATGGCCGTCAGGTCCAGGATATCCACAACACCGTCACCGGTGAGGTCGCCAGCCGGACCCGCCGTACCGAAGCTGTCGGTAACGGCAGTAAGGTCGGCCACGTTGATGACGGAGTCACTGTTGACGTCACCGAGGAGCAGGAAGGCGTCCGGCATATCAGTAGGCTCACCACTGAGGACATCCACAACGTAGATTGCGGACGAGACCGCCGGCAGGTAGCCGTCTCTGGTTATCGTTACCGTGTAGGTGCCCGGCTCCACATTAAGGGCGTAGGCACCCTCGGCGTTGGTAGTGGTCTGGTAGGCCCCTGCCGAAACGGTAGCACCACTGTGAACTTCACTACCGTCAAGGACAACGTGACCCATGATAATGCCTTTGGCCTCATCTGTAATAACTATCGTTGTGCCCGGGACCTGAGGCGACGGGTTCTCCGGGGTGGACTCGATGACTACCGGAGTCGGGTCTCCATAGAGACCGTAAGGCTCTCCCACATCGGGCTGGAAGTCACCGTCAATATCCAGCCATGCCATCACGATATACGTGCCGTCAGCGATATTCTGTAGTTCATAAGTACCCGGGTCAGGCATACTGTTGGCATAGCTCATCTGATCGGGACCCTCGAAGTCCATGGGGCGTGCCATGACCACTACCTGGTCGTAGTCGGCTGGCTGGAAGTCCCCACTGTATATCAGTAGTCCACTTATCCGGCCCTGGGCCTGCGGGAGATTGAAGTCAATATTGGACACGATGTTGGGCGCATTTACCTCGACCAGGTCAGCTTCAGCAAATGTCCTCTGGTTATTGTAGAACATCCGCTGGGTGTTACTGTTACCCATATGGTCAATATACCAGGCACTGACCTTGTAGCTGCCGGAAGGTACACCGAGGAACTGGTATCCTTCCCAGCCATTGCTCCAGGTGGACGCTAACAGTGTCCCATCAGGCAGGTACAGGCTTACCAGGGCACCCTGGATATCCCAACCGTGTTCGTGCCGGACCATACCCTCAATGGCACCACCCGGCTCCAGTGTGAAGTCAATCGCCGCAACGTCCGGGGTGGCTGCAGCCACGGCTACGGGGGTAGCTGCCTCATAGCTGGCTGCCTCCTGCCACCACTCCATGGCATAGTTGCTGGTTACCGGGTTCTCCGGCATGCCCATTGCCATGACGATGTATTCGCCGTAGGGCAGGTTGTCAATGGTGTAAGCACCGTTCTCATCGCCCTCGGTCTTGAAGGTGATACCAGTGGTCTCATCCAGGACGACGGCAACACAGCCGGCCAGCTCCGCACCGCTATTGGCATCGTAGATTGTGCCGGAGATTGTACCGGCAGGTCCGAGGTTGAAATTGATGCCGCCGACCTCTTCGCCAGCCGTTAGCTGGAATTCCATCGCCTCTTTGGGGTCAAAGGTATCCTGGAAGAATTTGCGGACACGGCCTTCGGCCTGGGCACCAACAACGAAGTCGCCGCGGTTGGTCTGAACATAGAGCTCAAAACTACCATCCAACTGAGTCCGGGTGCTGCCAAGAATGCCGTCCTCTCCTTCCGGAGCATACTGGTCCTGGAACCAAGGGTCGAGTGCGAACACCGTGGCGTCTGCGACCGGTGTCGTCCCGTCCTCTTCAAAGACGGAACCGGTAACCAGTCCGGCAGGGTCGAGCCAGAACTCGGTCCACCAATGCTGGTTGAATTCGTCGATGGTCCTGATACCAGCTTCATCCCAGGTGTAGGCACCACCGAAGTTAGCCCCCCACTTGGGAATGACGATTTGCCCCTCACCGCCACGGGCACCAAGCTTGTAGTCGCCGAAGGGGATGAAGTTTATCTCCCATTCCCCATTCTCGTTGGTAACAGTGCTGAAGCACAGGTCATCAAAGGCCTCATCCGGCGTGTCCGGCGGATTGAGCAGGAAAGCACTGACTATCGCACCGGGTAGCGGCTGTGACGGACCGTCCCATGAAGAGAGTTGCACCCGCCCGCTTATCTGGCCTCCCGGTGGAAGGGCAAAGTTGATGTTGGTGGTCACGCCGGGAGCGTTGACATGGACTGCTGTGGCGTCATCCTGGATAAAGGTATCCTGCCAGAAAATACGGGCCCTGTTCCAGGCTCTCGCCATGACCCGGTAGTTTCCCGCGGGGAGGCCCTGTACCAGGTAAGTCATGCCGTCTTCCAGGGTTCCGACCATGGCTACCAACCTGTCGGTGTTATAGTCGAACACCAACACGCTGGGGTCATTGAGCCACTGGTCGCCACCGTCCGCTATGACGATGCCGGTGATGCTTCCACCAATGGCCAGGTAGAAGTCTATACCGGCAATATCCGGTGTCTCTGCTAACAGAGAGATGACACTTGCACTTTCGGGGGAGAGCTGGTCATCGTACCATTCACTGACGTATTGTGCGTTGACCCCACCCTGAGCGAGGATATTATAATCGCCAAAGGGCAGGCCGATGATGCTGTAAGCACCGCTGGCATCAGTCTCAGCGGCAAAGGGGCTATCAAAGCCCATGCCATCACCATCACCGCCCATGCCGATTCCCGGCTCAACTGGCATTGCCATGACCTTACAGCCCACCAGTGGTTGCTGGTTTATCTTGTAGACCGCGCCTGAGATGGTGCCCCCGGGGTCAAGCGCAAAGTCAATACCGACTACGTTAACTGTTCCCGGTGATATTGTGACCTGCTCTGTTGCTGCCGGGTCAACCACACTGCCGGTCGCAGTATAGTACTCGATGGCAAACCCGGTACCCAGTGCGGACACCCGATAGTCACCAAGCGGTATGCCGGGAACGGTGTAGTTGCCACTGGCATCAGTGGTCCGTTCCACACTCACCCAGTTATCACCACCCATGTCACCCCAGGACTGGACCATTACCGTAGCTCCGGCTATGGAGGTGGTACCGTCAGTTTCATTCACAGTGCCTGATATCGAGCCTCCGTAAGGCAGACTGATATCGTTGAGCCACTGGTTCTCACCGGGATTAAGATCGTACATCGTCGCCTGGTCACGGTCATAGGTACCCGAGCAGTGCATCTTTGCGTACCGGATGACCCTGTTCGGTGCCGTTGCCCAGATGCGGTAGTCAATAGTACTGCTCAGCCCGCTGAAGTTGTAGTAACCGGGGTTTTGGCCGTCCCGGTTGTAAGAAATGGTTGTGGTTACCACCGCCCCGGTATCATAGTCTTCCAGAGTGATGGTGGCGCCATCCAGGCCATTCCAATTCTCGTCGACAATTCTGCCCTCGATTCGTCCACCCTGCTGGAGCTGGAAGTCAATGTTCGGGATGGGTGTCGGGTTGTCAACTGTTATT
>JACKQG010006689.1_pt1 | contig 12004 bp, 10 predicted proteins | sample 8237621 | NCBI WGS metagenome assembly JACKQG01 (sample SAMN15677084, study PRJNA649215) | marine metagenome | biome: marine; feature: Black Sea; material: saline water; isolation source: suspended particulate matter (SPM) from the Black Sea western gyre | collected 2013-06-09/2013-06-10 | depth...
TTAATATGAGACAGCTCATGAGCAATAACTCCTTTAAGTTCACTGTCGCTTAAATTATCAATTAAACCACTCGTTAGAACAATTATGCTGTTAGATGGGTTTCTACCAGTAGCAAAAGCATTCATGCCGTTATCCTCAATAATATAAATCTTTGGCATAGGCAGTCCTGCAGCAATGGATAAACCTTCAACCATATAATAAACTTTAGGATTCTGATCCCTCTGCAGCTGTCTTGCCCTGGTAAGTTTTAGTACAAGTTTGTCGCTCCCATAATAACTCCAGAAACTGACTGCAATTGCTATTATAAGAGCAAAAATCATTAATACAATAGAATATCCTCCATTTACTCCATAACGATAATCAAGGTATAGCCCAATTGCATATCCTATAGCGCAAATGAATATTAAAAATCCTATTATTAAAAAGCCAGTTTTTCTCTTATTACTAGCAATATTTTCATACATTTAAAAACCTTTAAAAAAACATAATAAAACTTTACTTTAATTTAAAAACTACCAAAAATATTAAAACTTTACTTTAACCGGTTCCCTTGCTGCAAGTTCTTCAATCTCAAAATAATCCTTCTTTTCAAACTTAAACATTCCAGCAAACATATTCCCGGGGAAAGTCTGAATTCTGGTATTAAACTTCATAATCATATCATTATAAAACTGTCTCGCATAAGCAATGTTACTCTCAATTCCATTTAATTGTTCCATTAATTTTGAAAATTGTTGGTCTGCTTTAAGAGTAGGATATCTTTCTGATACTGCAAATAAAGATTTTAAAGTACCTGTAATCATATTTTCTGCTTTAGCCTGGTCGGTAACTGTTTTGGCATCAATCCCTAACCTTCTTGCATTAATTACCTTTTGAAGAGTTTCTTTCTCGTGAGCAGCGTAACCTTTCACGGTTTCTACTAAATTTGGTATCAAATCATACCTTTTTCTAAGCTGAACATCAATTTGATGCCATGCATTATCAGCCTTATTCCTCAGTGATACTATTGAATTATAAATCCCAATTCCTGCAAATAACAGCATCAATAAAATAGCAACAACTACAATTAACAAAATAATAATACCTGTTAACATAAATCCTCCTATTCTTTATATTTAGCTTAACATTCTTATAATTACCACAATAAGAAATTAAAAAAATAACTCCTTATATCATTAATAACTCATATAGATTATAACATTATATTTATAAAAATATAATTTCATATACGCTTATTAAAACATAATTAATTATCAGAACTTTAAAGGAAATAATTTAAATATTAACCAGGCAATTCTGTAAATTTCTTTGCTTTTACCATAATTTATTTTTATTTTTACACAAAAATTTTTTTGTGGTATATTTCTTTTTATACTTTATGCTATAAAAAATACCTATATTTCTTAGGAGGATATTAATGAGTAATTCTAGCTGTACCAAAAAAAGAGTTATTGGTCTCGTTTCTGGTAATAATAGCGGGAAAACTTCACTTTCTGAGTGTTTTCTTTTTAATTCTGGTGCTATTAACAGACTTGGAAAAATAGAATCTAAAAATACAATTTCAGATTACAGTCCTCTTGAGGCTAAAAGAGGCTTCAGTATAAATTCCAGTATCCTTAATTATGAGTGGAAAAATTTTAAAATAAACCTCATTGATGCACCTGGGTATATGGACTTTGTGGGCCAGACTCTTTCAGCAATAAAAGTAATAGATAGTGCGCTGCTTGTAATTGATGCAAAGTCAGGTGTTCAGGCACCAACTGAAAGAGTACTTGGTATTTTATCAAAAAACCCAAAACCAATGTTCTGCATTATCAATAAATTAGATCAGGAAAATGTTGATTATTTTAAAGTTGTTAATAATATTAAGAAAAATTTTAATTTAAATCTCGTTCCCATAACTATTCCTTTAAGTGAAGGTGAAAATTTTTCCAGTATAGCTGATTTACTTAAAAACCACGCATACAACTATAAAGATGGATCTTTTAAAAGTTCTGAGATTCAAGTAGACGAAAATAACAAAGATCAAATTGAAAATTATCATAATAATCTAATTGAATCAATAGTGGAAACAGATGATGATTTGCTTAATAAATATTTAGAAGGTGAAGAAATTGATAGTAATAGTATAAATGAAGTTCTAAAGAAAGCAGTCATTGAAGGAAAAGTAGTCCCAGTTTTTGGTGTATCCTCTGGCAAAAATATTGGTGTTGATATCCTTATGGACTATATAAATAGTCTCTTTCCTTCACCTCTTGAAATAAAACCGCTTATAGCAAAAAATAGTAACAATGACACAGAAGTTGAAATCAAACCATCACCAGATGGACCAGCCTTAGCTTATGTATTTAAAACAATGGCAGATCCTTATATAGGAAAACTATCCATATTCAGAATTTTTTCCGGGACTTTTAAATTAAACGAAAACTACTGCCTTTCAAGTAAAAAAGGCTCATACAAATTTTCAAACTTATTTAAATTACAAGGCAAAGAACAGATTGACATTAGTGAAGCTGCCTGTGGAGATATAATTGCTGTTTCTAAAATTACAGATATTTCAAATGATGACACTATATCCACCCAGGAAAATTTACTTGAAATTGAAAAGACTCAGTACCCAGAACCTATTTTACCAAAAGCTATTCTGCCAGTTAGTAAAGGTGATGAGGAAAAAATAAGTAATGGTCTTTCAAAACTTTCAGAAGAAGACCCAACATTAAAGCAGGAGTTAAATCTGGAAGTAAAACAAAATTTTATATGGGGTACTGGTGAACTTCATCTATTAATTATTAAAGATAATTTAAAGCAAAAATTCGACGTAGATGTAAATATGATTACTCCTGATGTTGCCTATAAAGAAACTATAAAAAAAGATGCAAAATCCGAGCATAAATATAAAAAGCAGTCTGGAGGCAGGGGCCAGTATGGTCATGTTTTTCTTGAACTTAAACCGCTAAAAAAAGGTGAAGGTTTTAAATTTGAAAATAGTATATTTGGCGGAGCAATTCCTAAAGGATATATTCCCGGTGTAGAAAAAGGTGTAAGGGAATCATTAAATACAGGAGTAATAGCAGGATATCCAGTAGTAGATATTAATGTTAATTTATATGACGGTTCATTCCATAGCGTAGATTCATCAGAATTAGCATTTAAAATTGCTGCTTCCATGGCATTTAAAAAAGGAATGAAAAATGCATCTCCAATCATACTGGAACCAGTAATGGAAATTGAAGTTACTGTTCCTGAAAAATATATGGGTGATATAATTGGTGATATAAATTCTAAAAGGGGTAAAATAATAACAATGACTCCTGATGAAAATAAGACACAGATAATAAAAGCTACAATTCCACAATCTGAGTCATTTAATTATTCTGTGGATTTAATATCAATTACTCAGGGAAGAGGTATCTTTAAACAAAAATTTTCCCATTATGAAGAACTTCCTCCAAATCTGGCCAATAATTTAGTTAAAGAAAGGGATAAACAAAAAGAATGAAAAAAAAATATAATAAATATACTAACTTCTTAGATAGATTTCCATTCATTCCAATAATTATAATATTAATCTTGAGTTTAATTTTTCTGTTTACTTTTAAAAATAAATTTCCGCTTAATTTTTTTTCAGCAACTCAACAACAAGAAGTAGAATCTGAATCTGATTACACTGTTTTCATTACTTCACCATCAAACAATGAAATATTTAGTTTTATAAATAAAAACGAATCTATCCCTGTAGAAATAAAAGCTAAAGAAGTAGAAAATCTCAATTATAAACTTGTAGTATTGGTTAATGAAACTGAGGAAATACAAACCTTTAGCACCCCGCCATATGAATTCAACTGGAATCCTAATGAAGCAGGAGAATATGAAATAACAGCTAATCTTTTGGATGAAAATAATAATGTCATATCCACATCCAATAAAGTCACCTTTTTAGTTGAATATGAAGAAGAAACTGATGAAAGTACAGTCTTAAGTATGGATGTTGAGGAAAAGAAAATTAATGCACTAAGCAATGTTCAATATAGAACACAAAATGGAGAACCACTATTTTCATACAAATGTTATATCCCACCATCCATTGACGGAAGTATGAGTGAATGGGAATTTTTTGAAAAATTTTCTAATTTCACTCCTACTATAAAAAAAGAAAATTATAGCTCCCATACAGATGTTTCTGGAATTTTTTATTCATGCTGGGATGATAATAATTTTTATTTTGCAATTCAGGTCATTGATGATGTATTTAATCAATCATTTACTGGAAATCAAATAAATAAAGGAGACAGCATTACACTTGTTTTTGATACTGAGCTTGAAGAAGATATACAAATCCCCTTCCGTAATAGTGATGATTTCCAGATAGATTTCTCACCAGGTACCTTTTCCGGCATATATGCTGAATCATTTATAAGCTGGCCGACAGGTGGACCAGCCAAAGATGCTGTTATAGCTTCTACCCGATTAACTAATGGATATATTATAGAAGCAAGCATTCCCTGGTATAATTTTGTAAATTACTCACCGCAGGATGAAGATGTTCTAGGATTCACAGTGTCTATATTTGATACAGATAATTTGGAATCTACAGAACTTGTCATGTCATCATCCCCCCAGTTTGAAATTAATAATGTATCTACTTTAGGAACAATTGTATTTATTGATGCTGGCGATATTCAACAGGAAGAAGAAATAACAGAACCAGTCGAAGAAGAGTAGATAATATATTATTTATAAAATTATTTTGAACTTTTGTATTTTTTAATTGATAAAAAAAGATACTTGGCAAAAGAGGATAGAAGAAAAACTATCCCAAGTACTATAATAATAGTTGCACCTGATGCCAGATCAAGTATATAAGAAATCCATAAACCGCCGATTGTCAAAATAATTCCAATAGACATTGAAAGAAATATCAGTGTCTTAATATTATTTGTAAATTGTCTGCACATAGAAGCAGGGATAGTAAGAAGTGCTATTACTAAAATTATACCTACAACTTTTATTAGAATTACAACACTCAAAGCAACCATTCCAAGAAGTAGAAAATATAAAAGGTCGACTGGTACTCCTGCAACTTTTGAGAATTCTTCATCAAAAGAAATTGCCTTAAATTCTTTATAAAATAAAATTGTTATAACAACAATTATCATATCTAAAACAACCATGATAATTAGATCACTAAATGGAATCGTGAGTATATTTCCAAACAAATAACTAAAAAGATCTGGAGCGTATCCTGGAGTTAAATTAATAAAGATTATACCTAATGACATACCAATCGCCCATAATATTCCAATAGCAGCATCTTCGCCCACTTTGGTTTTTTTTGCAATAAATCCAATACCAAAAGCTGTTAGTATGCTGAATGGAATTGCAGTAATAATAGGATCTAATCCTAAAAAGTATCCTAATCCTATTCCGCCAAATGCAGCATGAGAAATTCCACCGCTTATAAAAACTATTCTTTTTGTAACTACAAATGTTCCAACAATTCCACAGGCTATATTTACTAATACTGCAGCAATCATTGCATTTCTTATAAATTCATACTGAAAAATTTCCATTATTTCCTGTGCCTTCCTAAAACCCTATGGGGTATCCCATGAGCTAATATCTCAACTGGACATTTGTATGCTTCTGCAAGCTTTCCCAAACTTCCTTCTTTAGGACCATGATAAAATAATTTACGATTTAGACATGCAACGTTTTTAACATAAACAGAAATAGCTCCAACATCGTGTGTAATAAAAACTATTGCCATTCTTTTATTCAGCTTCACTAACAATTCATAAAAAGACTGAAGCATTTCAGTATCAATATTTGATGTAGGCTCATCAAGTAAAAGTAATTTCGGATTTCTTGCCAGTGCTCGCGCTATGAGTACTCTTTGTAATTGGCCGCCTGATAATTCTCCAATATGCCTATCCTTTAATTTAAGTATTCCAACAGTGTCAAGCGTATTTATTGTTTCTTTTATATCTTTCTTTGAATATCTTACCATAGCTCTCTTATATCTTCCCATGATTACAACATCAAATACTCTTATTGGGAATTCTAAATCAAAGGTTGAATGTTGTGGCAGGTAACCAATTAATCTTCTTCCCATTTCAACACTTCTTCCAAAAACTTCTATAATACCTTCACTTGGTTTTAGTAAACCAACTATCAATTTGAGTAGTGTAGTCTTGCCGCCACCATTTGGACCAATTATTGCCAGAAAATCATTTTGTTTGACAGAAATATTAATACCCTTCAATACAGGTATACCGTTATAATAAAAGAATAAATCCTTTATTCTGACAATTATCTTATCTTTATTATATTTAATATTTTTTATTTTTTTATTTTTAATATTTTCCACCTTAACTCTGATAAGTTTTCGCAATCACCTAAGTTCATTCTAATATATCTTTAAATCCCTCAGCTATCTTAGAAATATTTTCAATATAATTTTTTTCAAGCGGACTTATAAGTACGACTGCCCCGCCTATCTCACTGGCAATAACCTCAGCGCTTTTAGTACTGAATTCAGGTGAAGCAAAAATAATTTTTACACTATTTTCTTTTGCCTGCTTTATAAAATTCTCTAAATCTTTTGGGGAAGGCTCCTTACCTCCTTCCTCAACAGGTATTTGCTCCAAATCATAATCTCTTGCAAAATAAGCCCATGCTGGATGGTAAACCATTATTTTTCTATCTACTTTTCCCAAAAGAGCCTGGGTTATTTCATTATCCAACTTATCCAGTTCCTGTAAGTAATTCTCTTTATTTTCTTTGTAATATTTCTTATTTTCTGGATCTACCTTAACCAGTCCATTATATATATTTTCTACCATTATTTTTACATTTTTAGGTGAAAGCCATATATGAGGATCAAACTCTATTAATTCTATTTCCTCAGAACAATCAACTATAAGCATTTCTTTATTAAGTTTAACTATCTTATCTATCCAATTTAGTTCAAATTCAATACCTGAACCAACTTTTACATATATTTCTGCCTCACCTACATCCTCCAGCTGGCTTGGTATAGGCTCATAAGTATGAGGACTTGCTCCAGGAGGCACCATTACTGTTATATTAACTTTATCTCCCCCAATCTTTTCTACAAATTCAGCCTGAGGGAGAATACTCACCACTACCCCAATCTTTTGCTTGTTAGCTTCTTCTTCATACTTCTGGGCCGTACACGAAAATATTCCAAATGAAAAAAATAATATTGTTACGAAGATTACCAGTATTATCTTATTTAATAATATTTTTTTCTCCACTCTTTTTATCTTTAATTAAATAATTAAAAAATTTTATTTTAACTTTCTATCCATTTCCGCACTTGCTGCACGTACCTGTCAATGCAAGTTTATGGCTTATATCTTTAAAATTCTTTACATTGTAAAATTTACTTGTGCAAGGTATGCATTCTATATATCCACATTTTCTACAGATTATATGATGATGATGCTTTTCTGATATGTAATAATAACCCTCTCTATTAATTTCCTCTTCAAAAACAATATTTAATTTCTTAAAAATATTTAATGACCTATATATAGATGACAAATCAATTTTGTATCCTAAACTCCTGCAAATACTCCGAGCAGTTAATGGCATGGACTGACTTTCTAAAAATTTAATAATTTTAGTCCTTGGCTTTGTAAGTTTATACCCTGATTTTTGGACTATTTTTAAATAATCATTCATAACTACCCTCTCTTTTCAAGCTAACACAATAAAAATATAATTGCAAATGATTTGCAATTACTTATTTTTTACCTATTTACTATTGATAAAAATTTTAGAATCATTAAAATGGTTAAATTATTTGTTTTAGTTACAATAAATATATAATATTAAAAAAAATTTATTAAAATTGAACAACAAAACAAAAAAAAACATTAGAAACCCTAACAATTTTCCCAAGACTTACAGAATTAACATTTCAGGAATTGTACAGGGAGTAGGTTTTAGGCCGTTTATATATAGGCTAGCGGAAAAAAATAATATTTCCGGCACTGTAACTAATACAACTGAAGGTATATCTGTTATATTAAATATCAGCAGTAAAGAAGAATTAAATAATTTTATTTTGCAAATAAAAGCTTTAAAGCCGTCACCTGCTCTTATAGAAAAAATAAAATATGAAAAAATTCCATCTGAAGATTTTTCTGACTTTATAATTACAAAAAGCACAGAAACAGCTGAAAACTTCCAGCTAATATCACCTGACATAGCAACCTGCAGTAACTGCATAGAAGATATTAATAATAATCATAATAAACGAAGGTATTATTATCCTTTCACCAATTGCACTAATTGCGGCCCAAGATTTACAATAATTAAAAAAATGCCTTATGATAGGCCAAATACAACGATGAGCAAATTTAATCTCTGTCCTGAATGTAAAAACGAGTACTTAAATGCTCATGATAGAAGATTTCACGCACAACCAAATGCATGTATTAAATGTGGTCCAAAACTTCTGCTTGTAGATAAAAAAGGAGAAATAATAGATGATAAAAAACCTATTATAAGTGCATCTGATAAAATAAAATCAGGCTTTATCATTGGATTAAAAAGCCTTGGCGGATTTCAAATAGCATGTGATGCAACTTCAGATAAAACTGTTAAAGAGCTAAGAAATAGAAAAAAAAGACCATTCAAACCATTTGCAATAATGATTGAAAATACCAGCAAAATAAAGAATTATTTTTTTACAAGTGAAAAAGAACTTAAAAGTCTTTCTTCATCAAAGGCGCCCATTGTCCTTTTAAAGAAAAGAAACAATAAATATCCTGTATCAGAGTACATTTCTTTTAACAATAAGTTTGAAGGTGTTATGATTCCCTACACACCTATACACCATTTATTGTTTAATCATATAAGCATCCCTCTTGTGATGACAAGCGGGAATATAACAGAAGAGCCAATTGCATACACCAATAAAGAAGCTCTTGATAAGTTAAAGAATATTTGCGATTTCTTTCTAATTCATGATAGAGATATTTACTCCAGGTATGATGATTCAGTTATTAAAATAGTAGATGATAAGGAAATGATTATTAGAAGAGCAAGAGGATATGCACCTTATCCCGTTAAGTTTGATAAAAATATAGGAAATAAAATAATACTGGCTGTAGGAGCACATGAAAAAAATACATTCTGCTTCCTAAAAAATAATTACGGCATTATTAGCCAGCATATAGGCGACCTGGATAGCATTGAATCTTTAGAATTCTTTAAGTCAACTTTAAAAAATTATAAAAAACTTTTTAATATGAATGATATTGATATCGTAGCTTATGATAAGCACCCTGATTATACTTCAACTAAATTTGCAAAAAAAATAACACATACTTTAAGTAAAATAAGTATCCAGCATCATAAAGCACATATAGCCAGTGTAATTGCTGAAAATAGAATATCTGGCAAAGTTTTAGGTTTTGCATGGGATGGAACTGGCTATGGAGACGATGGCAAGATCTGGGGAAGTGAAATATTTACAGTTGATAACAATATGAATTTTAACCGAATGGGCCACCTGTCAGAAAAGATACTGCCAGGCGGGGAAATAACCATAAAAAAACCTTATAGAATGGCACTTTCATACCTTTATAATTACTGGAGAGAATATATTATAAATAGTAATAATATCAATAATAAAGACACCGGTATTAATATTAATTTAAATGATAAAACTGGCGACAACACTATTAATAATGTTAATAATAAAGGAAACACTGACAATTTTACAAAATATGTTTTTAACAATTTTCCTTTTTATAAAAGTATCATGCAGCCGCTTGAAATTGAAATACTCCAGAACCAGCTTGAAACAGGATTTAACAGTCCTGTTACTACCAGTATGGGGAGATTTTTTGATGCTGTAAGCTCAATTTTAAATTTAACCCACTGCAGCAGCTACGAGGGTGAGGCAGCTATTAACCTAGAGATGATTTCAGATGAAAACATTAAAGAAGAGTATGATTTTAAATTAATTAACACAGAAGGAAAAATTATCATTGATGATTTATATATTTTTAACCAGATAATTAAAGATATTATAAATAATATACCTAAAAATATTATATCTTCTAAATTTCACAATACATTAGCTACTGTTATACTAAAAATCAGTAAAATTATAAATAAAAAATATGGCATTAAAAACATTGCATTAAGCGGCGGTGTCTTTCAAAATAACTTACTTTTAAATAAATGTTATAATATCATTCAAAGAGATGATTTTAAATTATACTCTAATTTCAAAGTCCCTGTAAATGATGGAGGTATATCGTTAGGCCAGGCTTATTTAGCTGCTTATAAATTCTATTTCAATAAAGAAAGGAAATAAATATGTGTTTAGCAGTTCCTGCTAAAGTTAACAAAATAAATAAAAATATTGCGGAGATTGAAAGCTTTGGTGTAAAAAAGGAAGTAGACATTACATTGATCCCAGATGTAGGAATTGGCGATTATGTCATTGTCCATGCAGGTTTTGCGATTCAAATTGTTGATAAAGAAGAAGCTCTGATAACACAAGGATACTTTAAGGATTACATTGATGAATAGCAAGGTTAAAGAATTAATTGAATCTATTAATAAACTAAGTCCTAAAGAGCAGATAAATATAATGGAAGTCTGCGGTACTCACACAATGGCAATATCTAGAAGCGGTATCCGCCAATTAATTCCACCAAGTATTAATCTTATTAGTGGTCCAGGATGCCCAGTATGCGTAACTCCAATAAATGATATTGACTGGATAATTGAAATCATCAACAAATACAATACAACTATTTTTACTTTTGGAGACATAATAAGAGTCCCAGGCTCAGATTCAAGCCTATCATTTGTAAAATCTAAAGGCAGTGAAATCATTATTTGCTACTCACCAATTGATGCTATTAATTTTGCTAAAGATAATCCTTTAAAAAAAATTATTTTTTTAGCAATCGGGTTTGAAACTACCATCCCGTTAACATCTGTTATTTTAAAAAAAGCATCTAGTGAAAATATTAATAACTTTTATATATTCAATACACACAAATTAGTCCCCCCTGCTCTTAAAGCATTACTCACTGATAAAGAAGTAAAAATTAATGGATTGCTTTGTCCTGGTCATGTTTCTGCCATTATAGGAAGCAAACCATATGAGTTTATACCCGCAAATTACAGCATACCATGCGTTATAAGTGGTTTCGAGCCTATTGACATACTTCAATCAATAAAGATGATTTTAGAGCAGATTAAAGAAGATAAACCCCAAGTTCAGATACAGTATAAAAGAGTTGTTAAAGAAGAAGGAAATCCGGTAGCAGTCCGCGAGATCTATGATGTATTTGAAAAAGCAGATTCATTATGGAGGGGGCTTGGTTGTATTCCAGGAAGCGGTTTAAACTTAAAATCCAAATATTTGGATTTTGATGCTAAAAAAAATTTCGCCATAAAAAAACTAACTTCAAAAGAGCCGTCTGGGTGTGAGTGTGGGAATATTTTAAAAGGTATAAAAAAACCTAAGGACTGCAAAATTTTTTCCAAAGCCTGCACACCTAACTCTCCTGTTGGCCCCTGCATGGTTTCAAGTGAAGGTAGTTGTGCAGCATATTATAAATATGAAAGATATAATACTAACAGACATTAAGAGTTATAATCGCATCTCTTAAATAGTCCAAACAAGCATTTAATATGAATTATTTTAACAAAAAAAGATAATTTATTTGTTGTTTTGATATAGATAACTATTTAAGTAATGGTAGAATTTACAAAAACTATGTACATATCTTAAAATAATATAAAATTGGTATGAAAGGATATAAAAATTAGCCCTCAAAACAAATTTAATGATAAAATAATCAGTCTCTCGCATGGAGACGGCGGTACTAAGACCAGTGAACTAATTAATAACCTAATAATCAAATATTTAGGAAATGAAGTATTAAATATGCTTGAAGATAGTGCAGTCCTAAATTTAGATGCTAAAAAATTAGCTTTCACCACT
>JACKQG010003722.1_pt2 | contig 12000 bp, 11 predicted proteins | sample 8237621 | NCBI WGS metagenome assembly JACKQG01 (sample SAMN15677084, study PRJNA649215) | marine metagenome | biome: marine; feature: Black Sea; material: saline water; isolation source: suspended particulate matter (SPM) from the Black Sea western gyre | collected 2013-06-09/2013-06-10 | depth...
TAAAATACAATACAAGTTTAAAAGATACATTGGAAAAAAATTACCAGCAAGAGATGCCGAATTTGAAAACTCAATTAGCAGAAAAAGCCAAAAAAATTTCATCCCAAAAAGCAGAAAAAGAATTTACCAGCACAGATTCATTGCTAAATGAAACGCAATTTAGTTTAATCACAAATATCAGAAAACTGGAAGAGAATATAAAATCAAATTCTGAATTAAAAGAGGAATATCAAGCGAAACAAGTTCAGATAAAATCTCAATTGGCTGAGCTAAATAAGCAAAAAGTGCAGTATGCTAAAATGATTGAAAAAAAATTTGATGAGACGCTTGATGAAAATAAAGAAATTATCTCGCACGGAAATAGCACATTGGAAACGAATTACCAAGATTTGTTCGTGAAATTGAAAAATATCGTTCAGCAGAAAACCGAATTAAGCTACTTTGCTCTTAGTGAACTTCTTCTCGAAAAACAAGCGGTTATCAATTCCGAATTCACAAGCCATACAAATGAGTTGGATAACCAACAAAGATATTATCAAAAATTGCTTGAACAATATGAATCCGAATAATTGAGATTATGAAAAAATCGAATAATTTTATCTCAAAGAAAATCATTTTTGTGATTATTTGCACGCTTATTTCATTTTCTGCGAGAGGCAAATTCGCTTCGGAAGAAATATTTGCTCAAGAATCTTCGAATATTGTCGATTCGTTAAAAACAAAAAATTCACAAAATTCTAATATAAATGAAAAAATACCAGTCATACCAACGGCAGAGCCATTTCAGAAAAAAGAACTTTCGAAAAAAGAGATACAGGAAAAATTAGATGAAATTTCACAGAAGCGAACTAAGTTCTACGAGAATAAAATAGTTGCTTTGGAAAAACTTGATAAATATTATCGAAAATATATTGAAGATTATCCGAACAGCCCATTTATCGCAGATGTGTATTATCATCTTGCAGATATTTGTTACGAATTATACGATTTGAGCGAATCCAAAACTTACTCCGAAATTATTGAATTTTATGAAAAATTATTGAAAATCAAACCTGACTTTGTTCACAAAGATGTGGTTTTTTACAATTTGGCATTTTATCATCGGAAAAAAGAGGATATTTTGCTGGATGAAAAAAGACATAGAAATCCCGAGCTTTTGGCTGAACTTCCCGATTCTCTTAGATTATTGAAAAATAATTTAGAAAAATCGATTGAGTTTTATGAAAAATTAGTTACGGAATGTCCGAATTCAGAATATTATCAGGAATCAAAATATCGGCTCGCAGAAATTTACTTTGACCTTGCCGGAGAAACGAATAGTCCAAATTTGCGCGCAGATTATCTTATTACTTCTGAAAATTATTATCAGTCACTTTCAACTGAAAAAACCCGACTTCATGAGAATATTGTTTATATGTTAGGTTGGACATATTTTTCCAAAAATGATTACTCGTCAGCAATTACTCAATTTATTCGTTTGCTGAATGAAATTTCTATAAATGACAGTATCATCGAGCATTGCACTGAATCTGTAGTTGTTGATAATGCGAAACAAAACTTGGAAAAAGCAAAAAATTTTGAAACAGAAACCTTGAAATATTTAGCTTTAAGTTTTGCGGGATATGATAGCGATAATTATTCTTCGAAACCGATTGGGACGAAGAAATTTGCTAAAATTGTTGGAAAAATAAAATCGAAAGATTACGCAAAAACTATTTTGTTGAAATTGGCTGAAATCTATGACGAAATAAATTTTCCAATGAAATCAATTGCAACTTATGATGAATTTTTGACTCTGTTCCACCTTCATAAAAATAATCCATCTATTGAAAATATAATTGTGAATTCCTATCTCAAAAATAATATGGTTGCAGAAGCAGAATCTGAAAAGGAAAAAATTGCATATAGATTTACAGAAAATTCTGAATGGTACAAAAAAAATAAAGATGATAAAGATGTTATCAAAAATGAAATTCCAATCATCAAAGAAGCATATGAATTTGAAATAAATAAACGTACAAATGATGTAATTGAAGATAAATCTCCAGAAAAATATAATAAAGCAATCGAAATTTCTAAATTATATCTTGACCTTTTTCCGACTTCCGAAAAGTCTAAAGATACCGAAAATAATGTCGTCCAAATGTATTTTGATTTAAGCGAAATTGAAAATGATACGACAAGTTATTATTTGGTAATTGATAAACTTGAGGAGTTGGGGAAAAAATATCCAGATGATCCAAAACGACTTGAAAACGCTTACAACATCATCTTTGCTTATCAATCCATTCTCAATATAATTTTGAAAGATGGAGGCGAAAAAAAGGATACATTGCTGGCAATCTCGAAAAAAAGCGCTACTTATGATAGCTTATTGTCCACTTGTGATAATTACAGAAAATTGTTTGCAGAAAAGCCAGAAGTTACTTCTGATGAGACAGAAACATTGCTGAAAGTACTCAAACTTCAAGGCGATATTTATTTTTCAGAAAAGAAAAATTATGCCGAAGCTTTGCTGACATTTGAAGAAATTTTAAAATTTGTTGATGAAGATGAAAAGACAGATTTTACATACAATATCGGAATTTGTCATAAAGAACTGGGAAATTATGTTTCTTCGGAAGAATGGTTTGAGAAAGCAGAAAAATTAGCTGTCAGAACAAAGAATAAAAAAATTAAAGAGAGTTCTGCATCTCTAATTTTAGAATCAATTCAGAATCAAGCGTCTCAATTGGAAGATAGCGATGACCTCATTGGCGCTGCTCAACAACTTGAACGACTTGCAAAAACTGATTTGAAAGCAGATTATTCATTTGACAATATGCTTTCTGCTGCAAAATTTTATAAAAAAGCAAATGACTTTGAAAACGCCATAAGAACTTATCTATTCATCGCAGAAAATTATGATGATTTGGATAAAGATGAGCAGATAATTCCGTTATATTACAATGTTGCAACTATTGTGGATTCTTTTCTGAATGATTATGAACGGGAAATAAAAATTTATGAAAAAATCGTGGAAAGATATCCAAATAGTAAGGATTCGCGAAATGCTGAATTGAAAATTATTTCACTTTATGACGATGAAAATAAATTGAATGATTTGAAAATTGCTGCTAATAAATATCTTGAACTTGCCGAGAAATATAGAGATTGGGAAAATTCTCCTGATATGTTTGATAATGCGATTTTTAATTACAATGAACTTTCTGATACTACACAAGTTGTCAGATTAATGCTCGAATTCACTGAAAAATATCCTGAACATCCATCTGTTTTAGGAAAGTTCAAAAAGATATTGTCCCGATATATCGGAATGGACCGTTGGAGTAAAGCTGAAGAAATTGCCTTACACATAAATAGAAAATTTCCTGAAGAAAAAGGGATAGCAAAAGGTGTTGCTAAAGAAATCTTGGCAAAAATTGAAACAGAAATTGATACATTATTCGAAAATAAAAACTATGCGGAATTCCCTCGAAAAATAAAAGAATATCGAAAAAAAGATGAATATTTCCGTCGGAAAGATGTCAAACTCAACCTGAAATCACAATATGCGAAACATATATTTTATGCGAGTGAAATTGTCTACAATGAACTTATTCAAGATACTATCCGAAAAACCACAAATATGAATGCTTTTAATAGAGGAATAAAAAGAGTGCTTGGTAAAAAAAGTGAGTTAGAAAGCATTCTCGCTTCTATTAAGGATTACAATAATTCGAAATGGTGGTCTGCCGCGATTCATCGATTAGGTCAAGCTGCAGAATATACTTTTAGTAAGTTGGATAGAGCCACAATTATGTTCGCTCCTACTCTAAATGAAGTTGATGAAGAAGCGATGATCGACATTATGTCATCTGATTACATTTTTCCGGCGTATGACGAGATGCTTCAATACTATACTGCTAATTTTACATTTTTAGAAGAACAAGGTTTGGAAAATGAATGGACTTTGGCAAGTCGAGAAAAATTGTATGAATATGGCGAATTGGAACGACCTGAAGAGAATTATGAATATCTTACAATGACAACGGATTCAACTTGGAATTATTCAAATACTTATCAAAAAGGATTTTCCGAAATCGATTTCGTCGATTCCCTATCGATTTTTCATTCACCAAAATTAGTTGGATTTGATACTTTTGGAATTGACAACTTATCGTTTGAAACTGACGCTGAATTTATTTGGGGTTCTTCTTCGGATACAACTTTGTACTTCAGAAAAGTGTTTGAAATAAATGGTTTTCCTGAAATTGCGAAGTTAAATCTCATCTCACCAAATGATACATATATCTTTATAAATGGAATTATGTTTGAAGAATTTTATACATTTGAAAATGAAGAAAATTGGAAATTTGGCAAGCAAACCGACATTTCAGATAAATTAAATCTCGGTAAAAATGTTATCGCTGTTCAGTCAGTTGCGAATACAAATCAAGCCGAGGTCAGTTCCATTTCGGATGTAACTCAAAATGGTATTTTGATGAATTTGAAAATCAAAGCGAGAATCCCAATAGAAGAGATAGTTTCCATCGATACATTTTTCTGTTCTAATGAAAATTGGCTCGTTAGTCCAAATTATGAATATGATTGGAACAATCTAACTTTCAATGACTCTCTTTGGAGTAAATCTGAAATTATTTCCGTCGATTCTCTTTCGCCATTCTCCGAAATTATTGATAGTACAGCTTTTGTGATTTGGGATAGTTTGGAATCTGACACAGCATATTTCAGATACAAATTTTTCGCTCCAGATTCTGTCGAATTTGCCGAAATTGAAGTTGCCGCAGATACATCTTTTTCACTTTACATAAATGGAAAAGAAATTGCAAAAGATAGTTTGAATATAGTAATTCTCGAAAAATATCAACCAGCCATTATCGATATCTCGGATTATGTTATTCCTGGCGAAAATATTTTCGCAATCAAAGTAATTGCAAATAAAAATTCTTATGGATTTATCTCAAAGTTGCGTATAATTGGAATCATAAAAAAATTGGTTCAATTAGATAATTCCTGCTTGCTACAAGCAGATAATAAATTATAATGAATGATTAGGAAAATATTATGAAAAAAATTTGTTGTATTTTATTCATATTTTTTATCGTTTTTCTTGACATAACTTTTGCGGAGAACGAAACTAAGCAAATTGAATATGCATCTATTACAGATGTTCCAGAGAGTGATGCTCAAGTTTTTGAGTTTACAGAAGAGGAAGCAGGTGTGATTAAAGGCGAAATTCCGAAGCCATCTGCGATGGTTACGATTTCAAAAATGGCGACTCAATTACGGGCAGATTCATTTGCTCCAGACATTGAGAAGCTTTTGGATGAATTATTATTTGAAGATATAAAAATAAAAACGGAAGAAAGTGAATAACTTTCACAATCAAGGAGGAAGGAATGTCTAAAGTGAAAAAAATTGTAGATTTGTTTCTCATATTAGCTATTCTCTTTTGTGTTGGGCTCGCTTTTGCGCAAGATGATGCTGTAGATACGGATATTGTTTTGACAGAAAAGACGGAAGAAGTAAAAACTGAAAGAGGATTTATCGCGTCTCTCATTAATGAATTTCAAGTTGGTGGCGGTTGGATGTATCCTATTCTATTTCTCGGTTTGGGGGCACTCGCAATTGCGTTGGAAAGATTTATCAAGCTCTTTCTTATGCAGAGATTTAATACTGGTGAGTTTTACATAAAACTGAAAACCTACATCCGAAATGAAAAGTTTGATGAAGCCATCAAAATTTGCCAAGCATTTCAAAAAACAACGATGGGCTCAATCTTTCTTTACGGACTAAAGGGTTTTACAGAAGCCAAAGAGCAAGGAAAAACTGGAAGAGATTTGGGCTTTGCGCTTCAGCAATCTTTTGATGAAGCTTGTTTGAATGAACTTCCAAAATTAGAAAAACGATTACACTATCTTGAAACATTCGGTAATATGGCTACTCTAATGGGATTGTTGGGAACAATTTTTGGTCTGGTTCAATCCTTTGCTGCTTTGGGTAATTTGCCCCCGGAAGAGGCGAATCAAGCGTTGACAAATGGTATTGCAATTGCAATGCGTACAACTGCGTTTGGACTTATTGTCGCACTTCCAACAATGTTAGTAAAATCTTTTCTTCAAGGAAAATCCCAAAATATTGCAAACGAAATCGATGAGTATGGCGTAAAAATTATTAACGCGATTAACAAAGTAATATAAAGAGGAAGTCACAATGGCTTTTAGACCGTCGACGAAGCTTTCCAGTTTAGGAGAAGAGCATCCACCAAATCTTATGCCGATAATGAATCTCTTTCTCGTTCTAATTCCTATGCTGATTACTATGACCGTCCTCGTCAAACTCTCTGTTATGAATCTGAGTTTGCCATCTGGTGGATCATCTGGTGAGCAATCTACAGAACAAGAAAAACCTAAAGAATTAGAAAATCTTATCCTTATTCTCTCGCAAGATAAAGGTCTAATTCTACTCGGCTATAAAGAAGGAATTAAAAGTTCAAACCGATATACAATAGACAAAGAAAGAAACGGAATTCATATTCCATTCAAGGATGACAAATTTAATCTTTATGCGCTGGAAGATTATATAAAAGAAATAAAAGAGAAGTATGAAATTCAACAATCAATAAGTTTCGCTTGCGATGAAGAAATCAAATATGAAGATTTAATCAAAGCTATGGATTTATGTAGAAGAAACGGTTTGTCAAAATTGGGCCTTGTTGAAATAGCGACAGTATTTATCGAATAATATCGGAGGAAATAATGGCAGGAATTTCAGCATCACAAAGTCATAAATCGTCGCTTACTGGTTCAGCATTTACGAAGAGAAAAAAGAAAGCAAGAGTAATGGAATTGAACATTACTTCTCTGATCGATGTGCTGACAATTTTGTTAATTTTTCTACTAAAAAACTACTCAAGCGACCCGCAACTTAGCACTTCGAAAGATATAGAATTACCGTATACAACCAGCACAGAAAGAGTCAAAACTGCTATAAATATCTCCATCTCAAAAAAATGGATTTTATTGGACAATAAACCAATTATCAAAACTCAATCTGCAATTGTTGGTAAATATCTGGATATCCCTGAGCTCCGAAAAGTACTCGGCAAAAAAGCAATGGCCGAAAAACTAATTGCCGAAACTTGGAAAAAGAAAGGAATTGAAGGAAAAGAGTTTGACGGAACTGTGTTGCTACAAGCAGATAAAAACACTCCATACAAAATGATAAAAAAAGTTATGTACACTTGCGGAAATACTGAGTATAATAATATTATGCTGACATTGGTTAAAGATGATAATCCTCACTATTAATTCTCGAAGGATCTGCCTTTAGTATGAAAGGATTTAATATGCCCAAAAAAGAGAATTTAGAATTGAAATTAAATCTAATTTATCAGAATGTTCGGTTGGATGGAGTTTTCGTTGAAAAAAAACACTTTTTTATTGGAAGTAATAAAAAAGTATTTTGGCAAATTTTAGATTCGAATTTTCCTAAAAAGCACAAATTAGTCACAAAAATTGGTGAAAATAAATACCAAATAAATTTACCTTCAAAAGCAAAAATTGAAAAGTTAGAAAAAGGCGACATACAACTCTCTTCAGAAAAAATATCTCAATTTGAGAAAAATGGAAATTTCACAATTGATGATAAATTTTCTGGCTCAATTATCCTAAATTCTGAATATAAGATTGAATTTCTTTTCATAAAAAGACCTACTTTCGAAGTAACTGTTCCAAAAGAATACGAAAATCTCCTTAAGCGACATATCAGTTTTGAAGAAAAGAGAGCTTACACAATTATTTTTTCATTTTTTATTTTCGGATTGATTTTGTCTATAATCGTTAACAGTATAGATATTCCAGAAATTGAAATCGATGATATTAAAGCGATCGAATATGCAGCTCAAGTAATTATGCCTTCAGCACCTGAAGAAAAAGAAGAACCGATTCCCCAAGAAGTTCCAGAAGGAGTTGAAGAAAAGGGCGAACAACAAGCACCTGCTGGAGAAGAAGTTACAACTGGCGACGCTGAACCTGCTGAAGAATCTCAAGCTGTTGAGCAAGTTACAAGCCATCGCGAACAGGTTGCAACTGCACAGAAAGCATTTCGCTCTCAAATGTTTGCAACAATCGGCGGAAGAGGCACATCTGGCGGAATAGCAACTGGCCTCACTATAATAGGCGGAACTGAAGAAATTGAGGAAGGTGAAGAAGGTGTCGCTGATGAAGGTGGAAATTTAGCATCAGCACTCTCTGGTGGTGGACTTATCACAAAAAGAAAAATTGCTATTGGAAAGGATGTAAACATAAGTATTGCCGGAAAAGGAAGCGGACAAATCTCTGCAGAAGTTGTCGAGGACGCTGCAAAAGCTGAAGCATTAATTAAAAAAGGTGGACTCAAAAGTGGCAAAGTTTCTTCTTTGAAGGGTTCTGTGAAAGCGAGAATGATTAGAAAAAAATCAAATATCTTGGATGTAATTTCAAATTATCAAGGCGGACTCAAATTCATTCATTCTGAATTTCTGAAAAAATATCCTAATCTGTTCGGTACAATTTATCTCCATTTCATCATTGACGAAAATGGAAATATAAAAAATATTAGCATTCTCAAATCAAAATCTACTATAAATAATCCAGAATTTGAAGAGAAAATTCTACAAAAAGTTCGTTCGTGGACTTTCCCGCCAATCAAAAAAGGTTCTGGTAACATAGAATTTAATTATCCACTTATTTTTACTAGATAATCATTATGTATTCCACAAAATCAAGTAATGACACCGGCAAATCCATTTCGGATAAAAAGATAAATATTCTCGTAATGGAGAACGACGAGAAAGACCAAACAACTCTCCAAAATTTTGTAAACGACAGAAACTTATCATATAACCTTATTTTTGTAAATTCGGTTTCTGAACTAAAGCAAAAGATTAAGTTGCAATCCTTCAAAATTATAATCACAGATTTTAAGATTAATGACGGAACCGCTTTTGATATTTTAGAATATGTGACAGAACCTGTAATTGTGATTACAAGAAGTGGAACTGAAGAAATCGCTTCAAAAGCATTACGAGAAGGCGCCTACGATTATTTAATCAAAGATAACAAACAAAATTATTTGAAAATTCTTCCAGAAATTATCAAAAATGCTATCAAACATAAAAATGAAGAACAGAAATCTATGATGCTGTCTCAAGCTGTTACAAATATGAGCGATAATATTTATATCATTGATATGAATGATAAAATTATCTTTGTAAATGATGCGTTCTGCAATACTTATGGATATAGTAAAGATGAAATTATCGGTAAAAATAGTATAATTCTTTGGAGTGGTGAAGCCAGAGATAAAGATGCTAACCAACTACTTATTGAATCTATCGAAGAAAAAGTTGAAGACAATTACCATAAAAGAAGTGACGGAAGCGAATTTCCCGTCACACTTTCAAGATCAATTATTAAAGACAAACTTGGAAATGAGATTAATATCTTAAATGTTTCTCGCGATATTACTCGCCAAAAAAGAACAGTAAAAACTCTTGCCCAATTTTCATATATTGATGGTCTGACAGGAATTAGCAATCGACGAAGTTTTGATAGAATTTTAGAAAGTGAATTAAAGCGTGCTGCTCGTAATTCTCAGCATCTCGCGCTAATTATGATTGATATTGACCTTTTCAAAAAATATAATGATACATACGGACATCAAGCGGGAGACGAATGCCTGAAACAATTAACAGGAAAAATTGACGATACATTGAAGCGTTCTGGTGAAACTGTTTCACGATATGGCGGTGAAGAATTTGCCGTCCTCCTTCCGAATACAAATATTCATAGTGCCAAAAATGTGGCAGAAATTCTTCGAAAAAATGTAAAAAATCTTAAAATTCCTCATTCTAAATCAAAAGTGGATAAATATGTGACAATCAGTTTGGGCGTCACATCGATGATTCCAACGAAAACTACAACTTCCGCTAAAATCATTTCTGAAGCCGATAAAGCATTATATCAAGCAAAACAAGAAGGACGAAATAGAGTTAAAGTTTACAAAAAATAATTTTACATTTAGATAATATTTTCACGATAAAAACTAAAATTTTCTTCAAATAAAAGTTGACATAAATAATATTTTTTTACGATTTTGAATTAAAAAATAACCAAAGGATTTGCCTTTGGTTTTGGAGGACAAAATGGAGACAAAAGAGATATTTGAAAAGGTAAAAAGTGAAGTGAGCCGCAAACTCTCCAAAATAGCCGGAAAAACTGAGTATATCGCAAAAATCTCGAAGTTAAAATTTGAAATAACTTCAAGAAAATCCGCTATGAAGGATTGCTATCGACAAATTGGCACATATATTTACGGGAAAAAAAAGGATTTTTCTAAAGATGATTTTCTTGTAGATTTGTTCAAAGAAATTGATAAACTTTCCGAAAAAAATGACAGTACTTTGAAAAAAATTGATGAGCTGAAAGAAGCTGAAAAAAAATCCAAAACAGAAAAGAAGGAAGATTAGTCAATACTTTTGAAAAAATTAATGGCAATCGATTTTGGCGAGCGCCGTATCGGAATTGCAATATCAGATTCTGACCAGCTTTTCGCCTTTCCGCTTCTGACAATCGATGTAAAAAAATCTCCCGCATTTCTTGATAAAATTGTTAAAATTGTAAATGAGCAAGAAGTTGGAAAAATTATTGTTGGAATTCCTTTAACTGTCGATGGTAAGGAGACAAATAAATCGAAACAGATAAAAAAATTTGCAGATAAACTTTCTAAATATATCAATATTCCAATCGAATTTCAGGATGAATCTTTAACAACTTTGCACGCAAGTGAAGTTCTACATCTTCAAAAAAAATCGCTAAAAAAGAACAAATCAAAATTGGATAAAATCGCCGCTGCCTTGATTTTAAGAAATTATTTGGAATCGAAAATTTAGATATGAAAAACGCAACTTTCATACTTTTGATAATTGTACTTTTCTTTTTTTTTGCGATTGAAATATCTGATGTTTTTCTTTCAAAAAATGTAGAAAATAAAACTGTAAAAATCGAAAAAGGTGCATCAATTCGAGAGATTGCTACGCTGCTTGAAAAAAACGAAATCATAAGTTCATCAATTATTTTCGTAGCATTATCTAAAATATTAAATTGGGAAAATCAACTTCAATATGGATTCTTCAACTTTTCTGGAAAATATTCGATTTTCAAAGTAAAAAAGCAGCTTTCAAATGGAGAAGTTGTAAAATATCCAATCACAATTCCAGAAGGTTTTACAATTAATAAAATTGCAAATAAATTATCTGAAAAAGATTCGATAAATTTTTCGAAATTTGTGGAATTTTGCAATGATACAACTTTTATTCATTCATTAAATATACCGGCAAATACTCTTGAAGGATTTCTTTTTCCAGACACTTATTATATTCCGTATTTTGCGGATGAGAAGTGTATTATCAAAATGATGGTTGCGAATTTTTTTCAAAAAATGGAAGGAATTCAGCGAGATGAAATTCCGTTTGACTCATTATATTCGGTTTTGATACTTGCGTCAATTGTTGAACGAGAAGCAATTCTTGATGAGGAGCGTGCATTGATTGCGGGAGTTTATAGAAATCGGCTTACATCAAATATGCTTTTGCAGGCAGACCCGACTGTTGCTTATGCTTTGGAATTAAAAGGTCAGTCGCGAAGAAAAATTTTCTATGAGGATTTAAAAATCAACTCGGTTTTTAATACTTATATTCATTCTGGATTGCCGCCAACTCCGATATGCAATCCTGGAATAAAATCAATTATGGCTGCATTTAATCCGCAAGAAACAGATTATTATTATTTTTTTGCAGGAGATAATTACAAGCACATTTTTTCAAAAACTTATCGGGAGCATTTGAATAAACTTTATATAAACAGGTTATAAATCGTAAATTGTTTTATTTACCTTCCATCGGAAATTCGTCTATTAATCCTGCTGAATATTGCAAAATAAGTGCGGCATCGTAAG
>JACKQG010006690.1_pt1 | contig 12000 bp, 9 predicted proteins | sample 8237621 | NCBI WGS metagenome assembly JACKQG01 (sample SAMN15677084, study PRJNA649215) | marine metagenome | biome: marine; feature: Black Sea; material: saline water; isolation source: suspended particulate matter (SPM) from the Black Sea western gyre | collected 2013-06-09/2013-06-10 | depth...
TCGGATTTAACAACTTAGGATAATCTTTTGGATCGTATTCCAGGTCTGCATCCTGAATCAGGACAACATCTCCTGTTGATTTTGAAAAACCGCTTCTTAGGGCGGCTCCTTTCCCTTTATTCGATTCATGCCGCAAACACTTGACTGTTGAATGTTTTTCCTGAATTTTCATAGCCAATTCCCAAGAAAGATCATTAGAGCAATCGTCGATCAGAAGAATTTCTTTCTTCAAACCCAGTGTATTTGCCTTCAAGACACGAGCCATTGTATCTTCAAGAGTTTTTTCTTCATTATATATTGGAACAACAATCGATATTATTTCCATTTTTTGGTACCTTGTATGTTCAAAGCTGATTGATTCGCAAAAGCCCAAAATCGATAACTATTTAAAATAATTTACAATTATGCAATTTATTTGTTTCTTACATGCGAGTTCGTTATTATTGACTTTTTTATATATTATTATAGAATACATAAATGAAAGTGACCTGGACGAAAACTTTAGAGAACTCCAATTTCCAGAAAGTGTTCTCCTCTTTTCTTTGCCAAATAATGGTTTCCGCCACCAACCCTACGGTATCAAAATGCCATTATCCACAGCCAAGATAACCGTCTCCGAAATTTATTATAAGTTAATCTTATTGTTAACTTTTTTCGTCTTTATAGATAATTGGGTGTCCATATTCATCTGGCTCTTATTCATTCTTCTCGGCGGCGCCCACCTTTCCACAAGATTAGAAGCCCATACCATAAAAGTAAGCAAGAGCTCTTTCTGCCTGTTGATGATACTGATAGCGATTTCCATATCTCTATTTCTTAATTGGGCCTCAATAATAAGCTTTCCTATGACCCTGCTCAGATCAAGTTATTGGCTTTCTGCCTGGCTATTAGTGTCATTCATAATACCCTCGCTGAATCTAAAGAAAAGACATATAAAACGCATCTTGTATGTCTTCCTTTTCTCTGTTGGCATTTCAACCGTAATAGGGTTGATTTATCTTAAAACAGTATATTATATCCCTTTTTGGCAAAGGTACCCACCCCACTTAACAAGAGCATGTGGAATGTATATTTCGACAATGGCATATGCATATAACATCTCTTTGGTTTGTACGTTTTTATTATCATTACTGATAAGTGATCAACTCGGTCCAATTGTAAAAACCAAAAAGTTTATCTTTATAATCTTTCTCATCGCTTTTGGAGGGCTCTTTTATTCAGGATCAAGAGGGGCAATAATAGGCTTCTTGTGCTCATTGCCCTTTTGCTTGGTTCCTCAATGGCGGGGTGTAAACCTCTATCGAAAGTTAAAAATGTTATTTTTTAGCCTTATTGCATTATTTTTTATTACAGGGGTTATGGCTTCTATCATTTATTCCGATTTCTTGGGAGCCTATGCCCCAAAAAACGTAGGTCATTTTAGCATAGGACGCTTTACACAAGACGACTACTTCCAAAAATCCCCTCGAATTGGCCAGTATCGAGGGGCTATAGAAGTAGCCAAAAAGAATCCAATTTTCGGGGCGGGGTTCAGAAATACTGAACGTAAAATCGACGCGGAAAAAAAACGCTATGAATTTGGGCAAATAGATCTCACAAGCCACGCCCACAACAACTATTTAGAGATACTTTCGGCAATCGGTATTTTCGGATTTATTCCCTTTTTATTGTTTTTTCTATTCTGGTACAAGGAAAGTGGAATTAATAAGAATATCAGAGCAATCACTTTACCTGTTTTAGTCAATTTTGCCATAATAAGCTTATTCCAGAGCACTATTAATGATAGTATAGGCTTATTCCTAATTATTATGTTTTACTCAATATCCCAATATGCAAGAAAACATAGGCTCCAACCTATCCGCCGAATTAGAGGAAGAGCTTTGCATAACCCCTAAAATTCAATTCTTGGAGGATAATATGGAATACAAAAAAATGAATCAGGAAATCAGTCTTACCGAAGCAATAACTGGCCCTATGCCATTTCAGGAGCGAGAAACCTGAGTCAGATAATATTTATTAGGTCTTAGATATAAAATGATCTTACGAAATAATTTGGGAGCAAATAATACCCCCCCCAAAAAAAGAAGCCCACTCAAACTATATGGTTTATTCAAAACAGCTTTTAACAATGTTTCCCGTGATTTTTTAAAATCTTGCATTGCTGCATAGTCTAAACCATATGAGAAATACACGTTTGCCAAGCACCTTTTTTTTAATCCACTCGAAATGTGATTGTTTCTGCTGAACGCCTTATCAAGAACATAAACGGCTTCATTGATCGCCGTTTCCATGTTTGATGCTGTATAACTATCAGCAACTCTGTAACTGGTAAGCTTATCATCGATATATGCAGCCTTATATTTTTCTGAAAGCCTTAACCACATATCCCAATCTGCTGGTATAAATATTTTTTCATCAAAATATCCGACTTCTTTAAAGCATTCTTTTCTTATAACAACTGTCGAATTACAAATGAAGCTTTTTAAGATTAATCTTGATGCTATCCATCCTGAAGTAGGGTAATCTGAAATCCCTTGTTCTGAGATGACATCATCATCGCCGTTTATAAAAAGCATGCCCGTATGCACAAAACCATAATCGGGGTTCTTTTCCAAACACTCAACACTTTTTGCAATTTTCTCGGAATCGTAAATGTCATCACAATCAAGTAGCGCAATATATTCTCCTGTTGCTTGCTTTATGCCAACATTACGTGCACTGCATGCTCCGCCATTTTGTTTGTATATATAATGGATTCTATCGCCAAATGATTGAAGTTTATTCTTCGTATCATCTGTCGAGCCATCATCAACAACAATAACTTCAATATTTCCATATGTTTGGCCAAGGACGCTCTCAATCGTCTTGATGGTCAAGTTCGCTTTATTGTAGGCTGGAATTACTACGCTTATTTTTTTTATATTCGGATAAGCAATCAATTATTTGATACTATTTTATAGGTATCCATTATAGTAATCATGCAAATATTCATTTAATGCGACCTTCCAATGTCTCATCTTAAACAAATTTCTGAGCTGTAGCTTTTTACAAATCAGCCTCTCAGATGAGGGTCGTTTGGCAAAATACTCCTTTTTGAAATAATCTGATGATACTTCAATTATTTTTATTTTACTTTCCAGTCCTAGTATATTCAATATTTCTTTAGCCACATCCAATCGACTGGTAGCACCCTCGCAAACCATATTATATAATCCCCAATATTCTTTTTCTATCAATAATTTTACATTCTTTGCAAAATCATGAGTATATGTTGGAGTTCCCATCTTATCGTTCACTATATATAGTTCTTTTTTACCTTCTTTTATTTGTTTTATTATTTTTTGAATAAATTTTTTATCTTTATTGGGGCCACTTCCCATCATCCAACCGGCTCTACAAATCAGGTGTTTTTCTGTATTTTCCTTAACAAACAACTCTCCTGCATATTTAGATATGGCATAACATCCCAAGGGAGAGGGAATGTCCCAATCATCATAGACATCTTTATTGCCATCAAAAATTCCTGCAGTGCTTATGTATAAAACAGGTATATTTAATTGATTTGCTATACAAACTGCATTTTCAACCGAAAGTGTATTGGTTATGCATGTTTCATCGGGGTGTAATTCACAATACTCCAAATCAGTATAAGCGCCAAGATGGAAAAGAAAATCGGGCCGGAATATAGATACATCTTCTTTGTATGCATCAAAATCCCTGAAATCGAGATAAGAAAGCCAGTCTTCATTTACATCTATATCTGTGCATTTCAATTCATATTCATCACTAAACTGTTTGTAAAATGCTTCTCCTAACATTCCACCACATCCGGCTATATAAATTTTTTTCTTAATCATCTCTAACACACCTAAATTAATCTCAAAAATCTTTTCGGCCCTTCTCTCGTCACCGGCTCAAAGTATTTTTATCTAATCCTTCTTCCAAAGTCCTCGGCTTCTATAAAATTGAATTGCTTTTTTTATATCTTCCAGACTATAGCACAGCCGCCAGATATCTTCAGTTATGGTTTCTGGAATTGGATTGTAAGTTAAACCGTGTCTGTTACCCACGACGACAACAGGGATGCCCCTTGCCAGAGTTTCCATACAGGCGCTTTACAAATTCAAACCGCTTTGGCCACCCGGAGCCAAAGTTTTTCTTGATTACGGAAAGCGGCATAATGGGATGAGGGCTTAAAAATATCAAACTCTGTTATTATGAATTTTATCAAATATCTCTTGCATACAAAGAAGCAACCCTTGCCCCATGTCCGTATAGTATCGTTTTGAATATTTTTTACCGACTTTCGGTATAAATGTATAGGGTGTTATTGTGTAGTGATCCATAGGGTCCTCAGACTTGGGCTGAAGATATTCTATTTTAATATCCTTTTTCAAAATTTCTTTTACCATTTTAAAGAGCTCGCTTACTTGCATGGGATGTTGGCCAGCAAATATAATATGCTCATTTTTAAATTCGTCATCAAGTATCTCAACACTTGCCTGTGCGGCATCAAAGACATTTATGTATTCCCTGATTTCATTACCATCTCCGGCGTAGGTAATTTTTCCTTCTGACATTGCTTGAGTTATGAATCGGTGAACACTGTTTTTCATGTCAGCTCTTGTTCCATATAAAGTACCATACCGCAATATTGTATAGTCGAGTCCATACTGTTTTTGATAAGCCTCAATATAATTTTCGCAGGCACTCTTGCTGCATTTGTAAAACGATCCCGAATCACTGTAAACATATATTGTACTGGCGTAGACAAACCGCTTAACTTTTTCGTTTCTTGCTGCCTCAAGCAATATTGTGTTGCCAAGAATGTTGTATTTGACTGTCTCAACTGGTTTCTTGGAAGCTTCTTCAATGTCGGCAATACCTGCAAAGTTATATACTACATCCATACCTTTGACAGAATCACTTACAAGTTCTTTGTCAAGAATATCGCCGATAATAATTTCCTGAGTTGGTTTAATGTACTTTGATTTTCTTATGTCATATATTCTAACCGCCTGTCCGGTTTTGCTAAGAGCATCAGCGACGTGACTTCCAAGGAATCCCGAACCCCCAAAGATTATAATATTCATACGGTCTTTTTCTCCTTAATATATATCGGTTTCCATGAGCAATGCCATAAATTTTTCAGGGATACCAGAATCATAGTTCAGATAAAAAAAGTCATTAATTATCTTGCTGGCTTCTATCTCCCGCATTTTAGGATCGCAATCTTCCTCTTCGAATATATCAATAATAGTTTTTTGCAGCTCTTCGGCAGAACTTGCACTTCTGACCATCCTGGCTTTAATATTTTTTAATGGTGACATATTGATCCATTCTGGAGTATTTATATTTACTACATCACAATTAAACGACAGGGCCTCTAAGGAGACACCGGATTCTCCTGCTATTACTACCCTTGCCTCGGAAAGATACTTCTCAATTGGCCCATTCTTTACGTGGAAAGGAGGAAGATTGTTGCTGGCTATTCCTGACATTTCCAAAACTTCTTTTAAGGGCAAAAAGGGATGTGGCTTTAACCAAACTTCTATATCTTTCATATCCTTAAGTGCCTCATAAGTTATGTTCAAGATGGAACTGCTCTCTTGAGGACTAATGGATAACGCTAAGACCACAATTTTCCTTTTGTTTTTCCACGATGAATTTATAATTCTTTTAATGTGATTGTATCGAATAGCCTCAACAACAGAGAGAGCCTCTTCTGCCCAACCTGACTCCTTCATATAATTATACGGCAATGGACCATTACAAATAACCTTATCTGGTTTCGGTATAGCAAAAGAGCCTCCACCATATATTTCGTCCGGGTCATTAAAATAGTTTAATAACATTTCTGATACTGTCGTATGCTGGTAAGCTAATAAGGGCAGCGTACTTCCAATCGCGTCTTTCGCAGATATTAATGCTTTTTCCCATGCATGCATCTCGAAATAGTACAAGCATTTTCTTGCTTTTATTTCGCATAGTAGAGACTTAAATGCTTGGTAATACAAAAGGCCCGAATATCCTGTAGAGCCAAAAAACGATGAATACCAATCATCTCTGAATATCGCATAAAAGTTGTAGTCATCAAAAGTATGTGCCTGAGAAATTGCTCTTTCAAGTTTTAAAAAACTTATGCAATTTTTTAACATAGTTAATAAAGCTTTTACCTGAATGCTTAGCGAGGCAAATTCATCCAGAAAGAAAATTGTATAACCATTTTTAATAAACCTTTTTGCATAGGATAATGCTTCTTCAAATGGAATAGCACTATTCTGAACATACATTGCAACCCAGGTTATATTTTGTTTTTTATCCTGCAGAGCTTCCTGTATATGGGAGTAATACTTATTTTTGAAAATTCCCCTTTGTGCTAAAGAAGTGTCAATATTGGGATAATATGTAATAATCATTAATGATTTATTAGCAGGAATTCGGGTCAAACCGATAAGTTTTTTCTTAATTTTCCAAGCCCTCAAGCAAAAACGCAGTGCCTGGTAAAGTAAAATTGAGATATGTTTTATATAAAATATATTCTGAATTTCCAGAATATGCCTCTTAATCCCTCTTGTTTGTCTGACTCTCAGGACTTCAAAGCTTATGGAATTCTTACTTGAATATTCTGACAGTGCATTTTTCAGCTTTTCACACTTACACCCAAATAATATTTTTCCCATGTTGTTACGTTTGACTACACCAACAATCGAATCCAATTGGGCAAGTTTGTTAAAAGAGTTGGATTTAAAAGTATTTTTTTCAGAGATAAGACTAAACCACCACAAGGTGGCAAAATCATCGACCGCAAAAATCTCTCTGAGATTCTTTCCGTTATATTTAATCATCTCTGGAAGTTTAGCTATGAAACGGATATACTGACTTCTCAGTTTATCCGCTGCCAAATTGATCATTTCTGCAGTTTGTATTATCTCTGCATTGCATCCAACATCCTGCATCTTCTCAACAATGGTTTTCACTATAGAGACCTTTGATGTCAAAGGGAACAGGTAAGCGATGTCTTCACTTCCATTGAAGCGTTGACAAATTTTATCAGGATTCAAATGGGAATCAAATACAAGTAGAGTTTTCATTTGCTATAAAGAAGAAAAGGTTTTAGTGAAATATGTATGGTAAGGTAGAAATCCAGCCGCGAAGGTAGGAGTTATTGCAAACGGCCAGCGATTTAAAAGTCATTTTTATCAAACTCAAGTAAAATATTTTTCAATGTAGACTTTTCTCAATTCTTCAAAGATCATTTGTCCTTTTTTATCATTCCCTTCGGCCATTCTGATCTTAGGCCAATACTCTTTTGGAAGGCGCGCATAAAGTGCAAACGTCTTACGCAGTCCTTCGATTTCATCTCTGGAAAGCTGAGGCATGTCCAGGCCAGCGTCTATCGTCAGGCTTCCGATAGTTCTGGAGTCGGAAATAAGACCTTGTTTAAGGCATACGTCATGCAAAGGAGTGCCATGGAAAGGTGCAAAAGCATAAGCATTAGTGGTATCGAATTTCAATTTTCGGTTTAAGTTTATTGTATCAAACACAAGCTCTCTTGTCTCACCAGGAAAGCCAATTATGTTATTGACAGCCAATGGAATCTCAGCCTGTGCAATTGCATCACAAGCACTGATAACTACCTCATTAGAAAAGTTTTTCTTTAGTACGTTTTTTCGAAATTCAAAGTTTCCATGCTCAACACCAATAGACATCCTGTGGCATCCAACCTTCCTGAGCATTTGCGCCTTTTCCAGTGTGATGGTTTCCGCTCGTGTCTGAACCCAAAATGGAAGTTGGAATTCGCTGTAAATACCAATAAATTCCTCAAATTCCCGACTTGTCATAGACAGAAATGTGTCTGAGGGGAAATAGACATATTCAGTATCGTATTTGGGAATTAGATGCCGCAGTTCCTCCTTTATCCGACCCATGCTCTTCTTTCTGAAAAAACTTCCGGCTCCATGCTTACGATAGAGTTTTATTTGTGACGGAGAGTTACAATAGGTGCAGTGATAAGGGCAGCCGCGATTAGTTTCTAGAGGTATAGCCCTATAGACTTTGCCTGCCATAGGTCTGAAAAACCTCTCCGGTTCAAAAAGATCGTAGTCCGGCAGAGGGAATTCATCAAGGTTGACTACTGGGCGTATTTTGTTCTTAATAATTCCAGAATCTTTTTTTACCCAGAGGTTCTTGATTCTGGAAAAATCCTTGCCGCTCCTCATCGTTTTGCACAGTTCCAGTAATGGCCCTTCGCCTTCACCTATACAAACTATTTCTACGGCAGGATGGGACAGAACGCGTTCTGGATCAAAAGTCGGAAAAACTCCGCCTGCAACGACAGGAATTTTATAATCTTGGATTGCGTCGAGAAGCGAGACTGCCTGAACAAAAGTTGGTTCCAGTATGGAAATCGCAATAAGATCTGGTTGAAAGGTTTCCACTTTATTCCGAAGTTCCTCAAACAAATCAGCTTTCTTAAGGGAAACATTCCTCTCACCAAAATCAAAAGGGCGAACCTGAAGATTGGTTTCCTTTGATTTGTCTGAGGTTTTTGAAAAAGTTGGGTAGTAAGTCGTATCAAAAAGATCTAGTCCAAATCCAGCATCTTTCAAGATCGCAGTAAAAATGCCGATACTTACTGGAGGTGGATTAAGCATCATTTCGTTTGGATAAATAAATAGAATCTTCATTTCAATTCCTTCTTAATTTCCCCAATCCTTATACAGATCAGAATAACTTATATTTTTTTCAAGTATTGCCCCCCAAAAGCCTTCAAAATCGCTTGTTTTCCAGAACCATCGCAAGAGAATGCTGACAATCGGCCATCTTATCGGGTACTGATAGTATATCTTGCTGAAAGTAATTTCCCAGCCTGAATGCAGTAATAGAAGTGTCCAATCCGCAGGGCTGAGTTCAAATATATGTTCATCTTCAGCATAAATAATTTCCTGCGACCGAGACCTTACATGATGTAAGCCAACCCTGCTTTGTTTGAGATATGGGACAGTGATCACCATTTTCTCACACGATGTTTTCTTGGCAAGACGCCTGAAAAATATTGCTGGATTATGAAGATGCTCAACCATTTCAAATGAGGTGAACAAATTAATTCCATCCTCAATATCCTCTGATTCGATTTCTTCTGCACGCTTCAGTATAGCCTTCAAACCCCGCGATCGAATCTTTTCAATCGCCCGTGGATCAAGATTAATGCTTACGGTTTCTATATCAAGCTTATCCTTTGTCAATTCTTTTAGATATAGCATATGAGTGCCGGCTGAATCACCAATGTCTGCTATAACGAGTTTGCCCGTTGAGAAACAATTTAAAGCTTTGATCATCAATTCACATTGAAATGCCTGCATTGTACGTCTTTTCAATTCCCAATAGGCATTAAAGTTTAAATTTTCACGAGACTCTTGTATGGAAATATCAGATACTATTCTGCGTAAAGTTTCTATCAGATCAGACAGGCCATGTTGCTTACCTGCCTTAAACAGGGACCAACAGCCAATTTTCTGGTAAAGGCTTCTTGCATCAATTCCAAATATACTCAGCCATTTTTTGACAATTGTTTTTATTTTCTTCGCCATATCATGTGGTCTTATGAGGTTTTTGCCATTGAGTAATGAGTAAAAAAAGAATCGCAAAATTGACGCATAGATTGAATACTTCCTACAGATACTCTTAAATAATTTTTCAAAAAATCCTGCTTAAAACCACCACTCACTAATATATTTTCTTCGTACAGTCCGGCAATTATTTCTTGAACATTTCCAGGACATTTTATTAAAAGAAAGTTAGCCTTGCCGTCCTTAAATTCAATTCTGTTTTTTTTCAACTTATCTATTAAAAATTTTTTCCCTTGATTTACTTTTTCAATTTCCTGTTCAATCAATCCCTGTTCATCAAGAAGTTTTTCTGCAAAATAAGCTGCCAGTCCATTCACATCATATGTCGGTCTTACTTTGCATAGATTCTGGATAATTTCGGGACAAGCAGCAGCATATCCTATGCGAGCGTTTGCCAGCGCACACAATTTCGAAAAAGTTCTGAGCACAACTAAATTGCTGCAGGATTTGACCTCTTCTATAAAGGTATCATCATAATAATAGAAATAGGCCTCATCAATTATAAGAAGTACATCATGATCGATACATTTGTTTAGAATTTTTTCGAGGTTTTTCCGCTCAATGACAGCGCCTGTCGGGTTGTTTGGATTCACAATAACAGCCATGCGGCTATCTGGTTGGATGACACTTAAAAACTCATTTAAAGGAAAAGAAAAATCTTCATGATATGGCACCATGATCGGAATAGCCTTAAACATTTCACAGTAAACCGGGTACATTGCAAAAGTGGGATCGGTAAGTACAACTTTATCCCCCTGAGATATATATGAATCAAAAATGTATTTTATGGCTCCATCCGAACCGTTTGATAAACAAATATTTTCAGGGACAATTCGATTATGTTCAGCGATCTTTTTTGTAAGAGATGTATAATCAGGATAAGTGGCTAAAAATTCTGAATTGATTTCTGAAAGCACTTTTTGAACAAATTCTTGTGGCAAACCATCCACATTCTCGTTCATGTCCAGGCGGAGAAAACCTTTTCTTGACTTTTCCAAAAATGGTGTTCTGTATAGATTATTCAAATGAGATTTTGGTAATGGCATATTTTAACACTTTCTCAAATTCATGTTTTTTAAAATCTGTGTTGTCCGCCAGGGACATCCGTTGCAAGATTTCAAAAGATGTGATTTACCTTGTTTGTGAAGATTTCTGGCTTTTTCCACTACAGGATCATGCCAGCAGTCTTCAATGCTCATTCCTTTTACGTTTCCTGGTGACAAAAATCTAAAATCATCGTTGTTGCAGGGCATGATTGTTCCATCCCATTCAATTGTCATCCGTTGCCATAGTTGAGGGCATGCCCAATTTTCGTCAATTAAATGGGTGTCTCGATTTACTGCTTCTTTATAATCTATGGCGGCCACTTCATCACAGTGTGACTGCCAGAATTTTCTGTATTCATCAAGATCAAGGCCAGGAAAGCGCACCGTTTGAATACGCACTTTGGGATAGCAATAGCCCTTTTGTTCTCTCAATTCCAAAAGGGCGTCGACATTGCGCATAATTCGATAGAACTTAGCGCCGCGCCGCTCTCGCTCAAATTTCACAGGATCAGTGCCCTCTACGGAAATGGAAATACGATCAAGTCCTGCTTCCATGAGTTTAAGTGATACCTCATTTGTCAGGAGCATAGCATTGGTATTAAAATATATATCCAGAATGCCCCCTTTTTTTGCGTAAGCAACCATCTCAACCACCTGCTTATGGAGAAGTGGCTCTCCTCGGTAACTCAGTTTCACAGCGCATAGACCTTTTTCTCCGCCTTCATCCACAATCTTTTTATATAGCTTAAAATCCATATCCCCGATTTGATTTTTGGCAAGCAAGGGGAGCTTGTCGCAAAAAGTACAGCGTAAATTACACCTGTCTGTGATTTCAATATCTAAATTAATCGGGAAATCGCTTACAATGAAATTCTTAGGATTTTCAAGCCACTGTCTTCGGTATTCCAGATACTTAGGATCATTACTTTCAACAACAGACCGACCACCAAGGGATGTAAAATTAGCATTTGGAACAGCTTGAATCATATAAGATACCTTATCCTATATCATACGGGGTTGTCGTTTCCGTAAACCCCTGTTTTTTCAACCAGTACTCCACTCCAGGAAGTTGCCATTCGTAATCAATGTCACACCCTCCCCATTGTTTGAGAGGATAAATTTTCTGCCCCATCCATTTTTGGGGCAAAAGACCGTCTTGCAGATTCTCAAGACACCGAGGTCGCACTATAGACACACCCATGTCCGCAAACCAGACATCGCCCTGGGAATCCCTGTCGCAATTCAATGTCATAGGATCGCCAAAGGTTTCAAAAGGAACAAACGGATGCAACAACCCATCATCTCCGATCTTCCTTGCCCGC
>JACKQG010006693.1_pt1 | contig 11997 bp, 1 predicted proteins | sample 8237621 | NCBI WGS metagenome assembly JACKQG01 (sample SAMN15677084, study PRJNA649215) | marine metagenome | biome: marine; feature: Black Sea; material: saline water; isolation source: suspended particulate matter (SPM) from the Black Sea western gyre | collected 2013-06-09/2013-06-10 | depth...
TCGCTGAAGGTCCCCGTCCCATCGTTCAGCCATACCTTGCTGGCATGACCCCAGTTCGCAACGAAGGCATCGAGGTCGCCATCGCCGTCCACGTCCCCCAGCGCCACGCCCATGCTGGATGCACTGCCCAGGCTCTGGCCGCTGTCGCTGAAGACGCCGCTGCCGCCTGCTACGGCAGTGCGGACCTGCCAGATGGTGGGCGAGCCGGTTTGCCTGGCGTGACCTGGTTCCGCTGCGGGTACTGCGAGCACGTCCGCCCGCGCGCCGCGCGCGCCGATGATGATCAGCGCCAACACTACCACGGTGATACCCAATATTCCAAGAATCCATTGCTTCTTCATTTCACAAAACCTCCTCATAGGATATACTTGCTTCACCTGCCCTCGGGCGACTCGCGAGGGATCATCCGGGGGCAAGATGTGGCAGCCAAACTCGGCGTCACGGCGCAGGCATCACTGGCATTGACGAAGTAGCCCTTGCCGATCTCAATATTGAAGTCGTTGAAGGGCAGGCCACAGATGTGACCATCCCAACCGCTGGCGTACCAGCGATCTATCTCTACGGCAGTGCTATCCCCACACTGGTCGTTGATCTCCTCGCACAGGCTCTCGGCCGTGTACGCATCAGTATGAGGGATACCGATGGAGTTCCAACCTATCTGCAGGTCAAGCGGCACAGGCGTCGTCACCCGGTAGCCTTCGATGGTCCAGGTGACGACGGCGCTGCTCTTGATGAAGTAGTCGGCGCCCAGCTCGATGGCAAAGTTGTTGAAGGGCAGGCCGCAGATGTGGCCGTCCCAGCCGCTGGCATACCAGCGATCAATCTCGGCCATGTCCCCACCCTGGCTGATGATCTCATCACACACCCCCTCGGCGGTGTAAGGTGTAACGGGGTCCAGTGGCAGCGAGATGTGGTTCCAGCCGATCTGCAAGGGTATGGGCGCTTCGATGACGCAAGTGGAGACGTTGAGGATCAGGTCTGCCGCTGGGCTGTCATCGGCGGTATCTACCAGGAGGCAGCCCGTGCCATCGGCGGCCCCTTGGGCCTCTAGCTTCACCTGGTCGCCGCTGGCAGAGTAGGTGAAATAGGCGCTCAGGTCAGCCAAGCGAGCGTTGCCCAGGTTTGCGTTCCAGTAGCCGGTGCCGTCTACCAGGGCCGAGAGGGGCGCTGCTTCATCGGGGCTGCCACTCCCGTCGTGGTCCATCAGCGTGATGTAGACGATGGTGCCTTCAGCCGGTGTCGTTTCATCTTCCTGGAAGACCTGGCCATAGATGGTGTCCGACGCTGGCAGGCCCAGCGTGGGGCCAGTGGTCACGCTGTAGTGAGCGCCGCCATTGTCGTCGGTGGTGGAGCCGGAGACGTCGTCGAAGTAGTAGGTGGTGTTGGGCAGCAACCCCTCGAGGGTGACGTAGTGGGTATCGTCAAAGGTCTCCGCTCCCCGGTCATCATAGGCGGTCTGGTCGAGATTGGCTGGGTCGGTACCATAGTGAACCTCGCCCTCGGTATTAATGTTGGTTATCCAGGAGACGGTAAGGGACGTATCGCGCACGTTGGTCGTACGGACCTCGGAGATGATGGGCTCAGTCTCTCGTAACCGACTTACCCCGCCCAGGGTACCGAACCAGCGCTGGCCACGGGTATCATCAATGGCGATGGCCGAGACACGGTTGCTGGCCAGACCGTCGGCTGTGGTGAAGGTTGCCCAGCGATCGTCGGCCTTGCTCCAGGTGCCTCGATCCTCCAGGACGCTGAGACCATACCCGGCCGTGCCGAACCATTTGCGGCCACTACCGTCCACGGCCATGGCATTCACCTGCTCGTGGGCAAGGCCATCATCAGGGGTGTAGATGGCGATGATGTCATCGGCTTTGTCGGCTGTGCCGCGATCGTCAATGACCATCACATTGCCATTCCAACTGCTGAACCAGGCCCGGCCGTTCGGCTCCACGGTCACGTGGCTTGTCCTGATGAGCACGCCGTCGGCAGAGGTGTAATTGGTCCAGGTGGTGCCATCGAAGCGGGACACGCCCATATTGTAGGCAGCAAACCACTTGACGTTGGCTGGGCTCACGGCTACGTCATACACATAGTCATTGCCCAAACCGGAGTTCTGGGTGGTGTAAGTAATCCACTGAGTGCCGGAGAGCACGGCCACGCCATATCCCCACCACAGGGTGAACCAGGGCCGGTTCTCCTGGTCTACGGCGACCGAGGTGAAGTCAACCGATGCATCCCCCCATCCCAAGTCAGCCTGAGTGTAGGTCACCCATCCGGTGCTAGAGAGGAAGCTGACCCCCCCATGATGGGCGAACCAGGGTTGCCCGCTGTGGTCAAAAGCTATATCCCGAATGTCGTCGTTTAGGATCCCAGAGTTGGCTGTGGTGAGGGTGATCCACTGGGTGTCGGAGAGGATGGCCACGCCAGGCCAGCCGCCAAACCAGGGCCGGCCGGTTTGGTCCACCGCCACGGCATTCACCCAGTCAAGGGAGAAGAGGTCATCAGTACGGTAAGTGGCCCAGGTGCCAGCGGCAACCGAATAGGTGCCGGATTGTGCCCGCTGGCTTGTCCGTCGGAGAGGAAGCATGTCCGGCAAGCGGCCCGAAGCCAGGTGGCGCGGCTCGGCCATTTCCTTCCACGGCCCCTGAGGCACAGGTGACAGTGATGCAATAGTGGTGGAAGGTGGCCTTTCCAGAGAGGACGACCAGGAGCCAGTCTGTAGCTTACTGATACCCCCACCATAGGTGCCAAACCAGATGTTGTCGGCTTCGTCTACAGCGATGGCCAGCACCACATCATTGGCTAGGCTGGAGTTGGAGGTGTCGAAAGTCGTCCAGTCAATACCATCAAAGACGCTCACCCCAGCATAGGTGCCGAACCAGGTGTTGCCGAGGCTATCGAAGGCAATGGCACAGACGTAGTCGGCAGTCAGACCGGAGTTGGAGGTGTTGTAAGTTGTCCAGGTGCCGTCAACGGCCAGGCTGCTGACCCCACCTCCATAGGTACCGAACCACTTGTTGCCGTTGGCATCTATGCCAATGGAGGCAATACCATCGCTCGCCAGACCCGAGTTGCCGGTGTCGTAGGTCGTCCAGCTGCCGTCAGGGGCGAGCTGGCTGACGCCGGCATAAGTGCCAAACCACTTGCTTCCTGCGTCGTCAATGGCTACAGCCTGGACCCAGTCTGCGACCAGACCGGAGTTGGCGGTGGTATAAGTGGTGATCACCTCGCCGGACAGGATCACCACGCCATCGGATGTAGCCAGCCAGATCTGGTTGGCCACATCCACAGCGATATCGTTGATGCGTTCGGCCCAACTCACCCGCTCGTCCTGCCGCCAGTAGCTCCCATCCCAGAGGCTCAAGAGGCTGGTAGCATCTGACCCGACCCATATCTGGCCATTCTGATCAACTGCGATAGTCTGGGTGGCATTGTCAGCCAATCCTTCGGCTACGGTGTATTTGGTGTAGCCGCCCACGGTCGTGTCCCAACGCACCACCCCACCGGGCGTGGCAGCCCAAAGCATATTTCCCTGGAACGCCAGATCAGAAACGCTGTTGGCATTCGACCAGCTGTCCCAACGACCGGAGGGCATAGGGGGAAGGGGAGCGGTTGTAAAAGAGATTTGGTCGGTGTAGTCAGCGCGATAACCTTCGTTATCCTCGGCGGCGACGTCCACCATATAGTCGCGAGGTTCGACAGGCGTCGTCCAACGGTTGCCGTAAAGGTCGTCACCGGCGGCCCCATCGCCGTGCGCACCGTCGTCGTACAGATTGAATGTATCGGCGAAATCGCCCGTGCGACTGCGCAAGGTCGCGGTCACAATTGCCACGCCGTTGACAGGGTCGAGCACGTAAGCGGTGATAGTCACATCCTCGCCCGGATCGAGCTGCAACGGGTTGGCAGAAACATCGCTCACGACTGGCGGGGTGGTATCTATAAGGGACACAGGGGTAGAGAACTCAGAGGTATTGCCGGCCGGGTCGGTGGCCGTGGCGGTGAGGTTGGGGCCGGAGAAAGCGTGACCGGCGTTCAGTGTCCAGTGACCGATAGAATCGGCGGTGGCTGAACCCTCGTAGGTGCGGCCCTCATCCTCGTCGTCGGAGAAGACTTCTACCATACAATCCGCACAGGCTATGCCGCTGACGGTGTCGCTGCCCGTGAGGTGGGTGATGACCGGTGGGGGCAGTTCGGTGTTGCCGCCCCACCAGTTATCAATACCCAGGCCGGCGTTGGAGTGGATCGAGTTGCGGGTAATGGTGTTTTCCACGTCATCGCTATCTCGGACCGACACGCCGGGGCCAGCGTTGTAGGCGATCAAGTTACCCTCTCCTGGACCGCTGCCGCCTATGCGATTGCGGGAGGCAGCGCCGCGCAGGTAGATCCCGGCAGTGGCGTTGCCCAACGGCATGGTCCCACTGACATCCGTTCCGATCAAATTGCCGATGATCGTGTTGCTGGCGGCATTGTCACCCCAGATGCTGAAACCCTCCCAATCATTGCCGCTGATCACATTGTTCTCAAGGGTATTTCCCTGCGCTCCGATTACAAATTCAACGCCTCTCACCAGGTTGCCCAGGTCAGCCGCGCCGCTGATGTCGGTACCGACAAAGTTGCCGATCACCCGGTTGAAATACGCCCCATTGATGGCAATACCAGCCCCACAGGTCGGGTTTGGCTGGCCACCGCGGTTGCCGCTGACCAGGTTGCGCTCGCCAGCGGTATCCCCGCCGATCACGTTGTACGCCGCGCCATCTGAAATGGTAACGCCGCACAGCTCATTTCCCAGGGCGATCATCCCGCTGGCGTCGGTCCCGATCAGGTTGCCGGAAACCGTATTACTCACCGTACCGCTGCCATTGATGTTCACCCCCTGGCCGTCATTGCCGCTGATGACGTTGCGCTCGCCGAGCGTGGCACCGCCGATGACGTTGTAGCTGGCACCCCAGATGCTCACACCACTTCCCTGATTGGGCAGCGCGTTAGCACCGCTGGCGTCCACGCCGATATAGTTGCCGCTGACCACGTTATGATCGCTGGAAGCCTCAACTTGCACCCCATTCCCGCGATTGCCGCTGATAATGTTCCTCTCCCCTGGTGTCGTCCCGCCAATCAGGTTGTCTTGCGCGCCAGCGTGGATGAACACGCCCTTTTCCCGATTTCCCAGGGCAATGGACCCAGTTGCGTCCGTGCCGACATAGTTTCCCCGGATGACGTTCCTTTTGGTGTCTGGGCCATTTATCTCTATGCCGGCATAGTCATTGCCGCTAATCACATTCGCTTCGCCTGGAGAAGAACCACCAATCACATTATCCGTTGCGCCCCCAAAGATGAAGACGCCCCAAGCGGATGCTCCATTGGGCAACGGACTGGTACCCGTGGCGTCGGTTCCAATAAAGTTGCCCTGAACCATGTTCCCAGAAGAGCCGATTCCGCCAATGGTGAGGCCTCCTGCATGGTTGCCGCTGATCAGGTTACGCTTCCCCAGATTGGCGCCGCCGATGACGTTGTACTTGGCGCCCCCATCAATCGATATCCCTGCGCCCATATTGCTAATGGTTGCAGAGCCGCTACTGTCCGTGCCGATATAGTTGCCGATAACCGTGTTGCCCATAGTGCCGCCGAGATAGATCAATACCCCGGTGCCCCCGTTGCCACTGATGAGATTGCCCTCGCCGGGTAGGCTGCCACCAATGGTATTATTCTGAGGCCCACCAGAGATCGCGGCTCCTAGGCATCCGTTGCCGAGGGCAGACAAACCAGTGGCGTCCACGCCTATATAGTTGCCGCTGACCACGTTCTCATCGGTGCCAGCACCATCAAGCGCAACGCCGATGCAACCATTGGCGCTGATAAGGTTTCTCTCGCCGGGAATACCCCCGCCTATGCGATTGTACTTAGCTCCGTCAACAATCGCCACGCCATGCATCGCGTTGGCTAGCGACATTGTGCCATAAACATCGGTGCCAATGTAGTTGCCAGTCACCGTGTTGCTCATGGTGCCCGATCCCCCAATAGTAACACCACCAAGGATGCCATTGCCGCTAATCAAGTTGCCTTGCCCCATTGGCCCACTACCCACCATTCTGTCGCCACCGATGGCGTTGTTCTGAGCGCCACCGGAGATCTGCACACCATCTCCAGGGAAATGGATGATTTGCAGGCCTCGGATGACATTACCATTGGATGTGATGCGCAAGCCGCTGGTGCCCGCCGGCGTGCCGCTGCCTTCCAGGATGACCCCGGCATTGCTGCCCTCTATGGTCAGGTTCCCCTGGCTGATGTCTGGCAACGCGCTAGCCAGGGCGATGGTGGCCGGGCTGGCCGGCGGGAAGACAGCAGCGTCAAACGTAATCGTGTCCCCATTGCCTGCGTCCAGCAACGCCTGGCGCAGGGTGCCAGGGCCGGAGTCGGCTGGGCTAGTGACAGTGCAGATGGTTGTTGATTGGAAGACACCGCCATGAGTCCCCGCAAGGATGCGATCTGAGGAATTGATGACGAGCGCAAGTACCTCCAAATTCTTCAGGCCATTGTTAATCTGCGTCCAGGTTCCCCCGTTGTCAGTGCTGAGGAATACCCCCTCGCCGAGAGTGCCCACAAATATGCGGCCCGAAAGGTCTATGGCAAGGGAATAGCAATCCTTGTTCGCCAAGCCGACGTTTATCCAGGTTTCTCCGTTATCAGTACTGCGGAAGACGCCATCCCAGGTTCCTGCAAAGATGTGCCCTGAAGAATTGATCGCGAGGGAACGGATGGGTTTGCTGATAGAGCCAACATTGACCCATGTGTCTCCGTTGTCGGTACTGCGAAAGACGCCTCCCGTGTCTGACCAAGCTCCAGCAAAGATATGGCCCATAGAGTTTATAGCAAGGGCAGAAACATTAGTAGACGTAAGGCCGACTTGTGTCCATGTTTCTCCGTTGTCAGTACTGCGAAACACACCATTTTGAGTGCCTGCAAAAATGATGTCCGAAGGGCTTATGGCGATGGATTGGACAAGATTTGTCAGGCCAGAGGTTATCTGTGTCCAGGTTTGTCCGCCGTCAGTACTCCGGAAGATATCACCAGTGCCCGCGAAGATGTGGCCCGACGAGTTTACGGCGATGGCATCGAGAACCTTCTTCGTCAATCCAACGCTTGTCCAGTTCACCCCGTTGTCCGTACTGCGGAAGATGCCATTGTTCCAGGTTGCCGCAAAAGCATGGCCTGAAGAACTTGCCGCTAGAGCGCGGACCCATGCATTTCTGAAGCCGTTGTTGATTTGCGCCCAGTTTCCTCCGCCGTCCTCACTGCGGAAGACGCCCTCTCCGTCAGAGCCCGCAAAAACATGGCCCGAAGAGTTGATGGCAAGGGCGCGGATAGCGGTGTTGTCCAGGCCAACATTCTCCCAGGTCTCACCATCATCAGTACTGCGGAAGATACCGCCACGCCAGGTGCCCGCAAATACATCATCAGAAGGGTTGATGGCAAGAGAAGGGACCGTCAGATTCGTCAGACCGTTGTTGATCTGTGTCCATGTTTCGCCGTTATCAGTGCTGCGGAAGATTCCCTCATTTCCCCAAGTCCCGGCAAAGATGTGGCCTGGCGAATTGATAGCCAGCGAGTCAACATTAGTATTGGTTAAACCATTGTTGACCTCAGTCCAGTTTTCCCCATTGTCCGTGCTGCGGAATATGCCCTGGTCAGTTGCCACGAAGAGGTGATCTGAAGAGTTTATGGCAATGTCACTGACCCAGTAACCAGGAGCAGGCAACCCATTGTTGACCTGTGTCCACGTTTCCCCGTTATCCGCACTACGGAGGATACCCTGCCCGAAAGTCCCCGCAAAAACGTGGCCTGAAGAGTTTATGGCAACGGCAGTGACACTAGTGTTTGCGAGACCGGTGCTCGCCCACGTCTCTCCATTGTCGGTGCTGCGGAGGAGACCCCAGGAACCTACAAAGATGTGACTCGATGAGTTGATCGCAAGGGCATTAACGTAATTAAGCGACGAGCTGTAGTGGGCTTGTGTCCAGCTTTGTCCGTTGTCCGTGCTGCGGAAGACACCTGCCCCATAAGTCCCTGCGAAGATAGTACCTGAGGGGCTGACGGCAAGATGAGTAACGACCCCTCCGTAAAGCCCATGTGTTCCCCCCCAGGCGAAATCCGTTGCCGAGGCCGGGGCCACTGAGTGCTGGTCGTGCACAAAGGTGTCAGGGACCCCACCAGGATCCAAGGCCACCAATGTGTCGGCATAGGACTGGGCGGGGGCATAGCGCCTAGCCACACCGATGCGCACGCCGCGGTCACCAGAGATGTGATCGTTCTGTGTGCCATCGCTGGCAAGGCTGATGGGAGTGGTGATACTGGCCTGCGCATCCAGCAACGCCTGGCGCAGTGTGCTGGGGCCAGAGTCGGCCGCGCTGGTCACGACCAGTGTGGCCGCCGAGGTGTGGACTGGTTTCGCTGTGAGTGCTGCGGGCACGTCCGCCCACGCCCCACGCACGCCAATGATGATCAGGATCACCGCCAGAGCGGCGATGCCCAGTGTCCCTAGAATCCATTGCTTCTTCATTTGCACAAAACCTCCTCAATAGGGTATACTTGCTTCACCTGCCCTCGGGTGCCTCGCGAGAGATCATCCGGGGGGAAGATGTGGCAGCTAACAAACTCGGCGTCACGGTGCAGGTATCACCGGCCTTGACGAAGTAGCCAGTGCCGTTCTCAACATCGAAGTCGTTGAAGGGCAAACCACAGATGTGGCCATCCCAACCGCTGGCGTACCAGCGATCTATCTCTACGGCAGTGCTATCCCCACACTGGTCGTTGATCTCCTCGCACAGGCTCTCGGCCGTGTACGCATCAGTATGAGGGATGCCGATGGAGTTCCAACCTATCTGCAGGTCAAGCGGCACACCCGTCGTCACCTCGTAGCCTTCGATGGTCCAGATGCTGACGGCGCTGCTCTTGATGAAGTAATCCGAACCCAGCTCGATGGGGAAGTCGTTGAAGGGCAGGCCACAGATGTGCCCATCCCAGCCGCTGGCATACCAGCGGTCAATCTCGGTCACGTCCCCGCCCTGGCTGATGATCTCACTGCACACGCCTTCGGCCGTGTAGGGTGTGAACGGAACCAATGGCAATGAGATGTGGTTCCACCCAACCTCCAAGGGTATCTCCACCTCGGTGGGGCAGATGGAGACGTTCAGGATCAGGTCTGCCGCTGGGCTGTCGTCGGCGGTATCTACCAGCAGGCACCCTGTGCCGTCGGCTGCGCCCTGAGCCTCTAGCTTCACCCGGTCGCCGTTGGCTGAATAGGTGAAGTAGTTGCTCAGATCGGCCAATCGGGCGTTGCCCAGGTTGGTGGTCCACCAACCACTGCTCTCCACCAACGCCGAGAGAGGCGCTGCTTCATCGGGGCTGCCACTCCCGTCGTGGTCAAACAGCGTGATGTAGACGATCGTTCCTTCAGCAGGTGTTATGCCGTCTTCCTTGACGACCAGGCCGTAGATGGTGTCCGGAGCCGACAGCCCTATTGTGGGCCCGGTGGTCACCGTGTAGTGCGCTCCCCCGTTGTCGTCGGTTGTCCCACCAGAGACGACGTCGAAGTAGTAAGTGGTTTCGGGAGTCAGCCCCTGGAGGGTGACGTAGTGGGTATCGTCGCTGGTCCCCGCGCCCCGGTCATCGGGGGCAGTCTGGTCCAGGCTTGTGCTGAGCCCAGTCGAAGTATTGGCCGGGCCGGTGCCATAGTTTACGTGCCCATCCGAGGGGATGTCGGTTATCCAGGAGACGGTGAAGGACGTGTCGCGCACGTTGGTTACCCGCACTTCAGAGGGGATAGGTGCAGCGACGTCCACCGTGGTGTGGGTGTCCCCGTCGCCGCCCGGGTAGTCCTCGATGTTCCCTGCGTTATCCCTGGCCTGGCACTGGAAGTAGTAGGTGTGCCCGTCCTCACCGGTGAAAGTGGCCGAGGTCCCGGTGGGCTCGGTCGGCCAATCGAACCAGGATCCGGCTCCATCCCGGTATTGCACGTTGTAGCTGGCGATGCCAGAGGTGGCATCGGAGCCCGACCAGGAGACGGGGAAGGAGAGGGCAGATTGGTAGGTTGGTAGTTCGGCAACCGAGGATGAGGGTGGGACGGTGTCCAGGATGAACATGTTCCGTGTATCCGTCGCTATCGGATTCCCAGATGAATCCTCCGCCCCGGCAATGCTGATGTGGTACATCCCATCTCCCATCGTGTCTGTGAAAGTGTAAGTGCCGTACCACTTCGTGGGGTCGCTGTCCAGGTAGCCGTTGGTGTACCCGGTGCCGGTCCTGGGAGCGTTGGTGTAATCGGTGTAAGGAGCGTCCATACCAATGGTCACCGTCGGGGTGACGGTGGTGTTCATCTGCTCGGGGAAGGTGACCTCGAACTCCACTGCCTCTGACTTGACGGGGCTGAATGGGGTCATCTTTACCACCACCCCCGCGACTGGGCCATCCTTGATGGGAAAGGCTTCTTGGCCGCTTGCTGAACCAACGAGATCGTAATCGAGTACCACGACGGAAGGCATGATGGGCTCGTCGTCCACGTGACCATCGTTGTCCACGTCACAAAACTGCTCCACCTCCAGGACTTCGAACGTAGCCGCCCCGACAAAGCCGGGAGGCAACCACCCCTGGTATGCCAGGTCAACGATCTTCATGTGCTTGGGGTGCAGCCACGGGACGTCAATTGCCCCCACGCTCGTGCCGGTCTCGTCCCAGATCCATATCCTGCCCCAGAACTTGTTGCAGGGGGAGTTATTGCGGATGACGATCCTGGAGGTCGCCTGGGATTGCTTAGAAATGAAGGGTAAGGCAAAGGTGGTCACTCCCGTTACTTGCTGAGGGGTAAAAGCGTTATAGCTCAACGCCTCTCCGCTGTCGCTGTTTATTAGACTTATCACGGAAGCGATGGGAGGGCCTGTGGCTTCAGATCCTGGATAATCCACTTGCCTATGAGACTGAATCTCAGCCGCCCCAACGTACCCGGAGGGAAAGTTGACGCCTAGATCAATGATATCTGACAGGTCGAAGGTGGTCGTGCCGTTCCAACAGCCCCAGGTGCCCACGAAGAGAATCGCGTCTCCGTCTTGGTCGAAAAACTCCACAGTAACGAAGGCGGGTTCGGAGTTCTGGGTCAGATTCTGTATATGAATCTCCGCGTTCCAACCATCAAAGTCTCGATAGATCAATGATGTATAGTTGGTAGTGGCCCCATAATCAATATAGGGGAAACCAGCGTGAGTCAGAAGCATGGTGGCGTCGGCGTCCCATCGGTCCACGACGATGGCCAAGGGCACGTTGGCCGTGATGTAGGCCGAACCCAGCCAGGGAGCATCGAGTTCCGGCGCTGGGAACGCCAGGTCTGCATCAGGGCCCGGGCCGATGCGGATGGCCTCACCCGGCGCTAGCTGCTCGATGTGCTGCGCTTTCATGTGTAAACAGTCGTCCTCCTCCTTGTAGTAGAGCCAGATGGAGGTGCAAACGTCACCTGAGTTCTGGATAGTGATGGTACTGTCGAAGTTGTCGTAGCCATGTGTGACGTAAGGCGCGAAGTACCTGTAAGAGAAACCTGAGCCCAGCATAGTTTCGGAGAAGCCGTTATACGTGCCAGAAACCGAACTCCCGTTGGATGCCAGCCGATTGACGGTGACTGCCAGAGGCTCACCGCTGTATGCGTAGGTATCCTCCCAGCTTCTCCACGCTTCATAATTACCTGCGGCCTCACATGCAGCCTCATAGAGATCGTCTGACACAGAGTAGAGGATGGCCGATTCAGCATTGGTGGGGATTTCGGCTTTCACAGCCCCGCTGCCCCAGTTACCAGGGATGAGTTGACAGTGATGGGCCACAGGTCCGGGATCGCTGGGCGGACATACGCTAGAGTAATCTCCCCAGAAGAGGGTGATCACTCCAGTCTGAGCATCTCCTACGTTTTGGATCTGGATGCGCGTGTCCCAGCTCTCTTCCTTGTCAATGCGGGGGATTTGAATC
>JACKQG010006694.1_pt1 | contig 11994 bp, 10 predicted proteins | sample 8237621 | NCBI WGS metagenome assembly JACKQG01 (sample SAMN15677084, study PRJNA649215) | marine metagenome | biome: marine; feature: Black Sea; material: saline water; isolation source: suspended particulate matter (SPM) from the Black Sea western gyre | collected 2013-06-09/2013-06-10 | depth...
ATTTTCTCGCATGCCTTGATCTTGAACGAAAAATCTAATTTTTCAAGGTACCCTTTATATTACCCATCATTTCCGATGATTCATCTACCATACCAATCCCCAATCCCCATTCCGAAATCCGAAATCAAGAAAGCTTTTCAATATACCACTGAGCAGCCCGATCAAGGCCGGCTTTTACAGAAAACTCCGGTTTGTAGCCGAGCAATGTCTCTGATTTACTGATATCAGCCAGGGAATGGCGCACATCACCGGCACGGAAATCTCGATATGTTGGTTTACTCTTTTTTGCCTCCGGATGGACATCCGCCACTCGCTCTTTGATCATGGTGAAGAGTTCGTTTAACGTCGTTCTTTCACCAAAGGCAACATTGTAGACCTGATTTAAGGCGTCCTCGTTTTCCGCGCAGGCCGCGAGGATGTTTGCCTGAACACAATTATCGATATAGCAGAAATCCCGGCTGGTTTCGCCATCGCCGTTGATGAAGATTTCCTCGCCCTTGATGAGGCCGGAAAACCATTTCGGCATGACTGCGGCATAGGCTCCGTTAGGATCCTGTCGTCTGCCAAAGATGTTAAAATACCGGAGGCCGATTGTTTTAAATCCATAGGTCCGGGCAAAAACATCGCCATACAATTCATTGACGTACTTCGTTACGGCATAAGGCGACAATGGCCTGCCGATGGCACCTTCAACTTTAGGCAACCCGGGATGATCGCCATAGGTTGAACTTGAGGCCGCATAGACAAAGCGAGTAACCTGTGCATCACGGGCTGCCACCAGCATATTGAGAAACCCGGTCAGATTATTTTCATTGGTCAATATCGGATCTTCAATAGAGCGCGGCACCGAGCCCAGGGCCGCCTGATGCAGAACATAATCAACGCCTGCACAGGCTTGCGTACATGTTTCCAGGTTCCGGATATCTCCCTTTATACAAGTGAACTGCTGCCACTGCTCCAGTGTAACCAAACCCTGCACTTCATCAAGATTATGCTGGAAGCCTGTGGAAAAATTATCCAGGCCAACAACCCTCTGCCCCAAAGACAATAGGGTTTCCAGAAGGTTGGAGCCAATAAAGCCGGCAACACCAGTTATAAGCCATTTTTTTGGGGAGGCTTTTAGTTTTTCTATGGTTTGCTCATACATTGTCGTTCGTTTCCTTAATTTTATGCAAAACTAATTTTGGATTGCGGATTGCGGATTGCGGTTTTTCACATAATCATTTTATCTTCCCCATATTCCCAACTATTACTTTAAAAGTATGCACTCCATTGGCACGGTTTTTCCGAAATCCGAGATCCCAAATCCGAAATCATTAACTATCGTTTCAAGTACTATTGCTCATGCAAAATCTACAATCGCCAAAATCTCACTCCCTTCTCCTGGATCTCCTTAACATCCAAAACAGACTTCACATCGACAAGGCAGCCATTGGAACTGAGTGTACCGGTAAAATCCTCAATGGATTTTTCCAGATATTCCCGATGGGGGACGGCAAGAATAAGGGCGCCCAGGTCTTTTAAATCCTCCCAGCGACATAATGAAATACCGAAAAACTTCTCGGCTTCGGCACTTTCTGCACGAGGGTCATGGACAAGGATTTCAATTCCGAATGTTTTAAGTTCATCGATAATATCGACAACCCGGGAATTCCTCAGATCAGGGCAGTTTTCCTTAAAAGTCAGGCCCAGGATGCCGACTTTCGTTGCACCAAGATTGACTTTTCCCTGAAGCATCAGCTTGATGGTTTTGTCGGCAACAAATTTTCCCATTCCATCATTGATTCGGCGGCCGGCAAGGATGACTTCGGGATGGTATCCCATAGTTTCTGCCTTATAGGTCAAATAATAGGGATCAACGCCAATGCAGTGGCCACCGACAAGACCCGGCCGGAACGGCAGGAAATTCCACTTTGTTCCTGCCGCCTCAAGCACATTCAAGGTATCAATATCGAGTTTATCAAAAATGACTGCAAGCTCGTTCATAAGGGCAATATTAAGATCCCGCTGGGTATTTTCAATAACTTTTGCGGCTTCTGCTTCTTTGACACTTGCTGCACGATATACACCGGCGTCAATGATAGCACCATAGAGACTGGCAACTTTATCCAGTGTCTCTTCAGTATCCCCGGAAACCACTTTGACGATTTTTGTCAGGGTGTGCTCTTTATCGCCAGGGTTGATACGCTCAGGAGAGTAACCGACAAAAAAATCCTTTTTCCACTTCATCCCGGATTCTTTTTCGAGGATCGGCACACAGACTTCCTCAGTTGTCCCCGGATAAACGGTGGATTCAAAAATAACCACCGCGCCCTGCTTCATATTTTTCCCAACAAGAGTCGAAGCGCCTTTTAATGGCGACAGATCAGGCTGACGGGCTGAATCAATGGGTGTAGGAACTGCCACGATACAATAATCTGCTTTGCCGATATCAGCAGGATCAGAGGTAAATATAATATTCTGGGCAGCCTTAAAACCCTCCTCCGTCACCTCGCAATTGGGATCATGGCATCTTTTATAACTTTCAATGGCCTGCTGTTTAATATCAAAACCAATGGTAGGAAATTTCCTGCCAAAAGTAACAGCCAGAGGCAAACCGACGTAACCAAGGCCGATAACGGCTATTGTTGGCTGGGGCATTTTATACTCCTATTTTCACCACAGAGCTCACAGAGAGCACAGAGGTCTTTATTTTTAACAACTTAACAACTTTTATTTTGGATTTCGGATTGCGGATTTCGGTTTGTTATTTGCCTTAGCCGTTTTAATTGTCGAAACAACTATAGCCACAATTTCGTTTGTCTCTGACATCAAAGGGCTAAGCAGCCCACTGCTAACAATTTCCATTTCAGATAACATCTCCAGCCAGAATAATGTTTCTCATTTTACAATTTTTATTTTGGATTTCGGATATGAGATGTCGGATTTGGGATATTGAATATTGGATTAAATAATGTAATTTCGTTAGTGACCAGCGGAAACTATAGCGAATATCCATCCTCTACATATTCATTTCCGCAATCCACAATCCCAAATCCCATATCATTTCTCATCCGCCCCTTCATCTCCCTACGATTCATTTCCTTATCAATCCGAAATCCGCAATCCCAAATCCGAAATCATCTATCTTCCAGTCTCCAATCAACTGTTTTCGCCAATCCTTCTGCCAATGAAAACTTTACCTGAAACCCCAGCTCTTTTTGTGCTTTTCCGCAGAGGAGGCAGCTTTTGGTGAGATCACCGAGGCGGGCGGGGCCTGTCTTGTACTTTTTGAGTGCGTCGGAGATCTCAGGTCTGGCTGTTTTCATGGAGTCAAATACCGTGTTGAACAGATCGGCAGTATGGGTATCCTTTCCCGTTCCGATGTTAAATGCCTGACCGCTGCCCTTATCAATAGCCAGAAGGTTGGCCTGGACAATATCACCGACAAAACAGTAGTCGCGGGTCATCCCTTTCGGCTGATCATCAAAATGATAAACCGTGCAGGGTTTACCGGCCAGAAGCCTGTCCATAAATACGGCGACAACCCCGGCTTCCCCATGGGGAATCTGGCGGGGACCATAGACGTTGGCATATCGCAGTATGGTGAAATCAAGATCATACTGGTGCTTATAAAACGCCAGATACTGTTCGGAAACTGATTTGGTTATCGCGTAAGGTGAGAGCGGCAGGGCCGGCGACTTTTCCGAAGTCGGAAATTCTACCGCCTCACCATATATTGCACCGCCGGAAGATATGAAGATGACTTTTTTCACATCATGAGCCCGGGCCGCCTCAAGAAGGTTCACAAACCCCTTCACATTGACATCTGCATCAAAAAGCGGATCCTCCACCGAAGCCGGAACCGACATCTGGGCGGCATGGTGGTTGATGATATCAAACTTCTCCTTTTCAAAAACCTTGGAGACCTCGGCAGAGCGGATATCCATCAGATAAAACTTTGCCTTGGGGTTGATGTTTTTCCACTTGCCGCTAAAGAGGTTGTCCATGATAACGACATCATGGCCTGCTTCTATGTATGCATCAACAACATTTGAGCCGATGAATCCGGCACCGCCGGTCACTAGTATTTTCATGAGAGATGTTTTTCCTTTTTTTGAGCAACCTTTCAAGACCAACCATGGTTGCCTTGAAGCATTTTTTATTTCGGATTTGGGATTGCGGATTTCGGTTTGTTATTTACTTTTGCAGTCTTGATCGACGAAACAATTATTGAGACAATTTCATTATTTTCTGACATTAAGGGGTTAAGCAGATCACTGTTGACGATTTCCATCTCGCTTAGCATTTCCAGCCAGAATAATGTTTCATCCGCCTCTTCTTCGACAATCGTCATCTTTGAGATGAATTCAGCTTTTGACCTTGCACGACAAGCTGCTCTGTAATTTGCCGCAACTGATGTCCCTGAGCGAAAAATCTGATTTCCTATCAAGCGCCCTTCTCTATTATTCGGTAGTGTTCTGCACAATCGAACAATCCTTTTTGCAAACTCCTTTGTTCTACCCTTCATCTCCCTACGATTCATTTCCTTATCAATCCGAAATCCGCAATCCCAAATCCGAAATCATTCAACAGTAACCGACTTCGCCAGATTCCTCGGCTGATCAACATCGCACCCTCGAAGATTAGCTATCTGATATGACAGGAGTTGCAGGGGGATTGTGTAGAGTATGGGGCAGAGTTCTTCGTGGATATCCGGCAGGGTGATGACGTAGTCGCTGATGTCATGGAGACTTTCATCAGATTCACTGCCGACAAGGATCATCCTGCCCTGGCGGGCCTTGACCTCTTCGACGTTGGAGATCAGTTTGGCGTAGACATCATTTTTGGGTGCCAGAGCCAATACCGGCATATCCCGGTCGATAAGAGCAATGGGGCCATGTTTGAGTTCGCCGGCGGCATAGCCTTCGGCGTGGATATAGGAAATTTCCTTGAGTTTCAGGGCGCCTTCCAGGGCGATAGGAAAGTTAGCCCCGCGGCCCAGGTAGAGGAAATCTCTGCTGCGGGAAAATTCATCGGCAATTACGCTCATAGCCTCCTGGAGAAGGGGAAGCTGTTTTTCAACAACTTCGGGCAGCGCAATAAGGGCATGGCCGAGCTCCCTCGATTTATCTGCTGAAATTGTTTGGCGCACCTGGCCAAGATAAAGAGTCAATAAAAAGAGGGCGGTGAGCTGGCTGGTGAAGGCTTTGGTGGAAGCTACTCCAATTTCCGGACCTGCGTGGGTGTAAATAGTGCCATGGGACTCCCGGGTAATAGTACTCCCCACCACATTGCAGATCGACACAACCTTGGCTCCGAGCTGCTTAGCCAGACGAAGGCCGGCAAGGGTGTCTGCTGTTTCTCCGGATTGGGAAATGGGAACAACCATAACGTCAGGTCCCAGGAGAAGCCGCCGGTATCTGAACTCAGAGGCAATATCCACCTCCACGGGGATGCCAACCCATTTTTCAAGCCAGTATTTTGCTACCAGGGCGGCATGCCATGAGGTCCCGCAAGCAACGAGAGAAATACGGCTGATTCCCTGCAATTCTTCCAGGCTGAGCTCAATCTCCGGAAGCTGGACTATACCGCTCTCCGGTTCAATACGGCCTCGAAAGGTATTCAGGATTGCCTGGGGCTGCTCAAAAATTTCCTTCAGCATGAAATGGCGAAACCCGGCCTTTTCCGCCATACCGGCATTCCACTCAATTCTTTGCACCTTTTTGTCGATCTGTCGCCCATCTCCGATTGATAACACCTGCCATGAATCTGCTTTCAATATGGCCAATTCATTATCATCAAGAAATATAACATTACGGGTATAGGGAAGCAGTGCCGGGATATCTGAGGCCATAAAGCAGCCGCTTGAATTTTTTACACCAAGAACAAGAGGACTCTGGTTTCTTACCGCCACCAACCTGTCAGGCTGGCCACTCCACATCACGCCCAGGGCGTAAGATCCTTCCACATCCTGAACGGCCCTGCGAACCGCCGCCACCAGATCCCCATCCAGATACTCTTCAATAAGATGCGCCATTACTTCAGTATCTGTCTCCGAGGTAAAGGTATGACCGCTTGCGATCAATCTTTTCCGAAGAGTCTGATAATTTTCAATGATGCCGTTATGGACAAGAACAAGGTCACCGCTGCAGTCACTGTGAGGATGGGCATTGGCCTCTGATGGCGCCCCATGGGTTGCCCAGCGGGTATGCCCGAGGCCTATCCGGCTTTCGGTCAGGACCGAATCCATCAATTCTTCAAGATTAGCCAGCTTGCCTTGACAGCGATGCTTCCGCAGTTTGCCATCTTCAAGATAGACAATCCCGGCTGAATCGTAGCCCCGATATTCGAGTCTTTTCAGTCCCTCAAGGACAATGGGGACTACACGCCTGTTTCCTATATATCCGACTATTCCGCACATGGGAGTCCTTTGTTGAATCGTTGAATCGTTGAATCGTTGAATCGTTGAATCGTTGAATCGTTGAATCGTTGAAAATGTTAATTTATTTAAAGTTATGTCCCAATCTTTTTCTGTTGCTGCAGGTATCGAATATAACCATTTAGGATCTTTATAGTTTTTTTGATTTCTAAAACCATATCTTTAACTGTATTCTCAGTAAAATAACCACTATCCTCTGCAGCAGTTAGATGGTCAATCAGCTCATACAAAGAACCTCTTGACTGCCTGCAAAACTGAATAGTTTCCTGATAATGATATCGCCCATAACCTTCTGCTATACATGCTGTTGCCGAGCGAGAAGCTCTCACCATTTGACTGACAAGATCGTACTTCTCATGCGTTGGGAGATTCCGTGTTTCCTTAAATATCTTTAAGCGAATACCTCGACACTGTTTCCAAACATCCAAATCACGAAAATCACCAAATTTCATAACCGCATCAACCATTCAACCAATTAACTATTTAACCAATTATCGAGACCCTTTCCTGAACAACACCGTCTTAATCGTCTGGAAAATAATCCACAGGTCCATCTGGAAGGTCATATTCTTGATATAGTAGAGATCGTATTCAAGTTTACGCAGTGCGTCCTCTTCTGAGGCACCGTAGGGATAACAGACCTGGGCCCAGCCGGTGATTCCCGGTTTGACACTATGGCGCAGGGAGTAATATGGAATTTTCTTGTTGAGCTGTTCGACAAAAACCGGCCGCTCAGGCCGGGGACCGACAAAACTCATTTCACCCCTGAGGACGTTCCACATCTGGGGAATTTCATCAATTCGGGTTTTACGGATAAAAGATCCAAACCGGGTAACACGCATATCATTTTTCATGGCCCAGACCGGCCCATCTTTCTCTGCATCAGCGCCCATGGAGCGGAATTTAATGACTTCAAATCCTTTGCCTTTTGCACCAACCCTTTCCTGCCTATAAAATATCTCCCCAGGTGATTCCATTTTAATAATCAAAGCACTCACCAGGGATATCGGCAAAAAAACCAACAATCCTATCAATGAAAAAAAGATATCTATTGATCGTTTTCCAAAAGCACTGATTCTTCCTTTCTTGAAGCCTTCTGCGAAAATAAGCCAGGCGGGATTGACCTTTTCTACAATTATTTTCCCCGTTATCTCTTCATAAAAACCGACACCATCCTCTATAGTGATCCCCCCAAGTTTACAGGAAAGAAGCTCTTCAACCGGCGTTGCACCTCGCCGGTCGTCGAGGGCAACCACCACCTTTTCAACTTTCTGCTTACAACATAGATCAAGGAGACCTTCTGCTTTTGGAAAAAATGGGATATCTTTAAAAAGGCTACAGGCCGGGTTTCCTTCTCCGACAAACCCAACTATTTGGTAACCTGAGTCATGCCTATCCGTTACATCTACTGCAATCTCTGAAGCCATTTTCCCCGTTCCAACAATCAGAATTGGCTGAGTAAACATGTGCCTGTCAAGCACATAACTATATAGAAATCGCCATAAAAACACACAGATACAAACAATAAAATAACCGTTCCAGAAGATAGCTGAATGAATCAAAAAGACCGGGAACAAATAATAAACAATTGCAAGAAGAATACAGGCTACACCAAAGGCCTGAACAGTACGGGTAATAGTTTCTGCTGCCGGGAGTTTTTTGCTTAGATCATAAAGATCAAAAAAGTAGAAAGTCACTTGAAAGATAAAAGTCGCAACAAAAGCTCGCAGGCCATAAAGCATTATCCCTTCAATAAACACATCAGGGCCTTTAAAAAAGAAGTACCCCAAATTAATTGCCAAAAATATCAGCAGCCCTTCCCCAATAAAAAAGAAAAGTGTTCTGGGGGGGTAATATTTATTAAGGATGTAAGGCATAGGTAAGTGTCTAGAGTGTCTAGAGTGTCTAGAGTGTCTAGAGTGTCTAGAGTGTCTAGAAAAATATAATATAATTAGCAGGTTACCACAACACTTTCACCAGCATCAAGACCAGCCAACTTTAAGTACTTCTCCTTCAATACCCTTCCGAGTAATATTTGTAATACCCCTCACCCTGGAGTTTAGCGTCGAGCATCGTCATCTCAAAAGCATTGAAAACAACTCCAAGGATCTTGTCGCGCCCAATTGCATCTATAAACTTTTTAACCTGCTCACGTCCAACACCTCCCCACTTTACAACGACGACAACCTTATCTACATGCTGGGCGAGAACCGCTGTCTCTGATGCTGCCTGACCAGGCGGGCTGTCTAAAATAACCATTCTGTCCTGATAGCGACTGACAAGTTCATCCACCATTTTCGTCATTTTATCTGAGACTAACAGTTCTGATGGGTTTTTCGGAGCCTGACCTGCAGGTATAATTGACAACCGTTCAATCCCTGTTTTTTGAATAAGCCCTGAAAGGCTTGCTCCGTCACGTAGATGGTCAACCAGCCCTTGCCTGCCGCTCAAACCAAATAAGCCTGCAAGAGAAGGTCGTCGCAGGTCACAGTCTACAAGAATGGCATGTTTTTCCATACTTTGTGCCAAAATAACTCCAAGATTAGCACTGACAAAACTTTTTCCTTCCTCAAGGGTAGCACTGGTCACCAAAATACTTTGTATCGATTCCTTATGAACCGGATGCAAGATTTTTGTTCTCAACCTCCTGAAACTTTCAGAGATTGCAGGGTAGTCCTCAGTGGCAAGACGCACCCTCTCGTCCCACCTCTCTTTACTTATCTTTATCTCCTCCTTAAAGAAGGAAGGTCGTTTTTGCTCTTGACCTCCACTAACCGACAGCTTTACTTCTGGAAGAATAGATGTCTTTTTTCCCTGTTGTACTCTATCAGACTGTTCAACTTGTCGATGGGAAGATTGCTTCTTCTCTCTCTGGTCAACAGGCATATTCTTGGAAGCCTTTTCCACCCCGGACTTAGACAAGGCCTTTGATATCTTCCCCAAAACGTGTGTCTCCATTAAATTATGATCATACCTTTTCGCCAGAAATAAATTGCTGCAGTCAAAATCCCACCGGATGAAAGAACAAACACAACAAGCCAGAACACCTGAAAGACTTTCCTCCTTATCCTTTCCCTGTTCGTAAAAATAGCGGGAATAGCGCAAATAACCGGTACATCAAGATACGCCTCCAAGTCTTCAGGGTCCCTAAATGAAGTATTTATCAATTCAAGGCCAAAAGCCAATCCTCCCCCAATACCAAGCCCTAACCCAACAGCTACTAGCATTATTTTCTTAAAATTAGGTTTAAAAGGTGTTTCCGGGAAATGAGCAGGATCAATTATTTTAAACTGACTTCCCTTCTGGGCCTTCTCGAGGCTATGGGCGGACTCCGCTGAAATATTCTGGGCAACCAACTGTTGATAATGGTTATGCAACTGTTCGTAATCTCTTGTCAACGCAGCCCATTCTGCTTCCCGTACAGGGGCTGCCTCAACCCATTTTTTATACTTGGCAATCTGATTTTCCATATCAACACGATCTTTTTTCAATCGATCGATATTATATCCTAAAGTCTCAAGCTGAATCTTAAGCTCTCCGGCTTGAGGATCCTGCAACCTCTGGACAACACTTTTTTCTTCATCACGCTGTTCTTCATCACCTTCAGCTTGGCGAGCCATAGCCGCCTGCTCACCTTCACGCTCCTTCAGCATTGTTTTCAATCTTTTCACTTCCGGGTGCTTATCAGTATAGCGAAGCTGGAGATTATTAAGTTCCTGCCGCATTCGACTTACGTCTGCCAACAAGCTCCCTGCCTGATGAGCTCCTTGAAGATTTGAATTCCCTAATGCCCCCCCGGATATTCCACCAAATTGTTGAGCAAACAGTTCATTACGTAATGAGATCTGCTCCTGGACCATAACCTTTGTGCGCTCTAAATCCAGAATGCTATCCTGATTATTCTGATATTGCCCCTGAAGCGCATTCAGACGTCCCATATTGGTGTTCCGCTGATCCGCCATTTCATTATAATGTTGAAGCTTATAATCCCGCATAATCGCTTCTTTTTTATCGAGAGCCTCTTTTGCCATGTGGAGTTCATCACTCACATACTTGGATGTTTCTGAAGCTCGTTCTTCACGAAAGCGGAGATTCTCTTCAATAAATTTAGCCGCCAGAGCATTTGTCACCCGCATAACCTTTTTAGGATCACTCCCCTGATACGCTACCCGAAAAATATCTCCTCGGTCACTGCCAATATCAATATGATTCGACCGCATCACATCAACCACATCTTCGATAGGCATATTGCTGCGTGCTGTCGCATACAAGTCAAATTCTTTAATTAAAGCCTCAAGACTCGTCCTACTGGTAATCTGCTGTGATACGGTTGCCACAACCTCCCGGGTTCCGGATCGAATATCATCAGGGGACATCTGGGTGGGATTAATTCGCTGGCGCTGATATTTGATTAAAGATTCACACAGGTAGACTTTGGGCGCCTGTAAATATTGCCCAAGACCTACCGCCATTCCGATAAGCAAGCCGGCAATGACCATCTTTTTGCGGCGCAAAAGAATATCCAGATATTTTTTTATAAGCTGTCGCTGGTCTTGTTGCATTGTATGAAAGTTTTAAGTTCGAATTTTTAAGTTTAAAGTTAAGGAATGTTACTTGTTCATTTTTTTTCGTTGTTCTGTTCCATTCTGAAAAATGGAGGTTGTTAGGTTCTTCTGATAATGAAATTATTACAATAATTACGGTCCTAGACGACACCCCCAAGACACAACAAACTCAAAGAACTATTCAGCTCCATTACCATTTCAGGAGGTCTTTCGCGGCCGACAGCTGGACCATGACCGTGTGTTCAAAATAACTGGAAGCCAAGCTGTCTTTTGCGTCAAGCCTGTCATATGAATAGGTTACAGACAGCTGATACCAGCGGCTAAATGACCATGTTAATCCTGCGCCGGCACCGTAATCATCAAAAGTAGATTTATCTCCTGCCAGATCCCAATCATATCTCTTTTCAAAAGAGGCATTGATATTACCCGTCAAATCTTCAAGTACCTGGTAATTCAATCCGCCGGCTATTGAAAAATTCCGTTGATACTTATCCCAGCCACCATCGGCATCACGTTCATCTGTTCCCATTTCACCACTTAGGGAAAGGCTGCCTCTCTGGATTGTTCTTGTTAAGCCAAGACTTAACGAAAGGCCTCGTTCATCAGAATCAATATCCCTATCGACAAAATCAGCCACCAGAGTGCTTGTCAAAAGCATATGCTGGCCAAATTCCCGGTTATGACTCCAGCTCAAATCAACATTCTGTTCATCATAATCGACTCTGCCGGCAGCATCATACTCAGTTTTTTGATACCCATAGGACGCAGAAAGGCGATCCTTCAATGTCACATCATATGCAAGTGTGGCCCCTGTATCCTGGACTTTCTCCTCACCGGCATCATCATAATCCGCTTTCGAATATTCATAAAAAACTGAAGCGAGCCACTGAGGGTGAAAACGGTATGTCAGGTTAATATACGGGGTGTGCTGATCATACTCATCAGAATAGTTTTCCCGGTCATCCAGAAGGTGGTAACTGTAACCGACAGTAAGTATAGAATCCCGGG
>JACKQG010006696.1_pt1 | contig 11992 bp, 12 predicted proteins | sample 8237621 | NCBI WGS metagenome assembly JACKQG01 (sample SAMN15677084, study PRJNA649215) | marine metagenome | biome: marine; feature: Black Sea; material: saline water; isolation source: suspended particulate matter (SPM) from the Black Sea western gyre | collected 2013-06-09/2013-06-10 | depth...
AATAAAGATTTCTCGTTTCACTCGAAATGACAGGCCAGAGGGACTTTTTACGAATCCATCAATATTGACAACGCTCATTCGTATTACTATATTTGACTTTATTGTTGAGATATTTTATTATGTTTTTTGTAACCACATAATAAATAAAAAGGATATGTTATTATGGCAGCAAATATTGTGGAAGTTGATGACGGCAGTTTTGATGCCGAGGTGTTAGCGGCGGATAAACCTGTGCTGGTAGATTTCTGGGCTCCGTGGTGTGGGCCTTGCAGGGCAATCGGGCCTGTAATTGAAGAAATATCCGGTTCTTTCGGCGAGCAGGTCAAATTTGTAAAATTCAATGTTGATGACAATCCCGCCACACCGGGAAAATACGGTATCAGATCAATACCAACATTAATGTTTTTCAAACAGGGTAATGTCGTTGATCAGGTAATAGGTATAGCCGCGAAAACAAAACTCGAGGAAGTTATAAATAAAATGTTGTAAGAACCCTTGAAAAAACGCCCCCTTTTGCCCGATTCCTGTGTCAGGCTCAAATTTTGCACGGAGTGAAGCTTTAGCGCTATCCTCGAAATATTCAACATATTCCTCCGGTTAAAATTTTCGCCTTCCTTGAACTCAAACAAAATTGAACATTTTTTCAAAGGGTTCTGTAGGAAATTTTGCAATGAAAAAGGCTGATTTCGACCTTGTAATAATCGGCGGTGGTCCCGCGGGGCTAACCGCCGGTCTTTATGCGGCACGAGCCAGGTTAAATGTTATACTGCTTGAAAAGGCGATTCCGGGCGGACAGGTTATTATAACCGACTGGATTGAAAATTATCCTGGTTTTCCCAAAGGGCTTAGCGGAGCCGATCTGGTCCAAAATATAACACAGCAAACAAAGCGGTTTGATCTTAATATTGAAAACAATGAAGTAATTTCAATTGATTGCTCTGAAAATATCAAGAAAGTCAGGCTTTCTGACAGAACCATTACCGCTTATACAATTATCATAGCCACAGGGGCTTCCCCAAGAAAACTGGGTATTCCGGGCGAAGATAGATTTTATGGCAAAGGGGTATCATTTTGCGCCACTTGTGACGGGCCGTTCTACAAAGATCGTGTAGTTGCGACAATTGGAGGTGGAAATACCGCAGTGCAGGAAAGCTTATTTCTTACAAAATTTGCCAGGAAAGTATATCTTATTCATCGAAGGGATGAACTCAGGGCGACAAAAATTTTGCAGGAACGGGCTTTTGCCAACGAGAGGATAGAAATTGTCTGGGATTCAGTAGTAACAAGTATTAACGGCGGCTTAACCAATGTTGAAAACATTACGGTAAAGAATGTTAAAACAAATAACTCAAAAGAGTTGCGGGTTGACGGATGCTTTATCTGGGTGGGCATACATCCAAACACCGAATTTTTAGGCGGCTGTGTCAGCTTGGATGAATCAGGCTTTGTTATAGCTAATTCAAATATGGAGACTTCTATGCCGGGCGTATTTGTTGCAGGAGATGTGCGCAACACCCCGCTGCGACAGATCGCAACAGCGGTAGGTGACGCTGCAATTGCGGCATTTTCAGCCGAACATTATATAGAAAATATAAAATGAAACGTATATTAATATTTTGTCTGATTTCTTTTTTTGTTTTTTCCGGTTGCGCATGGTTTGAAACAAAGGAAGAAAAGCCGGCTCAGGAACTTGCAAGCATTGGAATGGATGATTTCAAAAGCGGAAATTATAGAAAGGCAATTGAATCATTCGAAAAGTTAAGAGACTGGTATCCTTTCAGCAAATTTGCGATCCTTGCAGAATTAAAAATTGCCGACGCTTATTACTGTTTAAAGGAATATGAAGATGCTATTTTTGCATATGAGGAGTTTGAAAATCTTCATCCCAATAACGAGGCCATACCCTATGTAATATACCGGATCGGACTGTGTTATTTTGACCAGGTAAGCACGCCGGACAGGGATCAGAGTTCGGCGGAAAAGGCAAAATCCACATTTATACGTCTGATAAAACAGTTCCCGCGTGATAAATACGCTCATATGGGAAAAGCATATATCAAGAAATGCAATAAAAGCCTTGCCGAAGCTGTGTTCGGGGTAGGGTTGCATTATTATAAGAGCAAACACTACAAGGGAGCGCTGGCCAGATTCAAGTCGGTTATATCCGATTATCCTGATGCAGGAGTACATTATAAGGTGCTTCAATATATCGCCCAATGTGAAGCCCTGATAAAAGAAAACAATAAATAAAGGATATATTGATGGTGGCTGCAAGCGCCTGTTTACTTGGTTACAATTGCAGATATGATGGAAAAAGCAAAAAAAGCGCCGTTGTCTTTAAGCGGAAAGCAGGGCAAAGGATTCTGCCGATCTGCCCTGAACAGCTCGGAGGGCTCGCAACCCCGAGGGATCCGTCCATACTTGTTGACGGAGATGGTTTTGATGTGCTGGACGGGAATGCAAGAGTCGTAAACATTCATGGAATAAATAATACAAAGGCTTTTGTTGATGGAGCCTATGCTGCTTTGAATCGAATAAAAGCGCATAATATTAAGTTCTGTTTTTTAAAAGATAAAAGCCCTTCGTGCGGGGTGGGTACGGGGGGTATGACCGGAGTTACAGCGGCTCTTCTAATTCGACAAGGAATAAAAATTGAAGAAATAAGCTGAGAAGCTAAGAAAATGGAGAAACAATCATGTCTAAAATGTGTGAAATATGCGGGAAAAAACCTTTAGTAGGCAATAATGTGAGCCATGCCCACAATGTGACAAAGCGGCGTTTCAACCCAAACCTTCAAAAAGTAAGGGCATTATATAAAGGGAAGGTAAAAAAGATGTCTGTGTGCACAAGCTGTATAAAGTCAGGTCTGGTTGTCAAAGCCCCTTAACTTTTTCTGCTGGCATCATGCACAAACTTTACCTTTTTAATCTCTGATAGAAGTGTATTTAAATGGTCGATGTCGTTAACATAAATTGTAAAAAAAGTTTCGACGACGCCGCTTTCCATGGTTTCTGTTCTGGCGCTAACAATATTCGAACCATGTTTACTGATGCCGGCTGCAATGTCGGCCAGCAAACCAATTCTGTCACTGGAACGAACAATTATTTTTACCGGATAACTTTCTGAAATATCCTTGTGCCACTCAACAGCTATCTGCCGTTCGGGATTCATTTTTAAGGCATTTATACAACTGGACCGGTGAACTGTTACGCCGTAACCCTGTGTAATATAACCGGTTATAGAATCTCCTGGGACCGGTTGGCAGCACTTTCCAAACTTTATCAGCACATCATCAATTCCATGTACAATTACACCTGCCTTTGGCTTTTTCTTTTTAACGCGGCCTATAATCTTGTTTAAAATAGATTTTTCTTCGTCTAATTCAGATTTTGGAACAACCTTCCTGATTATCTGCAATGGTGTGATTTTACCATAACCAATGGTTACAATCAGGTCATCGATTGTCTTAAAACCAAAATCCTCTACTGCCTTTTGCATTTCTTTTGATTTCAACAGTTCATTAAAATTAAGGCGGTATTTACGAAAAGCCTTTTCACACATCTCGCGGCCTAATGTAATGCTGCGTCCTCTTTCCTGACGTTTTATCCACTGTCTTATCCTGGAACGGGCCTTGACCGTTTTTACAAACTTCAGCCAATCCTTGCTTGGGTGCTGGTTTTTTGAAGTAATAATTTCCACTATATTTCCGTTTTTCAACACATACCGCAACGGCACGATATGCCCGTTAATTTTAGCCCCAATACACTGATTGCCTACCTCAGAGTGAATTAAATAAGCGAAATCAACAGGCGTGGCTCCTTTGGCGATCGATTTAATCTCTCCTCTTGGCGTAAAGACATAGACTTCATCAGGAAAAAGATCTATACGGACACTTTCCATAAATTCATCAGGATCTCTTATAGTTTGCTGGGTTTCAACCAGATTCTGAATCCATGCAAAGACATTGCTTATCTTTTCGTCGATTCGTTTACCCTCCTTGTAACCCCAGTGAGCCGCTATACCTGATTTGGCAACCTTATCCATCTCCCATGTCCTGATCTGTATTTCAATGCGTTCACCATAAGGTCCGATCACCGTTGTATGGAGAGCCCGGTACATATTCGGCTTGGGAACCCCGATATAATCCTTAAACTTCCTGGGAACAGGTTTCCATAATGAATGTATGAGCCCTAACGCTTCGTAGCACTGGGGTATTGTATCGAGGATTATCCTGAATGCCACAATATCGTAGATTTCTTCAAAGGGTAGATCCTGATCAACCATTTTCTCGTAAATGCTGTAAAAATATTTATATCTGCCCAGGATTTCACATTCCAGACTATTTTCATCCATCTTTTTTTTGATATAATCTTTGACGGTTGTAATATATTGTTCCCGTTCCTCCTTATCTTTGCTGACAAGGGTTTTTATTTTAGAATATTCTTCAGGTTGAAGATACATAAAGGCAGTATCTTCCAGCTCCTTTTTTATCCAGTAAATCCCAAGACGCGCGGCAATCGGCGCGTAAATATCATGGGTTTCCCGGGCAATTTTTATTTTTTTTTGCTTATCTGTGTGAAAATGCAGGGTTCTCATATTGTGAAGGCGGTCAGCCAGCTTGATCAGTATAACTCTGATATCATCCGCCATGGCAAGAATCATCCTTCTGATACTTTCAGCCTGACGGGCCTGTGAACTGTCAAAGGCAAGCGAACTCAGCTTGGTTACCCCAGATACAATATGCGAGACATCAGGGCCGAATATATCTTTTATTTCTTCCAGAGTCGCGTGGGTATCCTCGATTACATCATGTAAAAGAGCAGACGCAATACTGACGGAATCGAGCTTCATATCTGCCAGAATATAGGCCACTTCAAGGGGATGAGAAAGGTACGCCTCGCCAGACAGCCGCATCTGTCCTTCATGTACCTTGGCAGAGTAAATATATGCCCGATCTATAATGTCCAGATCTGCATCAGGGTTCTTGTCGGCGACCTTGTCAAGTATGTCGGTAATTCGGATCAAGGGTTAATATGCCTTTGCAAATATTACACGGCTAGTTGCCGGCTGTCCGCAGTAAATACACTTGCCTTTTTCCTTTATACTGAAAAGCGGAACACATCGTATCGAAACGCTAAGATCCTGCTTGATTTTTGATTCACACTCTTTTGATCCGCACCAGCATGATGACGCAAAACCACCGTGAATTTCGGGTTTCTCTTTATTTTCAGGTGTAAAAAATTCAATGAATGTTTTTTTGTCTTCGATTGTCACACTATGCTCTTTTCTGAACAACAGGGCGCGTTCAAAAAGGGATTCCTGTATTTCATCAAGTATATCTGTTACTTGCTTGATGAAATCATCTCTTTTAAATGATTTTTTATCTTTGTGAGATCTGTCACGCCTTCCCACAAATACGGAATTATCATCAATATCTCTGGGCCCTATTTCAACCCGGACAGGAATACCTTTTTTAATCCAGTCCCATCCTCTTGCGCCGCCGATTTCGCGATCGTCGATTTCAACTTCCAGCCTGCGGCCTGAGAAAAATTTATCTTTAAGCTCCTTTGCAAGTCTTTCAGTAAACTCTATTACCCCTGGTCTGTCATCAGCCTTTCTTATAATAGGCAGCAAAACAACGTGTGAAGATGCGATTTTAGGGGGAAGCACAAGGCCGTCATCATCGCTGTGTGTCATTATAAGACCCCCGATAAGACGCGTAGATGTCCCCCATGAAGTTGTCCATGCATATTCCTCTTTTTCTTCGGAAGACTGAAATTTGATGTTGGATGCTCTGGCAAAATTCCGCCCTAAAAAGTGTGATGTGCCGGCCTGCAAAGCCTTTCTATCCTGCATCATGGATTCGATGCAAAGAGTATCGACAGCTCCTGGAAATCTTTCCGACTCGGACTTTTTCCCTCTCATTACAGGCATAGCTAAGTATTGTTCGACAAACTGTGCGTAAACATCGAGCATCATGTGGGTCCGTTCAATCGCCTCTTCTTTTGCAGCATGGGCTGTATGCCCTTCCTGCCACAGGAATTCACTGGTTCTTAAGAATATCCGGGGCCTCATTTCCCATCTGACAACGTTTGCCCACTGATTTATGAGTATCGGAAGATCACGATAACTGGCAATCCACTTTGAAAATGCATCTCCGATAATTGTTTCGGAAGTCGGCCGCACTATCAAAGGTTCATTGAGCGGGCCTGCAGGCACAAGGCCGCCGTTTTGGCCTTTTTCAAGTCTGTGATGCGATACGACTGCGCATTCCTTTGCAAACCCCTCGACATGCTCGGCCTCTTTTTCAAGAAAAGAAAGTGGAATAAATAAAGGGAAATATGCGTTTTTCACCCCTGTTGCCTTAAACAGTTCATTTAGTATGCGCGTAATATTTTCCCAAATACCATATCCCCACGGCTTTATTACCATGCAGCCTCTTACAGGTGAATTCTCAGCCATATCCGATGCCTTCACCACCTGCTGGTACCATTCCGGATAATCTTCAGCCCTTGTTGGAGTTATTGCTGTTTTAACATGTTTCGTCATTTTGATCCTTTTGTAATACTTTAGCATTATGCAACAAATTATCTGCAGTTGTAAACATTTACCACAGAACACAGAGTAAATTAATTTGGGTGCAGTTACTCTCATCTCCCGAAAAATAATAAACTGGCAACATAACGTCCATTAATCCGACTAATCCCATTCTATTTATGTAACAATGCTTCTCCATCCTGTGTTATTATATATCGTTGTGACGGGCTCTTCGGTTTGTCCGGTATGGTCATGGAGATACAATTTGCCTCAAGGAGCGGACGCATGTAATTGTTCATAAAGGTCTCACGGTGCTTTAGTTTCATAAAACTCATCATTTCCTTTAATAACCTGGCTTCACGGCAATATTTGAGAAGTTTTACCTTGTCCGCATCTTGCACGATTCTTGTCCGGTACTTGTCCGGTACTTGTCCGGTACTTGTCCGGTCGGCTATCTTTTTTCGAAACTGGATTTGAAATGCATGCCCAACTTCATGCAGTACAAGTTCAATTTCAGGATAGTATTTAAGTGCCTGTTTTATTTTTTGAATTCCAGTTCCCCATGCTTCAATAATCTTCAGATCCTTGAAAATCGGCGCCAAAATTCTGTTCCTTATTTCGGATCGGCCTGTTCCGAGTTCTTCAACAGATATTGTATCAGGTAATGGCCCTGGGCTGGTGATCTCGATCATATCGTCAAAGATAGCCAATTTTATATCACTCCCTAAGATGGAATAATCTCTGTGGATAACTGCATTGCCGACAGTTTCACGAATCGCTTTGAGTGGGTATTCCCATTTGTCTTTCCGATAAACCTCCCCGATTTTTGAAGCTAAACGTGTATTCTTTTTTACAAATGCAATACATGGTTCTATGCCCGCGTGAATAGGGCCATCAATAGTTGCTTGGTCCAAAAACACCTGTGTGTCCGTTCCTTTGAACCGAGCACATTCGATTTTTGCGTTGGGAAAAAGCTGTTTTCGCTTTATTGAATCGCAAAGCAGTATAGCGGCATGGGTAGGATATAGCTGATCGTGGTCGCAATAAATTAATCCGAGGTTTTTAAGTTTTTTTTGCGTCAGTGTACGTCCGGTTGCTGCTTTATAATCCTTCAAAAATGTTTCCAGGCTGATTTCGTCCATTTTAACATGGGTGGCAGGCACAGCATCAAATGAAATCTTCATCCGTTGTCTTTCAAGCTCTGCAATTATTTCAATAGATGCCAGCTTGTTGGTTGAACCGATTCTGATATAGGTTCCCTTGTGTTTGCCTTTCGTTTTTAAAAAATAAGGTTTATGTGAACCAGGAAAGATTTCGACAACCAGAAGAGTTTTATCCTGCACAGCCTGTATATAAATTTCAGGAATAATGTTTGGCGAACACTTGCTGAAAATATGATTTGATATCTGTTCTTCAAGCGAAAAGAGCTTGGTTTCAGGGATGCCTGTTACTTTTCTGGAATCATCTTTTATGCCAAATATAATTTTACCACCTGCGCCATTGGCAAATGCAATAACCGTCTTTGCAACCTGATCCCCTTTTGGAAAACTTTCTTTGAACTCAAGCCGTCTTGATTCAGGCTTTTCCCAAACAGGAACGGTATTATTCCAAGCTTTGTTCATACATCCTCCACCTCAAACATCAAACGCTTAAATTTTTCTTCGATAAGCCTCACTTCCCATGTTTCACTTCCATTCTTCAGTTCCATTACCCCGTCAACTTATAAACTAATGTTCCATATATTCCCACTTATTTTTCAATGGCTGTTCCCGTGGGTTTCCTTCCTGACGATATAAACTTATAAACTGAAGAGCGTCCCCTTCTAATCTTTATTTTACCGGTGGGGATTCGCAATTGTGGGGACGCTGTCCCCACAATTTCAGGGTAAAGGCGATAAAAGCGGAGATAGCGATAGAGCTGACGACGGTTGCAGTTGCTGACATTGAGACCAGTTAAGCGCTTCGCAAGTTCGGTGAGTAGGCTATCCCCATAGCTCGCACGGTCCAACCCGCACAGTTCGTATTCGGCAATATAGCAGCCAATTAACCAGTTACGTAGCGTAAGGCTGAGATTCACCGCACGTCCAGCCTGTGCCGCCAGTTCGTCATGCACCTGCCGGATGAAACCGACCAGCTTTTCAAAACTCCATTCGCGGTTATTCGTGTCCATTCGCGGTTCCTACTCCAAAGAATCAAAGGGTCTCAAAGGGGTCTGCCTTTGACCCTTAATAATATTATCTGCGTTTATCTGTGTGAATCTGTGGCTGAATAGTTACTTTGTTTTTTTATCCTTCTATTTCTCTGTGGTCTCTGTGTGCTCCGTGGTAAAAATAGTTGGTTTTTCATGCCATCTGCTCAATCTCTTTTAGTAGAACATCAACGAGTCTTTCCTGAGAAAACTTTTTTATTACCTTTCCCTTTTTGAAAAGTATCCCGGTGCCGTCGCCGCCCGCAATTCCGATATCCGCTTCCCTTGCTTCTCCCGGGCCGTTTACAATGCATCCCATTATGGCTATCTTAACCGGCAGAGGATTTGATATAAGGGCGTTTTCAACTCGTTCAACAATATCAAACAGATCGATGTTGCAACGGCCGCAGGTCGGACATGATATTATATCAGGACCATGCCAGCGAATATCAAGAGCCTTCAGGATTTCATAACCCACACGAACCTCTTCGACAGGATCTCTGGTCAAAGAAACACGGATCGTATCACCTATCCCTTCTGCGAGAAGCATCCCTATACCGAGTGATGATTTGACTATTCCAGGATAAAGAGGGCCGGCCTCTGTTATACCCACATGAAGAGAAAAATCGGTTTTTGATGAAAGCAGCCTGTAAGCCTCAACACTGCGGAGCACATCTGATGCTTTTATAGATAGTTTTATATCATAAAAGCCATATGATGTTAATAATTCTATATTACGGAGAGCGCTTTCAACCATGCCCTCAACAGTAACGCCATTATATTTTTTCAAAATATCTTTTTCAAGAGAGCCGGAATTAACTCCGATTCTGATTGGAATATTAAATTTTTTTGCGCAATCAACAACCGCCTTTATTTTTTTGGCTCCTCCTATATTGCCTGGATTTAGCCTCAAACCATCAGCGCCGGCCATAGCCGAAGCGATTGCCAGGCGGTAGTCAAAATGTATATCTGCTATAAGAGGGATCGATATTTTATCCTTTATTGCAGAAATTGCTTCAGCCGCCTCCCTATCCGGCACAGCCACCCGTACAATCTCACACCCGGCTTCTTCCAAACGTTTTATTTGTAAAACCGTGGACGCGACATCCTGAGTAAAAGTATTTGTCATGGACTGAACCGTAACAGGAGCCATTCCGCCGACCTTTACTTTCCCGACCATGACATGACGGGTTTTTTTGCGTTTTATTGTCATAATTAAAAATATTAACAAATACTTTTAGTTACTTCAAGCAAAATAGAAATTCATTCTTTGCAATTGTGCTTTTAATAAAAATAAAATATGATAATTTTTTTAAAAAAGGAGAATAATAATGGTTATTCGTGAAAACAAGCAGTTCGCACAAAAACATAAATCCGGCTTAAAACCGGACAACTTAATTAAAGCGGAAATTTTAAACTGTTCTGTTAAGGGTAAGCTGCCATGCTTTGTTGCATTTAAAATTGCAACAAAGTTGCGGGTTTCACCCGGCGATGTCAGGAAAACTGTCGATCTTCTTAATTTCAGGCTGGCAAAATGCCAGCTCGGCTTATATGGATATCAACCAAAAAAAAAGAAAGTAAAACCTAAAATGCCGTTGGATCAGAGCTTAAAAAATGCAATCACGGATGCTGTGGTTGACGGCAAACTGTCATGCAAAAAGGTTTGGGAAATAGCATCGTTATGTAATGTTCATAAATTGAGGGTAAGTTGTGCCTGCGAGGCTATGAAAATAAAAATAATCAAGTGTCAACTGGGAGCTTTTTAATTATAAATGGCCGAAAATAGCTTCAATAACATCCTGAAACCTCTGCTTAATAAAGTAATTGTGCTTTTGTTCATTTCCTGCAATCTGCTTTTTGTCTATATAAATTCATCTGGATTTCGTGAGATGGACAAGATCCTTAACGCAGGCAAAATCACTGTAATAACTCATAACAATTCACATTGTTACTATTTATACAGAGACCAGGCAATGGGCTTTGAATATGAGCTTGCAAAGCTTTTTGCTGATTATCTTGGAGTCGATCTAAAGGTAAATATCTCCGAAAAATGGGATTCGATGATTCCGGCTTTAAAAGATGGAGCAGGTTCATTTGTAGCCGCCAACATGACTGTCACACCTAAAAGGCAAAAAGAGGCTGCTTTTTCCGATAGTTACATGTCAACTCAACAATATGTTATTGTCCGCCGCAACAATACAGGCATTAAAAAAGCCGGGGATCTTGCCGGTAAAACAATTCATGTCAGAAAAGGAACATCTTATCAGGAAAGGCTTGAAGCTCTTAAAAGAGATGGAATAGATATTAAAATTAAACTGCATGACAATATTCCAACCGATGAGTTAATACAACAAGTAGCGGAAGGAATTATTGAAGTCACTATTGCGGACAGAAACATTGCTTTGCTTAACAGAAGATACTATCCTCAGATAGAGCTTGCGTTGGCAATAAGTAACGAGAAGGATTTGGGCTGGGCGGTAAAGCCCGGTGAAACCAGACTTCTAAATAAAATAAATCTCTTTTTTAACAAAATAAAAGCAAACGGCAAACTCACCGAAATATACAATAAATATTATGCAGATATAGACAATTTTGACTATGTTGATCTTAGAAAATATCATATAAGGCTTAAAACCAGATTGCCCGAATACAGCCGGTTTATTAAGGATGCGGCAGGCAGATACGAATTTGACTGGAGGCTGATAGCTGCTCAAATGTACCAGGAGTCTCATTTCAATCCTGCGGCAATAAGTTATGCAAAAGCCCATGGTCTTATGCAGCTATCCCAGTCAACCGCTGAAAGCCTCGGAGTGGAAGATATATTAGCCCCGGAACAAAACATTAATGCCGGAGTTCGGCATCTAAGAAATTTATATGATTATTTTAATAAGGCTGACGGCTTGGACAGATTGTTTATAGCTCTTGCCGCTTATAATGTTGGGCAGGGGCATATGCTGGACGCGCGGAATCTTGCAAGAAAAATGAACCGTGATCCGGATAAATGGTCTTCTCTTGAAGAAACTCTGCCGCTTTTACGATATCGAAAGTATTATAAAAATGCCAAATACGGATACTGCAGGGGAAAAGAACCAATAAAATATGTTAAGCAGATAATGATTTATTACGATATTCTAAAACAAATGAGCCTGGTATTTAATACGTCCCCTAAGTTACACTAACCATTTAAAATTATTAGAAAGACTGAGAAAAAATATGAGTTTCGAAAATTTGGATTTAATTGACGAGTTATTAAAGGCTGTTAAAGAAC
>JACKQG010006697.1_pt1 | contig 11991 bp, 10 predicted proteins | sample 8237621 | NCBI WGS metagenome assembly JACKQG01 (sample SAMN15677084, study PRJNA649215) | marine metagenome | biome: marine; feature: Black Sea; material: saline water; isolation source: suspended particulate matter (SPM) from the Black Sea western gyre | collected 2013-06-09/2013-06-10 | depth...
CGGCATAATATGGTTGTATTCTTGTCGCAAATATAGCATATATTTGCGACATAATACTTAATATTTATCCTGTATCTGTCATTAGATGATTCCGTTTCCATGTAACCTATCTGTATATTTATTGTAACTAACTATTGCATAATTAGTTACACATTATTCACCCGATTTTCAAAGCCTTCTTAAAGCAATGAATCAACGTCCAAACCCAGGTGTTGGTATGGAAAATTCAAACCTTGCACGTTTTTTCAGCCAATCAAAATCCGTTATCATTTTTTCCTCTTCTTCCCAACTTTGGTAAAGAGGGAAAAATAAGGTAATAAAACCCATATTCATTTTTATTCCCACATCAGTATACATTTGTTCCAAATCGGTGGCTCCGGCCACATCCAGAAATAAGTCCACTGGTAAGTAAGGAATTGTATGATCAATATTTAATCCCCAAGCTGTTTCCTCGGAGGCTGCAAACACCGCTCCGCGTAATGCAGGACCACGCTGCAAATATTGTTCGTCATAGATGTCATATTTACTTCCATTTGGATTTCCGCCATTGTCTGTGCGATTAAAAATCGAGGTGCTTTCAAAATCGGGGTCCACTCCACCGCTCATCCAAATTTTATACTGGTTAGGAATTTCTTTACCAGAAAGAAAACTGCCTACGTATCCTCTTACTTTTACTGATAACTTTTTGCTATAGCGCCAACTTATTTTTCCTGCGAGTGAAATTTTTGTAAATACGGATTGATGAAAACCAGTTCTAAAATTAATTCCACCGGTATAATTTAAAAATGTATTTACTCTATGTGAGTAGCCTCCATAAAACTGCAAAGAAGTCAATATTCCCGAAGAATAATAAATTGGATTAACAGCTATTGAATCAATATTATGATAATTGAACTTGGCTGAAAAGTTACTGACAGGAGAAGAGACTATCGGTTTTCGACGAATTCCGTTCAAGAGTATCATTCCGCCATTACGGCCCTCATATTGAGACATATTACTGCTGATAGTCAATGATCGAAAACCCATGATTTGATAATAGGTTCGTTGTGCCGACACTGAACCGGCAAGGCGATCATGTTCAAAATCCCAAACAGGTAATACTGAAATGCCAAAGGGATATCCCGGTACAAATCCCGAATAAAGACTTAAACCCGGCGAAAAACCATTGTATTCGGACCACTTGAACCAGGGTAAATAAAATAGTTCATTTTCATAAAAAACAGGTTGATCAAAAACAAAATGCGTTTTTAGTCTTTTTGAAGATGCATTATTTATTCGGTTAATATCCGGCATATAATTATTCGGATCAATGACAACTCTTTTAGTTTCATTGGGTAATTCAACATTAATTGAACTATCAAATCCTTCCAGCCAAATTCTCTCAATTTCATTATTATCATTATCATAAAAAGTCAATTCAAGAGGAGGAGATATAGTGCCGATATTTTTTACCAGAATATCATTTTTGTTCATTTTTCCTAGAGCATAATCCACCACTTTTGTATCATCAATCACATCATCAAAAAACCAGCTCAAATCCTTCTCAATAAGCTTTGTAAATGAAGCCTTAAAACCATCAGGTCCCGGATGTCGGAATTTCCATGTTTCGTAATAATCCTGCATCACTTTATCCATCTTTTCTTCACCAAGGTATTCTTGCAAAAATCGAGTGTAAATACCCATTTTTCCATACACAATTGAACCATAATTACTACTGTTAAAATCTTGGGAAGGTGTATCAATAGGTTGATCATCGCCTGTAACAGCTCTGCCTTGATAGCCCAAGTAACCCATGACCCAGCGAAAATCGAGATGCTCCGCAATTTTCAATTTATTCTGCATGAAATCCTGTACGATTATTTGTCCGTTTCTGGTCGGATATTTCTTTTCCCAGTATTTGATTGTGGCGTACGTGTTCAATCCTTCATCCAAATAGGCATGATCCCGTTCATTGGAGCCCAAAATTCCGTAAAACCAGTTATGTCCCACTTCGTGCATAATGACGAATTCGAGTAAATCTTTTGATGCACTGCTGGAAATGACAGTAATGTTGGGATATTCCATTCCGCCACCTGCTGACATATCACCATCTACCGCTGTAATATGATTGTATGGATAATCTCCATAAAACTCACTGTACCAAAAACCGGCATCATGAATATATTCTAGAGATTTCTCCCATACTTTTGCATTCTTTGGTAAATACATACTCCAGAGTGTTACCTTTCTTGAAGAATCTGCTAACTGAAGTTCCCCTTTTCTTACAATCCATTTCTTATCAGCAAACCAGGCAAAATCATGAACATTCTCCTGGTGAAAATGGAGCGTTTTTAATTTAGGTGCTGATTCTTCTTCATCATCTTTTTTCTCATCATTTCTAAAAAGTGATTTCAAAGAAAATTTACCGGACTTTTTTCCTCCCTTTTTTAGCTCCTTGATTTTCTTCTTAAATACTTTTTTATCCAATTTATGAAGGGCATCACCCTCTTTTGCTAATGAATCCAACCAGGCGATTTCTTCATTGCCATCTATCAAATCACCTGTGGCCATGATCCTGTATTCTTGAGGAAGTGTAATTTTGACATCGAACGTGCCGAATTCACTATAAAATTCGCCCATATTTAAATAGGGCATGGGATGCCAACCGTCAACGTCATACACTGCCGGTTTGGGGTACCATTGAGTAATTTCATAATGTTTCTCTGAATGTCCCAGCCGGCTGAATACAATGGGAAGTTTGACGAAAAATGGTGTTTCAATCGTTACACTTTCTCCCGGTGGCAATGGAGCAGAAAGATACACTTTTGCCACATCAATCCACTCCGGATGAAATTCCCATTCTAATTGATTGTCTTCTGATTGAAAATCAAGACTGTCTATAAATCCACGTTTCTTATCATCAGCATAATAAAATCGTGTTGAAAAATTGTCTAAAAATTGTTTGGCGAGAGCTGTCTCATTATTTTTATACGCATTGGGCCATAAATGAAACCAAATAAAATCAAGTGTGTCCGGTGAATGATTTGTGTAAACAATTATTTCATACGCTGTAAGTGTATGAGCAGAATCATTTAATGAAACGTCAATTTCGTAGGTAACTTCCTGTTGAAAATATTGTTTTTCACCCAAAAGAATTGAGAGAATAAATAACATTGATAGGAGAATTTTCGGCATTATTATTTTCCTTTTAATTCAGTTGTAATATTTCTTTGATGCATATAAATACAAAAGGTTGTCAGGTTATTATATAGATATGAGAGGATAACTCATTATTTATGAATGCAATTCCAATTATGCTCTTGATCAGAAATTAACTTGGGAAATGTATCGATGCACACTTCTTCCACAACATCACATCGTGGATGAAATGGACATCCGGATGGATAATCACGGGGGTCCGGAACAGAACCATCAATTGTCAAAAATACATCATTATTTTTTGCTAATCCTGCTACTTGAATTAATGCTTTCGTATAGGGATGTTTTGGGGATGAATATATATTTTCTGTCGCCGCTGATTCAACAATTCTTCCGGCATACATCACCATTGTTCTGTGAGCAAATGATTTAACCAATGAAAGATCGTGGGAAATGAATAAAATGCTCAAACCCCGTTTTTCGTTCAATTCCCTTAATAAGTCAATAATCTGGGCTTGAATAGTGACATCAAGAGCAGTTGTAGGTTCATCAGCAATGAGTAAATCCGGTTCTTGGGCAAGAGCCATGGCAATCAATGCCCGTTGTCGCATCCCTCCCGAAAATTCATGGGGATACTGATGATATCGCTTTTCCGGCTCATCAATCCCAACTTGCTCAAGTAATTCCAGTGCTATTTTCTTTCCATCTCCCATTTTCCATCTCCCATCTTCCTTGCTCCATCCTTCCAAAATCTGCTTCCCTACTTTCATTACCGGATTAAGAGCATTCAACGGATCCTGGAAAATCATAGCTGTTTTAATGCTATTTCTGTCTTGCATATTGACATGAGCTGTTTTTGTTAAAAGCCCTGCGAGTGATAAAGCGACTTGCGTTTTTCCGCAGCCGGATTCACCAACCAATGCAACAATCTCTCCCGGATTTATAAAAAAAGAAACCCGGTCCACAACGGGAACCAGGTTTCCTTCGATATTATATTGAATGGTTAAATCGTTAACGTCTAACAAACAATCATGCTGCATCTTCACTCACTGGCGTATCTTTACCACCACCTTTAAATGCGTCGTAGCCTAGAATAATTAGCATGACAACTAAAACCCAGAGTGTTGCATTTAAATATTCACTACCGGAATACTTAATAAGATCGACAAATCGCCCAATTAGTAAAGAAATTCGACCCATAACTGCAAATCCAAATGACGCACCAAAACTGATCATGAGAAAATAAATCCCCACTTTAGATACTTTCCCTAAAAGGCCTTTATGTTCTTTGGAAAAATAGAAATATAGCAACCCGGTTATGGTCCCGACTAATATCACAATGCTGTTGAAAATAGAGGGTGCTGTTAAGCTGAAAAACGGCAAATTCGGATCCGCAAAACTCGCTGCTGTTCCTTTAATTTGACCAATCACATTTGAATTCAGATAACCGTATGCACGTAATCCTGCGGCCATTCCCACAGTGTATGCAATTCCCCATCGGGCAAACCAGTTAATTTTCGGTATAAGACTTAACAACATCATTACACCTAATGCAAATGGAACGAGATAGATCAAATGCATGTCATGGCCCTTGTCAATTCCACCTGCCGGAAAAACCGAAGTCGAAAAATAGCTCAAGATATTGTAAATCTTATACCAGAATGAATCAGTGACAAATTCCGAAGAAGGCCAAAGACGGCCAAACAAGTTTGGCTGAATTTGTGTCCAGAAGAAAATGGACGTCCAATATCCTGCTGATACACCTACGAACAAATGTTCTGCTGTTTTATAAAATGGATTATCTTTATACAAATAGGAAAAAATTCCCAGTGTAAGAAAAACGGCTATCCATGCTCCAAGTATGGCTGTACTGCTCATAACTCTTTCTCCTTAATACTTTCTGGAACGCTTGCGTTCGATAAAAAATGCAGCGTTTCCTAAAATGATAAATAATACAATAACCAGATGAGCAATAGATTGCGCATCCATTCCGCTGGTTGCAGATCCTTTTTGACCAATTAATGCCTCATATTCTGCTGCCCCGGGCATTCCTGCTAATACACCTTTCATTTGTCCGGATTGCACATACGGCATCACTTCATTCACCTGAATGGATGTAACACCGGAACTCATGGGGACACCGGTTGGATCAGCAGCATATTGAACCCACTCAACTGTTCCGGGATATCCTGCAGAAGCTGAAAATAAAAAGGCGAAATCACTGAAATTATTGATGCCATCCATTAAGGGGATTTCTTCAATCTTCGTTTGGTAGACATCAACAGTGTAGAGTTTACGAATATTGCTAACAATGCCTTTAACCACCGCTTCATTACCCGGTCGGAAACCGAGGAAAACATAATCTTCACCATACACTTTTCCATATTCTTCAACGGCTACCTGTTTGAGTGCATCTTGAGCCATAAATTGTCCGTCCGGCCATAAACAGGTAACAAACACTTTATGGTCATTTTTGAACAAATGCCTTAAAATGCTAATCGCCATTGGGTGATTTTCCGGTTTTGTACTGGGACTATATTCTATGGAAACAAGCACTTTTGAATTCGGAGGCAGGTTTTCTATGGCATCATACACAACTTTTGTGGTAACCGTCGCCCGGATAGGCATACCGATTGGAGTCAATATTGGAATAAACACTACGATGGCAAGAACCAAAAATATCCATCGCCTGTCAACTTTTCCGATTTTTAAAATAAATTCTTTAAATCCATCCATGATTATTCTCCGATATACGATTTTTCAATTCCAAGGATATAACGAATGGACGTGGCAAATATCCCCAATCCGATTCCTATCATAATTGCACGAGCACCGGCAACATTCGGATAGAAATAGATCCATTCCTGAATAGTGGGTAAATAAAATATTCCAGGTTGATCTATTGGCCATCCTGTCATCATTCCTGCAATAGTTACAATGGCAATCCCAACTCCAACAACACCGAATGTGAGCTTCTTATCCTTCTTCCAAGAATTAACACCAATGCCCAAAGACAATACAACGATATACATGATAAACCATGAAGAAATCATACTGCCGATTGGAACACGACCTACCATAATGATAATTCCAGCTACAAGTAATAACGTTGCCTCAAAGTTTCTGATACGAAATGCGCGATAGGATGCAGACGCTACAAAAAACGCCAAGAGTGAAAACATGGTGGCGGACATGGGAGTAAACATGTAGTCAAACATCCATTTAAAAACTGTTCCTTCCGTTGTAACATGGGCGCCCCAAACAGCTACAGAATCATCCACGCCTTTGATAAAGAAACCGGCTGTAATTGCAAAAATAAATCCGCCGATAGCAACCAAACTATATGGCCAGCCTTTTTTCTTTCGGACCACTTTCTGAATCTGCAGTTTCATTAGGTTAAGCGCACCAAGAATAATGGCAAAACTGGCTAAAATATCGTACCATTGAGTTGCGTCATCATCCACAAAAGCTTGAATACCCGGTTGATCTACAAACCAGCCAAATAATGTAATAGCCCCAACTACTGCAACAATAAGAATGGGGATTTGTCTTTTCCAAATCATAAAATTCTCCTACTGAACCGTTAAAAGTTTAACCACATCGAAACCGATTCCCCATGTTTCATAAAGGAACCTGAAAAGAGTCGCCAGAATAATCACTGATATAACTCCCGCTTTAACCATATCTTGTCCTCTCACGCCGCCAATCAGTTCTGGTTTTTGAGAGAGGTACGCACTGGCGGCGAAGAATTCTTCACCAATAAGTGTATAATCACATGCTGTTACAAAAAACGGAATTTGTGCTTGAGAGGCCGTTCCGGCGATTTGAATGGCACCGATTGAATTTCCCGTTTCTGCCAAAATCAGTGATTCTGCATAAAATTTACCCATGTACAAACAAGCAGCGGGTTTTTCACGAATCATAATTCCGTTTACACCGGCAGCATAAGCAAACTGGTCGTCGGTCAAATAATGCACCATGTCCTCATGGAACATATCCGGCCGACCTTCCAGCATATAGGATTCACGGCAGGCTTCTCGCGCCGCTTTCATGACGATTGAGCGAGATACGGGAACATTCAAACTGGTTTCATATCGAGCTGTCATTTTTGAAACATGCCCCAAGACAATTACTCCGGCAACCGTTTCCACTTGGTCCATGTCCATTATGCCGGGAACGTACAAAACAGGTTTACCCATCTCTGTTGATCTTCCAACCGCTTCTTCCACTGCTTTCAAACCGGGAATGGGACGTAAATAAAATTCCTCGCCCCGTTCTGCCATGCGGATATTGTAAAGCAATGTCGATCCTATTGCAACAATAGCAATAAACATAACAACTCGGTCTGCATTAAACATGGGGTGTCCGAGGAACCAATAAATAAGGAACGCTACAAACATACTTCCTAAAACAATCCAAAATTGTTTATCTTTCACTTGTTTCTCCTTTCGTTTCGGAGTCTACTTTATCCAGACGCTCAATCTCTGACAATAGAAATTCTACAGTGTCCGGTTCTTCAAAAAGTTCTGCAGCACGATAATAACCGTCCGCTTTAATAAATGAATTTACGATTGGACCAAAAAATACCATGGCATGGCTTCCCAATAAAGCCAGTGGTTTTGTTATTTCCAGAAAAAATATTGCCGGTGTTACAAAACCAGAGGTTTGAATTCGTTTGGCTAAACGAGTAATGAAATTTTTATCTTGATCAGATAACGTGGGTTGAATTTCAGTTTTAATTGTAGCGTCCATAATATTTTTCCAATCTATTTTAATCCGTTTTATCTGTGTGAACCCGTAGCAATTGTTTTATTATTCTTCGTGAAAGTTCGTGTCATTCGTGGACAAATCAATCCGTTTCAACCATTTCAAGGTTTGCCCGAGGAATTTCAACATTCTTATTATCAATTTCGATAATGGCCACACGAACCATCGTCTCTGATTCCATTTTTCTTAATTCTGAAGGAAGATCCACGACTTTTCCCATTCGTCCAAAATAAGGTGCCCGAATCACACGCACCAAACTCCCGGCCTGAATTCCTTCTGACGCATTCGCATCTTTATGATCGCCTTTCAGTTGATCTTTCGTAAGTGGTATTACGATTTCCGGTCGAATAACCCCTGCTCGTATTTGAGTTGCTCCATTCACAGAAGCGAATTTACCATGATGTTCTTTTAATAAATCAAAGGTTTGTGACCCCATACGAATTTTTCCATATCCTTCGGTAACAATTAGCGATGTAACCAAATCTTCCGAACCGGTAATGGCGACGCCTAATGTGTACCCTAGAATATCTTCCAAATCAAAATAATTAAATCCCCCTACAACGACGCCTGCCACTTTCATTTGTATGGCTTTTTTATACGCATCCAAACTAATAAATGAACCACCGACTATAATTTTTCCGGCTAATTTTGATGTGATCATTTCTTCAGTAATCTCTTCTTCCCGATTATCTGATATGACCTCAAGATCACCTCTGCTCTCTCCGCCAATACCGAATATCCCTTGAATAAATACACCTTCAGATTCTATAACAACACCTTCTTCAGGAATAACCTCTTTGATGGATCCGCTCATATATGCATCGATTTCAACAGGAATGGGCGCTTCACGAATAACCACTTGTCCTGTAGTGTCGGAAATGACTTCTATTGTTCCATCCACCGGAGCTGTCACATTGGTTTTGAATAACCCAAACAGCCCTTTGGTTTCGGCAATCATTTCGCCCTTCGCTACAGCGGTACCTTCTTTTGCAATCATTGCATCATTTACATCTTCAGCATCAATGTTCAACTGATTTGCCACATTGACCATTTGGACATTTCCTGGCAAATCCGTTTTGGCAACAATATCATCCGGAGTTACAACTTTTCCTTTTTCAACGGTCACGGTTCCTTTTAATGGAAGACGTCGTTCTTTATTAATTATTGTTTCGTGTAATACTTTTAGTCCGGGTGTGTATGCGTGTGCCATGATTATTTATCGATTTTAAGATTTAGATTTGGATATTCATTTATAGCGTTGGACCATTTAGTAAGATCAGTAATTCGCTGTTTCGGATCAGTTGAGATATCAAGAGGTCGTCCGCGTCCGTCAAAAATAATGCCCACAACTCCGCCATAAATAGTGGTTTGAATCGGTTCATTTTTCCCGGATCCAATATCCATTCCTTTGCCGGGAGTTAATTTCGCTTTAACCGGTTCATATGGAACTTCAATTCTGACAATATCGCCCGATTTAATTTCATGTTTTTGAGTGTCGCCGTTTTCCATCGTTAATTCGGCAGTCAAAACTATTGCACCGGGTTTTGCATTTCCAACAGGAGCCAGACATGAGCCCAGCCGGATTAAACAATCCTTTTCAAAAACTTCAATCGCAGCATTCCGGGCATCTTCAGCCAATTCTTCTTTTTCAATGTTTGCCATGACGCCCAATTGGGGCATCATAAAAATGGAATCCACGGCCAGTTGCGTAATTCCTTCCGGAAGAAAACTATCAATAAGCATTCTGGCTGATTGCTCACGTCGTGGAGCATGAGATAACACGCCTCCGGAGCCAACCATTAAATCCAATTCCATCATATCCACTAATGATTCGCCGGAATCCGTTTGTTCAAAAGCATCGGAGATAGTTCGTTCTTTTTGGACGCCTTTCAGGTTTACTGCAAATGCTTTATGCTGGATAAATGATAATCTCAATGCTTCTCGGGCAATGGCTTGCTCAATAACTAATTCTTCTAAACTTTGCGGAACGGTTGTGGGACGAATCATTTTATTTCCAATACGATTCGTTAATTCTTTTTCGTCAATGTCAAACGGTACCCAGCGTAATACATTTTTTAAACCGGATTCAGCCAAAACATTGCAAATGGAATAACTCATCCCCAAGTTTGCGCTCACAGTCCGGTTAAACTGTTTTTGGAAAACGGAAAAAATGTCTGTCGTTGCGCCGCCAATATCCACGCCGACCACAGAAATATTCTCTTTTTCTGCTACCATTTCGATTAATGCACCTACAGCGCCCGGCGTTGGCATAATGGGCGCATCGGTCCACGACATTAGCTTTTTATACCCGGGAGCCTGCTGCATAACGTGTTCCATAAACAGATCGTGAATTTTATCCCGTGACGGCTTCAGGTTTTCCCGTTCTAAAACAGGGCGGATATTTTCAGTTAAATCAAGATCGGTAATGTCACCTAGCGTCTCTTCAATTTTATCAGCGGCATTTTTATTCCCAGCATATATAACAGGTAATTTATAATTTGATCCGAGCCGTGGTTTTGGATTTGCCGCCGCTAAAATTTCTGCAAGCTCAACCACGTGTTTAGTTGTTCCACCATCGATACCGCCGGAGAGTAAAATCATATCCGGTCGGAGCTGGCGAATCCGAGTAATTTTTTCGTGGGGTTTACGACCATCGTTTGATGCCAAGACATCCATCACGATTGAACCGGCACCTAATGCTGCGCGCTCAGCAGATTCACCTGTCATTCCTTTAACAACACCCGCAACCATCATCTGCAAACCACCACCAGCTGAACTAGTCGATATATAAATATCTACACCTTCCTCTCCATTTCGAGGTGTCAGTATATTATCGCCGTCTAATAATTTACGTCCGGCTAATTCCTCCACTTCCATGACGGCGTTTAAAACACCTTTAGTCACATCTTCAAACGGTGCTTCAACTGTCGTTGGTGCTTCACCTCTAAAAGCGAGACGATATTCATCATCAATTTTTTCTATCAGAATCGCTTTGGTCGTTGTACTACCGCAATCTGTGGCGAGTATTGATCTTAATTCCATAGGGATTATTTTATATAATTGTAATTGTTTAAACTAAAACAGCAAATAAAAATAGGTTAAAGGAGCAGCGAGAATCAAGGAATCAAAGCGGTCTAATACTCCGCCATGTCCCATTAGAAATGCACCCGAATCTTTCACACCTGCATCTCGTTTAAATAATGATTCAATAAAATCTCCCAGTTGTCCAAATATACCGGAAATGATTGAAAAAACGATAACATCTTGAAATGTGAAATCTGCAGACGGTAAATGAAAATAGGATAATACATGAAAGAAAATTAAAACACTGAAAAATCCCGCTATACTTCCTATCCAAGATTTATTCGGACTTACGCGTGGAAATATTTTTTTCTTCCCCCATTTCATTCCAAAACCAAATGCAGCAGAATCACAGAGCCATATGGAAAGAAATACTGCAAAAGTATAATATGTACCATATGTCATATCTATTTGGCGAAGAGCAATTAACGTACCTAATAACAAGGGAATATATGTAACACCAAAAATAGTATATGCCACGTTTGCTGCCGGATTTACTTTATTACTGAACAATTCAAATAGTAATACAAGAGTGATAAACGCGATTGCCAATTGAACAAAAGCAAGCATATTCAAATAAGGTTCTGTATAATAAAACCAAATAAAGAATGCAGACCCAACTAAACCCATGGGAAATGATGCATAAATTCCTTTAATACGATATAAGCTATAAAATTCTTTTAATGCCAGTACTAATACAACTGTTATAAATAGAGAAAAATAAATGCCCCCCAGCCATATCATTAATAAGATACCGGGAATGCCCAGAGCGTTGACGAGTGTTCTTCCTTTTGGTGAAATTTCTGACATTAAACAGTAAAAATAGGGTTGGAAAGATAATGAAAATAAAAGGTGCTCTCCAATGACGAATCAGCTATCAAACCAATACATCTATTGCGGAAGGAATGACTTCAACATCAATAGGTGTGTTGCCGATCATTTCACCATCGATATTCAAAACATTTTCTTCTTTTGGAATAACAGAAAACGTTCTTACCTGATGGT
>JACKQG010006698.1_pt1 | contig 11990 bp, 11 predicted proteins | sample 8237621 | NCBI WGS metagenome assembly JACKQG01 (sample SAMN15677084, study PRJNA649215) | marine metagenome | biome: marine; feature: Black Sea; material: saline water; isolation source: suspended particulate matter (SPM) from the Black Sea western gyre | collected 2013-06-09/2013-06-10 | depth...
ACATGGGTGAAACCAGGCCCGAGCGCAAAAAACCGTAATGGCGGATTTTTTCAGCATCGCAAGCCGTTAGGCTACAAAGCTAATTCAGTTTCTGAATACGTGATTGTGTACCGCAAGAAAACAGATAAACTGATTGATTGGAATATGAAGCAATACCCTGATGAAATTGTCAGTCAAAGCAAAATTAAGGGAGATTATGAGAAAACTAATGTATGGAAAATTACTCCGGCGTCTGACAACGTTCACCCTGCAATTTTCCCAAAAGAATTAGCGGCGCGGGTGATACAGTTTTATTCTTTCAAAGGGGATTTAATATTCGATCCATTTGCCGGAATAGGAACCGTCGGACAAGCCGCGCTCACATTGGAACGATACTTTTTTTTGGTAGAGCAAGAAAAGGAATATTTTGAGCATGCAACAGCATTTTTGAATGACGGGTTGCTTTTTTGCGAAAAGCTTCCCAAAACCTATTCCTTAGAGCAGTTCAAAATGATTACGAAGGAACAAACAAATGACCTTAACCGGGATAGTAATTAAGAACATCATTCGCAAACTACTTGCCGGCGAGGATTACCGAAGCGAAATTATCGCACTAATTGACGCTGAGTTTCTGCAATATGTCATTGAATTTTTCAAACGTATAGTAGAGGCGAAACTCAAGAACGAATCAGTTACCATCGATTGGTATAAAAAGGAGTTGTTGAGCCCAGAATTATCGAAAAATGACATAGCTATTCATTCGGGATTGAATATGAAAACCATCTCGAATATGTATAACTCAGCAACACGACAAATTGTGCTGGATGCCTCGCTAGAACATTATGAAACACTCCGTGAAGCGATTGAAACTTTGACTTTGGACAGTGATGTTGATATCACGCTAACAATCAAGTTTCGTGGCGTGAGCGTCGAACTCAATGTGAATGAAAGTTTGATTGTCATTAATACGATTGCCGTTAAGCGTTCCGCTCTACGCGGTGGGTTGTGGAGTACGGCTGGCAAGCAAGTTGAAAAGCCACTATTAATCGCTCTTTGTGCTTTATTTCGCGTCCCGGTAAAGTATTTTGACCAAAGCCGCGTTCCAGAATCTCTGCGTGAAGTTGATTTTTATTTGATAGATGATGCTGGAAAATTTCATCGTTGCGAAGTCAAATTAATGGGCAAGGGTAATCCCGAAAGCGCTGATGTCGTTATTGCACGGGATAGTGCGGTTTTTATTGCGGATAAACTTTCGGACCTGAATAAAAAGCAACTTAACAAATTAGGTGTTAAGTGGATTGAACTTCGTGATAAGGATGGATATAAACGCTTTGAGGAAGTGTTGAAAGCGCTTTCAATTCCTTGTAAACCATATAAAGGCAATGTGCAGAAAGTTTTGGATAAAATCCTGCCTGCAATCTTGAGTGATGAAATTCAAACGACGATGATAAGAAATATGATATTGCGAGAGGCAATGGCTAATTATGATAGTGGATTGTTAGTGGATTTTGACGATGAAATCTAATGCCAAAACTTTGAAGTGATAAAATGTTGGACAATACGATAAAAATTTTAGAATTTGATAAACTCAAGGAAGTCTTGAAGAAATATGCCGCTTCCAATCTTGGCAAATCACGAGTCGAAGCGTTAGCCCCGATGACTGACCTATCGGTAATTAAGTATCAGTTGAATTTATGTAGCGAGGCTAAGAATATTTGTTTGATAATAGACGATTTTCCATTAGATGGATTAAAAGACATACGACACATCTTTAAAAAAGCCTCGAAGATTGGAGCAATTCTTGAACCAGAAGAATTGTTGGATATTGCCGGTGTCGCGCGTACTGCAAGAAATGTTAAAAATGCAATGAAAAAATTTAAAGAGCAATATCCAAATATTCAACGAATAGTTGCCGACCTGCCGATTTTGCCTGAATTGGAAGCTATTATCGAAGACACCATTAGTCCAGATGCTGAAATTTTGGATAGCGCTAGCCCAGAATTGCGTAAAATTCGCAAACAACTTATCAGCACTCGTGAAACTATCCACTCAAAGTTAGAAACCACCATCCGCTCGTCCCAACTTCAAAAAGTCATTCAAGAGAGTGTCGTTACTTTGAGAAACGACAGATACGTCATTCCTGTAAAACAAGACTTCAAAGATGCGCTTCCCGGAATCATTCAAGGTCAATCTGCAAGTGGCGCAACTGTTTTTATGGAACCATCAGGTATTGTAGAACACAATAATCATTTGCATCGACTTACCTCTGAAGAATTGCAAGAGATTCGACGCATATTGCGTGCCCTAACCGATGATGTCCGTAGTTTTTTACCTGAATTAGAAACGGCTCTCGACATCTTGGGCGAAATAGACTTTCTCTCTGCAAAAGCCAAATTGAGCATTGAATTTCGCGGTATTGAACCTTTGCTGAATGATAGAGGATACATCAATTTAATCCATGCCAGACATCCTCTATTAGAATTGAGTCTCCGTGAATCTTCGTTCTCTATTCCGAAATCCGAAATCCGAAATCCGAATTCTGCATCCCTTCGCCCTGAAAAAGTCATCCCTACAGACATTTACATCGGAGACTCTTTCACCACTTTAGTTATCACAGGCCCAAACACCGGAGGCAAAACTGTAGCGTTGAAAGCTGTTGGCTTACTGACTTTGATGGCGCAATCGGGATTGCATATTCCGGCGATGGACGGAAGCGAGATTGCCATTTTTGAACAAGTTTTTTCCGACATCGGAGATGAACAAAGCATCGAACAAAATTTAAGCACATTCTCCTCTCATATAACCAAAATCGTCGATATTGTCAATCGGGCAGATACCAATTCTTTAGTTCTCTTGGACGAAATTGGCGCTGGCACTGATCCAACCGAAGGTGCAGCTCTGGGAATGGCAATTATGGACCATCTCCATTCCACTGGTGCCAGAATCATTGTCACAACTCACCACGGTATTCTGAAAGCGCATGCTCACTCACAACCGGGAATGGAAAACGCCTCAATGGAATTCGATTGGCGTACTCTGCAACCCACCTATCGTCTTCAAATTGGTGTGCCCGGTAGCAGTAATGCAATAAAAATCGCTGAACATCTGGGTATGCCTGGACATATCCGCGAAGCCGCCAGAAATTACCTTGGCACAGAACGAGTAGTTATCGAAGAACTAATTGCCAGCATGGAGAAGCAAAGGCGAAATTTAGAATATGAATTAAAACGCGCGCAAGAAAAAAAGTTATCGGCGGATAAAATTCAACAAGAATATGAACAATTACTCCAACAATTTGAATCCGAACGAGAACAACTTAGAGAGGCTGCCGAACGCGAAGCTTCAGAAATTGCCAACAACGCTCGCAAATTGATTGAAAATACAGTAGCAACAATCCGTAAAGAACAGGCGTCTAAAGGAAGTATCCGCGAAGCCCACGATACCGTTGACAGACTGCGAGAAGATTTTAAAAAACCCAGAAAGCAATCATCCAGAGTAATCCAACCTCCACTAAAGACATTCCAAATTGGCGATAAAGTACGTGTCAAAAGCCTCGGCCGCTTCGGAGAAGTCATACAAATACCTGATACCCGCGGTATGCTTCAAATCCGAGTAGGCAGCATGAATGTAACTGTTCCTATTGCTGATGTCCAGCGAACAACATCTACGTATAACAAACCGAAATTATCTCCCTCTGTGCTTGACCTTCAGTACAAAAAACGTGGCATAATTTCCCCAAGCTTAAGTTTACGCGGCGATACCGTCGAGGAAGCGTTGGATAAATTAGATAAATATTTGGATGATGCTCTGTTAGCAGGACTTGAGGAAGTTATTATTGTTCATGGAAAAGGTACTGGTACATTGAAGAATGCGGTCGTAGAATTCCTGAGAGATTATCCTCACGTATTAGATTTTCGCCCAGGCGGACTTACTGAAGGTGGATATGGGGTTACTGTGGTTACGCTGAAGGGTTAAGAATATTGGTTGATATTTCACTTTTTGATAAAACTCAAACCGTAGCTCATATTAAACGTGAGCATGTGGAAAGTATAACATCAAAATTAGAAACAACAGAGGTTGTGCTTACAGGCTTCATATTGAATAAGAATAGAGCACATCACCCTGATGTGAATGAATTATACGATAAAGTTGTAGAAATTATAAATGACCCAGACGTAGTATGCCGTAATAGAAATGATACAGAAGTAGCGATATATTACAGAAGATATCCAGCTTTATTAGGAGAAGAGAAATTTTTGCGAGTTGTTGTTTGGTTAAAAACAAAAGATAGTCCAGAGGAATATAAAAATTCTATCCATTCTTTTCGCATTGCTAGACGTAATGAAGTGGAAAGAGACATTGCTTTAGATTTGGCTTGTTGGAGGAGATGAAATGATATGTCAATTAAAGCTGAATTAGATTTTACCCCTTTTGCGCCTTCATTCAAACATAGCTCGGTTTTTATCAAGATTAGAGAGACCAAAGGATACGTCTCATGGGTAGATGATTTGATTGAAGGGCTTTTCTTGGGATACGATGAAAACAAGCAATTGGTTGGAATAGAGATAGATTTTTTTCCGTTGCGTTGTCAGGAGATAGTAAAAAAATTAAATGTAACTAATTCTGATTTGCAGAAACTTTCCTTTGACATATCCGATAAAAATTTAATAGAAGCAAGTTTAGTAGAGGTTCTAACTTATGCTTATGATGAGTATGTGCTTAACTCGAAGATGTTAGAAGAGGATCCCGTAGTACAAGAGTCTATCCTGGTTTCCAAAGACGTACATAGAAACCAGGTTTTTTCAAAAAACTTGGTTTCTGATTCATAAAAAATGGCGGAACTTCAGACTTTAATTGATAATATTCAATCATCAAAGAAGTATTCAACAATTTGTGTTGACACAATTAAACGCATCGGTGAAAAGGAGTTGGGAAAAAATGCGGATGTAAAAACCGCTATCAAGGCTACAAAGAGAAAGTTGCATCAAATCTTTGGATGTTATACGCGCAGACCAGAGCTTCACTATGATGAAGTGTACGAAAAGCTGAAAGCAGCTTATGATATACAATTAGAATCTGAGATAAAAGAAGCGTGCCGTCGTGTTTTAATGTTACATACTTCTACGAGAGAACGAATTACCATCCTGGAAAAATTTTATGAATTTATATTTAATGTGACAGGTAAACCGAAAAGTGTCATAGATATCGCTTGTGGATTAAATCCTTTGACTCTCCCATGGATGAACTTAGGAAAAACAGCGCAATATTTTGCTTATGATATTGATGAGAAAACGATAGATTTTATTAACAAGTATCTTAAACTAACTGGCTTAAAATCAACAGTGTTAACACAAGATGTGATCGTACAGCCACCGATGATAGAAGCGGATGTGGCATTCTTGCTTAAAACTATCCCCTGCCTGGAGCAGCAAGAAAAGGGTTGTAGCGTAAGACTAATGGAGGCATTGCAGGCTAAACACATCGTAGTATCTTTTCCTGTAAAAAGCGTGGGGGGAAAGTCAAAAGGAATGCCGGCGAATTACGAAAGGATTTTGTATAATTTAATTCGCGGAAAGGACTGGCGAGTGACTAAATTGCTCTTTGAAACGGAGTTAGTATTTGTTATTTGAATGAAAGAATATGCCTAAAATCACAGAGAAAATTCCCGATGATGCTTTAGTAGTTCGGGGCGGACGTAATCGCCCAGAAGACATCCGACGTGGAACCGGAACGCATCCAAGCAGCGTAATTGGAGTATCAGTGGAAAGCGCGGCAGGCGTCTCCGTGGCTGAACTGGCAAGAACCATTCCGCATGGACAAGTTGGTGTAACCATAGTTGGTGAAGTCCGAAAGGCTGGCGGTGATGTCATCCGAACATCTGGCAGAAGCCCTTATCATGCTACTTTGACGGGACTCACTCCCGAGCAAGCTAGTAAACTTCTCACGCCAACGATTCCTAGTCCCGCGCGGGAGGATAGAAGATGAACAAACCAAAAGTTTTCGCAGATTTTCATAATGCAGATGCCCAAGGGCGTTTGCGTCTAAATTGCATTGGAACGCTTGAAGACCTTGCTCGTCAATTGATCTCATTGCGAGATGGTCAATCATTTGTCTTTTACAGTGAGGATTTGGAAGTTGATGGAGTGGTACAGTATTCCAAAGAAGAACATCTGTGGGTCGCTGTGATTGATTGGGATGCAATCCGAGAGGTTACACCCGTTGTATCCCAAACAGAATATCAAAGGCGTGATGTTGCGACCTAACTAAGCGTTACAGTTGACGAGGGAACATTGCAAATAGATACGGGTTAAATTAGCTTGGCACAAGCTATTAAGTCGTCCGATATGACTTGACAAAAAATACACAGGAGGGAGGAGGGAGAAAGTTATGAAAACCTCGGGCATGGTTATGACTTTAATTGGCGGAATCGGTGTTCTTTTTTCCATTATCACAATTGTTCGAGATCTGGGTAGCGTTGCTGTGTATAAAGGAATGGTAGGTACTTACAACTATCAACCACCTTTAAGTTCACACGAGCTAGGTATGCTCTTTCTACTGGGGTTGACAGTGGTTCTGGCAATAGTGGGAATCATTTTATGGGTGCGAGGCGCCAAGACTGAGGACAGTCGATAGCATCTGGTGTGTACTTCTACACTCTCGAGTCTACGTGGTTTACGCTAGTAAACCCGTCCTCACAGAGGATGTAGTTTTTTTAGTGAAAGGAATTGTTAAAAATGGAAGCCTTGAAACATCCTATGCTGAAAGAATTGGATACTCGCTTTATTATTAATGAGAAAGGAGAACCAGAGGAAATTGTTTTTAACTTCTCAAAATTTCAAGAACTGTGGGTAGAAATTGAGGAGTTGCTGACTGTGGAAGAGGAGTATGAAGCAAGCGAGGATGACAAGATTGCTCCTCTTGTGCTGGAAAGAATGAAACGATTTTCCGAAGGGAAAAGTAAAGGTTATACTCAAGAAGAATTGGGCGAAGGATATTGAAAAGTTAGAGCATGGTGAGAAAGTAGAAAATGCTAATGCTTATTTGGATTCTCTTAGAACGTGTATGAAAAATTTACACACAGAACGTGGAGTTCTAAAATTACCTGCGTTTTTCCCGGATGCTACACGAGGGGTTGTTCGGTCAGTCGATTCATACGACCTCAAGCAATGTGGTGTTCAAGGTCTGGTGATAAATGCTTACCATTTAATGCTTAAACCTGGTGCAAAATTAGTAAGGCAAATGGGAGGCTGTCATGCTTATATGAACTGGGATATGCCAATTCTTTCCGACTCAGGTGGGTTTCAAATTTTTTCACTCATAAGACAAAATTCCAGATTAGGTACTATTCGAGAAAACAAGGTTATTTTTAAGTTTCCCGGCGAAAAGAAGAAGATACTGACACCAGAAAAATGCATTCAAGTGCAATTTTACTTAGGTTCAGATATTATGATGTGTTTGGACTATTGCACTCATCCTGATGACACGCCAGAAATACAATTGGAATCAGTAAACAGAACCGTTTCTTGGGCTAAAATATGTAAAGCAGAATATGACAAATATTTTCAGAATGTGAGAAAAGATGAACAACGTACATTGATTTTTGCCATTATTCAGGGTGGAAATGATAAAAAATTACGCAAACTATGTGCTGATTCTTTAAAAAGCATTGGATTTGATGGTTACGGTTTCGGCGGATGGCCTATTGACTCAAAAGGAAATTTATTGACAGATATATTGGGATACACTGCTGAAATCATGCCAGCCGACCTTCCCAGATATGCATTAGGTGTAGGAAAACCAGAAAATATTGTAGCATGTGCTAAGATGGGTTATAATCTTTTTGATTGTGTCATACCGACGAGAGATGCGCGTCATCAACGCTTATATATTTTTAATGCAGATGATTTAGAGAGTGTTGACCTTGCCAGAAATGATTTCTACAGTTGTTTGTATATTCAAGATAAAAAACACATAAAAGATTCAAGTCCTGTTTCAAGTCTCTGCGATTGTTTCTGTTGTAAAAATTATTCGATAGCCTATCTGCATTATTTATTCAAAATTAAAGATACTTTAGCATATCGTCTTGCAACTATCCACAATTTGCGCTTCTACATGAATTTGATGGAAATCATCAGGAAAAAAGAGAGGGTCTGAGAATTACAACAATATTTCACTTGGTGACTGGTAACAGGAAAAATAAAACGTAAAACGTGAAACGTAATAAGGCTTTACGCTTCACGTTTCAGAGCAGGGGGTGTAAAAAATGCAACATTCCTCCAATGAATATACCATTCCAAAGAATTTAATTGATGAAGTACGCGATAAAACCGATATTGTGCAAATCATCTCAGAACATGGCATTCCTTTGAAACGCACCGGTAAGAATTATACCGCTCCCTGTCCCTTTCATGATGAACAAAATCCTTCGTTTTCTGTTTCGCCTGAGAAGCAATTTTTTTACTGTTTCGGTTGCCAGGCAGGTGGAACTGTCTTTCAATTTTTGCAGAAGTTCGATGGGCTTACTTTTATCGAATCTGTTAAAACCCTCGCCGAAAGAGCAGGAATAACTCTTCCTGGACAAACACAATCCAGCCGCGCTCAATCGAGCATATCCGTCCTCAAAGAGTTGAATCAATTTGCGTTGGATTATTTCCATAAGCAGTTGTTAAACCCCAAAATTGGCAATCGAGCATTGGCTTACCTCAAAAATCGCGGTATTACTTCTAAGACTATCATGACTTTTAAACTCGGATATGCTTTACCTTCTTTTAGCGATTTTCTAAAAGCTGGCGCCAGAGCTGGATTTTCCCAACAAGTTATGCTTGATGGCGGATTTATTAAGTCGAAGGATGGCAAACCTTATGATGGCTTTCGAGATAGAGCGATGTTCCCAATTTTTAGCGACTACGGTGACCCCGTAGGTTTCGGAGGTAGAGCGTTGGATGATGATAATCATCCCAAATATCTGAATTCTCCTGAAACTTTGTTATACCACAAAGGCAAAGTGCTTTATAATTTGAATCTCGCCATTCAGGCATTAAGGCTTCACTCAAGGGAACAAAAATCCAGACAGATAATTCTTGTCGAAGGTTATTTTGACGCTATAATTCCCTATCAATTCGGAGTTGAGAATATCGTCGCATCTTCAGGTACAGCTTTTACCGAAGACCATGCTCGTTTGCTTAAACGATATGCCGATGAAACCGTCATAATGTACGATGGGGATACTGCTGGGTTGAATGCTACGCAACGTGGATTAGATTTACTCGTGAAGCAAGGACTTAGAGTTAAAATCGCTCTGTTATCTAAAGACTCCGACCCAGATAATTTTATTAGGGCCCAAGGTGTCGATGCGTTTAAGAATCTGGTAGCTACGGCTATCGATTTTATCGATTTTCAGATTCGTATGGTTTGTAGGCAAAAAAAATTCCGTAGCATTGAAGCGAAAGTACAAGCCGCTAAGGAACTATGTTCAACTTTATCCAATGTTAAGGAACTTGTAGCACTGAATGAATATGTCAAACGAACGTCTATCGAATTAGAAATAGATGAGTCCATACTGTGGCAAGAACTTAGAAAACTAGGCGTTGTAACTAACAAACCCTCAAAGACACTTATCAAGCATAGTACTAGGGAAAAGCCACGTGAAAGTCTTGAACGTCAATTGCTCGAATGTCTGCTGCAACGCCCCAATTTAATTTCACAAGCGGCATCACGGTTGAGTGACAAAGATTTTTCAAATGATAATTATTCTAAAATTGCCGCAATACTCTGGCAGAAATCTATCAATGGCGGTAATATTCGGGTGCAGGACTTAATTAGCGATTGCAATGATGAAAAACTTAGGGGGATGATTTCCAGCTTATTCTTGCAATCTCGGAATCCCCCAAACCTGGAAGCAACTCTCAATGGATGTATCAGAAAACTGAAGAGGTCTATTACGTACGAGCTTATGCGTTCACGAATCATATCGGGTAGCGCAGAGGGCAATGATTTGACACTTCTCAAAGAAGGACTTGCGGAATTTTCAATCAGTAAGAAAACAGAATTGAAATAACCTCTGGGTGATGTGTGAAACGTAATTTTCAAAACTTATTACGTATCACGTTTTACGTTTTAGATAAGGAGTTTTCCATGAGACGGAAAGAGGAAGTTGATTATGAAGATAATGACGATGTATCCGCGTTAGAAAATCTAGACGATGATGTGGATTTATCAGAAGAATTCGACGAACCTGAATTAATTCCTGCTACTGATGATTTTGAGTTAAATATTAAACCTGAAAGCATTTCTGAACTCGATTCAAACAGTGATGCTGAAAAAAATAGTAAAACGGATGACCCCGTAAGGATCTATCTGCGAGAGATGGGGCAGGCGCCATTGCTTTCGAGGGAAGAAGAAATAGAATTATCGAAGCAAATTGAAGAGGGACAGCGGATTATACAAAATGCTATTTTGGAAACCCCCTTTGCAATTACTGAAGTAAAAAAATTACTTAACAACATCCTGCTTGGAAAACTCAAAATCTCAGATGTCATTAATCCAGTAGTTGATGATATCCCCGTAGAAGAGTATGAGATGAAATATCTCAAGACTGTTGAAGAATTGATAACATTTCTCAAAAATATTGAGCTTGAAATATGCGTGCAGGAACAAAAATTGAAGGATGAGAAACTTTCTCAGGAGGAGCAACAAGCGCTTGCCAAGAAGTTAAAAGTTAATCGCCAGGAATTAATAAATAAGCTCAAACTGTTGCTAATCACCAGAGAAGAGATTGACAGAATTTCTGGAACCATTAAAGATATCTCCGAAAAAATTTTCTATTTTGAGGAATCCATCGCAAATGTCGAAAAGGAAGCCCAAATATCAGCAGACCATATTTGTCAGGCTACTTTTGCATCTGTTTTAGGTAAAGCTGCGGATACGAGATGCCATCTCTTAAACCAGGAAGAAAATTATGACCATAATGCGAAACTGTTATCGGCGCCTCAAAATACTTCGTACATCGGAACCGACGCGTCGAAAAAGTCTTGGTTTAACCAATTGAATTGTAAGTCGAAGATGCCTGCTTGTGTTCACTGCGTTCAGCAGTTTCGCTCCGCTAAACCGTTGAGCGTAGCGAACATAGATAGGTTGGTGAACGAAGTGAACATCCCTTATGAGAAACTCATTGCCTATAACCAAGAGATTGTCAGAGCCAAACGAAATATTAAACGTTTGGAACAGACCGTTGGAATCTCTAAAGAGCGGTTAAGTCATATTGTTGAACGTATCTGTAAAGGGGAAGAGTGCGCGGAGGAGGCAAAAGCGAAGATTGTGTTATCAAATCTTCGCTTGGTTGTCAATATTGCGAAGCGATACACTAATCGTTCACCCTGTGTCAGTTTCCTAGACCTAATTCAAGAGGGAAGTATTGGGTTAATGCGAGCAGTCGATAAGTTTGAATATCAAAGGGGCTATAGGTTTAGCACTTATGCAACGTGGTGGATTCGACAATCTATCACACGTGCAATTGCTGACCAAGCCCGCACTATCCGTATTCCCGTCCACATGATAGAAACCATGCATAAGCTCTCCAAAGTCTCTCGCCATATCGTGCAAAAAAAGGGAAACGAGCCAACACCCGAGGAAATTGCTAATGAGATGGGTGTGTCAGTAGATAGAGTTCGTCAGGTGTTGCATATCACTCAGGAACCTATTTCACTGGAAACGCCTATAGGTAGTGAGGAAGAAAGTCATCTCGCGGATTTCATTGAAGATAAGAATGTAAAATCCCCAGCTAGTGAAGCAGCGCTTAACATGCTCAAAGAGCGTGTTGAGGAAGTGCTCATTACTCTCAAACCGCGAGAGGAATACATTCTCAGACTCAGATATGGCATAGGCGATGGACAACCTAGAACTCTGGAGGAATTGGGAACTATATTTGGCGTCACGAGAGAGCGTATACGCCAGATTGAAGCCAATGCGCTACGAAAACTCCGCCATCCCAGAAGAAGCCGTATGCTTAGAGG
>JACKQG010006699.1_pt1 | contig 11990 bp, 11 predicted proteins | sample 8237621 | NCBI WGS metagenome assembly JACKQG01 (sample SAMN15677084, study PRJNA649215) | marine metagenome | biome: marine; feature: Black Sea; material: saline water; isolation source: suspended particulate matter (SPM) from the Black Sea western gyre | collected 2013-06-09/2013-06-10 | depth...
GCTGACATCCGCCTTTGCCGGACTAAGCACACTGAAGGCCGCTTACGCAGAGGCCGCAAAGCAGGAATACCGTTTCTTTTCATATGGAGACTCCATGCTGATTATATAGGCTCAAAAAAGGAAACAGGTCTCAAACTATCTTTCTTTTTTCAGTTGCGGCAACCCTCTATTTGTTTGACAAAAAAAGCCATTTGTGCGATTGTATTTTATATGAAAATACTATCTCGAGCATGCAATTCTTCTCAAATGAAAATATCAGCTCTTAAAGTCCTGCCTCTATTTTTTTTCATATCGGTCTCACTTCTGTTCATGCCTGCTGCCCATGCTATTGGTACCGGCGGAGACCTTCCAAGACCTAAAAAGCTGCCGCCTGAAATAGAAGACGTCATTTATGAAAAAAATTCACTCTATCAATTCATAAAGATTACAGAGAGCAAACGCCGGGGGGAACGCTATATACAGAATACCAACAGGATGCTGAAGCAGGGTGGTGTCTATATAAATGAGCCGGACAAGTTGCTTTTTGAGTACACAAGACTCTCCTTTATCGGACTGGCCTTTTTGGAACAGGAACCTAAAGACGCACTTTTTATAGGCATGGGTGCCGGGGTTATGCCCAGGTACTTTCACAAATACTATCCTGATACCAATATAGATTCCGTTGAGATAGATCCGGACGTCTACGATGTTGCAAAAAAATACTTCTTTTATAAAGATGAAAAAACCATGAAGGTCTATATTAAAGACGGTCGGGTATTCATGAAAAAATCAAAAAAGAAGTATGATATCATATTCCTCGATGCCTATCAGGGTGGACATATACCGTTTCACCTTACAACGCGGGAGTTTTTTCAGGTGGTAAAAAAGAGGCTGAAACCCGGTGGAGTTATTGTCGCTAATATTCTGGCAGAGGACAGAAACCGGTTTTATTACTCAATGATGAAGACCTATAAAAAAGAATTCCCTCATCTGTATATGTTTGAGGGTTTTGCCTCTGACAACTATATTTTCGTTACAAGGGTTGAAGATACTAAAATAGACAAGTTCACTGTATGGCAGAATGCTTCCAAACTCCAGGATGAAAAGAAATTTGATATCTATCTGCCTGAGATGAGCAATGCCTATTCCTATTATTCTGAAGATGATAACAAGGCAGAGATCCTGACGGATGACTTTGCCCCGGTAAACCTCTACAAACATATGTCCGCTGATTAAGGCGAACGGGGGCAGGTAATGATATATTTCATAGTTTTTATTTGCGGTGCAATTGTAATGTCATATGAAATTCTCGGGAGCAGGGTTCTGGCCCCTAATTTCGGCAGCTCTGTCTTTGTGTGGGGAAGCCTCATCAGCGTATTTCTTGCCGGTCTTTCAGCTGGATACTACTTCGGCGGCAAAGTGGCGGATATCCGGGCCTCGACCAGAAAACTTGCACTGATAGTATTGATACCAGGCATCATGTTTGTCAGTTTCCCGCTGTACGGCTACGTTATATCAGACTGGGTATTTGATATGGAACTCGGAATCAGAATGAGTCCTCTGGTGGCCTCTATGATTCTTTTCTTTATCCCCTCTGTATTTCTGGGCATGGTAAGCCCCTATACTGTAAAACTCATGATGTGCAGCCTTCATACTTCAGGAGCCACGGTAGGCAGCCTGTACGCCCTCTCAACAATGGGAAGTATAGTAGGCACACTGCTGACCTCATTTTACCTGATAACGATTGCAGGCGTCCAAAAACTCATTATGGCACAGGGCATTATCCTGATTGCGCTCACCATCCCGCTTTTCCTGATGAACGCTTCGTGCGCTGTTGAGAACAAAAAGGAGCAATAAAAGGCCTCTCTTAACAAAAGTCTATATCCTGGCCATTACATCCTTTGCTGCACGCGCCCCTTCAGAAAAAGCACCGCTCCAATTCTGGTGACCATCAATTTCAGAATGCCCAAAGGCGATGCGCCCGTACCCCTGCCTGATGACCTCACGAGGGGCCTTCTTTCCATTATGCGTGAAGTAATATCCAGGCTGAGGATTCATATAGGCATTGAGCCAGCGATTAAGGACTATACCCGCAATATCCCTGTCCGCCTTGAAACCGGCTTCCCCGAATACCTTTGTCATATGCGCCTTTATCTGACGTTCATACTCAGCAAAGCTCGTTGACAGCATGGTTTTACGCCCTATATCGCCCTGCTCTTTAGCCGGGAGTCCGGGGGTAAAATAAGGAACATAAAAGGTAAGAACTACAGGTTTGTCCGGATGCATAGGAGCACGGTAATCGCCGACTATCATAGGCTGCCTGAAATTACACGAGAATCCAAACCCGTTGAACCAGCGGCATCCGGTAAGACCAAGCTTGTACAGAAAACGCCAGTTGGTAAGAGCAACATTTACAACCATTACAGGTGAATGATTAAGCTGATTAAAAGCACTCGTATGCTCAAACGGCAGATCTTTAACCATATGCTTTGCCATCCAGCCTGCAGCCGTAACCACAACCCCGCCAGCCTTCGCCCTGTATTTCTTCCCCCCTTTGGTATAGACAACCGTTACATGATCTGAACTGGCAGGATCTGCATTGTGCCTTACATCTACGACTGAAGCTTCAAGACGTATCCTGACCGCATTATCCGGATTATCCAGGGTATCAAGTTTTATGGGCCGGTTTAATATATCACCAAATTCATTAGAGCCGTCTATGGCCTCAGGTATGAGCGCCTTTAATAAATAACGTGAAAATCCGTCATTGCCGCCCGGAAATGAATGCCAGTCACTGTCCTCAAGCCTCCTCTTACGTTCACGAGAGCTATAGCTCTGAAAGCCGGGCATCCCGATCTGATAAGCGGCATAGGCAGAAAGAGAATCACAGCCCAGTCCAAGCCCGCTGGCAATAATGGGATCGGCAAATTCAGCTATCTCACTGGATAAACCGAGTTCTTTTTCAAGGTAATCCTTGTATGTCATAGTGTCAAACCAGCGTTTGAAATCAGCAAGGTGATACGGCCTTTTCATGCTCTTACGCCAATCAGTAAAATCTTTTTTTACTTTCTCCGAATACGGCAGATGCTTCATACCATCACCCCAGGGATCACGCACCCAGCCTGACCCCTTAGAATCTTCCAGAAAAAAACCTACACTCTGGGACACATCATACCAGAGCATGAAACCATAACTTGTCCGGTCTAAAGACAATTTCTTCAAGCCCGGTTCGAGGTTCTGATATGCAAAACTTTTAGGTACCTTCAATTCATCAAACATCTCAAAACCCGGAACCCCTTTTTGATTTATGGCCACAAAGGCATTAGAGGCCTGAGGCCCGATTATCTTGTAGCCATTCACATCAAACTCATTCCTCTTGGCATGCCCCCCGGTCATGGGGTGATTCTCCAGTACCAGACACTTCTGATCATACCGCTTGCCCTTCTTAAACTCATAGGCAGCACTAAGACCGCTTATACCACCACCCACGATAATCATGTCATAGGTCTCTTCAGTATCGATAATATCTGAATCCGAATTACGGTATTTCCCGTCCCGCACCTTATGAAACTCCCGCACAATCTCTTCGGTGTTGCCATGTGAGCGGGTATAATCACCTGTACCACCATAGCCATACCAGCCTTCTGTCTGAGCAAGGGCGCGCAAGGGGGCGGGAAGATCCAGCAATGTCATTCCTGCTCCGAGGAGTACTCCGTTAAGAAAGTCTCTGCGTGTGATCATGGGTTCACCTCTTTCTGTATATAGTTCGTTTAATTGATTGTCTTATTTTAGATGATATCATGGAATGGGGTTATGATGTATATCAGGATCATACATAATCCCTCTCCTATAAAACCCCCATAACCTGCTTCGCAGCCCTCCACCCCTCTGCTCAGGCATATCTAAGATTCATAATTGTAGAAAAATCATGTAATATTCTCTATCAATAGTATCAGACAGGTCACGTTTACGATAGCCTTTTCAGCGCCTCCTGATGCTTGCTTTTACACATATAATAAGTTATACAAGAGTACCTGCTATGGGAAACGGATAATGCATACAGTTAATATTGAGCTCGATTTCGGGGCGGAAAAAGACAACTCTTCTCTTTACGGAAGACTTGACAGGACGCTGAAGGTTATCGAGGAGACTCTGGGCATCGAGACATCGATCAGGGGGAGCAAGGTATTTCTCAACGGGCCGGAGGATGCCGTCAGGAAGGCTGAAAAGTTTATCCAGGAATATTATTCCATTAATTCAGATGGTTACACTCTCAGCCCGGAAGATGTGAAATTTGCCCTAAAGACGATTGGCGAGGCCTCGCCTGAACTGGATCTCAAAACCGGCGCAGACCCTGCATCCCTGAAAAATCTTTTCCTGAGCAATGTGCCGGTTTCTTCCAAAAACAAGTTCATAGTTCCTAGATCCGAGACACAGAAAAAATATATTGATGAAATACGGGCGCACGATATGGTGTTCGGGATCGGCCCGGCCGGCACGGGAAAGACTTATCTGGCCATGGCCATGGCTATAAATGCCCTGCTGAAAAAAGAGGTCAGCAGGATCGTTCTTGCCCGACCGGCGGTAGAGGCAGGTGAAAAACTTGGATTTCTCCCCGGCGATATCAGTGAAAAGGTAATCCCTACCTCCGCCCTCTGTATGATGCCCTGTTTGATATGATGCAGCAGGAAAAGGCGTACCATCTTATAGAAACCGGGGTCATAGAAATTGCGCCTCTGGCCTTCATGCGCGGCAGAACGCTTAATGACTCTTTCATCATCCTTGATGAGGCCCAAAATACGACCTCAGAGCAAATGAAAATGTATCTGACAAGACTCGGGTTCAACTCAAAAACAGTAATAACCGGGGATATCACACAGATAGACCTGCCGGGAGATAAAATCTCCGGACTTATTGAAGCTGAAAGAATTTTAAAGGGTATTAAGGATATATCTATCGTTTACTTTTCAGAAAAAGATGTGGTAAGACATACACTCGTGCAAAAAATAATAAAGGCTTATGATAAATATGGGAAAAGCCGAGACAATAAAAGATGAAAAAAAATAACTTCCAGAAAAAAAAGAAGCCAGCACCGCTACTGAATCGTAACAACCTGACCAAGACAGGATTTCTTATCCTGTTTGTTACGGTAATTGTCAGCTCCATTGTTACCGGAAATAAATTCACGCCAAATGCAATAGCAGCTATAACGCTTCTAACTGCCCTGCTGCTGATTATTCTATACAAGGATTTCATAAGGTACCGGCCGGATATTAAACAGGACTACAAGCTGATGTTCCTGATTGGGACACTGCTGAGTGCAAACTTTCTCATTGGAAGATCTTTCTATTATGTACTTGAAGGTTTTACACAATTTATAGGCACTGTCGACCCCTCGCTCCTGATCTATGCTATCCCTCTTGCCACCGGATCAATGCTGGCCGCACTGCTGATTGATATTCACACAGCTATCGTATTTACGGTAATCTCCAGCCTTTTGGCCGGACTCTGGCTAAACAGTCCGCTGTACTCAATATACGTCTTTGCCAGCGGCCTTACAGCGGCCTTCGGGATTATTCGATGCAAGAAGCGTTCTGCTATATGGCGGGCGGGGTTAGCGATCAGTATGGTATCGCTGCTTACAGCTCTTATCATCACCCTTTACAAAGGGGATATTTTATCGATTTCCATGTTGTATACGGCCGGGGCCGCAGTGATCAGCGGCATTATCGTAGCAACACTTGTGTCAGCGCTATTACCGCTTTTTGAGCATCTTTTCAAGCTGACTACCGATATAAGCCTGCTTGAACTACTGGATCTTAACCAGCCTCTTATGAGAGAACTCTTAGTTGAGGCGCCCGGCACCTATCATCACAGTATTATCGTAGGGAATCTGGCCGAGGCAGCGGCGGAAGCCGTTGGTGTTAATCCCCTGCTGGCTCGGGTAAGCGCATACTACCATGATATTGGAAAAATAAAGATGCCCGAGTATTTCATAGAAAACCAGATAACCTCTATAAGTAAACATGACAAGCTTGCACCAAGAATGAGCAGCCTTATACTGCTTTCGCACGTAAAAGAAGGGGTTGAACTGGGCAGGCAATATAATCTTCCTAAAGAAATTATAGATATCATTCAGCAGCATCACGGCTCCTCAGTACAGACGTTTTTTTACCAGAAAGCAAAAGAGAGTCATAATGCTGCGACCCCGCTTCCTGAGGAAGATTTCAGGTATCCCGGACCGAAACCCCAGACAAGGGTGGCGGCACTGGTGCTTATGGCAGATGCGGTAGAGGCCGCCTCAAGGGTCCTGACAGACACAACCCCGGCCAGGGTCGCCCTGCTGGTCGACAGGATAGTAAACCACTGCTTCATAGACGGCCAGCTTGATAACTGCGAATTAACCTTTAAAGATATACGTGAGATCCGGAGCCACTTTGTATACATCTTAACCAGTATGTATCACAAGAGGATCAAATACCCCGGCTTCGACTTAAATAATGAAAGCACTACTAATAAATCAGCAAAGGTCTCGTCCTATTGACAGGGAAATAATTCTCACCCTGTCCAATCAAATTCTAAAGCACCTGAACCAGTCCGACTCGGAACTCAGCGTACTGCTCGTCGGCAATAAAAAGATGCAGCAGCTTAATTCCATGTACAGGGGCAAAAATAAACCTACGGATGTGCTTTCTTTTCCGGCAGATATACCCGTGCACAATGCTGAATCAGACATTATACTGGGAGACATTGTAATATGCATACCCCGTGCCGAGGCTCAGGCAGAAGAGTACGGTTGGGAATTTTATGAAGAAATCTCGCGGCTACTCATTCACGGCACACTGCATTTAATGGGGTATGACCATGAGCTCTCAGAGTCAGATGCAAAAAAGATGATCCGGAAAGAACAGGAGACAATGAATGCCGTTAAGAAAATGGATCAAGAGCGCTAATCACGCTATTGAGGGCCTGCTTCACGCCGCAAAAACACAGCGTCATGTGCGCTACCATCTCTATGCAGTTGTATTAATAGTTATCGCAAGTTTCATTGTCGGCATTGAGTGGTCCGAGTTTATTGTAATAATTATACTCTCAGTTATAGTCATATCCGTGGAGATGCTTAATTCTGTAATAGAAGCAATAAGCGATGTTCTTTTTCCGGAGTATCACGAAAAGGCCAAGGAAATTAAGGATATGGCAGCCGGTGCGGTACTCATTACCGCTATGGGGGCTGCGGTCATAGGTTACATAATACTGTTTGAGCCGGTGAAGGATTTTTTCTACCATGGCCTGCATGTGGCAAAACATGCCAAGTCCGACATAGCAGTTGTAGCGCTGATTGTAGTACTTGTGATGGTCGTAATCCTAAAGGCGATCTTCGACAGGGGGGAGCCTCTCAGGGGCGGGATGCCGAGCGGGCACTCAGCCGTTGCGTTTTCCATATGGATGGCGGTCACTCTTACTACCGAGAGTTTCATGCCTTCGGCTCTAGTATTTGTAATGGCCATCCTCATAGCACAGAGCAGAGTATATGTAGGTATTCACAAGGCTACAGAGGTCCTTGCCGGCGCCCTGCTTGGGGTCAGTATAACCTTTCTACTTTTCAAGCTATTTGCGAGTTGACCATTCGAATCTTTACTATCCTTAGACGTGCATTTTAAACTTATAGAGCCGCAATACGAGGCAATAACAATCATCAGCTTAAGTCATGTTTGAAAATCAGATAACAACCATACATAAATTGCTGCAAAGATTTGACCCTGCCGTAGATAAAAATTTTCTCCTTTTTCTCTCCGGTCTGACGTGGACCTTTGTCGGTGTCCTGCTTTGCAACCTGGCCGCCACATGGCTTGTGCTTGCTGAAGGCGATAATGCAAGATGGCTTGCCGTCGGCGGCATTGTATTTGCCCTGTGCGTTCATCATTTCGGATTTCTTAAACTGGTAGACAAAAACATTGACCGGATTATTGATAAAAAGGGGAAGGTTTGTGTCTTTGGCTTTCAGCCCTGGAAGAGTTACCTGATCATACTGGTTATGATTACAATGGGCTCAGCACTGCGCCACTCCTCTTTACCCAAACAGTACCTTGCCATAATATATATCGGCTTCGGCGGTGCAATGTTTCTCTCAAGCCTCAGATATTACAGGATACTGCTCCGTCAAATTAAGAAACACTAAATTGTATATAATATCTGCGATAATACAATGGAAAACAAATCTGACAACAGCTGGACCTGGTTCCTCTTTTCTCTGAAGGGCAGGGTCAGCAGAAAACAATACTGGATATTTAATCTGATCATTTTCTGTGGCGGCATTCTCCTTGGGACATTTACAGATCTCTCCAGTGATCTCAATAATATACCAAGACCGCAACTGATGTTTATGATATGGATATTCTGGCCCAGTATCGCGGTACAGGCAAAAAGATGGCATGATCTGGACAAATCAGCCTGGTGGATAGCTATAAGCCTCATACCAGTCATCGGCCCGATATGGGCGCTTATTGAAAACGGATTTTTTGCAGGGACCACAGGAACCAATCGCTTTGGACCTGAACCCACTGAAGGCTCAATAAATAAATAACAGCCGCTGGAATCTGAGGACATGATCCTTTATAATCATATCTGCTTTAAATAATCTGTCACAGGAGAACTATAATGCCGAACTACATTGCACGCTTTTCAATGCTCACTATATTAATTATCTTCGTCGCACTGCCCATGACCGGCTGTCAGACGGCCTATTACAAGACCATGGAAAAAGTCGGATACCACAAAAGAGACATAATGGTAGACCGCGTTGAGAAGGCCAGAGATACCCAGGAAGAGGCCAAAGAGCAGTTTAAGTCCGCACTGGAACGTTTCAGTTCTGTCCTCAATGTTAAAGGCGGGGATCTCGAAGCAAAATACAAGACACTGAATGCAGAGTTTGAGGCGAGTGAGAAAAAAGCAGAAAAAGTAAAAGACCGCATCGATTCAGTTGAGGATGTATCTGAGGCCCTGTTTGCAGAGTGGGAAGAAGAACTTAAACAGTACAGTAGCGCGAGTCTCAGAAACAACAGCGAGAAGAAACTTAATGCAACCAGAAAACAGTACAAAAAACTTATAACCGCGATGAAGAAGGCCGAGAAAAAAATAGAGCCCGTACTCTCGGCTTTTCGGGATCAGGTCCTTTTCCTCAAACACAACCTAAATGCGCAGGCAATCTCCTCACTTCAGAGCGAACTGGTCTCCGTAGAATCTGATGTCGCCCTTTTGATAAAAGAGATGGAGAAATCTATCAGCGAGGCAGATTCATTCATAAAAACCATATTGCAGGAATAACTGAATACTCGTGAAGGCCCGGATATCTGAAAAACAGCTGAAACGCTTCCACAGACTGCTGTCTGCACGCATGATAGAATTTGATTGCGGGAAATTATGCGCCCCTGACAATGAAGGGATACCCGTGTGCTGCGAAAATGACTACTGCGTGCCGGTCCTGTATCATGAAGAATTCAAGTGGCGCAGGACAGACGATAAATTCTGGAAGCGCATGCCGCCAAAGACAAAAGAGATCAAAAAATTCATCGATGAATCCGAGTCCTATTATGTTTTCTCTCAATGCCCAGGCCCCGCATCATGCGTACGCAGCAAGAGATCCTTTAATTGCATGACCTTCCCTTTTGAACCTCACATAGACAAAAAAGGAGAGATAACGGGTCTTTCCTTTGGCAATAATACCGATGTTGAATGCCCGCTGCCGAACAAGCCGAACAAGGCCTTCAATAGAAATTATATCTCTAATGCCCTTACCTTCTGGCAGGAGCTTTTTGAACTTTATCCTGAAGAACATGAAACCTATATGAAAGAATCCAGAAAAAGAGAGCGAATAGCAAAAAAGACAGGGAAACACGTTCGCCTCTTAACCGGATAAAACCACTCTGTGAAATCCTTATGAACAATTCAGGCCACCTACAGGCCTGGATCATAAAAGTCATCTGACAAGGCACTTAAAAAGGCCGTTTGTAAAATGCCGGACAAATCTTTATAATTACTATCTTAAATGGAGATCGATTAATGATAGTTGAAATATTTTCACTTTGTGATGCGGCAACAGAACAGCACGGCAGACTCAACCTGTTGGGAACCTTTGATACCATATGGGCAGATCAGGCACCCATTACATATCCTCAGTGCGCCGTCGCTATCAGAATGAGGTTTTCCAAAATAGAAGAGGGAGAGCACGCGCTTAAGCTTTCCGTGGTAAATGCAGACGGAAAACCCCTCGTCAATGCCTTTGAAACAAAGCTTAATATACAATTTCACAAGACCGACAGAACCACGCTGACCGCCAATCTCATACTTAACCTTCATGGACTTAAGATAGAAACACATGGCGAATACGCTATTGACCTGGCAATAAACGGCAGGCAGGAGGCCTCACTGCCTTTTTTTGTAAGTGCCCGCCCGGCACAGAATCCGCATGAGTAGTAAAAACATAGCCTGCTAGTTTATAATTAACACGTCGTTGACATAAGTAATTCCTGCTGACACCTACCCAGAGCGGTTTACCTGATCACGAAAATACAATTCCCAATTTTATAAAGTGAGGACATATGAACACCAAAGATATTAGAAACATAGCGATTATCGCTCATGTTGATCATGGCAAAACAACACTTGTGGACTGCATGCTGCAGCAGGCTGGCATCTTCCGCGAAAATGAAAAAGTACAGGAACGGGTCATGGACAGTAATGACCTTGAGCGGGAAAAAGGCATAACTATCATGGCCAAAAATACCGCTGTGCATTACAAGGGCGTAAAGATTAATATTGTCGATACCCCCGGACATGCGGATTTCGGCGGAGAAGTAGAGCGTACCATGAAAATGTCAGATGGAGTACTCCTGCTTGTCGATTCCTCTGAAGGACCACTTCCTCAGACCAGATTTGTACTTAAAAAGGCGCTGGAGCTTAACCTGCCGCCCATACTGGTAATCAACAAGATTGACAGGCCTGACGCAAGAATCCAGGAGGTTCTTAATGAGGTATACGATCTGTTTATTGATCTTGATGCCACCGAAGAACAGCTTGATTTCCCAATTATCTACACAAATGCAAAAGAAGGCATTGCAAAAAATACCCTTGAAGAAGAATCCGACAATCTATTACCTCTGTTTGATCTCATCATTAACACAGTCACCCCCCCAACTGGAGACCCTGACGGCATCCTGCAGTACCTTGTAACAAATATTGATTACAATGACTATATAGGAAGGCTTGCTGTAGGCAGGATATTTAACGGCACGATCAAGGTAGGCGATCAGGTCGCGGTAATAAACAGCGAGGGCAATGCTATTAAGACAAAAATATCCTCTATTTATACATTCGAGGGGCTGGAAAGAATAGACACAAAAGAGGCCTCCATAGGCGAGATCGTGGCGATTGCGGGAATTGATGGAATCAACATTGGGGATACGATTACAAGTATAGACAATCCCAAACCTCTCCCCCGCATAATAGTGGATGAGCCGACCATATCCATGGTTTTTTCGATCAATACCTCACCCTTTGCCGGTAAAGAAGGCAAGTTTGTTACTTCCAGAAACCTCAGAGACAGGCTTGAAAAAGAACTGCTATACAATGTTTCCATCAAGGTTGATTTCACACAGGCCGAGGCCTTTAAGGTAATGGGCAGGGGAGAACTGCAGCTTGCCATTCTTATCGAAACAATGAGACGTGAGGGCTATGAACTTTCCGTTTCAATGCCTGAGACCATTACAAAAAAAATAGATGATAAACTCCATGAACCAATGGAACTCCTTATGATAGATGTGCCGGATGATTTTGTCGGCGTAGTAACGCAGAAGCTCGGCACCAGAAAAGGCAAGATGCAGAAGATGCAGAACAACGGACATGGCAGGGTGCGTATGGAATTCAGAATCCCCTCCCGTGGTCTCATTGGGTTCAGGTCACAGTTTCTGACAGACACCAGAGGCACTGGTCTGTTAAATCATCTGTTTGACGGG
>JACKQG010005463.1_pt2 | contig 11985 bp, 24 predicted proteins | sample 8237621 | NCBI WGS metagenome assembly JACKQG01 (sample SAMN15677084, study PRJNA649215) | marine metagenome | biome: marine; feature: Black Sea; material: saline water; isolation source: suspended particulate matter (SPM) from the Black Sea western gyre | collected 2013-06-09/2013-06-10 | depth...
ACTAAGGGATATAAAACCCGCAAAAAGAATAAAAAATCCAACGATTATATTGTGAAGAGGAGAAAGTAGTATGGCTCGATCATTAAAAAAGGGTCCTTATGTCGATCCTAAATTAATGTTTAAGGTACGAGCTATGAATGAAGCGGGAAAGAAAAGGGTCATTAAGACCTGGTCGCGCCGTTCGATGATAACACCGGAATTTGTCGGTCATACAATGGCGATTCATAATGGAAACAAGTTTATCCCGGTTTATATTTATGAAAATATGGTTGGGCATAAATTAGGTGAATTTGCACCGACTAGAATATTCCGTATGCACTCCGGAGACAGGAAGAAATAGCAATGGAAGCTTTAGCTAAATACCGCTACGTGAGGCAATCTCCACGAAAAATGCGTATAGTAGTCGATATTGTTAGAGGACAGAACGTCGGGAATGCCCTGAATTATCTGCATTTTTCACCGCTTAAAGCCTCAGCACTTATAGAAAAAACTCTTCGGTCAGCCGTAGCCAATTATATGCAGAAAAATGAAGGTAGTAATGTGGATCCGGAAAGATTAAAAATTAAAGAAATATTTGTTAATGGTGGACCGGTAATGAAGCGTTTTCGGGCAGGGTCGATGGGGCGTGCCTCACGAATTCGTAAACCGAGTTGTCATCTAAATATTATCGTCACGGACGAATAATAGGCAGGAGGTACGTTTGGGCCAGAAAACACATCCGATCGGATTCAGATTATCGCTAAATAAAGACTGGCGATCAAACTGGTACTCTGGAAAAGGATTTGCTAAAGAATTAGAAGAAGACGTTAAAATCCGTAAGTATATTGCGCATCGACTGCCTAACGCTGGTGTATCCAAGGTAACAATTAATCGTACTTCCAAGGTTGTTACGGTCACTATTAATACAGCCCGGCCCGGTATTGTTATTGGTAAGGGCGGTGAAAACGTGACCCGGTTAAAAGAAGAAATAAATCAACTGTCAAACAAGAACGTTCAGATCAACATTTCAGAAGTAAAGCGTCCCGAACTGGATGCCGCTTTGGTCGGTGCCAGTATCGCTAACCAGTTGATCAGGAAGATTTCATATCGACGGGTGGTGAATAAAACCATTCAATCGACTATGCGCATGGGTGCCCAGGGCATCAGAATAAATGTAGCCGGACGGTTGGGCGGGGCAGAAATCGCTCGGAGTGAGAAATTTCATCAAGGGCGGGTTCCGCTGCACACCATCCACGCTGACATCGACTATGCTTTGACAGAAGCACACACCACTTATGGTATTATTGGAATTAAAGTGTGGATTTGTAACGGAGTAATTCGTTAGGCAAGGATTATGTTAGAACCGAGAAAAGTAAAATTTCGCAGACATCATCGTGGTAATCGCCGGGGTATGGCAATGCGTGGCAACCATGTAGCATTTGGCAGCTATGGTCTGAAAGCAATGGAACCAGGTTGGGTGACCGGTCGGCAGATTGAGGCAGCCCGGATCACGATAGCCAGGGTCGTTAGAAAAGTTGGTAAAATGTGGATCCGCATTTTTCCCGATAAACCAATTACAAAAAAACCGGCGGAAACCCGGATGGGTAAAGGTAAAGGCACCCCGGAATATTGGGTAGCGGTTGTTAAACCCGGGCGGATTTTGTTTGAAATAGAAGGTGTGACTCCTGAAATGGCTCAGCAAGCTTTCATCTCAGCTGGTCACAAGCTGCCGATAAAAACAAAATTAGTCAGCCGTAGAGAGGTATAAGCGACATGAAAAAAAATGTATTAAATGAGATGGATGTCGCTGAACTTGAGATTAAACTGACGGATAATTTGGAAGCACTGCAAAACCTGCATTTTCAAAAAGCACTGCAGCAATTGGAGCACCCACTACAGATCCGTTTTTTGCGGCGGGAAATTGCTCAGATTAAGACAGTACTGGGTGAATACGCGCGTGGTATTCGCATGCAAAAGGAAAGGCAACAGTAAAATGTCGAATGTACAGCGCAGACAAACCATAATAGGTGAAGTCATCAGTACGAAAATGGATAAGACGGTAGTTGTTAAAGTGACCCGTCGCGTACTGCATCCGGTTTATAAAAAATATATCAAGCAGTATAAAAAATATTTAGCTCATGCTGAAAAAATAACTCCTAGTGAAGGCGATATTGTTAAAATTTTATCCAGTCGTCCGATTAGCAAAAACAAATGCTGGCGTGTGAGTGAAATTGTTCGTGAATCGCTAAAATTGGAAACGAAGTCGTGATTCAGCAAGAGACAAGATTAAAAGTTGCCGATAACACGGGAGCGAAAGAAGTGCTGTGTTTTAAGGTGTTGGGTGGCTCCGGTCGCCGTTATGCTTCCGTGGGTGATTTAGTCGTCGTAACCGTTAAAAATGCTTTACCGGGTGGAATGGTGAAGAAAGGTGAAATATCCCGGGCGGTAGTAGTTCGTACCCGCAAAGAAGTACGCCGTCCTGATGGAACTTATATTCGGTTTGATGATAATGCGGCTGTGCTACTTAACAATGCCGGCGAGCCGCTCGGTACACGCATTTTTGGTCCTGTAGCCCGCGAATTGCGTGAGAGCGGATATATGAAAATTATTTCGATGGCACCGGAGGTATTGTAGTAATGCATGTAAAAAAAGGTATGACCGTGCGCGTGGTAAGTGGTGATGATCGTGGAAAACAGGGTAAAATTCTACACGTTTTTCCCAAGACCAACCGTATAATTATTCAGGGTATAAACTTTGTTAAAAAAGCAACACGTCCGACGCAATCAAATCCCGGAGGCGGTTTTGTTGAAAAAGAAGCTGCGCTAAATGCTTCCAATGTCATGGTTGTAGTTGGTGGACAGACTTCTCGTGTTGGGTATAAAAAGTTGGAAGATGGTTCCAAAGTAAGAATTGCAAGTAAAACAGGTGAAGAGATTGATTCATAAAAATGCCTGAAGACAAGAAAATGAAAACAACAGAGCAGACAAAAAGCGGCGCGAAGACCATTAAGGATTCAATAAAAAAGACAGCTGCTGTAAAGAAGTCTTCCAAGGAAAAAGCAGTCAGTAAAAAAGCCCCGGTTAAGAAGGCTGCAACCAAGTCAGCAGCTATAAAAAAAGCCCCGGTTAAGAAGGCTGCAACTAAGTTGGTAGCCACAAAAAAAGTTACTGCTAAAAAGACTACTCCGAAATCAGCCCAAACATCGGAAAAAATTACCAGTATTGTTTATGTGCCAAGTTTAAAGAGACATTATGCTGAAAAAATTGTACCGGCTTTATTGAAACGGTTCAATTATAAGAACCGGATGGAAGTCCCAAAACTGCGGGTCATATCGCTTAATATGGGTATTGGTGATGCCAAGAATAATCCCAAAGCACTGGAAAGCGCGTTAACGGAATTAAGTATCATGACTGGTCAGAAGGCGGTTGTTACTAAGTCCAAAAAAGATATATCCAATTTCAAAGTTCGAAAAGGTTTTCCGGTTGGATGTAAGGTAACGTTGCACGCCAATCGGATGTATGAATTTCTGGAGCGTTTGATTTCAATCGCTTTACCAAGAACTCGTGACTTTACTGGTTTGTCGTTTAAGTCTTTTGATAAACGTGGTAATTATTCCTTTGGAGTCAAGGAGCAAATTGTATTTACTGAGATTGATTACGATAAAATTGATAGTATTCGTGGAATGGATGTTACCATATCCACAACAGCGAAAACTGATGATGAAGCCTATTGGTTGTTGAAGGAATTCGGCTTTCCATTACGTAATAGACCTGTAAAAACCGAAGTTATTGAGGCGGTTTAATGGCAAAAAAATCACTAATTGTAAAAGCAAATAGACCCCCGAAGTATAAAACCAGGGGATATAATCGCTGTTTTAACTGCGGACGACCTGACGGTTATATGAGACGTTTTGGCCTGTGCCGAATATGTTTTCGGGAAATGGCTTTAAAAGGCGAAATCCCTGGTGTTACGAAGGCCAGTTGGTAAGGAGATTTTTGGATGTCGATGACTGATCCCATTGCGGATTTATTAACACGGCTTAGGAACGGGTTGACCGCCAGCAAACGGTGGATTGACGTACCGGCTTCGAATATGAAAAAACGCATTATCTTCATACTCAAGGAAGAGCATTACATCGAAGACTTCATTTTTATTGCTGATGGTAACAATGAGATAATTCGAGTTTTTCTGAAATATGATTATCATCATAAACCGGTAATTGCTGGAATCGAACGGGTTAGTAAACCAGGCCGACGGGTTTATGTTGGGAATAGTGATCTACCGCGGGTTCTGGATGGTCTGGGAATTGCGATTCTGTCAACATCCAAAGGTGTAATATCGAATAAGACCGCTAAAAGAATTAATATTGGCGGCGAAGTACTGTGCAACGTGTGGTAAGAATATGTCACGAATAGGAAAAAAAGAAATTATTATACCTGATGGTGTCAATGTTTCACTGGTCAATAATATAGCTATCGTTAAGGGTTCCAGAGGTACCTTGAAAGTTGATATTCACCCTGATATTATTGTTAAAAAGGCTGATAACCAATTAACTGTTACGCGTCCTTCGGACAGTAGGCGTCACCGATCATTGCATGGTACTAATAGAATGATACTTGCCAATGCTGTGACTGGTGTATCTGCAGGGTATCAGAAAGAATTGAAAATCGTAGGTGTTGGATATCAAGCGTCGCTAAAAGAAAATTTATTAGTACTGCAACTGGGATATTCACACGATATTATTTTTGAGCCACCTAAGGGAATTTCAATTGAAGCCAAACGAACTGATATTACAGTCAGCGGTATTGATAAACAGTTGGTTGGCGAAGTAGCGGCAAAAATACGGTCGTTCCGTAAACCGGAGCCTTATAAAGGCAAAGGTATCCGATACAAGGATGAATATGTTCGCAGTAAGCAGGGCAAGACAGTTGGTGGAGGCGCTTGATGAATACAAAGTCAAAAAAATTAGTCCGTTTTCAACGTCGCCGGAATAGAAGTAAACGACGTTCAAACAGTGATTTGTCAAGGCTAAGGTTAGTTGTTTTTCGAAGTGCCAAACATATTTATGGCCAGATAGTGGATGATAATGAAAAACACACATTAGTTGCTTGTTCAACAGTGGAAAAGTCAATGCAATCCCAGTTGCAAAAAGCCGCTACAAAGATGGAACGAAGCCAAATTATTGGTAAAGAACTGGCTAAACGGGCCGTGAAAAAGGATATTAAAGAAATTGTTTTTGACCGCAACGGATTCATCTACCACGGACGTATAAAAGCGTTTGCAGATGCAGCCCGTTCAGGTGGTTTGAATTTCTAATTTTGAGGAGCTAAATCTTGGCGATTATTAATCCAGCAGAATTGGATCTTAAAGAAGAAACGATTGTCAAAATACGGCGCGTGGCGAAGGTCAATGCACTTGGAAAGCGTTTTCGTTTTTCGGCTGTAGCTGTTGTTGGTGATGGCAAAGGCCATATCGGGGTTGGTATTGGCAAAGCCGGTGAAGTAATCTTAGCAATTACTAAAGCAAAAGAAAAGGCAAAACAGGCTATTGTCAAAGTACCAGTAGTGAATGGTACTATACCTCACAAAATTATCGGTATACATGGTGCCAGTAAAGTTCTGCTTAAACCAGCCAGTCCCGGTACTGGTATTATTGCCGGAGCAGGGGTCAGGGCTGTAATGGAGCAGGTTGGTATCAATGATATTTTAACCAAGAGCCTGGGGTCAAATAATTCAATGAATGTTGTCAAAGCCACTTTAGATGCCCTTATAAATCTTGAAGATGCAGTTTCAGTAGCCAACCGTCGCGGAATAACCATCCCGGAAATATTTAATTAATCATGGTAAAAGCAAAACAGAAAAAATTACGAATTACTCAGGTCCGCAGTAAAATTGGCTATTCGAAAAAAGCCAAATTAACTCTGGCTGCCTTGGGTTTACGGAAAATGCATCAGACAGTCGAGCTTAATGATACGGCTGCCATCCGCGGAATGATACGAGTAATTGACTATTTAGTTAAAATTGAGGAAGTAGCATGAAGTTGGGCTCATTAAAACCAGCCGAAGGTGCTACTAAAAAAACAAAACGGCTTGGACGTGGTCAAGGTTCCGGAACAGGAAAAACAGCCGGACGTGGTCATAAAGGAGCCGGTAGCCGTAGTGGGAATAAAAAACGGCCCTGGTTTGAAGGTGGGCAGATGCCGCTCTTGAGACGATTACCGAAACGTGGGTTTTCTAATTATCCCTTCAAGAAAGAAGTGTATGTTATCAATATCGATACTATTGAGAAGATAGGGTTGGATAAAGTAGATATTGAAGTATTATACGAAAAAGGGGTGATTAAAAATACACAAACAGTGGTAAAAGTACTGGCTGATGGTAATCTGACCAAAGCGGTTCAAGTTACTGCTAATGCTTTCAGCAAGTCGGCAATTAAAAAAATTGAAAAAGCAGGAGGTTCAGCTACATTCCTGTGATTGATAAATTTCGTAACATTTTCAACATACCTGAATTACGTAAGCGAATTCTCTTTAGTCTCGGTATTTTGATTGTTGTCCGAGCTGGAGCCCATGTTCCAATCCCGGGAATTGATGGAGAAGCCCTGGGCGCTGCAATACAGAATTTTCAGAATACATTATTCGGTCTGTACGATTTATTTGCCGGTGGTGCATTTCAGAAAGCTACCTTGTTTGCACTGGGTATTATGCCCTACATATCCGCCTCAATTATCATCCAGTTAATGAGTTCGGTTGTACCCTATTTCCAGCGATTGGACAAAGAGGGCGAAGAGGGACGCAAGAAAAAAACCCAGTTGACACGCTATGGAACTGTCGGGATTGCCCTTATGCAATCCTATGGTGTTTCAATCTTTTTAGAATCACTAACCGCAAATCTCGGAGGTGTTTCCGTTGCAGTTGTTCCATTCCCGGGAATCGGTTTCAAGTTTGTAGCGATGGTTTGTATGGTTACCGGTGTGATTCTAATTATGTGGCTGGGTGAACGGATCACCGAACGTGGTATCGGAAACGGTATATCGTTGATTATTATGGTTGGTATTGTAGCCCGTCTGCCAAACGTGATTGTCAGTGAAATATCCCTGATTAAAGAAGGTGTGCACGGTCTGTTACAGGAAGTAATCCTGCTGGCTATCATGTTTGTTATTGTCGCCTTTGTGGTACTCCTTACTCAGGGTACACGAAAAATTCCGGTCCAATATGCCAAACGGGTTATTGGCCGTAAAGTCTATGGTGGACAATCTACACATATTCCCCTACGGGTCAACACTTCCGGTGTTATGCCAATCATTTTTGCGAGCTCGATCATGTTAATTCCCAGTACGGTGGCCACCTTCTTCAGCGAAAGCGAAGTAATGCAGGGTATGATGCGCGTGTTTTCAGTAACGCATTGGTTCTACTGGCTAATTTTTGGATCAATGATTGTTTTCTTTACCTATTTTTACACTGCCATAGCTTTCGATCCGGTACAGGTTGCAAGTCAAATGAAACAGCATGGTGGTTTTATTCCCGGTATCCGCCCTGGTAAAAAGACCTCTGAATACATTGATAATATTCTCACCCGCGTTACGCTACCCGGATCTTTTTTCCTCGCTTTCATTGCTATCTTCCCCTATATCTTGATGAATATAATGGATGTTGGATATGACTTAGCATCGTTCTTTGGTGGAACGAGCCTGCTGATTATTGTTGGTGTTGCCCTGGACACCCTGCAACAGATCGAGTCACATTTAATGATGCGTCATTATGACGGTTTCCTCTCTAAAGGAAAATTGCGCGGAAGGAAACGGATGTAATGGTGCGAATCCGTACTAAACGCGAGATAGAACTTATCCGTGAAAGTTGTCAAATTGTGGCTGATACTCTTAGTATGCTCAATGAGCATATTAAACCTGGAGTAAGCACTACTGATTTGGACCGTATGGCGGAGGAGTTTATCGTTTCGCGTGGCGGTCGTCCGGCTTTTAAGGGTTACATGGGATTTCCGGCATCAATATGTATTTCGATTGATGATGTGGTTGTCCATGGTATCCCTGGAAAAGAAAAATTACATGACGGTCAGGTTGTGGGTATCGATTGCGGTGTGGAAAAAAATGGATATTACGGCGATGCTGCCCGAACATATGCTGTAGGCTGCATTGACAATAGTACCCAGCGATTAATGGACATAACTCAGGAAGCTTTAGTGCTGGGTATTAATCAGGCTCGGGCTGGTAATTATGTCTCTGATATTGGTCATGCTATTCAGACCTATGTAGAATCTAATGGTTATTCGGTTGTACGTGAACTGGTTGGTCACGGGGTAGGTACAGAACTGCATGAGGAACCGCAAATTCCGAATTTTGGTGTGCCCAGGCAGGGCTATCGGTTAAAGACCGGGATGTGTCTCGCTATTGAGCCGATGATTAACAAGGGTGCCAAAGAAGTATTTACTGAACAGGATGGTTGGACAGTGCGCACACTGGATGGGCAAGTTTCCGTCCATTTTGAACATACGATAGCAATTACGGAAAATGGGGCAAAAATTCTCAGTCAGGGGAGTAATTAAATGGCCAAAGAACAACCGATTACCATTGATGGCATAATAAAGGAAACCCTTCCGAATGCAATGTTTAGGGTTGAAATTGATATTGGTGGTAAGAAACACGAAGTGTTGGCGCATGTGAGTGGAAAAATGCGTATGCATTTTATAAAAATTTTGCCGGGTGACGTAGTAACGCTGGAAATATCCCCTTACGATTTAAATCGTGGTAGAATTACATACCGTAAGAAATAGAGAAATAATGAAAGTTCGTCCTTCTGTAAAAAGAATTTGTTTAAAATGTAAAATCATCAGACGCCATGGAAAAGTACTGGTGATCTGTTCTAACCCGAAACATAAGCAGAGACAGGGATAGGAGGATATTATGGCACGTTTAGTTGGTGTTGATATTCCCCGCGATAAAAAAGTCGCTTATTCGCTACGCTACATCTATGGTATTGGCATGACAAAGGCCTTAGCGACCTGTAAAAAAGCAGGTGTAGATCCTGATGTACGCGTAAAAGAATTAAATGAAGGACAAGTTGCAGCGATTCGAGAGGCAATCACGAAATTGGAACTAAAGGTAGAAGGTGAATTGCGGGCAGAAGTTGCTATGAATATTAAACGGTTAAAGGACATTGGCAGTTATCGCGGTCTCCGACATCGCAGAGGAATGCCGGTAAATGGTCAACGGACAAAAACCAATGCCCGTACACGGAAAGGTCGGAAACGTACCGTCGGCCTCGGTAGAAAAGGTCCAACTGGTAAGAAAGGGTAAATAATTGGCTAAAGATACCAAAAGAAAGAAGAAAAAGGGGTCGGTAGACCCCATGGGTGTTGCTCATATAAAGGCATCTTATAACAACACACATATTTCTTTAACTGATCGATATGGTAATGTAATAACATGGGCAACGGCTGGTACATCCGGTTTTAAAGGTTCACGAAAAAATACTGCTTATGCCGCTTCTCAAGCTGCTACTAATGCAGCTAAAGATGCAATAACCAGGGGATTGAAATCGGTGGAAGTCCGTGTTAAAGGCGCCGGTGCTGGTCGTGAGTCGGCTATTCGTACCCTGGCAGTTGCGGGTCTTGAGATCACCGCAATTCGTGATGTGACACCCTTGCCGCACAATGGTTGCAGACCACCCAAAAGACGTAGAGTATAAATAGGATAAGGTAATTATGGCTCGGTATCGAGATTCAGTATGTAAACTTTGCCGAAGAGAAGGTGAGAAGCTCTTTTTGAAAGGTAACCGTTGTTTATCAACGAAATGTTCCTTTGATCGGAAATCTTATGTTCCCGGTCAACATGGACAATCCCGTCGACGGAGATTATCCAACTACGGTCTTCAATTAAGGGAAAAACAGAAGATTAAACGCATGTACGGAGTTTTAGAACAGCAGTTTCGGAACTATTTTAAAAAAGCCGATTTGATGAAAGGCGAAACGGGAACAAATTTGATGCAATTATTAGAGCGTCGTCTGGATAATGTGGTTTACCGCCTCGGTTTTGCCCCTTCTCATGCTGCAGCCCGACAACTGGTTTCGCATCGCCATTTTTTAATAAATAATAAAATAGTCAATATTCCCTCATATCTGGTCAGTCCCGGTGAATTAATTCAAGTTAGGGATAAAAGTCGTAAGATGGACACGATCCTCGATTCAATTCGTCGAATCAAGGGTGATCTTGATCTTTCCTGGTTAGAAATTGACAAAGCCAAAATGAAGGGAACTTTCATTGCCATTCCGGATCGAGACCAGATGAATATTGAAGTTAATGAACGTCTGGTCGTTGAACTGTACTCCAAATAATCAAGAAAAAATTAGCTTAGGATACTCATTTCTATGAGCACAGATTCAAACATTAAAATTTCTGTTGTTGAAGTAGAACAAACAGATAAATACGGAAAGTTCGCAATCCAACCTTTAGAACGCGGGTACGGTATAACCCTGGGTAATGCATTACGTCGCGTATTGCTGACCAGTGTTCCGGGGGCGGCGATCACATCCATAAAAATAGAAGATGTACTGCACGAATTTTCGACAATTAAAGGGATTAAGGAAGATATTGCGGACGTCATCTTGAATTTAAAAGGTGTTCGCTTCAAGCTCACTGATCAGGTTCCGGATAAAATTGAATTAGTTTTAGAAGGTGATGGTATTTTTACTGCAGCAAATATCCAGGAAGTTAGTGATGAGTTTGAAATTCTTAATGCTGATCACTATATCACCGAGTACTCGCTTGATCAAAAACTGAATATTGAATTCAAGTTAGGTATTGGAAAAGGCTATATTCCTGCTGAAGAAAATGAAGTACCTAATGCCCCGATCGGAACAATAGCGATCGACAGTATATTCAATCCGGTTACCAAAGTGACCTACGATGTACAACCGGTTCCCGGAGCAAAAGATCCGATCGAGATACTTACGATCGATATTAATACCGATGGATCAATATTACCCTGCGATGTCCTCAGTTATTCTTCCAAAGTCCTGATTGATCATTTCAAGATTGTTGAAAGTATAAGTAAACCAAAAGTTCTGGAAGTTACCGAAGGTGTCAGTGAAGAAGTATTGAAGATCAGAGGATTACTCAATTCCACCATCGATGAAATGGAACTATCAGTTCGCAGCCACAATTGCTTGCAAGCCGCTGGTATCAAGTACATCTATGAATTGGTGAATAAAGAAGAAAATGCCATGCTGAAGTATAAAAACTTTGGCCGTAAATCGCTTACTGAACTAGTTGAAAAACTGGACGAGATGGGATTGCATTTTGGTATGGACGTCGATAAATATTTAATTGATGAATCAGTGTAGGGAATTATGAGGCACCAAAAATCAGGGAGAAAACTAGGCCGGACTGCCGCTCATCGGAAAGCGACATTGTCAAATATGGCGGCTGCGTTAATTACGTATAAAAAGATTAAAACTACCGATGCACGTGCCAAAGAATTGCGACGTTTTATAGAACCATTGATCACTTTTGCCAAGCGTGGTGATTTGCATGCCCGGCGACAAGTGTTAAAGAAAATCCGTCACAAGAATATTGTAAACACATTATTTAACGATGTGGCACCCGTTTATTCAAACAGAAACGGCGGGTATACACGTATAACCAAACTTGGTTTTCGCGATAATGACCGTGCTTCTATTTCCTTAGTTGAATTAATAGATATGGTTGGTATTGAATCCACGGAGAAAGAGAAAAAGGGCAAAAAGAAGGACACATCGCCGTCTGATGTTTCCAAGGATAAAAAGAAGTAATTTTTGAACCTGAGATAAATTCTTGAAAACTTTCAAGATCCATATTAGCAGGGCAGCCATCGTTGCCCTGCTTTTTATCCTTAATCCGGGCCTAACTCAGGATACCGATTCATATTTTCAGCAACGTTGCCTATGGGTTGTACGCAGTAATATTACCACCGCCAAGGCAATTGATAAATTATTACAATTTTCACAGATAAATA
>JACKQG010006701.1_pt1 | contig 11985 bp, 8 predicted proteins | sample 8237621 | NCBI WGS metagenome assembly JACKQG01 (sample SAMN15677084, study PRJNA649215) | marine metagenome | biome: marine; feature: Black Sea; material: saline water; isolation source: suspended particulate matter (SPM) from the Black Sea western gyre | collected 2013-06-09/2013-06-10 | depth...
CGCCGTGCCCCAGTACCAGGGGGCCACCCCCGCGACCGGCACCAGGCGCAAAGTTGATGACCCCGGGCGGCACGCCCGCCTCTTCGAAGAGCTTCATGAGGAACCAGCCGCTGTAAACCGAGCTGGAAGCTGGCTTCCAAACAACCACGTTGCCCATCATGGCCGGCGCGCTAGGCAAGTTACCCGCGATGGATGTGAAGTTAAACGGCGTCACGGCGAAAACGAAACCCTCAAGAGGCCGCTGCTCCAGCTGATTCCAAGTTCCTTTGGGGCTGTAGGGCGGCTGCTCCTTGTAGATTTCCTGCATGTAGTGCGTGTTGAAATTGAAGAAGTCGATGAGCTCGCAGGCGGCGTCGATCTCGGCCTGGAAAGCGTTCTTGCTCTGGCCGAGCATGGTGGCCGCATTGACCGTGTCGCGCCAACTAGTTGCGAGCAGATCGGCAGCGCGGCGAAAGATGGCGGCACGATCCTGCCAGGGCATCTTCGCCCAGGTCTTGCGCGCCTTGGCCGCGGCGGCGATGGCCATCTCGACTTCCTTCTTGCCGGCCAGATGATACTCGGCGAGCACATGCCCGTGATCGTGGGGGACCACGCAGGTGGCCGTCTTACCCGTGCGAATTTCCTTGCCGCCGATGACCAACGGAATGTCGATTTTCTTCGAGGCCATTTCATCGTATCTGGCCTGCAGCGCGGCGCGCTCAGGGCTGCCGGGTTCGAAGCCCATAATGGGTTCGTTGACGGGGACGGGGAGCTTGAAGATTCCGTGGGCCATCGTTCCTCCTTGGACGCTGCCGGGTGGGTTTGCCGCATGGAAGTATGGTCAGGCGCGTCCGAATTTCAAGACGTGGCAGAGGCTTTCGAGGGGGGGGAAAGGCCGCTGGGGCGGATTTTCATTTCTGTGTATGAGCCGGCATTTCGGCACTGTCGGGGAATCAAGCGATATCGCTTGATATTGCTGGATTCATGGACTATGCCCTGATTTCCAGAGAGTCTTGGGAAGCATCCTCCCTCCGCGATCCGGCTCATCGTGCTATAATTGTGCCCCTCCTGGAGGTCCTCGTGCGCAACATCATCTTCGCACTTCTGTGCCTGCTTCTCATCTCTTCCTCCTTCGCTGCTCCGCCCCAGCCTGTTCGACAATGTGCCGAATGGGAGCCGGTGGAAGGCGTGCTCATCCGCTGGCCTCTGGGTATTTCACTGCCGCTCGTGGCGGAAATGAGCGAAGACGTGATCGTCTACACGCTCATACGCGATTACCAGATCAACCAGGCTACCAGCGCCTACTACAACAACGGCGTGAACATGGACAATGTGGAGTGGGTGCTCGCCGACACATACTCGCACTGGACCCGCGATTGGGGTCCGCAGTTTGTTTTCGACGGTAATGGCGATTGGGGTTTGGGCGATCCGCTCTTCGATGGATATCCCTGGGTGGGCAGACGCGGCACGTCTCGTGGTTGGGAACAAGACGACGACAGCAACGGCGAGTTCGCCAGTTACCTCGGCGTAAGCAATTGGGAAGCGCCCATCGTGCTTACCGGCGGCAATCACATGACCGATGGGCACGGCATCGGTTTTTGCACGCAGGTGCAACTGGATGAGAACAACGACTGGGGCATCAGCGAGGCCGCGTGGCGCACGGGCCTTGCGCAGTACTTCGGGATTCACGATGAACGGGTGCTGCCCAATTGGGAAAGCTACGGCATTCAGCACATCGACTGCGTGGCCAAGATGCTCGATGAGGAAACGATCCTCTGCAAGCGCCTGGCGTCCGGTCATTCCGATTATTGGGCCGTGGAAGCCCTGGTGGATGAACTCGCGGCGCAGACCAGCTGCTATGGAAATCCTTACAGGATCCTGCGCATTGACTGCGGTCCATTCGGGGGCGTTGCGCCGGCCTACACGAACTCGCTGATTCTTGGCAAGAAGGTGCTCTTACCCTTCGAAGGCATTTCCCAGGACGCGGCAGCCGCGCAGGTTTATGCCGAGGCCATGCCCGGCTACGAAGTGATCGGATTCACGGGCAGTTGGTACGACTATGACGCGCTACACTGCCGTACTATGGGCGTGTTTGACCGTGGCATGCTCTACGTGGATGTGGCTCCGCCGCCCGCAGAAATTCCTCTCGCGCCTTGGCCTGTGCGCGCCTTCATCGACGATCGCTCGGAAGCGGGTCTCGACTATTCCGCCTGCTCGCTCTTCTGGCGACGAGCCGGTGAAGCATTCTTCAACGAAGTGCCGCTCATGCCCATGGCCGCCCCCGATAGCCTGGAAGCCTATATTCCCGGCACCGAGCCTGGCGCCGAGATTGAATACTATGTGCAGGGTGCTGACAATTCCGGTCGTGTGGAAACGCGGCCTATCGCCGCGCCGGATGCGCTTTTTTCCACCCGGGTGGACGAAGATCCAACCTCGGTGGATGTTCCGATAGTCGAGCCAAGGTTGGTGGCGTGGCCGAATCCGTTTAGGGGGAAGGTCAGGTTTACATTGCGAGGTAGCGATCCAGTAGCGGAAATTGATATTTATGATCTAACTGGAAGACACATAACGACAATTCCTCAAGGCGAATCGATGTCCTGGGATGGACGACATAGCTCAGGGCAGGAGGCCTCAGCTGGTGTTTACTTGTATCACTCGACTATCCCTGGGAATAGTTCTCTACAGAAAATCTTGATGTTGGATTGAGAGTTCCTACCCCTCCACCCGCTTGATTACCACCAAGGTTATATCGTCTGACTGACTCACCCCATGGGTGAAATCCGCCACAGCCCGCATCACCGCGTCTTTGATCTCGCCGGCGGACTGATGCCGATGCGCCTGCACGATCTCCAGCAGACGCTCTTCGCCAAACTGCTCGTCCGCATCGGGCTCTAGGTCTTCCGTGGACGCGGCCTCGGTGATGCCGTCGGTGAACAGCGCGATCACGTCACCGGGCGCCAGGATGACTTCTTCCTGCCCGTAACTCTGCATGGGCAACATTCCCAAAATCAAACCACCGGCCTGAAGCTCACGGCAACTGCCATCGGCGCCGCAAAGCATGGGCGGGTTGTGCCCCGCATTGGTGTAGGTGAACGTCGACGTCGTGCGATTGAGAATGCCGCAGAAGAAAGTCGCGAACATGTGAGGCTCGGTGGCCTGCACCAGGAGTTCGTTCATGCGCTCCACAATTTCGGCGGCGCGGTTGGAGTGAATCAGCTGTCCCTGCAAACTCGCCTGCAGGTTGCTCATGAGCATGGCCGCGGGAATGCCCTTGCCCGATACGTCCGCCACGGCAATGCCCATCTGCCCATCGGCCAGATCGATGAAGTCGAAGTAGTCGCCACCCACCTGCCTACTGGGCAAGCTGAGCCCGGCCACTTCGAAGCCCGGCACTTGAGGCATGTGATGGGGGAGCAGGCGTTGCTGAATTTCCCGCGCCAGTCCCAGTTCGCGCTCCAGGCGCTCGCGAGCCACCGCCTCTTCGCGCCCGCGTTTTACTGCCGAGGACATGGTGTTGAAGGAATCGGCCAGATCACCAAACTCATCTTCGTTGGGTAGATCGATTTGAGTGTCGAAATCCCCTTCGGCCAGGCGCTTCGTGCCGTCGTGCAACTTGCGTACGGCGCTGGTCACGCCGGCGGTGATTCGCACGCCGAATGTTCCGGCGATGATCTGAATGATCAATAGAAAGATCCCCAAAATCCCCAGGCTAATCATGATCGCGCTGGTGAAGAAATTATTGTCGGGGCTGAAGTCCTGCATGACGGCTTTTAGCCGCATGGAAAAGGACATCACGAGCACGTCGATACGGAAATTCGTTTCGGCCATGTGGATCACGTTGAGGTTCGCGAAGCCATTGGCTAGGGGTTTCCAGCCGAATCCTTTGGCCAGGGAGTCGGGCGGCGCATCGTCGGGCATGTAGGTGGCGCGTATGCTGAAAGCCTCGCGCGTGGAGTCGGGTCTTAGTACCAGGCTGTCGTTCATTTCCACGCGAAGCCCGGGGTTGCTCACGATGCTCACATCCTGGTGGAGCAAGCTCGACAGATAACTCAGCGGTTTCTCGTTTACAAGGTAGCCGTCCAGTCGAGGGTTATCGGTGCCGAAGCCTTTTAGATCCATCCACCAGACTTCTTTGCCCACGGCGAAAAACGCAGTGGTGTCTTTGGAGGCCCAATAGCCGTAGGGCGTGGTTCCCAAGGTGGCGATTTGTCCCTCGCGACCCACCATCACCGTTTCGCCCAGCCCGTTCTCCATTTCCATGCTGTCGGGAAGCGGCGTGTAGAGCATGGTCACGAACTCGGGCAACCACTCGGGAGCGCCGGGTTCGAAAAGTGAATCGGGTGCGAGCGAGGCGCTGAATCGTGTGTCGAAAACACGCTCCACGGGAGATTCACCCTGCGAAGCATTCTTCGCAAACTCCATGAAGAGCCCGCGCCCACGGCTGGCTTGAATGCCGCCGAGGGCGAAGAAGGAGAGCAGGGTCACCAAGATCACAACGAATATCAGTGCCGATGAAAACAGCAGCCCCACCACAGCCAGCTTGGGCTTGAGCCTGAGGAAGTGCAGGCGCGTTCCCAGGATCATCCCCAAGAAAACGAAGAGCCAGAAGAAGGCCACCGAGTTGCCGGCCCATTGCACGAGTTCGCCGGGTAGTCCGCCCGCACGGCTGCTGACGCCGCCGGCCACCAGCAACATGGAAAAGAAGGCTATGAGTCCGGTAAGCGCCCGTCGTTTCGAGCTGAGCAGACCCAGGGGTCGGTACTTGCGGAAGATCAGGAAGATCAGGCTCATGATGCCCGAAGGGAATGAGGTCCACCCCATCTTGATGGTCAGGGGAAGTATGAGCACGGAGGCGGCAAGCCAGATCATCCAGAAAACGCGTGCGCGGGTTTCGATGAAGAGCAGGCTGATGGCCGACCCCCATGCGAAGACCGAGGCGGCCACTTGCAGCCACCCGCCCAGGCTGCTGAGTCCGCCGAAAGCGGCGGGCAGCAGGAATATGAACAGACCGCCGAATGCCACGGCGAGGGTGCGCGACCAGACCACGTCGCCTGGGAAGCGTTCGGCTCGTGTTTTACCGCCGGTCAGTCCGCGCAGCCAGTTTCGGCTCATCGGGCGTCCTCCTCCATGAGTCTGCGATAAAGCGAGGTCACCTTGTTTCGGTTCCCGCTTCCTTCGGCGATGGCCTGTCCGTCGGGGAAGATACGAAAGGCGATGCCGTCGTGCTCGATCTCCAGGGCATAGGGTCCGCGTCGGGCACCGGGTCTTTGGGCCAAAGTGTCCAAGTTGGGTGGGGCGGTTCCGGCGGCGGGGCTGATCTGGCAGGAATTAGAACAGCGGGCGACCACATATAGTTCTTCGTCTACCGTTCCAAGGTGCCGATAGTTTCCCGCGCAGGCGGGGCAGCCTTCCCGAGCCCGATCGGTGGACAGATTCGCCCTGCGCCCGCTCCAGATTTCGCGGTGGCGTAGCTTGCGAATGACCGATTCGGGATATCCCGCGAGGATCTTCATGGCCTCGGCCGCACTCATGGCCGCCGCCGCCAGCACCGCGGGGTAAAGCACGCCGCCGGTGTCGCAGCTGAGGCCGTCTTCGGGCATGTCGGGGTAGAGGCATTCCAGGCAGGCCGTCTCGCCCGGCAGCACCGGCATGCAAATGGCTGTTTCGCCGACGGCTGCGGTGTAGATCCAGGGAATCTTCCGCTGATGCGCCAGATCGTTGAGCATGAAGCGCGTGCGGAAATTGTCGGTGCCATCGAGCAGAAGGTCGACTCCGTCCAGCCAGGGGTCCATGAGCCCCGGCCGGGCGTCGGCGACCTGGGCTTCCAGCCTCACCTTGGAATTGATGGCCGCTAGGCGCGCCTTGGCCGCTCTGGCCTTGGGCTGCCCGATATCCTCTTCCGTATAGAGGGCCTGACGCGGCAGATTCCCTTCTTCCACCAGGTCGCGGTCGAAGATACGCAGCTCGCCGATGCCCGCCCGCACCAAGGATTCGGCGAGCACCGATCCCGTGGCGCCCACACCCACCAGCAACACGGTGGAATCCTGCAGGAGCGACTGACCCGGTGCGCCCAGCGGCGCAAAAAGCTCTTGGTGCGTATAGCGATTCATAGCACAAGGCATAACCGGGCTAGCGCTCGCATTCAAGTTGCTTTGCAAAGCTGCGCTGCCGGGCTAGATTATGCGGGCCATCAGAGAGGGGAGGATCATGCCCGACATCCAAGTCATTTTCGCCGATGCCCGCGCGGGATACAGGATTGTGAGCCCCGAAGTGTGGGAAGCGGTGGTCTTGGCAAGCCAGTCACTGCGTAGTGTCGAGGCCGCGCTGGACCACAAAATCGAAGTTCGGAGCCTGGGCGAAGAGCGACTCGCCCGTGAAATCAGCGACAAGGGCGAAATCATCCTGCGCCTGTTTCCCAGCGAATTCGCCTTGGATGCATTCCTGAAACGGCGCATCGATATCTACGAGCGCATGTGGGACGGCTGCGGCTGCAAGGTCGACTACTATGACTGATCTGCCCGCCTGGCGTGAAGGCCTGATCGTGGCTGCCCTGGCCTTGCTGGCGGTCATCGGCCTCATGTCCCGTAGCGATTTGGTGGAAGCGGGGCATCCGAACTTCGAGCGTCCCTGGGATCATCACAAGTACATCCATATGGCCGATGGGGGTGCCTTCGATTTTCGTGTGGCGCCTTTTTGTTGGCGTGTGGGCGTGCCCCTGGCCGTAAGCGTGTTGCCCTTGGAACATCGCGACAGTTTCCTGATTATCGCAGCGCTGGGAATACTCGTGGCCGGTCTCATGCTCTACTACGCGGCCCGTCGCTACGGCTTCTCGCCTCGTCTGTCGGCCGCCGGCATGCTGCTCTTCTTCTCTCTGGGCTGGGCGAGCAAGTACAACCTTATGCATTTCTGGCTCAGCGACGCCGCAGCCTTGGGTATTGTGGGCCTGGTGATTCTGCTCATCCTTGAACGGCGCATGCTCTGGGCGGCATTCCTGCTTGCCCTCGGTGTTATGGTGAAGGAGTCCATCATCTTTGTCGCGCCTCTGCTCTACACCTTGCGCACACGGCGACTCTTGGACGGTCGGCTAGTGCTGCATTCCATACTCTATGCCTTACCGGCGTTGGCCCTGCTTGTCTCAATTCGAAGTGCCATTCCCATGGGTAACGGCGACGCGAACTATCTAGCCACCTTGCCCGAAAATCTGCGCGCGGTGCACCACGGTGTTTCGGATTTCGATATGGCCTACCTCTGGCGCGAACATGGTCTGCGCCGCCTCACTGCGCCTAGCTTGCTTAGCCTCAAAGAAATGAGCATTTGGAGCTGGGGCCCACTGGTTTTGTTGATTCCCTTTTTCGTGCTTAGGCGCCCCCGCGAAATCTTCCTGCGTTTCCTGCCCCTCTTCATCCTGGCCTATGCGCAGATCCTGCTGGCTTCCAATGTGCAGCGCTTGGTGGTACTGGCTTCGGCGGCGGTGATCCTTCCGGGTCTGGCGGTTCTGCAGCACTGGGGGCGCTGGCTGCGCGCCGGTGAGGGCTGTTGGATCGCTCTGGCTGCGGGGCTTCTGGCCTTGAACCTGCTCGATCCGGCCTCATACTCGGCTGCATTTCCAGTGCAACTTCTTTATTTTACTGCGTTTATCCTGATATTGTTGCTCGCACGCCGATTCAGAATCTTTGCTCCCGAGGGCGGCATCTGTTAGTATTCAAGGGTTCATGCCATGTTTTGTGTAATTTAGATACCCGCTGTCCTTCAGGGGAGAATTCATGTTCAGGGTTCTAGCGCTGTCTCTGATCTTAATCGTCTCTTCGGCGGCCGCCGACATCGGTGGATCCTTCGTCACCTTTCTCGGGCCCTGGACCGTCGAAAATGGCGAGACCGTGACCTTCAATTTCGAGGTGGGCAACGGCAGCCCGGACGGCGCAGTCATCGACGAACTGGTCTTTGCATTCCACCCCTGCGTGACAGTCTTGGCCGGCGGCTACGACGACACCGGCGCCTCCAATCTCTGGCTCTACGCTTTCGACAATAGCACGCAGGGTGTGGGTCGCTGGTGGCATCCCACCGATGACATCGGATCGCACATGGTCGCCGGAGACAGTGGCCCCTTCTGGCTCACCGTCCAAATGGACTACGAATGCCCCTGCGGACTCCTGCCCATCAACTGGACTCTACTCGGACTCGGGGGTGAAGCTCCCCACGAGTTGACCGGACTGATCACCTTCGAAGCCGGTTGCCCCACGGCAGTAGCCGAGTCTCACTGGGGTATAGTTAAAAATCTTTACTAAGCTTTCCCGCTGGACTTCCCCATCTCGCCGAGGATAATCCCAGCATGTCCAAGCGCGCACCTCTCTTCGGCCCCTTCGGCCGAAAACTCTTCATCACTCTGGCTCTGCTCAGTCTGCTCATGGTCAGTGCCGTAGGCGTGGCCGGCTACAGGCAGGCGCGCAGTGCGCTTCGTGAATCGGCCATGCAGCGCATGGAGGACATGGCCCGCGAAAGGGGCGCTCGGCTGGACGCATGGTTCGACGAGCGCATGGACGACCTGGGCCAGTTGGCTCTGCTTATCGAACGCGACCTGGCCGATGGGCAGGCGGATCTAGAGAATCTTATGCGGCCTCACCTGGGTCGAGAAGGCGCCTATCGCCGCATGTTGGTGCTCGACGGGGCTGGGAGCGTCCTGTCGGAAACCGGATCGCGGCACGCCGATTGTCCCTTGCCCTCAGATGATGATCTCTCCCTTGCTCTGGCCAGTGATGCGCCTAGTCTCGGTGCTGTGGCCGCCGGTCCGCGGGGCATACCCATCGCGCACTTGTCCGCGCCGCTGCTACTCGCCGATGGCCATCGCGGTCTGCTGCTTGCGGTGATGCACCCGGCGGAGACTCTGTATCCCATTCTCGCCGACACCACTGGGCTGGGCCGCACCGGCGAAACCTATCTCGTGGACGCCGACACTCTCATGCTCTCGCCTTCGCGGCACATGAACCATCCACCCGAGTTCACTCACAAAATGCCCACGCCCGGCGTGCACGCCTGCTTGGCCGGCGCCACGGGTTCAGAGCTCTACATGGGATTTCTCGGTGACGAGGTTCTGGGCGCTTACGTGTGGATGCCTCGCCAGCGCTGGGCACTCATGGCCGAAATCCACGCGGCGGAAGCCTTCGCGCCTCTTTCTGCCATGGCGCGGCAGACTCTTGCTTTGGCTCTGATAACCCTGCTGGGGGCCTTGGTCCTCAGCGCCTTGCTATCCCGAGGTCTGGCGCGGCCGGTGAATCGATTGGCCGCTGCCAGTGCACGTGTGGCCGCTGGCGATCGCTCCCGCTCGAATCTCCCCGAGGGCCGGGACGAACTCGGTCGCCTCAGCGCCGCTTTCAATACCATGGTGGACGAGCTCGCCCGCCACGAGCGCGAACTCCTTCACGCCGAGCGCTTGGCTGCGGTGGGCCGTCTGGCCGCGGGCGTAGTGCACGAAATGCGCAATCCACTTTCGGCATTGAAAATGAATCTCAGCGCATTGGCGAGGCGGAAGGATCTCAGCGAGATCGAGCGCGAACAGCTTGCCATTGCGCGGGCCCAGGGAGATCGCCTGGAGCGCATGCTCGATGAACTGCTCGACTATAGCCGTCCCGTTGAACTGAATCGCAAAAACTTGGACGCCCGGACATTGTTGCAAAGTTGCGCTGAACAACTGCGGGGCGAGGCGGGCGATGCGAAGGTGGAGTTGATCGTAGAGGAGGGCAGCGCCGCCCTGGACGCCGATCCCGAGATACTCTTGAGGGCTTTGGTGAATCTTGCTGCCAATGCGCTGCAGGCTTCACAGAAGGGAGGCCGCGTCCGCCTCAAGGCCGAGACCGAAGGTTCTGCAACACTATTACAAGTGACCGACCAGGGTCGCGGAATGAGTGAGCGGCAGCTCAAGCGACTTTTTAATCCGTTTTTCACCACGCGGGAAGAAGGTACCGGCCTTGGAATGAGCAACGCCCGCAAGTGCGTGGAGGCACATGGCGGGCGTTTGGAAGTTAACAGCGAAGAAGGTCGCGGCACGGTGGCCCGCATCTACCTTCCGCTTACTCGATGATTTCGTAGGTTCCCATCAACACGGTTTCGGCAACGATGTGGCCCGACATGGCTTCCATGAGTGTGGCCTTGTCCACGCCGGCCTCCAGGCCGAGCAGGGTGTTGAGCGCATAGAACTTGAAGAAGTAGCGATGGACGCCGCCCGGAGGACAGGGACCGCCGTAGCGTAGAACGTTCCAGCTGTTGTTGCCGGCTATGCCCTGGAAGTCCTCTCCCTCGGGATCGTTGCCCGCGGCTTCGGGGAGGCCGCGTAGCTCGGGGTCGAGATCGAAGAGCAACCAGTGATCCCAGGTGCCCATGGGCGCATCGGGATCATCCATGATCATGGCGAAACTCTTGGTGCCCGCGGGTGGATCGGTCCAGTTGAGTGCGGGCGACAAGTTCTCGCCGTCGCAGGCATGACGTGTGGGGATCGAGTTGCCCTCCGTGAACGCGGTGCTCGTGAGCGTGAAGTCGTACTGCCCGCCGCAGGCTGCCAGGCCCAGGGCAACTAGGATTAAAGTGGCAAATCGCTTCATGGCTTCCTCCTCAGGTAGGCCCACACCTTACACCGAAAACCCGGTCCGAATAAATGGAAAAATCCTTACAGTATTGGCTTGAATAGTGTAAGTTTCTTGCATGCCAGAGATACTTATCATAGATGACGATGCCGCCGTGCGCCGGAGCCTGGAACTTCACCTTAAGGGGCGGGGCTTGGCAGTGCATTCGGCCGGCAACCTGGCCGACGGCCGCGATCTTTGGGACCGTGAAGATCCCGACCTGGTGATTCTCGATCTCATGCTGCCCGACGGTGAAGGCATGGACCTGCTTCGAGAGCACGAGGGCGAGGCCGGTAGCGCCAAGGTGATCATGATCACGGGGCATCAGGATATGGAGCGCGCCAGCGAGGCCATTCGCCTGGGCGCCTTCGACTACGTTCACAAACCGGTGGGAGCCGACGAGCTGGACCGCGTGCTCGACCGTGCCCTGGCGCAATTGGTCGAAGAGCAGCGCTCCACCTTGGAAGCCGAAAGCGCGGCCGGAGATGATCCCCATCGCATCGTCGGTCGTAGCCGCGCAGTGCTGGAGCTTCACAAGGCCATCGGTCGCGCCAGCCGCGGCAGCGCGGGCGTGCTCATTCGCGGTGAGAGCGGCACGGGCAAGGAACTGGTGGCGCGAGCCATCCATCGTAACTTGGCTCCCGAAGAACCCTTCGTTGCCGTGAACTGCAGCGCTCTGGTTCCGACACTCCTGGAAAGCGAACTCTTCGGACACGAACGCGGCGCATTCACCGGCGCTTCGCAGCGACGCTTGGGCCGACTGGAACTCGCCGGTCAAGGACTGCTCTTTCTGGATGAGATCGGCGATCTGTCATTGGAGCTCCAGGCCAAGCTCTTGCGTGTGGTTCAGGAGCGCGAGTTCGAGCGAGTGGGAGGCGGACGGGCTTTGCCCTTCCGCGCCACCCTCGTGGTAGCCACTCATCGTGATCTTATGGCCATGGTGTCCGCCGGTGATTTTCGCGAAGACCTGTACTTCCGTCTGCGGGTGCTCGAAATCACCGTGCCGCCCTTGCGGGAACGTCGCGAGGACATCCCAATTCTCGTGGAGCACTTTCTTTCCCGCTTCAATCGCCAACTTCACCGACGCGTGAATCGAGTACCCGAAAATCTCATCGAGCAACTCCTCGCCTACAACTGGCCCGGCAATGTTCGCGAACTGGAGAACCGTGTGCTGGCAGGCCATATGGCAAGTTCGGGAGAGATGCTTCAGATGGATGTACCTGAGGCGCTACCCGCTGGCGACCCAGGCAGTCTCAGCCTCAAGGATGTGGAGGCCAGGCATATCGCCCGAGTGCTGGATGACGTGAATTGGAATTTCGGTCGAGCCTGCGAAATTCTGGGGGTGAGTCGCCCGACTCTACGTAAGAAAATTCGTGATTATGAGTTGAAAGAT
>JACKQG010006702.1_pt1 | contig 11983 bp, 8 predicted proteins | sample 8237621 | NCBI WGS metagenome assembly JACKQG01 (sample SAMN15677084, study PRJNA649215) | marine metagenome | biome: marine; feature: Black Sea; material: saline water; isolation source: suspended particulate matter (SPM) from the Black Sea western gyre | collected 2013-06-09/2013-06-10 | depth...
GCTTGCCATGTACGGTCGCTACTACTTGGCCACTCAAGAAGCCTTGCTGCCTTGGTTCGAAATCGACCTAGGCTGGGCCGATGCAACCGCCGGCTCGGGTTTTGCATGGGGTGGCGGTGTCGGAATCACCCAGTTCGTAACCGAGGGTGGGGCCATCGAGGCGAGCATCGATTACCAGGACATCACTGGCGACGCAGATACTTCAGGTTTCCGCGCTCTGATTGGTTACGCAATCTTCTTTTAAGGCTACAAGGAGCGGGTGCTTTCCACAGCAGACCCGCTCCGCTATAGTCCCCCCTCACGCTCGATCCCAGAGCGACACACTAGACATCCCGCGACGATGAAGAACCCCCTTCTCCTTCTTGCCCTGGCGGCAGTGGCCTCCGGCGGTTGCCAATCGGCCTCGAATAATGCCCCCCAGTTTGAAGCCGGAATGTCCCGGTTAAACTTCGCCATCGGTTTTGAATCGATGGATCACGAGGGCAGTGCTTACACCTCCGCAGCTGGCGGCGTTCCAACTCTGGCCGACAACGGCTTGGACAGCAGTTTCAATACAGCTGAAACCACCAGCGTTGCTCTCTCTGGAAGCTACGGTATTTTCCTAGCGCCACAGATCGAGGTTGGCACCCGCATCGGCCTGGGCTTTGGCTCGACCGATCATTACACCTCATACACCACTGACTTCGACGGCGACGGCTTTGATGACCGCGCAGCGTCGGGTGCTAGTGCAAGTGAAGACCAAACGTACTTGACCCTGGGTGGTTACTCACGCTATTACCTGTGTGATTGCTGGTCCATTCGCCCTTGGCTTCAAGCTGACTTCGGCTACGCTCTAGCTGATTTCAGTGGCATGTACATCGGTGGCTCCATCGGTGGCACCATGTTCTTGGACGAGTCATCGGCAATCGAAGCTCGCATTTACGGCGAGACCATTTCCGACGATGACGACATTTCAGGCATTGGCCTCGAGATCGGCTACAGCATCTTCTAAGTAAGATTCGCTTGAGTTTTCCGGCCCTATGCTTCGGCGTGGGGTCGGCTTTTTTATTGGCATAGGTTGCAATTGCACCTAGTTTGCTTGCATGAGCAAGTCGAACCCTACAGCTCAATGCCAGCCGCCATATCTATTGGTGCTGGATCAAGGCACCACTAGTACGCGCGCCATTTTGTACAACGCATCGGCGCGGCCTATAGCCCAAAGCCAGATGGAGTTGGCGCAATACTTCCCCAATCAAGGTTGGGTTGAACACGATGCAGAGCAGATTTGGCAACACAGCCTGCAATGCCTACGCAACGTTTTAGTAAAGGCTGACGTAGCCAGTAAAGACGTAGTCGGGTTGGGAATAACTAACCAACGAGAGACCGTGGTTTTATGGGAGCGCCAAACGGGCAAGCCGCTGCATCACGCATTGGTTTGGCAAGATCGCCGCACTGCGGACCACTGTCAACAGTTGCGCGAACAAGGTGCCGAAGCCATGGTCACGCAAAAGACTGGCTTGCTTTTGGATCCTTATTTTTCAGCGACCAAGTTGGCGTGGTTATTGGAAAACGTTGCCGGCGCCAGGGCAGCCGCGTCGAACGGAGATTTAGCTGCAGGGACCGTCGACAGTTTTCTCGTTGCCAAGTTGACCGGCCTTAAAAAACACATTACCGACGCCACTAACGCGTCACGCACACTGCTCTACAACATCCATAATCTGCAATGGGATGACGAATTATTAAGCTTGCTAAAAATCCCTCAGGACCTCCTGCCTCAGGTCACCGACACCATCGGCAACCTGGGAATAGTTGACAGCAATCTACTCGGCGCCCCGATTCCGATTTTTGCGATCGCTGGTGATCAACAAGCCGCCGCTTATGGCCAAGGCTGCCGACGCCCTGGCATGATGAAAAGCACTTATGGAACTGGCTGTTTCACTTTGCTCCACTGCGGCGATCAGGTGCCACATTCGCAAAACCGATTGCTAGCCACGATTGCGTTAATGGAAAATGGGGCGTGTACCTACGCCCTTGAAGGCAGCATTTTCAACGCCGGTACCACAGTGCAATGGCTGCGCGATCAGGCCGGTTTTTTGACGTCGGCAAGTGAGTCTGAGCAGATGGCCATCCAGGCCAATCCGAACAGCCAAGTCATGTTTGTGCCTGCGTTCACGGGTATGGGTGCCCCCCACTGGAACGCGCACGCGCGGGGCAGTCTTTTCGGGTTGTGCCGCGACACCACGCCCGCCGACATCGTCCGAGCCGGTTTGGAAGCCGTTGCCTGGCAAACTTTTGATTTATTAGAAGCAACTGCGGAAGACATCGGAAGCATGCCAGAGGTGCTCAAAATTGATGGTGGCATGGCCCAAAATGATTGGTTTGCGCAATTCCTTGCTGACGCTGTACATATACCGATACAAAGGCCCCAAGATATTGAAACAACTGCACTTGGAGCCTGCCTAATGGCTGGCAAAGGAGCCGGGATTTTTATGGATGAAACAAATTTGGCTGCATGCTGGCGAGAAGATCGAACTTTTCTACCTTCGATGGAACCAACTGACCGCAACCATCGTCTGCAAAGATGGCGCTTGGCAGTAGATACTGTCGTAAAATTTGCTGATAACCTGCATTGCCTGGCATGATAGGCTAGTCGTGAAGGGGCTTGCGCCCTCTGCTTCCATGAAGAACATTCTTTCTCTCTCTGTTTTGTCTGCACTAGCACTTGCGCTCATGGGCGCACCTGCTGGGGCTACTCCTCAATGATGCCCAGGACGTGGGGGCGGCGGTGCCGGCCCATACTCAGGACCAGGTGATACAAGTGGACCCGGAAGCGGTGGCGGTGCAACTTCAGCACCCGGCCCAGTCGGTGGTGCTCCAGGCGCGATGCCTGGCCCAGCCGTTGGCCCCGCTACAACTCCTGGTGGCAGCGGTGGCGCGGCTTTGGTCGTTACCCACGGCAAGACTGCCAAGAAACTGCTGCGTATGCAGTGGGACTACCCGGTCTTCCAACGCAAAGCACTTCCAGGGGAAGTGGACACTACTTCTGACGACGACACCGTTGCGGTTGCCACTCTTGCAGCTTTGCCACGGGAAGAGGCTTTCCTCTTTGTTGCCGGCGACGATCCACGTCCACTGTTGCTGCTGCGCGAGTGCGAATCTTGCAACGGAACGGACAACGCTTTGCTGAGCAAAACCGAGGGTAATGAAAAGACCCTGTTGATGTCGCGCTGGTTCCACTGCGTCAAGCTACCTACGCACATCCTGAAGGAGAAGCACCCCTTCACCAAGCTCTTTACTGAGTTCCCTGGCAATAACGTTCCTCACCTGTTCCTGACCAGCCGCGATGGCTTGCTGTCCATTCCACTGAAAGGCGACCAGTCACCTGGCGAGCTATGGAAGCATATGGAAAAGGTGCTTACCTACGATTACAACAAGAAGCCAAAGGGCGTACTCAAGGAAGTTACTAAGATCCTGATTCAGTACGACAACCTCGACGCTGAAGAATCAATCGTTGAAGAAAAGATGCAGTTGGAACTGGAGAAGAACGGTCCCAAGTCCAAGAAGCTGAAAAAGCTGCGTAAGGAATTGGATCGCATCGAAAGCGACCGTACTAAGCTGAAGTCGAAAGAAGCCAAGCTGATGGATTTGGACCTAAAGCGCAAGATTGTAGAGAAAGACCTTGTCCGTTCAGTGAAAGAAATTCCTTCGAACGAAAGCTAAAACCCTTTTCTTAGCAAAATGAGATCTGCCCTCCTGGGCTTGGGTCTACTACTGCTAGCAAGTCCTCCTGCCTCTGCCCAGAAGCAGGAGGATTTGCCTAAGTGGAAAGTCGATCCATATACCAATAACGAACCTGATCGCTACAAAGCAGCAGGCTACGAAAGCTATCACCGCTTTATGGTGACGGACCAGCTAGGCACGACCGAAGTCATGCAAGCGCTGGGCGATCTAGAAATGATTTGGGTAGAGACCAAACATTTCAAGATCGGGTCGACGCTGAAAGAAATAAAAATCGGCGCCGACAAAATTCAAAAGGAACGCATCGCCGAAGAAATTGAGCGTTTGCGAGTGAAGCTACCCGAGCTTCCCAAAAAGGTGAAAAAATTGGACCCTTGGCTGCGCGTGCATTTGTATGCGCAACGCTTGGAGGAAGAATACGCCGACATTCAAGAGTTGCTCAGTGTTACCGATGAAAGCTTCCCTACTTCCCCAGGCACCTTTATCAACGGTCGCTACATGGGTGAAGGACTATACATGGGGCAAAAGAATAAGTTCATTGTTCTGCTGACCACTAAGAAGTCCACATTGCACCGCTTTGCCCAACGCTGGTGTGACGCCAATTTCCAAGCCGACAGCCCTGTGGCACATAACTTTCATGCTGCCGGCTGCATGCTTTATGGCACTTCGCCCGAGCTTGCCGACGGCTATTTTTCCGACGACGCACGCTTACACATGAACCTTTGCTTCGGCGTCGCCGTCAATATGTTGCTTAGCTACAAGGGCTACATGTTTGACATTCCAATTTGGATTAAGGAAGGCATCGCGCATTGCTACGTCAATTCGATTGACGCGCGCTATCACAACTACTCGCTGATCAAGGATCAGTTTCCAAATGAGAAGAAGTTGTGGCAGTGGGAGCCGCGAGTGCGCAAGTTAGTGCAAAACGAAGCTTTCATACCGGTTTCTGAGATCATGACTTGGACCGCGCCTGATGACTTCCGCATTGGGCACCACATGAATATTTGGTCGCGCGTGGATTATTTAATCAAGTCCGACCGCGAAAGATTCGCCAGTTTCGTCGGCGCAATGAAGGATAAGTTTCAAGTCTACGGTGGCACTGTCATCACCCCCGAGATGGTTCAAGAGCGCCAGGTGAAGATCTTCCAACAGGTCTACAACATGACGCCCGATGAATTTGACCAACAGTGGTCAGCTTGGGTCTTAGAAACTTACCCTAAGAAGTAGATTTAATTTCGTGGGGTGTCGGCCGATCGTCTCCCGCAGCGACTCGGGGACCGGCGCAGCCGGCCCAGCGGAGCGTGGAGCGCGGGAGACGATCGGCCGACAGCAACTAGATTGACGTAACTTATTGACTGGGCCATACAGGCCAGACATCGACGGGTGCCGCTTTCGTAGGCTCAGAAGGCTGGTCGTCCTTTAGCCCTACTGCCATGAACGCATCCTCCCTTGCTCTTACTCTTTTTCTTGGCATTGCCGCTTCTGCGTCCACCGTCGTGGCGCAGTCTTCGCCCGAGGTACTTGCGCAGGCGGAGGCGCGTATTCGTGCGATCTATGAACGCAACGAGTTTGGCGCGCCGGCTTTCCGCGGCGAATGGCTGGCGGATGGGTCTGGCTACACGGTGTACGAGCGCGAGCCGGGTTCGGATCAGCCGGTTCGCGTCGCATACGACCCCGCCTCTGGGGACCGCAATGAACCGGCACCAGCAAGACCGGATGGCGCCGGCGGCTCTGCCTCCCGCGAAGAGAAATACAAGCTGATCAATCAAGGCGGCACGCTGTGGATCCGCGATCTTGCAAGTGGCGAGCGCAGGCAGGTCAGCCGCACGGCCGTGCCCAAAGCGATCCACAACGGACGCGCGGTGTGGAGCCCTGATGGCGCATGGCTGGCCTTCGTCGAGACCGACCAGTCCAAGGTGCGGCTGCGTGCCCGCCTAGTGCCAGGTGATTCGACCTACCCGGAGGTAAACGAGGATCGGTTTGCGCGCGTAGGCGAAGCGATCGCCACACTGCGCGTCGGCGTGGTGGCTGCGGCGGGCGGCGAAGTTCGCTGGCTGGATCTGCAAGCGCCTACGGAAGGCTTTTACCTAGGACAGGTGGACTGGGCGGTGAACTCTGATGAGCTGCTAATTGAAAAGCTGAGCCGCTTCCGCGACGAGCGCGAGTTCCTGCTTGCCGACGTCCGCAGCGGCGAGCTTGCGCGGATCTACCACGAAAGCGATCCCGCATGGGTCGTCGCCAGCTATGGCACAAACTCCGGCCTAACCTGGTTACGCGATGGCGCGGCCTTTCTGGTGCTGAGCGAGCGGCGAGGCTGGCGCCAAGCTTTCGTCCACGCGCGCGACGGTGCCTTGCTCGCGACGCTTACGCCCGAGGGCTACGACATTATCGGCCGTGCGCAGGTCGACGAAGCCGGCGGGTGGTTCTACTTCTATGCCTCACCCGAAAACGCAACGCAGAAGTACCTGTACCGCGTGCCTCTCGACGGCTCCGAGCCCCCGATCCGAGTCACCCCAGCGGGGCAAGCTGGCACCCACGACTACGACATCGCGCCCGGCGCCCTCTGGGCATTCCACACTTCCTCAAGCTTCGACGCACCGCCGATCACCGAGCTTGTTTCGCTGCCCGACCACAAACAGGTGCGTTTGCTCAGTGATCGCGCTGCCCTGCATGCACGCGCCGAAGCAATGATCGCGCACCCCACTGAGTTTTTGCAGATCGACCTTCCGGGTGACGTCAGCGTTGACGCTTGGATGATCAAGCCGCGCGACTTCGACCCGTCACGCAAGTACCCGCTGCTGGTCTACGTGTACGGCGAGCCGCACGCACAAACCGTGCTCGATGCCTGGGGACAATCACAAGCTCATTACCACCGCGTAGTCGCCGACCTCGGTTACCTAGTGGTGTCGATCGACAATCGCGGCACGCCGGCACCAAAAGGAGCCGCTTGGCGCCGCGCCTGTTTCGGCAGCCTCGGACCGCTTTCAACCGAAGAGCAGGCCGCAGCCGTACATGAACTCGCGCGCACGCGTACTTACGTCGATGCCGAACGCGTTGGCATTTGGGGCTGGAGCGGCGGTGGCTCCAACACTCTCAACGCTATGTTCCGCAAGCCGGACGTCTACCACGTCGGAATCGCGGTGGCCGCTAAGCCGCAGCCGTGGCTCTACAACGCTTGGTTCCAAGAGATTTACATGGAATCCCGCGAGACCAATCCCGACGGCTACCACAACTCGGCACCGATCCATTTCGCCGAAGGCTTGAAAGGTGACTTGCTGATCATCCACGGAACGGGTGAGCTCAACACCCATGTGCAGATCATCGAAGGCCTAGTCGATCGGCTGATCGAACTCGGCAAACCCTTCGAATACATGAGCTACCCGCACCGTCGTCACGGTATCCGCGAGGGGGCTGGCACCACGGTGCATATGCGCATGCACATGATCCGCTATTGGCTGGATCATTTAGCACCAGGGCCGCGATAAAAGCCGAATCCCCCCCGCTTTCGCACCTCAGTGAAGCGCTCTTCGAACTAGCGCGCCTTGGTGATCTTTAGCTTCTCGATCTTGGCCTGCTTTTTCACCGACTCTTCACTGCGGGTGAGCGCGGTCGCGATCGCCTTCAAACTCATGCCCTTTCTCGCCATGAAACGGAGCTTTTCGATTTCGGCGACAGTCCAAGCCTGCCGGTGTCGTTCAAATTTTTTGGCCATATGATCTCTCGGTATCGACTCTAAGGACCCGAAATCGAGTGCCATGGGGGAATTGTAACTCACTCATTTCCTATTTATCCCAGCATCTGCAACTTGGATGCAGCAACCCTCACTCGGGGATGACAATTTGCACCGGACCGAATAGGCCCGATTTCATCAGCGGTGGAATCTCGCTGTAAACGGGCCGGGTTTTTCCGTTGGGAATTCGTCCATAGGAACTATCCGAAGTCGGATCGGTTTGCATCCGATCAAGATTGCTGTGGGTGAAGCGTTTTGACTCGGGCAGTAAGGAATCGCCGTTCAGTCGATTTGCCCAAAGGTTTGCAATCCGAATCTCTAGCTTGTTGGTTCCGACCTGAATTGCTTCGGTGATTTCGATTCGGTAAGGAGGCAACCAGACGAACCCAAGTTCCTTGCCGTTGAGGCTGATCTCAGCAATTTCGGCGAGGTCGCCTAGTTGAAGAAAGAGTCGTTCTTGTTCGGCTAATGATTGCGGGACATCGAAGGTCTTTTTATAGGTGGCGATTCCCGAGAAGTAGCGAATGCCGTCATCTTTTGATTCGGTCCAGCTTTGCAGCTTGCTAAAAGTCGTTTCTTGTGGCGCACCCCATCCCTCGGGGAATTCGACTTGCCATGGGCCGTTGAGGGTTAAACTCGCGGGGGCGTCTGCTGCGGCAAATGTTTCAGTTGCTATGGAATCAAGCGACGCTTCCGAAGCACGATCCGTTTTGCGGAAGACGACAAACACCGATCCCAGAGGCGCTAGCTGCAGTGGCAGTTCGGTGTAGCCGTTTTCGACATTTTTCCAATCCGTACAAGTCGTTCGACGTCCTGACTGGGGCCACCAGAATTCGGGTGCCTGAGCGTTGGTTTCTGCATCCACTCGGAAGCGGCAAGTTAGTGTTATCGCCTCTCTCGTTTTGTTGCGGACAAAATAGTATTCATCATCCGAGGTTCTGCGATGGATGAAGTCCAAGGGCCCGAGGTCACTTTCGGCGCGTGAAACGATTTTAAAATCCTCGCCAACTCCAATTTTGCGCAGGGCTTCGCTGCGATCCGTGGTGACGATAAACCGCCCTTTGGCGAGCGGCCCCGAAGATTTCTCCCGTCCCCAAAGCTCGTCGGCCAATCGATCTACCGTCTTGGATTCTATTTCAAGATCCTGCAAGCCCGGTGCTCGCGTCGGGCGTTGATGGGCGATCACGGTTGCACCGTCGGCCACCAAATCGCGGATCCGTTCGAGCACTGCTGCGGGAATGTGATCTTGCTCCGGCAGCACCAGCGCCGAGTAACTCATGCCATCCGGCAGCACGATGCGGCCATATTCCACGCGCATCCGCTCAAGGACGACCTGCGATGAACAGACGTCATAGTCGTATCCCGGATGGAGACCATCCAGCAAGGGATGTTCAGGCACGTTGCACAGCGGCGGATAAAAATTCGGCGCCTGTTCACCGTAGTAGTAACAAACGTCTGCCACGAACCAGCCTTGTCGAAGCATGTAAGAACAGCGGGCCAAATAGTCGGTCAATGCACGCGCCATCGGCCACCAAGTAGCCGTCGGATTGATGTCTGTGCCAGCGTGATAAGCCCAACCAGGCAGCCCCGCCTCGGGTGGTGAACTAGCGAAGGTGTGGAACGAAAAACAATTCAATCCTTCGCACAGCGCGCGATCGGCGATTTCCTTGTGATTCAACGGCCCGTCGACCCAGCGACGCCAAGTGGTGAACGATTCCGCATCGACCAGCCGTTTGTCATAAACGTGCGCGGCCGACGCGATTTCCTTGATCAAAAAGATGCCGCGATGCCGGATCCAGAATTCCCCGCGCGGAATATCGACCGCCCCGAGCGCCTTAATTCCGTCCACCGGATTCGATGCCCAAATCGGCGGCCCCGGTCCACCCGACTCGGCGATCAGTTTCACTCCATAGCCTTCGAGAAACTTGCGACCAGTCACGTAATGTGAATCGATCAGGCGATCGCTCACCATCTTGCGCCAGTCGTAATCGAAGCGCTCATGCACGTCCTGATCAGCCAGTTCCCAACCAGCAAACAGGGGCAGATAGCGAATGACCGAATAGCCCACCCGGCGCTGAAAAGCAGCGGCCATCGAATCGTTCCAAGGCGTGAATCCGTCGAGTTCCATGCTGTCGAATTCCACGGTTTTGAAGCTGGTCCCTTCAAACGAGTCCTTTCCCAGTTCCTTGAGGATCGCGCTGACGATGTGATTGAGATGAAACTCAGTAGCACGTGAGTCGAAGAAGTCGATCATCGGTCCGCCCGAATTCGGACTCGGCACGATCAACTGCTGTCCATGGTTGGCGCAAACAAAACGAAGCACGTCCCAATCGCCTTCGGGTGCATCCCAATGCAGAATTCCATCGGCATCCATCATGGATGAAAGATCAAGAACCTGATCGACATTGGCGATGGTTTTGGAATCGTTCCGGGGCGCCGCCAACACCGCGACTTCGTATAGATAGATCGGCTGGCCGTCCTGGTCTCGGGGACAAAGTTTTGGCAGCTCCGGCATGGGCAGTTTGCCATTGAATTGGATCGGCCCGGTCACGCTCGTCGTTGAAACATAGAGTCCTTTGCCTGCATGTTCCGGCGGGATCCAAGAACCACCCGCATTCCAACCGCTCGAAGCCACCAACCCGATCTCCATGCCGAGCCGATCGGCCTCGTGTATCGCATGGACCATTAAGCGAGTAGATTCAGGTCCAAGAAACTCCGGTCCAGCAGGCACCCGCCCATCAGGGTCGGCGTAGGCAGCCACGTCCCAAATCTCGCCGCCGCGCATGCCGCCGCGTTTCATCGCTTCAAGATCCCGTGTGATTTGCTCCTTGCTGATCGACCCGTTCAGCCAGTCCCAAAACGAACCGGGCCGCGAATGGACCGGCGGGTTGGCAAACTCAGCGTGCGAAAGCCGGTCGTCAGTCCGGGACGACGTTGTTGCCTGCACCGAATCGCGAATGGCGATGGTCTCACTTTGTGTACAGCCAATCAGGCCAAAGGACGCGATGAGTAGAGCAATAAAAGATCGTGAAGCTTGTGAAGGATTGGCCATTGGAGGATGAAGTTCAGCTCGCGGTTGGTTTGGAATCGAATCCAGTTCAGCAAGGCTACGGATTTGCCCTAAGGCTGTCCATCACCTGCGGCAAGACACCAAACTTGAGGCTCAGGTCTCGTGCTGAATCTCCCCACGGAAGGCACCCGAACCGACGGTGCCCCTTACATAAAAAAATGGTCGGGGCGAGAAGATTTGAACTTCCGACCTCTGCAACCCCATGGCCTCTTCCGGAGTGTAGGCGCGTAGCTGTAACCCGTGTGTTGAAAGGAACTTCTATAGTCTAGCAAGTTTTTGAGAATGCTCAATAGTCGCACTGAATCGCAGCCAGTCGCACGTTGTAGCGGGGTGTCGCACAAGAACCGTGGATGCGTCCACACCCCACAGCGGGGACACTAATCTCTGTCGTTCGCCACCTTGCTAGCAGTCCGGAAATCAGGGGCAGGCCAAAGGCTTCTTACTGAAACCATCGCTCGGCAAGAAAGCTCATATCACTCGGGGTCTGGAATGATTGGTGTCGTGCGACTCGCCTGCTTGCTCCATGTAACTTCGTCGGCATCTTCCATCCTATTTGCCCAGTCCTTATCCAGAGGTTCGGGCAGGCAAAGCCAAGACTGTTCTTCCGGAAGATCCTCAAGCAACGCCCACGCAGCGGAATAGAGCTGCGAACTTGAGGATGCATCACGAAGTACTGCCTTCGACATTACGCAGATAGTCAGGAGGTGCCTCGGAACCTCCATACCCGAAGAATGGCAGGTCCCAAGCATTTTGCTACTAGATCCTCTGGTGGCCAAAAAATGCCCCATTAGCTTGTACGGACGATCCAGAGTAACCACCGCCCAGGGCAAACCCCTATCAAGTGATAGCCCTGACAGCGTCTCGCAAAATTGAAATGGCGAACAAACGCCTCCGATCCTCCAGTTCCATGCGGCTTGCGCCTCTGGCGAGATATTGACCTCAGCGGTATCACCCCATTGGAGTGCATCAAACCCTTGGCTTTCAATTATCTCATTTAGACGCTCGCCAGCGTACAACTCGAATACCAATTGCCCCGATTCGATCTCCGGTTCGATATACGGAGGAACAAGGCCGATCGATTTCTGCCAAGCTCGAAGCTCCTCCAGGCTCGGAATCGGATCGGGAGGAACCCCTCCTAAACTAATGCGAGGAACTTGTGGCTCTACCTGCTCCAACAGGTTTATAGCCTCATTACGCGTCAAGAATTCGTCGATGCGGTAGGGAAAGAAGCCCGGCATATTTCGGCGTGTGATTAAAGTCCAACGCCCCCCTTTTCCAGAAACCACCGTCGACCGGACCTCCAACACGAACATCCGGTCATCAAAATAGTAATTGCCCTCGAACGGGACGAGTTGGCTTTCAGTCATCGATGTAGAAATAAATTCGCGAACCGCACCAAAATGCGCCATGGCAAGCTCCCGGGCATCGCCTGTTTAGCTGCGGGGACTGTCATAGGTTGTGTGGGA
>JACKQG010006703.1_pt1 | contig 11980 bp, 10 predicted proteins | sample 8237621 | NCBI WGS metagenome assembly JACKQG01 (sample SAMN15677084, study PRJNA649215) | marine metagenome | biome: marine; feature: Black Sea; material: saline water; isolation source: suspended particulate matter (SPM) from the Black Sea western gyre | collected 2013-06-09/2013-06-10 | depth...
AAATTACTGGTTGCCCAATCCGTTATGATCGCCGCAATCCGGGCATTGCCAGGTAATGCCGTTACACGACATCCCCCAAAAGTTTTCCAGCATGCAGTTCTGGCAGATACTGAATCCGCAACGGCATCTCCAGTTGAAATGTATTTCCGCCCTGCAGCAGTGGCAGCTGCTTTCCCTGGCCCTGCGGCGTTTTTCTCTGTATTTCGATCTATTTACAAAGTCTGTCATGTTCTATTTTTGTGCATCGGTTCATGACAACATCGATACCCGCGCCGGACAGAAGCTCCGCAGCCTCCTGGTTTTCAATATTCAACTGCATCCAGAAGACTTTTGGCTTCAACCGAAGCGCCTCGTGAGCATGGGGCATTATCTGGGCGGGATTTCTGAACACGTCGACCATATCGACCGGTTCAGTGATATCGTCGAGCGAAGCATATGCTTTTTCCCCCAGTATCTGGTTTTGTCCCGGCCGGACCGGAATGATCCGGTACCCCTTTGCTTTAAGATAACTGGCAACCTTGTAAGAGTCTCTTTCCGGTTTAGGGCTTAAACCCAGAATCGCAATGGTCTTTGTCTTTTCGAGTATCTCTTTGACTTCAAGGTCTGCGGTAATAATTCTTCCGGTTTTCATAAGATGATTCCTCATAGGTTCTTGCGGTTTTGAACCGTTAATGATAGTAACCAATCCAAATTGAGTAAAAACGTAATTAGGTGTTGTCGGTTATTCGTTATTTGTTATTGGTTTCAGGTGAAAGTAAACAAAATTATATCTTACCATGAGTAAAAATAAAACACTCTTTTTGATAGACGGTAGCGCCTATATTTATCGAGCGTATCATGCCATCCGGGGTCTCACCAATTCCAAGGGTTTTCCGACAAATGCCGTTTTCGGATTTACCCGCATGCTTTTAAAGCTTATTGAAGATCGAGCTCCAGAATATGTGGTCATGTTTTTTGACGCCAAGGGCCCTACTTTCCGGCATGAGATCTATAAAGATTACAAGGCGAACCGTCCTCCGATGCCGGAAGATTTGTCGGTACAGATTGCGCACATCAAGGACGTGACCGCGGGGTTCAACATTCCGGTGATTGAAATGCCGGGTTTTGAGGCGGATGATCTTATCGGCACGCTTGGGCGTATGGCTGAAAAGGCCGGATTTTCGGTGGTTATGGTTACCGGGGACAAGGATTTTGTGCAGCTTGTGACGGATAGAGCGGTTGTCTGGGATCCCATGAAGGATAAAACCATAGATCTTCAGGCCGTCAGAAAGACCTATGGTGTTGAACCGAATCAGATGATCGATGTCATGGGGCTATCCGGGGATTCAACCGATAACATCCCCGGCGTCCCCGGCATCGGGCCGAAAACAGCCCTTGAATTAATCAAAAAATTCGGAAGTATGCAGCATTTGTATGCGCAGGTTGATACGATCGCCAAGAAAAAACAGCATGAAAACCTTGTCCGCCACAAAGAACAGGCTTACTTGAGTAGAGAACTGGTCAAAATAAACACCGGCGTACTGCTAGCGTTTAATGCTGAAGATTTTAAATCTAGGGCTCCAGACCATGCGCGACTTGCCGAGATTTTTAAAACATTGGAATTCAGGCAACTGCAGCAGGCCTTGCCGGCGCAAACGGATCTTTCCCAGAAGAAATATCAGGCGGTGTTGGACATTAATATGCTGTCCGACCTGGCCGCTCGTTGTGAATCTGCCAAGCTGCTGGCCATCGATACCGAGACGACCTCAAAAGATCCCATGCAGGCAGCCCTTGTGGGACTGTCGTTTTCAGTTCAGCCTGATGAGGCCTTTTACATCCCCCTGGCGCACAAATATCCTCAAGTCCCCCGGCAGCTTGAGATGCCGGATGTTTTAAATCGACTCAAAGCCGTGCTGGAAAATCCGGATATCAAAAAAATCGGCCAGAATATCAAATACGATTGGATCGTGCTTAAGCGTTATGGCATAAACCTCGCCGGGGTGGCCTTTGACACCATGCTGGCATCCTATCTGATCAATCCCTCAAAACGCGCTCACAACCTGGATCAGATCGCTCTCGATTTTCTTGATTACAAAACCATGACTTACGAGGATGTGACCGGTAAGGGCAAAAAGGCCATCAACTTTGCCCAGGTGCCTCTGGAAAAAGCCGTTCCCTATGCCTGCGAGGATGCTGACATCACCTTAAAAGCGTACAGGGTTCTACAACCCATACTGGAAGAATTGGGACTTACGGAACTTTTCGACAAAGTAGAATTGCCCCTTGTGCCTGTTTTAATGCAAATGGAAATGTCGGGAATATGTGTTGACAGGGAAAGGCTCCGGCTGCTTTCAAAATCGTTTGAGCATCAGCTTGAAACGCTTGAAGACAGAATATATTCAATGGCAGGCCAGGAATTCAACATCAAGTCATCCCAGCAGCTTGGACAAATTTTTTTTGAAAAACTCAAACTGCCGGTTCAGAAAAAAACCAGGAAAAAAACCGGTTATTCCACGGATGTGGAAGTCTTGACAGCCCTTGCAGACCATCATGAACTGCCTGCCTTGATTTTAAGACATCGAACCCTGGCCAAACTCAAATCTACGTATACGGACGCTTTGCTGGGTTTGATTCATCCGGAAACCGGACGCATCCATACATCGTTCAATCAAACGGTTGCGGCTACGGGGCGTCTAAGCAGTTCTGATCCGAATCTTCAGAATATTCCGATCCGTACCGAAGAGGGTCTGGAAATACGCAGGGCGTTTATTCCAAAAGAAGGCTGGGTCCTAATTTCCGCCGATTATTCCCAGATAGAACTTCGCATCCTGGCCCATTACGCCGAAGATGAGATTTTGATAGAGGCCTTCAAGAATGATGAAGACATTCATACCCGGACGGCCACCGAAGTCTTCCAGGTGTTTCCGTCTTTTATTACATCCGAACTGAGAAGGCAGGCCAAGGTGATCAACTTTGGCATTGTTTACGGCATGAGCCCCTACGGCCTTTCCAAAGAGCTCAAGATCAGTCAGAAAATGGCAAAGACCTATATAAATAACTATTTTGCAAGATACAAAGGTGTTAAACGGTTTATGGAACGAACCGTCAAAGATGCCAGAAAGACAAAAAAAACAAGTACACTGTTAGGCCGTATCCGGCTTTTGCCGGATATCAGCAGTTCCAATAAAGCCGTACGCGAATTTGCCGAGCGCACGGCGATCAACACGCCGATTCAAGGAACGGCCGCAGACCTCATAAAGCTTGCCATGATTCAAGTCGATTTTCGGTTTAAAGAAAAGGGTCTTAGGTCTGTAATGCTGCTTTCAGTGCATGATGAAATTGTTTTTGAAGTTCCGCCGGATGAGGTTGAAACTGTAAAAAAGCTCGTAAAAGAAACCATGGAAGGGATCTGGGACCTCAACGTGCCGCTTAAGGTAAATGTGAAGAGCGGGGAAAATTGGAGTGAGTTGCTTTAGTCCGCGTTACGGTTTTGTATCGTTATCCGCTTCGGGCGCTTCTTGGGGATCTTGCAACGTTTCTTTGACAGCGTTGTAGACATTTTTAAATGTATCCTGGAAGCTGGCCGGAGAAACTCTGCCGGCTTCGATAAACTTGACAACGATTTCCTTGGTCGTTTTTAAAATCTGTTCATCCATAGATGCCATTTGCTCCACCTGTTAATGAATTATTTTTACAATGATTTTGATTTGTTATCAGAACAAAATTCAATTGTCAAGGATCTCTTCAGGCACTTTTTGATGAAATGTTTAGGTTCAACCGTCCATTTGACAGAAAACGTTTAATTGTCTATTAAGTGATTAAAAAACACAACTGCCGTTAAGACCCCAAGGTACGAAGAAAAAATCGAAAATAAACTTTTTGTGCTTTTGTGGCAGATATTTTTTGGTTCTGGCTTGTCCAGGATAGGACTAATGGAGCAAAACATGGCGCCGTCGTTTGAAAAAAAAGTTCATTATCGTATAGAAAGTCCGGACATCGTTAAAACCGATGTGCTGGATCCGCTGGAATACCAATACCGCTTACAAAGAGATATTGATGTTGTGATCAAACAGCCTGAATATACATCGGTATGCCCCATGACCGGCCTGCCCGATACCGGCTGTATCACCATAAGATACACACCGGACAAGAAGATTATTGAATTAAAATCCTTGAAATTTTATCTCTTACAGTACAGAAACGTGGGGATTTTCTATGAACACGCGGTCAATCGAATTTTAGACGATCTGGTTGCAGTACTCGATCCGAAGTTTATGGAAGTAACCGGAGATTTTACGGCAAGAGGTGCCATTACCACTAAAGTTACAGCGGTGTACGAGAGGAAAAAATGATATTTCAAATACTATTGGCTTTTATCGAGAGAATTCGACCGGCTGTTTTGGTTTTATTTTTATCGGTTTTCATCCCGCTGCTTGGCGGATGCTCATCGTTTTCCACCATCAAGAAGGCAACAACGGGGATGATCCATAATATGTCCGCCCCGGATAGCCATTTGAAAAAAAAGGTCGGCATTGCGTTGTTTGAAAACAAAACGACGGTCACTGACCAGAAATTCAATGATGTTTTTGCAGATTATCTTTTAGGAGCTATCACCAAAGAGTGCTCCGACATCCTGTTGGTTAAGCCGGGTGACGCCGAATATCCCGATTATCTGGCAGAGCTGCCCAAACAGGCAGCCGGCCGAATCGACAGCTTTGAGCTGGCACAAAGGGGAAGACAACTCGGCTTGAATGCAATTGTAACCGGAGCGTTGATTGATATCAGCGAAAATCGGGAAAAAAAGGGTATACTTTGGTTTAAGCGTACCCATGAATATGTGCGGGTTAAGGTGGCGGTTGCAGTTTACGAAACCGAAACCGGTGCAAAGATTCTGGATGAAAGTTTCAATCATAAAATCGACGTCGGGGAATCGGATTTCGATCCGGAATTTGATTCACCAGGACCCAGAAAACAGATAGATAAAAAGACGTTAACCAACGCCTATGAAAAAATTGCATCCGACATGGGAGAGGCGGTCTGCAATGCGGTGGCCGATCAGCCCTGGAGGGGATTCCTCGTGTCGATCAATGCCAATAAGATCCTTATATCTTCCGGCAACAGGGTCGGACTGAAGCAGGGAGATATGCTTGATGTCTTTGATACAAGCAATGTTTTTCAGAATGCGCTGGGCCAGCGCTTTTTTATCCCCGGTCTAAAAACAGACGAGGTGAAAATAACAGCTGTTTTTGCGGACACGGCTGAAGCTGAAATTGTTTCCGGTGAAGGTGATAAGATAAAACCGGGCGACTCGCTGAGATTTAAAGAATAAAAAAAATTAAATTTTTACCCTGTAAACCGTTATGGGTTCGTTGAGCCCTTTGATGGTGACCGGCGGCAGGGCTTCCACATCGATCTTGCCGGCAAGTTTCCGAAAGGTTGTATTGCAGATCAGAATTTCACCTGCTTTTGCCATGTCTTGCAAGCGGGCGGCAATATTTACAGGCATGCCGATCGAGGTGTACTGTTTGATTCTCAAAGAACCTAAAATGCCGGAAAACACACTCCCGGTAGATATTCCAATTCCGATTTTCAGACTTAATCCGTTTTGATCGCCTAGTTTCCGGTCGATTTCCTTTGCTTTTTGTTGCATTGCCACGGCTGCTTGTACCGCCCGGATGGTATCGTCTTCGTGTTCGACAGGTGCTCCAAAGACGACCATAATACCGTCACCGATATGTTTGTCAACGGTGCCGTTGTATGCATAGGCGATTTCGCCCATGGGCGTAAAGTAGTCGTTGTTCAAGAAAGCGGCCAGCGCTTTTGCCGGAACTTTGCGGGACATGCGCGTGAAACCGCGAATATCGGAAAAAAGGATCGACACCTCGTGAAATGAGGGGTGCAGGGCAATCGGTGATTTTTCGATCTTTTTGTAGACCTGTTCAGAAACAAACTGCTTCAGGCGCCTGCGCACGGAAATTTTGTGGATCTTGGCCCGAAGTTCCAGATTGTCGAATGGCTTTGTCAGGAAGCCGTCGATGCCGTCGTTTGTGGCCTGGATGGCAGCTTCCATCGTGGCATATCCGGTCAGGATGATTCTCGTAATCTCGGGATTGATCGAGCCGATGATGGCAAGCGTCTCTAATCCGTTTAATCCCGGCATTTTGTAATCGGAAATTACTGTTGCAACTATCTCTTTGTTATTCTTGATAAAGTTGATTCCAGCCTCCCCGTTTGCGGCCGTATGCGTTTGATAGGGTTCGCGTTTTAGCGCCCGAGCAACGGAACGCCGGACACCTTCTTCATCATCTATCAAAAGGAGTGTATGCATGGTGTTGTATCCTCATTAAAACGTATAGTATCATGTCCAATGGTTTTAAACTGGTTGCAAACAAATTTCATGCCAACGCCAGCCGAATTTCACACAGATTTAAGGGGAAAAGACCGTTTACCTGCAAAACCTTAGCCTGAGAAGGTTTGGCGTTGAAATGACGGCATCATTTTTTTTAATTTGATGTTTTCCAGCCCATAAACAGAACAATGATGTGGGCGCGTTATGCACAGAAAACTGTTCATCTGCGCACATTTTTGTGTGCACCTTTAAAAAAGATGTTCGGGATTGCTTTTCTTTTGTTAAACCTCACTAGTCCCTAATCACAATCCTTGAACATCTGAACCTGTGAACGGTAACAGTATTTTTTAGCAGTAATTGGCGATGCACAATCCAAGCTTGTTTTTTGGAATCTTTTGTCATATCTGATGATAGGAGAACGTAGGCACATTTGCCTCGAAAGCCGATGGCTTGACCGGCCTGCTTGCTCCCCGCCGCGAAGCACTGACGCACGTCAGAACCCCCGCCCTTCAGGGCCGGGGAGCTTCACTGTTTGAAGCATGCAGTGATCATATGAGGAGCTTTTATAATGATGTTGAGTTAATGATTTTTGCATGATATCCTATAGTTATCAGAAGCTTGGTCAGAAGCGGCCGTTGCCTGTTATTTTATCGGCTTCAAGGGAGTATTTGGCGTATAAAGGGGACAGCTATGAAGAAAGAGGGCATTAAACTTTACGACCTCATCAATCTTGCCAATCCGCAACATGTCTTCAATGAACTGAAATACATTGTTTCGCTAGTGGTCAATGATTTTGACTATTCATTGCTTGAGCAGATTTATGCCGATATAGAAATGCTGTTCAGGGGAGATTTTCCAGGCTATCGGGCCAGCAATACAAAATATCACGACCTGGAACACACCAGTTCGGTGGCGTTGACCGTTGCCCGTTTGATTCACGGCGGCTTTGTCGAGGGCCATTTGTTTCCTGCAAAAAATATTTTGCTGGGATTGATCGGAGCCCTTTTTCATGACATCGGTTTTATCCAGAGCGATTCCGATGTAAACGGCTCCGGGGCCAAATATACCGTTGGCCACGAGCAGCGAAGTATAGACTTTATAAAGAGCTACCTTTCCCGAAAAGCTTTTTCGGCCGAAGACATCCAAGATTGCACCCACATTATCATGTGCACGGTTTTGGATCTTGCGATTAAAGAAATTTCTTTTCGTTCCAATGATATAAAAGTACTTGGCCAAATCGTAGGGTCGGCCGACCTTTTGGCGCAGATGGCCGACAGAGAGTATTTGGAAAAACTGTTTATGCTCTTTAAGGAATTTGAGGAGGCCGGCCTGCCGGGATACGGATCCGAACTGGAACTGCTCAAAAAAACCGAAGATTTTTATAAATACGTGGCATTGCAACGCTTAAGCGAGGATTTCGCAGGTGTATCCGCATTTATACGGTTGCACTTCAAAGACCGTTGGGATCTTGATCGGGACTTATATCAGGAAGCGATTGTCGCCAATATTGAGTATTTGAAAACTGTCGTTGAGAAATGCGATGATTTGTATTCGTGTTACCTGCAACATCTTCGACGGGGAGGACTTACAGAAAAACTCCGCAAAAAAAATTGACAGGCTTCAACTTATAAAATCGCGCAGCGATTTTATAAAGGATGGCGTTATGGATACTGTAAAACATATCGGGTTAAAAAAGAACATCTGGAAAGATGAAAGGGGTTGGGGCATCAGTCCTTTGGAAGCGCTGGGGATTAAAGCAGGATTGCCGGGCAATCTGCATATAGTTTCACTTAAACCCGGAACTGTAAGGGGTGATCATTATCATGCAACGGCCACGGAATGGATGCTTGTTTTTGGAGGAAAAGCCAAAATCGTCTGGAAGGTTAAAAAAGCAAGTTCGGTCCATCAAATTTTTGTAGACGATTCAGAACCGGCCCTGTTTGAAATTCCACCTGATATTGAACATGCCGTAATAAACGATTCCACAAGCGACATTTACTTGGCCGTTTTTTATGATTCTCATCAACCCGATACGGTTCGTTGTCCCTCTCTATTCAATTTGCACAATGAAAAAACCTGATGCAATACTTAGCCCGCAGGGTGAATATTTTTAAGAAATAATAATAAACCTTCCGGTACAAGGTGTAACCTTGCCGTTTTGGCAAAATTATCGATAATCAACGGTTTTTTATTAAAAATAGCGGTTTCTCAAAATTTTTCATGAGGTGTTCGGGTCAGGTTGCTTCTTTTTCCTAAATGCTTCCCGCATGGAAGCCATATCTTCTTTGAAAACGATATCCGTCCACTTTTTCTTTCTGGAATTAAACACATCTTTGCTGTAGCCCGTCAATGCCTGGACGTTGTCACCGAAGAATTCAACCGAACCGTCTTTATATCCTTATTCTGCGATTCATAACAAATAAGGAGCAATCCTTTGAATTTTATTGACATTAAAAGGCGAGTACTGTACTTTTTTTTGCCTAAATAGCGTAATCCAATTTTTAAAAGGAAAGGGGCAGCCAGTGGAAATCGTTGTATTATTGAAACAGGTTCCGGCCACTGAAGCGTTGATTGCTATTGCCGCTGACGGGGTTTCGATTAAGACCGATGACGTCAAGTGGGTTATCAATCCTTATGACGAATTTGCCGTGGAAGAGGCTTTGCGAATAAGGGAAGCCCATGGTGGATCGGTTTATATCGTTTCGGTGGGACCGGAAAAAACCGTGGAAGCGATCCGAACCGCTCTGGCCATGGGGGCCGACAAGGGAATCCTGATAAACGATCCGGCTACGAGAAGCCTCGATGGTCTGGGCATCGCCCGGGTTCTGGCGGCAGCGCTGAAGCAAATGCCTTTTGACGTGATTATCGCCGGCCAGCGGGCTGTTGACGACGACAATTTCATGGTAGGACCGGCTGTGGCCGAATACTTAAATATTCCGCATGTTTCAATGGTCGTTAAACAGGAAATCAGCGGCTCAAGGATCCGATGTTGTCGTACCATTGAAGGAGGGACCGTGACCCTGGAAACACCGTTACCGATCCTTCTGACCACCCAGCGCGGACTTAATGAACCGCGCTATGCATCACTTCCGGGCATTATGAAAGCCAAAAAGAAGCCCATTGACGTAAAAACCCTTGCCGACATCGGAATCGATGGCGTTCAAATCGGCAGCCCCTTGACAAAGATCACGGCCATGAGACCCCCTCCGGACAGAAAAGGTGGAATAATGATACAGGGTGACGCTGCCGAGGCCAAGGCGGCAGAACTTGTCAGGGTTTTACATGAGGAAGCCAAAGTTATCTAACCCGGATAAGCTGAAGTCCAAAAGTTTGAAGTTTGAAGTGCCTAAAGTCGGTGATATTTTTCAGTCCAATATAAACATGCCACCATCTCTGGTTAGTAGCAATTTAAGGAGAGGGATATGTCACGACATGTACTTGCAATCGCGGAACAAATAGACGGTGTTTTCCGAAAAGTTACCTACGAATCCTTAAGTGAAGGCCGGCGGATCGCAGATAATCTGGGTTGCGATTTGGCGGTCCTGGTTCTGGGGGCGAATATTGAAGACAAAGCCAAAGAACTTGAAAAATACGGTGCCGATAGAATCCTGGCAGTCGACAACCCGGCATTTGGCGAATATTTGACCGATATTTATACCCGTGTAGCTGCCGATGTCATCCGCAAAGAAAATCCGGCTGTGGTAATTTTAGGCGCCTCCACCCAGGGAAGGGATCTTGCGGCGCGCCTGGGCGCCCGCCTGAATGCCCCGGTTGCCATGGATTGTATTGCCATAAGGGTTGAGAGCCAAAACCTTACGGCAACCCGGCCGATGTACGGCGGCAAGATCATGGCAGATGTTGCCCTTGACGGCGAACCGCAGATCGTGGCGATTCGGCCGAATGCCATGCCGATAAACCGCGTAGACGGTTCCGGATCATTTGAAACCCTTGCCATCGATGCCGGCAAAAGCGAATTTGAGTTTATCGAAAAGTGCCTCGATACCGGCAAGGTGGAACTTACGGAAGCCGATACGGTCGTGTCCGGCGGCAGAGGAATGGGTGGCTCGGATTTCATGATACTGGAAGCATTGGCCGAGGCGCTCAACGGAGCTGTGGGGGCATCGCGATCAGCGGTGGATGAAGGCTGGCGGCGCGCCTCAGACCAGGTCGGACAGACCGGAAAAGTTGTTTCTCCCAACCTTTATATCGCCTGCGGAATTTCCGGAGCCATCCAGCATCTTGCCGGGATGTCTTCATCCAAAGTTATTGTGGCGATTAACAAAGATCCTGACGCACCGATATTCTCCAAGGCCGACTACGGCATCGAAGGTGATCTGTTTGAAATTGTACCGCTGATTACCCGGAAGGTAAAAAAACTAAAGGAATGAAAATTCATCTGGTCAGTCTGGGCTGTGCCAAAAACCTTGTTGACAGCGAAAGGATGCTGGGCCGGCTGATGCAAGCCGGTTGGCCTTATACGCCCGAGCCGGGAGAAGCAGAGGCCATTATTGTTAATACCTGCAGTTTTATCGAATCTGCAATCAATGAGTCCATTGATACAATTCTTGAAATGGCGAGGTTCAAGCAAGCCGGAACCTGCCGACGCCTGATCGTTGCCGGATGCCTTCCCGAACGTTTCCGAGAAGACATCATTGAATCTTTGCCGGAGGTCGACTTTTTTCTGGGAACAGGAGCCTTTCACGAAATCGTAAAGGCCGTTAAAGGACCGTTAACACCCTCAGGATGTCTTCTGCCGCATCCGGATTCGATAAGCGTTGAGGATACCGAGCCGCACAGGCTGTTGAGCTCTGCTCAGACGGCATATCTTAAAATTGCCGAGGGATGCAGCCGGCATTGTACCTATTGTATTATTCCCAAGTTGCGTGGAAAACAAAAAAGCCGATCCCTTGAAAATATAGTTTCCGAAGCGCGGTCTCTGATATCAAGAGATATAAAAGAGCTGATACTGGTTGCGCAGGACACAACCGCTTATGGAAACGACTTGGACCCGCCCGTTTCTCTTGTCAAGGTGCTTGAAAGCATTGCAGGCATATCCGGTGACGTCTGGATAAGATTGCTCTATGCGCACCCGCAAAGCATGGATGCTTCAATTGTCCGCACCGTTGCAACATATCGGAACATATGCTCATATTTTGATATTCCCATTCAGCATGCCAGCAGCAGACTTTTAAAAAGGATGGGAAGAAATTATACCTCCGGCGACCTTTACAGGCTTTATGACCAAATCAGATCGCTTATACCCGCTGCCGCTCTTCGGACGACGGTAATGGTCGGCTTTCCCGGGGAAACAGATAAAGATTTTGAAGCGCTTTTAGCCTTTGTCGAAGATGTCCGCTTTGATCACCTGGGTGTGTTTGTCTATTCCGACTCCCAAGACCTTCCATCCCACCCACTTTCCGGTCACATTCCGGGATATGTGGCCAAGGAGCGGTATGAGCGGCTGATGTCGCGTCAGTTGCAAATTTCTTTGGAGAATAACCAAAAACATTTCGGAAGGATTTATAGCGTACTGGTGGAAACCAAAGCCAAAGAACACCTTTTCACCGGTCGCACCTGTTTTCAAGCTCCGCAAGTGGACGGCACCACCTATATTCATTCCAAAAGCCTGTTTACCGGTTCTTTTGCCAGGGG
>JACKQG010006704.1_pt1 | contig 11980 bp, 13 predicted proteins | sample 8237621 | NCBI WGS metagenome assembly JACKQG01 (sample SAMN15677084, study PRJNA649215) | marine metagenome | biome: marine; feature: Black Sea; material: saline water; isolation source: suspended particulate matter (SPM) from the Black Sea western gyre | collected 2013-06-09/2013-06-10 | depth...
TAGATCATGAGATTACAGGCTCATATTCTCTGACCACGATCTTCTCGGTGCCCGTTCCCCTGAAAGGTCAATATCATGCAGAAATGATCATGATCTCCGGTCAGAAGATGGATATGGACATGATCCGTACCCAACTCTTGGATTCCTGCGTTCTCTTCGGGGCACAGGCTCTTCAAAAGGCCTTGGATCATGTTGAAGACGTGAAACGGCAGCGCACGGCCGAGCAGTTGGAAGTGGCCAAGAAGATTCAGGAGCGCCTGCTTCCCGACACTTTGCCCGATACCGAGCATCTCCAAATGGCTGGGCTTAGCATTCCAGCCCAGTCCGTGGGTGGCGACTACTACGACGTGATCGGTCTGCCCGACGGAAATACACTGGCTTTTGTGGCCGATGTTTCTGGCAAGGGTATTCCTGCAGCCTTGCACATGAGCGGACTTCGCTCGCTTCTGCGCAGTCAGGCCCAACTCGGCAAGGGTCCCTCGGAGCTATTGGAAACCATCAACCGTTTCCTGACCGATGATGGAATGGAAGGGTCCTTTATTACCGCTTGTTGCCTTGTTTTCAGCCAGGACGGGAAAGAAGTGTCAATGGCGACGGCCGGTCACGAGCCAATTCTCTATATGAAGCGCGGCAAGAATTTCGAAACATTGGAGGCTGGTGAGGGCTTGCCCCTGGGTCTTCGAGCGAATGAGACTTATCTGGAAAAATCCTTCGAATTAGAAGAGGGCGATCTGTTTTTACTCTATTCGGATGGCGCTACTGACGCGCGTTCAGAAAAGCGTGAGCGCTATGGCTCCGATCGCCTCAAAGAAAGTCTCACGGAAAAACGGGAAGAACCGGTAGAGGAATTGCTAGGAGGGATTCTTGAGGATCTCGATAGTTTCCGCGGCAAGGAACCTTGGGCGGACGATCTGACACTCCTAGCCTTCAAATGCGTGTAGAACCAGACGTCAAGGTGGACGACGAGTATGGAAATTAGAAAGAGTGAGCGTCACGACACGGTTATCTTGGAAGTCCGGGGTGAAATCGAGGTGTTTTCGCTCCCCACACTTCAGAAAAAGGCGGAATCCTGCCTCGGCGGCGCCGACCAGGTTGTTCTCGACCTTAAAGACCTAACCTACATCGACAGCGCCGGTCTGGGATTCCTGGTGAATTTCAACGACCGCCTCCAGACTCGTGACCAGCGACTGTCCCTGTCAAATCTACAACCTCATGTGGAAAAAACCTTCCGCATTATGCACCTGGACAAGATCCTCGATATTCGTAAAGGCAGCGAATTGCTCCTAGGCTGAGCCGGCCTCTACGAGGAAACAATTACCCCTCCTGCTAGCGGGATGGCCCTTCTTCAAAAGAGAGCCATCCCGTTATTTATTGCCCCATAACACTTTCCAGACCTTTAGCTTTTTTTTACTCGTGGTATGAAAATTGTTTGTCGACACCTGTCTGGCCCCTTCGGGAGAGGGGCCATTCAGGGAGAAGCAAATGATTAAGGCACTGGATAGCAGCCGTCAGGGCATGCAGGTGAACCTGCGTCGCCATGAGGTGACCGCAAACAACCTGGCAAACGCAAACACTCCAGGCTTCCGTCGGGAGCTGGCGCACGTTACCGCCATGGAACGTCCCACGCCCATGGCGCCCGGTCAGGCAACTCAGCTACCTGCACGTGATCTGGTCGTGGAAGGCGCTCCCCATTTGGGTGGAGGCGCTCTCAATGCCACCGGTAATCCTCTGGACGCTGCGCTTTCCGGCAAGGGTTTTTTCCAGGTTCAATCCCCCGAAGGCCCAAGACTTACACGAGATGGTTCCTTCACCCTCGATTCCCAGGGCGTGCTTATTCACAGTTCGGGTTATCCCGTGATGGTGGATGGGGGCAGCGTTCAACTCTCCGACATACCCAGCATCCTTCCTGACGGAACCATCTTGAACGGTGAAAACCCAGCAGGACAGTTGAGCATCGTGGGTCTGGGAGAGGGCACGCGGCTTTTTCGGGACGGTGAAAATCTTTTCCGGGCCGAAGGCGGCACCGAGGAATTGGAAGTCGGAGAAATTCAGGTGGCTTCAGGCTTCCTGGAAGGCTCCAACGTGGATCCCATTCGAGAAATGGTGAACATGATCCAGGCCTTTCGGGTCTACGAGTTGAACCAGAAGGCGGCCCATGCCGCCGACGAGACATTGCAGATCGCCGTCAATCGCGTCGGATCCATCCGCTAGACAAATTTGAAAGGGAGATGACCCGCCTATGATGAGAGCACTTTCCACATCCGCCAGCGGCATGCGGGCCCAACAGATTTTCGTGGATACCATCGCCCACAATCTTGCCAACGTAAACACCACAGGTTTTAAGCGTGGTCGCGTTGAGTTTCAGGATCTGCTCTATCAGGTGGTCCAGCCCAACGCAAGCCAGGCGGCCGGCGGCGACCTGAAGCCCATCCAGGTTGGGCATGGCGTACGCCTGGCAGACATCAAACAGATCTTTACCCAGGGGCCCACTCAGGTAACGGGTAATGCCCTGGACATGGCCGTCAACGGTGACGGTTTTTTTCGCGTGGAAATGCCCGATGGCAGCTACGCCTATACACGCGACGGTTCTTTTGCCCTGAGTAGCGAGGGTCAGGTGACCACCTCCGGAGGCTTGGCCGTAGCACCGGGTTTTGAATTGCCCGAAGGAGCCACGGAAGTCGCTATCGGACGCGAAGGCGAATTCAGCGTGAAGGTGGCCGGCGAAGAAACGGCTCAGGAACTTGGCAGCATCGATCTTTATCGCTTTGCCAATCCTGCGGGGCTCAAAGCCATGGGAAACAACCTTTTCCTCGCTACCGAATCCAGCGGTGACGCGCAGGAGGGCACTGCGGGCCGCGACGGTTACGGATCCATCGAATCGGGAATTCTGGAAACCAGTAACGTGAGCGTGGTTGAGGAAATGATTCGCCTTATCGAAGCCCAGCGCGCCTACGAATTGAACTCCAAATCCATCCAGACATCCGAAGACATGCTCGCTGTTGCGGGCGGACTCAAGAGATAGGTCATGAAGCGGATCACACTACTGCTGCTCACTAGCTGCCTAGCGATGACGGCTCTTGGCGAGAGTCTTCAGCTTAAGGATCGGCACGTCTGTGAAAGTCGCGAGGTTCGCCTTAGCGATCTGCTTCATGAAGGCTCTCAGGCGCCCAACGCAGAGCGAATCATTTGTGACGCGCCAAAGCCTGGTGGCGCAATAAACATGAGTCGCGCACGACTGCAGCGTCGTCTTTGGGATATGGGTTGGCGTGGGGATTTAGAAGGTCCCGAGACTCTTCGAATTGAAACGCCGGCCTTAACTCTTTCGCTGGCTCCTCTACAGGATAGCGTTGAGAAACGACTGTCGGATCTCCTTGAGAAAGATGGCCTTCGACTGGAAGGTGAAATCAAGGGATGGGTCGAAAGCGTAAGTCTATCTGATTCACGCATTCGTTGGAATTTGGATCTGCGGGGAAAGCCCGGCTTTCGTAACCGAAGCGCATCGCTTCAGATCGAAGACTCCAAGGGTTTCTATGAAAATGTATTGCTGCGATTTCACTGCAGTAAGCCGGTGAGTGTCGCCGTGGCCTCCAAAGATCTTAAGGAAGGTGAAAGTCTGGTGAGTTGGGAATACGCTGAACATGACGACTTTTTCCTGGATGGCGATCCCCTGGATTCGGAAGTTCTTCAGGATGCTGTTTGCAAGCGGAACATCGAAAAGGGAAGCCCCCTCACTACTCGCAATCTTAGAGCCGGACTACTCGTTCGCGAGGGCCGGGAAGTTGAAATCCATCTAAGCCGAGGTTCCGTCACCGTCACGATCATGGGTGTGGCTCAGGCTGACGGCGTTCTTGGAGAGCGCGTGTCCGTGCGTCATATGGACAGTGGCGAACTGCATCGTTATCGCGTTACCGGCGAGGGGCGTGTTTCCCCCAGCTACGTGAATCTGGAAGAGGAGTCCTCATGAATCGGCCTCTGTTCGTGATTGTTTGCACCATTGCCTTTGTGGTTACGGTCAATGCCGCCTCTCTCTGGGATTCGGGTGGAGGCAGTCTCTACTCCAACCAGCGTGCTCATCGGGTGGGGGACATCCTGACTGTGCAGATCTTCGAGAGCTCTGCCGCCAGCAGCGATGCTCAAACGGGCACCGAAAACAAGACGGAAATCGGCGGAGGCCCCGGTGAAGGCTTACTGGATTTCATCTCTCTTTGGGGTTTGACCAGCGAAAATGCTTTCGAAGGCAAGGGCAACACCAGCCGCAAGGGTCAGCTAACCGCGACCATGAGCGTTCGGATAGTCGAGGTGATTCCAGGCGAGCAATATCGAATCGAAGGCACCCGCTCGGTGAAGCGAAACGGCGAAGAGGACAAGATGCTCGTGACGGGTCTCATTCGTGGACGGGATATCGGTCCGGATAACACCATCATCTCCAGCGCCATTGCCGATGCGGTTATCGTTTATGAGGGCACTGGAGAAATCGCCCAAGGGCATCGTCCGGGCGTCATCACCAAAATCGTCGATTGGATATTCTAAAGGATGACTATGCGGAAGATTCTACTCATCGCTTTGGCTTCGCTCTTTATCCTGGGGATCATTGCACCTGGCGCCGCGGCTTCGCGCATTAAGGACATCGCAAGGGTGAACGGATTGCAAGGCGACCATCTCATCGGCTATGGCCTTGTTGTGGGTCTTGGTGGAACCGGTGATGGTAAGCGTACCGGATTCACCACGCACTCGGTGGCGGGCATGATGGAGAAATTTGGTATCACCCTAAATGCTGAAGAGATCCGAATGAAGAACGTGGCCGCCGTCATGGTTACCGCTCATTTGGCTCCCGGAAGTCGCGCCGGCGGACAATTGGACGTCACCGTGTCCAGTGTTGGCGACGCCACCAGCCTCGAGGGCGGCATTCTGCTCATGACACCCCTACTTCGCGAATCCGATGGCGAGCAGTACGGGGTTGCCCAAGGACCCATGAGCATTGGTGGCTATAACGTGGAAGGCGGCGAGGGCAATTCCTCGCGCAAAAACAACAGCAACGTGGGGCGTATTCCCGCGGGTGCGACCCTGAGCCGTGATTTCCCCGGCCAGTACATCCGCGACAATCGCGTGGACCTTATGCTTTACAGCCCTGATTTCACCACGGCGTCCAATTTGGCCAACAAGGTGAATGAGCGCTTGGGCGAAGGCTTGGCGGAGGCGCGCGATGCCTCGCGCATATCGATTTGGATCCCCAAGGAATATGCACACAACAGTATTGGTTTCATAAGCGCGCTCGAGAATCTTGAAGTCGCCACCGATAGGGCGGCGCGTGTGGTCATCAACGAGCGCACCGGGACGGTGGTTGTAGGCCAGCACGTGACCATTAAAGACGTGGCCATCGCCCATGGAAATCTCAATGTGGAAATTAAAACAGGCATGACGGCCAGCCAACCGGCGCCCTTCGGCCAGGGTCGCAGCCTGCTGGTTCCCGATGTGTCCACCAACGTACAGGATTCTTCGGGTCAGCTGGCCATGGTCGAAGACGGCAACACGGTAGAGAAGGTTGCTCAGGCCTTAAACGAGTTAGGTGTGAGCCCCCGCGACATGATTTCAATATTCCAAGCCCTCAAGGCAGCCGGCGCGCTTGAAGCCGAACTGCTGATCATGTAGGAGCGCGATGAAGAGTCTCGAAAGTACGGGTACCAGCTTTCAGCAACTTAGCTCGCTGAAAACAAAACTGCGCAGACCCGGCAGTCTTCCCCAGGCACCCGGCAACGATGCTCTCAAGGAAGCGGCCCAAGATTTTGAAGCGCTGTTTCTTCGCCAGCTTTTAGCAAGCATGCGGCGCACGGTACCCGAAGGAGATCCCGATATGAAGGGCCCGGGAATGGAGATCTACGAGAACATGTTGGATGCAGAATTCGCTAAGCACATTTCCCAGAGCGGGCGAGGACTGGGTCTGGCCGACATGCTCATGAAGCAATTCGAGAAAGCAGGGGTGAGCCATGAAAAATGATCCGACAGCCTTGAGAGAACTAGATGGGCTGCTTCAGGAAGAAATTCGCTGCTATGGCCGGCTCTTGCTCGCCATGGATCGACATTTGATCGCCCTGCGGAACCAAGACGCTGTGGAAATCGGTGAGGCCATGCAGGCGAATTTGGAATGCGTGGAATTCGGCAGGCAGGCCGGCTTGCGCAGATTGAAACTCGCCGGGCGTTTGCTACTCGAAGCAGGCCTTCGCCCGGATTCGGGTATGGAGGAACTACTCAAGATTTACGCGGATGACCTGACCCAGCCGCTGCGGGAGAAACTAGATGGAATCAGCAGGCTTGGTCGCGACATCCGCATCATAAACGACCGTAATCGCGCTCTCGCCGAGCATGGCTTGGATCTACTGCGGGGAGATTTCCGCATCCTGGCCGATCTCGTTGGCGAAACTGCGGACCGGCCCGGCGAGGACGGGGCCAGCGGCAAGCTCCTGTCCATGCGGGCTTAAGAGGAGAAGGCAATGTCCGGACTCTTCGGAATCATCGAAACAGGAAAGAACGCGCTATTTGTCCAGCAGTCCGCGCTTCAGATCCTGAACCACAATGTGTCCAACGCCTCAACGCCGGGCTACAGTCGGCAGCGAGTCCTCATGGGCGCGCGAACCATACTCGGCAACATGGGATGGCCCAGTGGCGACGGCGTGGAAGTGCTCGGCGTTCAGCGGGTGACCGATCAGTTCATGGTCAGCCGACTGGGTAGAGCTGAAGCAGAGCTGGGGGAGCAGTACGCTCTTGTCTCAGGCTATGACATGCTCGAGCTCACTTTTGCCGAACCCGTGGACGACATTTTGGGTGAGACCAATTTGGGCGATTCCATCACCTCATTCCTGGACTCTTGGCAGGATGCTCTCAATCCTGAAAACGGCGATGGTTCAGGCGACATCCGCTCGCTGATTCTCGAGTCGGGACGCATGCTCGTTCGCCGGTTCAATGATCGCGATTCCGAGATGGTCTACCAAAGTCAGCTTTTGGAGAATGAAGTGGATGTGGCGGTCACCCAGGCCAATGGCTTGATGCAGGAGATTGCTCGTTACAACAGCGAACTCGTGGGGTCACCTCTTTCGGAGAGCGCGCGGGGCAACATTCTCGACGCGCAACAGTCCGCGCTCTTCGAACTTTCTGCCATCACGGGAGCCGAGTGGAGCCAGGCCGAAAGCGGCGTGGCAACCGTTCAGATCGGCACGAGAACTCTGGTGCAGGGCAATACGGCAACCGAGCTCAGCGTATCATACGAGCGCGGTTCGGGTCGTACAGCCGTGGCCAGCATACACGTTGCAGGTGAATCTCAGGCCGTGGATTTCCCCTCGGGCAGCATTCGGGGGCACTTGGAGATTCTCAATGAACGCATCCCGGAATTGCTGGACAGGCTCGACACCTTGGCGGCTGCCATCATCGAAAAGGCCAATGCCATCCATCAGGATGCAGGTGGCGCCTCTGGTGGTGGCGTGGATCTGTTCACGGGCAGCGACGCCTCGACCATTAGCGTGAACGAGGTTCTGGATCAGAACCCCGAACTGCTCTCCACATCGGGCACCTTGTCCGATGGAAGGAGCATCGCCGAAGCCATGTTCGATCTGCACTTCGAAAGCATGAACGATGGAGGCAGCGACACCCTTGAAGATTACTACGCCGCAACCATCGGTACCCTGGGCGCCAAGAGCGCCACGAGCAGACAGCTCTTCGATTCTTCCCTGCGCTTCAAGGAAGGTGTGCAGGACCGTCTCGAGTCCGTGTCAGGTGTCAGTCTCGATGAGGAACTCGCCAACATGATGATGGTGCAGGCGGCCTTCCAGGCTTCTTCCCGCGTCATTGCCGTGGCCGACTCCCTTCTTGATTCCATCCTGGCGACGGTCTAAGGAGGACTATGCGAGTAACCCATGCCATGCTGAATCGTCAGCTCATGACCGGCGCATCTCGCGCCTATGAGCGAATGGCGGGTTTGGATATCAGCCGGCGCATCACTCGGCCCAGCGACGATCCTGCAGGGGCACAGCGCATGGTTCAGTTGCGCGGTCTCATTAGCCAGAACGAACAGTATCAGAGCAATTCGGATACAGCCTATCGGTGGCTGATCGCTGCGGATACTTCCCTGGCAAGTCTGGGAGAAAACTTTCGATCCGTAAGAGAGCTGGCCTTAACCGCGGCTGATGGATCCTTGGAAATGGAACTGGAGGGTATACTCGAATCGCTCAACAGCGCCATCGACCAAATTCTCGAGTTGGGCAATACGCGCATCGGTAATTCTTATCTCTTCGGCGGCAGCCGTACCCAGGCCACGCCCTTCGACATGTACGAGGGTGGTATCGGCTATCGCGGCGACGATCAGGTTCTTTCGACCTCCATCAGCACGGGTCTGTCTCTGGATTACAACGTGTCGGGCGAAACGCTATTCGGCGGGGAACTCCCCTTCATGGATGGTACGCAAGACTGGGATGCCAAGCTCACCTGGGATACTGAAATTACGCAACTGTTTGACGGCAAGGGTGCCGAACTCGGCATGATTCGCATCACCGACGGTGCTGGAACCAGCGTGAGTTTGGACCTTAGCGGTTTGCGCAGCATGGGCGATTTGAGAGACGCCATCCAAAGCGCTTTCCCGGGAATGACCGTGGAGATTAACGAGGGCAGAAACCTTCTGATCGAGGGCACCGGACCCATCACCGTGGAAGACCTGCAAGGCGGTCTCACGGCCCAAGCTTTGGGGATCGACGGTACTCATAATTCCGGGCATCTCATTAGCCGTGATCTGGATCCTGCAATTTCCGAGGAAACACTCCTCGAAGATCTGATGGGTATGAACCTCACTCTGGGGAAAATCCAGGTTGCCGTGGGCTACGACGCGCTTTTCGATGAACTCGACCTTTCTTTGGCGGAATCGGTGGGGGATATCATCAATCTCATAGAAGGCGAGTTCCCTGATCTTCGAGTGGAGATCTCGCCTTCGGGCAATCGCTTGGCGATCACCTCCGATAGCTTCACACCTTTCGAGATCAAAGGCTTTGAAGACGACTTCACCGCTTCGCTCATGGGCCTCGAAGGTAAGGGCGTGCCTATGCGTCCTCTCGAAGTTCTTTTCGAATTGAGGGAGGCGGTTGAAAGTGGGGACCAGCAAACGGTTCAAAGTTTGCTGTCGGAAATCGAAGCCGTGCAGAAGCACATCACCGACGTTCACGGTGCCGTTGGCAGTCGCCTGGCCATGGCCGAAGGGGCCAAGACCACTTTAGAGGTGAAGAATCTCAATCTCACCGACACCCTTTCTCAGCTCGGTGACGCGGATCTCAGCGAAACACTCATGCTTTATCAGAACGCCGAAGCCAGTTATCAGGCATCTCTGATGTTGGCTTCAAACATCTACCAGCTCACGCTGGCGAACTTCCTATAGTAGAGAGGTAGGCCGAATGATCATCAAGGATACAATCTTCGGGGACATCCAGTACACGGAAGAGGATCTGCTCCTTCTCCCCCTGGGCCTGGTGGGCATGCCCCACCTGACGCATTTCCTCATTCTGGATTTTGAAGAGGAGCATGCTTTCAAGGCTCTCATCAGTACGGAAGAGCCCGGCATCAACTTCCTCATCAGCGATCCGCGGAATTTCCGCAGGGATTTCGACTTCTCTCTGCTCTCGCCCACACGTGAAGCGCTCAAGGTTGAGAATGATGAGGATCAGGCTGTTTTCGTGCTCTGCACCTGGCGCGGCAAGTTCACCAATACGACCGGCAATCTCTTGGGTCCCATCGTGGTCAATGTGAAATCGCGCAAGGCCATGCAGGTTATCTTGGAGCGTGGTTCCTACACCACACATGAAACTCTGTCTTCCATGGCGGATGATAGTGAGGAAGTTCGGATTGAAGGAAGCGGACTCAAGGTCGGCTGATAGGGAAATCACCAAGCACACAGGAAGGAGCCGACGTGCTGGTATTAAGCAGGAAGCGCGACCAGAGAATCATGATTGGAAACAACGTGAGGCTCACCGTGGTCGATGTCAGAGGCGACACGGTGCAACTGGGTATTGAAGCGCCCAAGGAGATTCCCGTCTACCGAGAGGAAATCTATAAGTCGATCCAGGAAGCCAATCAAAATGCCGCCCTCGATCAGAAGATGCCCAAGCCCGAAGAGCTTGGGAAGGTGAAGCCCATGAATCGAAAACCGAAGTGAACGGAGCTAATCTAGAAGAAAAGGTCTGATTTATTTTCGAGGCTATCGCACCTCAGAAGTGATTTCCATTTCCTAAGCTTTCCCAGATTGTCCAATCGCGTCCAGCCGGATCGCGCAAGTCCAAAATATACTTAAAGATACGTGGATTCCATCCGATACCGCTTTCAACCGCAAAGGCACGGATGCCAGCGGTCCCTGGAATTCCTGGAATCCCGCCCTGTGGGCGGAAAGCTTAAGGAGAAGCTTTAAATGTCCTTCAGAATCAACAACAACATCTCCGCAATTAATGCTCATCGACTCCTGGCTAGGAACGACTCTCAGATGAGTAAGTCCCTGGAGAGGTTGAGCTCTGGCTTGAAGATCAATTCTGCCGGAGACGACCCCGCCGGGCTGGTTATCTCAGAGAACATGCGTGCCCAGATCACGGGTCTTAACCAGGCCATCGAGAATAGCGAATTGGCCACAACCATGGTCCAGACCGCGGAAGGCGCCCTTACCGAAGTCCACGCCCTGCTGAACAGCATGCGTGAACTGGCGCTGCACGCGGCCAACGAAGGCGTTGTCAGTGCTGCTGACCTCGCTGCTGACCAGGCTGAAATCGACAATGCCCTGAGTACCTTGCAGCAGATTGCGGACAACACGCAGTATGCGACCAAGAAACTGCTCAATGGTACCGGCGGAACCACCGGTACGGTCTTGGACGGTACGGCCCAGTTTGTGGGTGCAAGCTCCGCGACCACTTCGGGTGATTACACCATCGCCGTTACCACACAGGCCGAAAAAGCCGCCGTGGTGACGGGCAACTCGGCTGCCATCACGGGTATTGCTGCTGATGAAACCCTGACCATCGTGAACAACACCTCCGGCATGACCGTGACTGTTGATCTCGAAGCCGGGGACAATGCCCAGACCATCGCCGATAAGATGAACAATGTGACGGCCATCACCGGCTTGGTAGTGACTACTGATGGGACGGACATCACCGCCACCAGTGAAGCCTATGGCTCGGCTGCCGACTACACCATCTACACCGATACCGCCGCCGTTGACGGTACCCAGAGTGGCTTCGCCGCCGCCGGTACCAGCGACACGGGTGTTGATGTTGTGGGAACCTTTACCTTCGACAGTACGGCCTATCAGGCCACTGGCGTAGGCGCTGTGCTCTCCGGTCGGGCCAATACCCCGGCGCAGGGCCTTCAGGTTCACTACAGTGGTGTTACGGGTGCTGACGTTGGAACCGTGCAGGTATCCAACCAGTCTCTGACCTTCCAGATCGGCGCCAACGCCGGACAGACTGCCGAGGTTTCCTTGGCCGATATGTCCACGCGTCGCCTGGGCCGCGGTCTCGACTCCGCCTTTGGTGGATCGAACCAGTTCGGGGCCCTCTCGGAGATCAGCGTGCTGGATGCCGACATGGCCACCGATGCCATTGGTATCATCGACAAGGCCATCGCGGACGTGAACGCGGTGCGTGGTGAATTGGGCGCATTCCAGGGCAACACCCTGGAAAGTGGTCTGAGCAACCTTCGTGTGGCGCAGGAAAACCTGATCGCTGCCGAGTCGGTCATCCGTGACACGGACATGGCTGCTGAGGTTGCGAGTTTCACCCGCGGACAGATCCTGGTGCAGAGTGCTACGGCCATGCTAGCGCAGGCCAACTCCGCTCCGAGCATCGTTCTGTCGCTGCTCTAGATCAATTAGGAGAGAATCCGAGAGGATTCATCCCTTAGATCACAAGACTCCCCCTTTTCGAAGGGGGAGTTCTTTTTTTGTCTCATAATCCTTCCCGGTTCATGC
>JACKQG010001138.1_pt2 | contig 11978 bp, 13 predicted proteins | sample 8237621 | NCBI WGS metagenome assembly JACKQG01 (sample SAMN15677084, study PRJNA649215) | marine metagenome | biome: marine; feature: Black Sea; material: saline water; isolation source: suspended particulate matter (SPM) from the Black Sea western gyre | collected 2013-06-09/2013-06-10 | depth...
AATGAATACAAGAGTTCAATCTCTTCTTTCCATATCGTTTCATCTATAGTTTCTAAAATAAGAGGAATATCATCCATTCTGCTGTCATTCATAATAAATCTGAATGCATCTAAACCTATTTCACCTTTTCCCAAAGAATGGTGTCTGTCCACCCTGCTTCCAAGCGGGGGTTTTGAATCATTTATATGCATTCCCATTAAGTATTTTGAACCGACAACAGCATCAAAGTCAGACCATGTTTTGTCGTATGTCTCTCGTGTCCTTATGTCATAACCGGCAGTGAACATGTGGCAGGTGTCTATGCAAACACCCACGCGGGATTTATCTTCAACTCTATCTATAATGTATGCTAAATGTTCAAACTTGTATCCTAAGTTTGTACCTTGACCTGCTGTGTTTTCTATAACAGCACTCACATTATTTGTCTTATCCAATGCAATGTTAATCGACTCTGCTATCACATCAAGACATTCATTTTCAATTTTCTCTACAAACTCAGGATCTCTTTTCTCAGCAGCTTTTAATTTCACCAAATGGCTTCCCGGGTGAAAGTTCAAGCGGTCAAGTCCCAAAATCTCACAACGCTCCAACTCATCTATGAAAGCCACACGGCTTTTTTCCAACTTCTCAGCATCTGGATTTCCAAGATTAATGAGGTAAGAATCATGAGGTAATATATGTTTAGCTTGAATTCCACTCTCCTCAAGTGCTTTAAACCATAGATCTAAAGTTTTTGCATCAAACGGTTTGGCATCCCATCTTTTTTGATTCTTAGTAAAAAGGGCAAAGGCCTTTGCCCCAATCTCCTCTGCATTTTTAACAGCATTAAAAACTCCGCCGCTTGCACTTGTATGCGCTCCAACAAATTTATTGCTCATATTTTTCTCCTTCACCAAGGAAATGAATTCCTTGATAAATTCCTATCACTAAAGCTTCGTCTATCATCGAGATTTTATTCATTATTTGGTATCCTTGATCTTAAAAATTATTTTGTTTTTTCTATCTTTGAAAAATATAGACTCTGAATCCACCTTATACTTTATATCCACGTCACTGTTTACTATATTTTGCTCAAAACCATCCAATGTTTTTACACTTGCTATACCATCATAAATCTTATAACCTAAAAATATATGTTGAAGTATATCATCCGGATATGAATGGTGAAGATACTCTTGGTTGAAGGTGCTTTTACTCATACAGCCTTCTCTCACACAAATCAGATGATTAACACTGATCTTCTCAACTGCATGCCCCGCCACAAACATCTCAAGCTCTATGGATTTCTCAGAGTTTCTGAGATAGCCGATATCTGCAAACTTAATCTTTGGAGATTTTATAATGATAATTTTTGTTTGAGTTGTTTCATAGTTTTTAACACTGCAGGCATTAAATAAAAGTACAAAGCTTAAAAATATATATTTCATATATGAATTGTAGCAAGATTTTATGACAATTGAACTATAGAAGAATTAACCCTATCATAAGTTTAATATGTTATCTTTGTGTCTAAATAGTAAAGGTTATTAATTTGAAAAGAGTTGTATTTAAAGTAGGAAGCAGTGTATTGACAGAAACGACTTCAATAGCAAAAGAGAGAATGTTGAATTTAGTCTCTTTAATTGTTGAAGTCCAAAAAAAATGTGAGGTTATTCTTATAACTTCAGGTGCGGTGGCTGCTGGATATACAGCTTTAAAGCTTGATCGAAAAAAACAAATCAGTAAGAAACTTTTGGCTGCAGTCGGGCAACCGATTTTAATGAGCAGTTACAAAAATAAATTTGAGATTTATGGCGTTGATATTGCTCAAATTCTTTTAACAGAGGAAGATTTTGATTCTAGATCTCATACAAAGATTTTTCAGGATATCATCGATAGAGCCTTAGAAAATAAAATCCTACCTATAGTGAATGAAAATGATATTTCTACGACACCTGATCAACTTTTTGGAGACAATGACCAGTTATCAGCGCATGTCACACACTATATCAATGCAGATATGTTAGTGGTTCTGAGTGATATCGATGGTTACTATGATTCTAACCCACATGAAAATCCAAAAGCAAAAGTTAGAAAAATTGTAAACGAAATTAAAGATGAAGAACTCAATCAAATACATTCACCAAACAATGAATTTGCAACCGGTGGAATAGTCACAAAACTGCATGCTGCTAAATATATACTAAGTAAAAATAGACAAATGTTTTTATGCAACGGTTTTGATCTAACAGGAGCGAGAGACTTTTTAATCAAAGGTGTACATAACACAGGAACACTTTTTACAAATAAATAATAATTTACATTTATTTGTAAAAATATGGCTATTTGCCAAATAATAACCTTTCTCTCAATCTACACACTATACTATTTTAGAATTTTAAGCAAGGTGTGTATAGATTGAAAATTCATATCGACATTGATTGTTTTTTTGCAAGCGCTGCAAGGATTGTTGAACCTGAACTCATAGGGATTCCTATGGCTATCGGTGGACGCAGTGATACGAAAATTTTCTCTAAAGAAGCCAAAAAACAAACGGTGAATTTTCAAAACTCAGGAAGCTTTGTCCCCACTTTTTATAAAACTTATGAAAAGAGTGATGATGATCTAGACTCTTTTAAAGATGAAAATGGCCGTATTCGTGGGATTCTCACCACTTCTAGTTATGAAGCGAGAGCCTATGGGATTAAAACTGCCATGAGTATAAAAGAAGCCTTAGAACTTTGTCCGCACCTTGTGATAAAAGCACCCAACATGTCACTCTACCAAAAACTCTCTCATGAACTTCACCAGTTTTTATGTTCTAAAATTCCGCTTATAGAGCAGGCAAGTATTGATGAGTTTTATGGAGATTTATCAGGATGGATTGAGGATGAAGATGTACCTCAGTTTATAGACAATCTGCGTCATGAAATAAAAAAGTGTGTAAAACTTCCTGTATCCATCGGTGCTTCAAAAACAAGATATATCGCTAAACTGGCCACCACCTATGCTAAACCCTTCGGTTGCAAGACTATTTATCCCGATGACTTCGATAATTTTGTGCATCCTATTAAGGTAGGTGATTTTGCAGGGATAGGTAAAAGTATGAAACAAAAATTGGCCTCTGTGCATATACATACACTTGGAGAGCTAATCCAAAGAAAAGGTACAGTCACATCTTGGGGGCCTTATGCTAAAGACTTATACAACAGAGTGAGCGGATTAAGTGACGCTCCTATAAAAACCTCTCATATTCGCAAATCTATAGGAATCTCGCGCACCATAGATCCACTGTACGACAGAGTTGAATTACGACGGCGTATTCATGTTTTAGCAAGACATCTTAACTTCGCTGTTTTAAAACTACAAGTGATTCCAACCGTTTTTCATCTAAGTATCGCCTATGAACAAAATCAAAAATCTCATAAAAACATCTCTTTATCTGAAATATTCACAGAAAAAAAATTCAATTCTTTATGTCTTGAGTTATTTAATGAAGCAGATATCCATAAAAGACTTCATGTCATACGTTTAAGTATTAATTGTTCAAGTTTCACCAGGGATTCCAGAAAAGAACTCTCACTTATTGGTTTTGAGCAAGAGCAAACAATGAAAAAACTTACAGACTCAGTGCAAGAACTTAGAGAACGCTATGGCATTGACACACTCAAATGGGCCAGTGAACTATGATGATTAAATAAACTTTGATACAATTATCTTATGCCAAAACTATTAAACCAATTTCGCTCATTTTATCTTCGAAACTATCCTGATGATATGGAGATTCAAATTGAGTATTTTGCTGTTTTTGGCGGTTTAGCTTGGGATATTGACACAAGTAAAGATATTCAACTTTTAATCCGGGAACATATCTTAGAAAACTTTTCCACTCTTAATGAAAAAATAGAAGCACTGACTTTAAATGAACAAAATAATAAACGGCTTCTAAGAGCACTCGCTGTTGGAGACAGAAGAATATTTTCCGCTTTTAATAGAGCAGGTCTGAACAATGGTAATGGAGGAGCCGCACTTAACTACCTTCAAGACAAAGGTCTCATCAGTATTGAATACTCACGTGAAGAACCTGCTCGAAGTTTAAATCCTAATCATAAACTTAAACGTTCCATCGCAAGGCATCGTATCTCTCATAAAGTGCTTTTCACACAACCTTTTATACGTTTTTGGTTTTATTTTATAGCACCTCATACTAAAGATATAATAGAGCATAATTATGAAAGCTTTTTTAAAGATTTCACATTAAAACAAAATTCTTATACTAGTCTGGTTTTTGAGGAATTATCCGAAATTTTATTAAACTACCACATACGAGATTCTCAGATTCTCAGTTCAGGAAGTTATTGGGATGCAAATATCGAGATTGATATACTCACAGTGACTGATGATGAAAAGGTCTATGTTGGAGAATGTAAATGGACAAACCATCGGGTGAATAAAAAAGAATTGCATAAAGTAGAAGAAAAGTGTGAAAAACTTGATATTCAGCCGACACAAATAGTCTTATTTTCAAAAAGAGGATTCTCAAAAGAGCTAAAAAGCTTGAGAGGCAAGAACTTGGCTTTATACTCATCCTCTGATTTCTCTGCTCTTGTTAAAAATATATCTAAAGAAGAGCTCTTAGAAGAGTTTCTCTAACTCAAGAAAATCTAAACACTAAGAGTATGGCTCTTAGAAGAGTTTCTCTAAGAGACCACTCTTAGTGCAGTGTATGCTTCTTGAAGAAGTTGAAACTTCTGTGTATAATGTTCCACCATATTTGGCGTTTCATGAAAAACCTTGTCAGGATGGTATATCTTAGTTAACTTTTTATAAGATTTTTTAAGAGCATCTTGACTCGCACCTATCGGACATTCTAAGATAGTGTAAAATTGTACATTTTCATCTTCTTCTGCTCTTTTACATAAATCACCAAAGCTGAAGTTCGCAAAATCTGAGTAGAGTTTGGACATAAAATGATTGTCGTATGTATATTGAATCTGATAATGCAAAATATGACGCTTATTCAATGCTCTTTCCAGCCTTGCTTTTGCCTTATACTCACTCACATCAATCACTAAAGATATATCTGTACCTTTTTCAACATAGACTTCTAGCTGAGAACGTAAATAACTTATAACCCAAGAGTTTGGTTGTGTTAAAGATATTAAAACGGTGTCTTTATCATAGGCATATAATTTCACCTGCACAACTTCCGGTTCTTCTAAAGCTTCCAACTCTATCTTGATAGGTTGATTTCCGTATTTAAGCATTGAACGCAAGAAGAACTCGTGAGAAAAATCATGTTTAGATGCATGATGTTCACTCAGTTGTTGCAAAAAATCTTCTCTTACTTCAGTTAATGTTTCATTCCTAAACACTAAAACAGCCTTGGGTAAAAAAAGCATACCCCTAGAGTGGTGGTTTAGAAAGTCCGTCATCCATGAGACATTTAAAGTCTCAAAATCTGTAGTGATAAGGATAAGATTATTGCGCAATACAATCTTCATAGTCCTACCTTTTATTAGATATTTTAAAATCACTAGCATTTTTTGTTCCACCAATTATATAAATTTATCCAACTAATTCTCCCCACCTTGAGATTATTTATATATATTTTCAGTATAATTGCGAGAAGAAAGATTAAGGATTTTATATTGCTCGAAAACATGAACGAAAAGTGTGCTGTGGTAGGTATTTTTGGTAATGATGAGGCTTCTAAACTGGCTTATTTCTCTTTACATGCATTGCAGCATCGTGGTCAAGAAGCAGCTGGTATCAGTTCATCTGATGGGGAGAAACTTCACACCATTAAAAAACGCGGTCTTGTTATGCGTATTTTTGATGAAGCAAAACTCAAAACTTTGAGTGGAACAAGTGCAATTGGTCATACGCGCTATTCAACTGCGGGTGATGATTCAATCCTTGATGCACAACCCGTCTTTGCACGATATGATTTAGGTGAAATGGCAATTGTTCATAATGGAAACCTTACAAATGCAGATGAAGTTCGAAACAAACTTATTGAAAAAGGTGCGATTTTTCAAACTTTTATGGATACAGAAAATTTAATTCACCTTATAGCCAAAAGTGAAAAAGATAAACTTATAGATAGAATCATCGATGCTGTTCAAAGAATTGAAGGGGCATTTTCACTTGTGTTTTTAAGTAGAACAAAAATGTTTGCCATGCGTGATCGTCATGGTTTTAGACCATTAAGCTTAGGCAGACTTCCAAACGGCGGCTATATCGTTGCATCTGAGACTTGTGCATTTGATCTTGTTGGCGCCACATTTATCCGTGATGTGGAACCTGGTGAACTTCTTGTTTTTGAAGAAGGGCAAGAACCGCAATCCATCAAAGTGTTTGAAGCAACCCCTAAACATTGTATTTTCGAATATGTATATTTTGCAAGACCCGATTCAAAAGTCTTTGGACAATCAGTCTATCAGATGAGAAAAAACATGGGTAAAGAATTAGCAAATATTCAACCTGTCGAAGCAGATGTGGTCATCCCTGTTCCTGATGGCGGTGTACCCTCAGCGATTGGTTATTCACAAGAAAGCGGAATCCCATATGAGATGGGAATCATGAGAAACCATTACATCGGCCGTACATTTATAGAACCGACACAAGCAATACGCGATTTAAAAGTGAAAATGAAACTTTCACCAATGCCTGATGTAATTGCCGGAAAACGTGTGATTGTTATAGATGACTCTATAGTGCGTGGCACAACATCTAGAAGAATCATAAGAATGCTAAAAGAAGCAGGAGCAAGCGAAGTTCATATGCGTGTCTCCTCCCCTCCAACGACTGATCCATGTTTTTATGGAGTTGACACTCCGGATAAGGAAAACCTTATTGCTGCAAATATGACTACAGAAGAGATTTGTAAGTATATAGAAGCTGATTCCTTAGCCTATCTTACAGAAGACACATTGCTTAAAAGTGTGAATGCAACAACTGACAATTACTGTACCGCTTGTTTTACAGGGAAATATATAGTTTAACAAAACAACTATATTTTATTCTTGTCCAAAATGGGCAAAGCTTTAGTGAGAGGAATTTTTCTGGGGCTTTGCCGTAGAAAAAGGAGAGTTTTATTTGAAACAAATTTATACATTTGGTAATTACCTAAAAGAGAAGTTTGACGTAAAAGTTTACAAAGTCGGTATAAATATTTCTGGTTTCACTTGTCCCAATATTGATGGAACTGTGGCAAAGGGCGGATGCACCTTCTGTGAAAACGACTCCTTTTCTGCGAGTACCGGTGAAGTGCAAGAGCTTAAGGGTTTTCATCTAAACCTTGACTCTAAAGAAAATCCTTACCTGGATAAACAACTTTTACAATTAGAACAGCAGTTCACGTCTATCTCAGCAAGACAGGCACGCGAATACGGTGCGAAAAAATTTCTTGTTTATTTTCAATCATTCACAAACACTTATGCCCCCTTTGAAACACTCAAAGCTCTCTATGAAAAAGCTCTTTCCTTTGATAATGTTGTAGGTCTCAGTATAGGAACACGTTCAGACAGCATCACAGAGGAGACTCTGGAGTTTTTAAGTTCCCTTGCTAAAGAAAAAGAGATTTGGATTGAATTCGGTATTCAATCCATCTATGATGAGACCCTGGAAAGGATCAATCGCGGTCATGACAGTGCAAACGTCAAAGAGTGGATTATAAAGTCCAAGAACGCTGGTTTAAACGTTTGTGGACACCTTATATTCGGTCTTCCCGGTGAAGACAGCAAGATGATGATTGACACAGCTAAAGAGGCTTATAAGTGGGGTATAGATTCTGTAAAATACCATCCATTGTATGTTGTCAAACGAACGGCTTTGGCAAATGAGTTTGCCAGTGGAAAATTCACGCCTATAAGTGAAGAAGAATACCTTGATGTTCTAGTCCAAACTATAAAACTAAAACCTCAAAATGTTTCAGTGCAAAGAGTCACAGCAGGAATAGATGATGATTCTCTTCTAGCACCTGAGTGGTGTAAAAATAAAAATACACAAATTAAAAATATCAACAAAGCACTTAAACCCTTAGAGTTGAAATACTAGATATTTCACCTTCCGCTCACTTCAACAAAGTCAGCCACACTTCTAAAATATCCAGGATATTTAAAATGAACTCTGAATGGTTTTGCTGCACCGGCTTTTAGGTTTCTTGCAATAACAAAGGTTTTAGTGATAGATTGCGGTTTTGATTTTTCCATACCCATACCGCTGCTGAAAAAATCAAAGAAACCGCTTGCTTTATAGAAGTTCCCACCTTTTACATTTCCAGTGGCATGCCCTTTATTCACCAGTTTAATCTCTATGGTGACTTTTCCGATTGGATGGTTCCCAACATTTTTAATCATCCCGCTGTAAATAATTTGTTCTGTACTGAGCAGTCTTTTATTTTTTATTTTTACAATTTCCACTTTCTTTGTATACTTATCAACAACTATAACAGAGAAAAATGCTAAAAATACAGTCACCAATATGGTGGAGATCAACATTGGAAGGATTAAGTTCTTTTTCTCTTGACGTAAGGCGGATATTAAACCTATTAAAAAAATCAGAAAAGACAGCCCTAAAAATATATAGTGCCAATAATTAAGTAATGGTATCATTTACATTTCGCTCCTATAGTGATATTGTAATCCCTCTCATAAGTGAAAGGCTCCACAATAATCTTAAAATCTCTAGAATCCGCCTTTTTTATATCATACTCTGAAATCGACATTCTTTTGATTGTTTTAAATTGAAATAAATAATTTCTTAGAGGGTTTTTACTCACTTTGTGAATCTTAGCAGTGATTTTACACTCCTCAAAGTTGAACCTGGAATCATTCACCAATACACCTCTAACAACAATAGCTTCTGTAAATTCCAACTTTTTTTGAGATATGACTGCAGTGGTGTTTGCAAATAAAAAATCATGCATAAAAATACGTCCCAAAGTGGGAGCAAGTAAAAGTAAAGTAAAGGCTAAAAGTATAAGAAATATAGCAAGACCAAGTTTTTTACGAAGGACAATTCCAAGAATAATAAAAAGAATAAAAAGAGCAAAAGAAGCACCGAAAAGAATATAATCATACAAGATTAAAGTATCTAAAAAGGCTTGTATTTTTGTTTTCACTTTTCTTAGTTTTCTCTAGAGTTTTTCTCTGCTATTCCGCTCATATCAAAACGTCGTGCCAACTCTTGTTTGATTCTGTCTGGTGAAATATTTTTTGCAGCAAGTGCCACTAACATATGGTATGTTAAATCAGCGGCCTCATAAACCATTTCAGCTTCATCGTTGTCTTTATATGCAAAAGAGAACTCACCTGCTTCTTCAACAACTTTTTTAAGTATCGTATTGTCGCCCTTTGCAAAAAGCTTTGCTGTCCATGAAGATGATGGATCGGCATTTTTACGTTCTTGTATTGTATGGTAAAGTGTGTCAATCACTCCATACATGTTTTGTGCACTAACCTCAACTTCAGCACTCACTTCACCACTTTCAAGCTCTGTGAAAAAACATGAACGGCGACCTGTATGGCATGCGACACCCTCTTGGGTGACCTTTATAAGCAAGGTGTCATTGTCGCAATCAAGATTAAAGGAGTGGATACTTTGTATGTGTCCACTGCTTTCACCTTTTTTCCAAATACGTTGTTTAGAACGGGAGAAATAATGGGCGATTTTAGTAGAAAGAGAAAGTTCTAGTGCTTCTTTATTCATATAAGCCATCATAAGAACTTCACCGTTAGCGTTATCTTGAACGATAACAGGGAGAAGTTCACACTTCTCCCAATCCACTCTCTCTATCGATTCCCGCATCATCTGAACAAGTCCAGATAATTCTCAGTCACTAAAGCTACGCCTTTGGCGAGAGGAATTATCTTCATTTTAGTTAGCCGTTGTTCTTTGTTGAATATTTTTCGTATCAACCCAGATATTCGGTGTTGATCCACCAGGAGTTAGGAATATCTTAGCATCTTTATTTTCACGAAGAGCATCGTTAAACTTACCTTGAATTTTAATCTGCTCTAATTGTAAAAGTTGAGAACTTAAAGATTTAGCAATTAAAACATTTGCTTTTGCCTGTGCATCTGCTTCAATTGTCACAGCATCTGCAATACCTTGTGCTTCAATTCTTGCTTTTTGAGCAACACCCTCTGCTTCAGCAGCACGTTTTAGAGCTTCTTGTTTCACACGCTGCACATCTTGTTCTGCTTTTTGAACCTCTTGTTTAGCTATTTGAACTCTCTCAATCTGCTCTTTAACTTTTTGAGGAAGAATGATATCACGAAGTTGCACTGACTGAAGAATTGCCGGAGCATTTTCAAGACTTGCCACACTGTTTCTAATTCCAGTCTCAATCTCAGTAGCAATTTCGCCACGTTTTTGTGTTAATGCCTCAGCATCATACTTACCAATCACACTACGAACAACATCACGAACAACCGGGTTGATGATTTTATCTTCCCAAGAAAAGCCCCAGTTTGAAATTGTTTGTGCTGCAAACTGAGAATTAAGTCTATACTGAACAGTAAGTTCTATAGAAACTGGTAATGAACGTTTATCTAAAACTGTAACAGCAGGTTTTGTAAGGATTCCTGATGCACCAGTATTTGCTTCAATAAGAGATACGTAGTTAATAATACGAACTTTAGTGTCAACAACGTACACCTTTTGAATCACTGGGATAATAAAATGAAGCCCAGGTAAAAGTGCTTGATCTTGGTACTTACCATTTGTACTTAAAATACCACGTTGCCCCTCTTCGATTATTGTAAAAGGCTTTGCTAAAACCAACATAATCACAACAGCAATTATAAAATAAATGATCCCTTGCTTTCCGCCTAAATCAAAGTTGATTTTTGGCAGTTCTGGACCGCCCCCGCCACCTGAACCGCCAGTGGGTCTTTTCCCACCGCCGCTTTCACTTTTTTTCTTGTTAAAATAATCATTCATATCTGATGCCATTGTTATCGTATCCTTCATTAAGTTTTTTCCTTGTGTCTGTATTAATCGATATATGTTAAGTAATGCTCAAATGTTTCGCATCTGCCAAACACTATATCAAAGTACATAGTTTGTATTTTTTCAGTTATCGGTCCTCTGTTGCCGCAACCGATCACTCTTGCATCAATATTACGCACCGGTGTGATTTCAGCTGCCGTGCCTGTTAAAAATGCCTCGTCTGCAGTATACACATCTTCTCTTGAGATACGTTTACGTACAACTTTAATATCAAAAAATTCAGCTATCTCTATAACTGTTTTTTGTGTTATTGAAACCAAAGAGTTGTCATTTGGCGGAGTGATGAGTTCACCGTCTTTAACCATAAAGAAACTCGCTCCTGAAGCTTCTGCAACGTAGCCCTGATCATCTAAGAGAAGTGCTTCATCATAACCGCAGTCAATCGCTTCATATTTAGCCATTTGTGAGTTAAGATAGTTTGCAGTGGCTTTTGCCTTACCCATATTTGAAGTGTTTGAAGGTCTTGCAATAGAAGATATTTTTAATTTAATACCTTTTTGCATCCCCTCTTCACCAAGATATGCACCCCATTCCCAAGCTGACATAACTGTCTCAACAGGAGCATCTTTATGATACACACCCATCACACCATAACCTAAAAATGCAAAAGGACGAAGATAAACATTATCTCCGGTGAATTCATTCTTTTTAATCAGATCAATTTGTGCCTGATTCATCTCTTCAACTGAATATGGAATATCTATTAAAGTCATTTTTGCAGACTCTTTTAATCTTGCTGTGTGTTCATTTAAACGAAAAATAGCATAACCTTTTTTGGTTTTATATGCTTTTGTTCCTTCGATTACACCATTTCCATAGTGTAGTGTATGTGAAAGTACGTGCACTTTGGCATCATCCCAATTTACAAACTCTCCATTCATCCAAATATATTTGGCTGCATCCATATATGTTCTCCATATTTATAGCAAATTTTCTTGTATTCTATCTAAATTGATGTTTATGTTAGATTAACTATAAAA
>JACKQG010006706.1_pt1 | contig 11978 bp, 7 predicted proteins | sample 8237621 | NCBI WGS metagenome assembly JACKQG01 (sample SAMN15677084, study PRJNA649215) | marine metagenome | biome: marine; feature: Black Sea; material: saline water; isolation source: suspended particulate matter (SPM) from the Black Sea western gyre | collected 2013-06-09/2013-06-10 | depth...
GCTGGCATTCTCTTATTTGGAATTTCTCTTATAATGGTTTTGTGATGCAAAAAAATATTTCTGCACAATTCAACAATAATTTCATCTGTTGGTATTTGAAATCCTTTGACAGTTCTATTTCCGATTACAACACACATAAATCCATTAGGTTTTACAACTCTAGCAAATTCCTTCAAATATTTATTTAAATCATAAAAAAAAGCAAAGACCTCTTTAGCTCTCTTTTTACTTTGTATTGATATTTTGTCTAATGTATTAAACAATGATTCAGAATATACATCATAAACAGGGTCTTTTATTATCCGACCACCCAAACTTTCTCTATCAACATTTATATTTTCTAATCCCAACCATTCCAATGAAAATCGGGAAAATTGTCCATAAGCTACTGTAGTCTTGCTGTCTCCATAAGGTGGTGATGTAACTATCAAATCTATCTCTTTATCTTTAATTTCAGAGATATGTTTTATAATTTTAAACCAATGTTTTTCTGATAACTTATCTTTGATAGAATTTAATCTATAAATATTATCAATCGATTTTTTAAAAAAAGATTCTTTTACTTTGGGGTTATGTTTTTCTAAATCTTTTTCTGAATATCTGTGAAGTTTAAAACCGTTTCTACAATTGGATACCGCACGAATAGTTTCACTAAAAGAAATCTTAAAGAAATCTTTTATGTCATTATTCTCAATTTGCGATATTGCATGTCTTAGTTTTCCAAGTTCGTCAATTACATAACCCTTAAACCATAGATTTATGTTTTTAACTTTTGGTATATAAGATTCTAATATATTTACATTTTTTAATATATTTTCAAGTTCATTTTTTAATATTGAAGGTTCTAAAGGTGTTAATTTTACTTTTGTTATAAACTCTGCTAATGGATTAATATCTATTCCATAAGAATATCTCTTTTTTAGATTTGCTTCTACAAGTGTTGTGCCTGCTCCCATAAAAGGGTCTAAAACAATGTCATCCTCTTTGCTATAAGTATCTATGAGATAATCAGCAATTGGATATGCCATAACTGCTGGATAAACATGTAAACCATGAATACCATCCGTTTGTCTTATATTTTTAAAATTAAAAGAAGAATCTTTATATTTTTTTTGACTTGTTTCTAAATATTTTTTATTTTGAAAAAATGGGTAATACTCAGACAAACTAATTTGTTCATAACCACTCTTAAAATAATTGACTTTATTATCTTGATTATAACTGTCTACTAAACTAAAATAACCTTTTTTAGAAATTATTATGTGGTCTATTACTTTTATTCCAGATATTTCTTCCGCCCTTAATAATTTCTCTGTAACCTTTCTATCTTCTATAGTTGGATTACAATCTCCACCAGCCGAAGGATGATTATGAACTATAATAACTGCTGTAGCATTATTTATATATGCAGGTGCAAATATCTCCCTTGGATGGACTAAACTTGAATTAACGGTTCCAATAGAAATAATTTCCTTTTTTATTAATTGATTTAATGGATCTAAATATAAAACCACTAAATGTTCTTGTCTTTTGTTAGTGAGTTCTTTACATAAACTAAAAGCATCATTAGAATTGTGTATTGTTATTTTGCTTTGGTCTTTTATAATAAATCTTTTAGCCAACTCAAAAGCGGATACAATCTGTTCTGCTTTAACCTTTCCAATACCCTTTATTTCAGTTAAATCTTTAATATTGGCATTAAATAAATTATAACCAAATTTGTTTAATAAATTCTCTGCAACCTTTTTTACATTTATTCCTTTAACACCACTTCCCAATAAAATGGATAATAATTCAGAATTTGTTAAAAAATTAATATTTGTCTTCTCAAGCTTTTCTCTTGGACGCTTGAATTCAGGAAGATCTTTAATTCTTAAATGTTGTTTTTTCATTATACCTAACTCGGCTAAACCGAAACCAAAAAGAATTCACCACTGAGAACACTGAGAGCACTGAGAAAGATCGAAAAATAAGATATCAAAAAAGTTGGGCCAAAATTTAAATGGTGTGAACATTTATTAATAAAGGCTTTATAGCTATAGATGAAAATATTTTGCCAAAAGATGTAAGGATATTAAAATCAAGTGCCTAATTAATTCTTTCTGATTTTAACTATCAAAACAATATATCACAAAATAATTTATTAAACACAAATACTAAACCATTCAGTAAAAAGTCAAGTTTTCTTTTACTTCTTAAAAATAAGATAATAATATCTATTAAATCCTGTGAGTTTATCTAACCTTATGAATCGTGTAATATTCACTTTAATCTTTAAAAGATAAAAATGGATACAATAATTTTACCCCATCATCACTTTCATCAAAAGCATAGGTATCATAAATCCCACAATATTAAATGTCATATGAACTGCAATTGCAGGTATAATGCTGCCAGTTTTCTCTCTGTGGTATCCTGCAATGATGCCAAGTATTGTCGCATTAATTATAATAAATATAACCATTGCATTTGGCATCCTTCCCCATAGACAAAAGTGACCAAGCCCAAACAGAATTGCACTCACCGCAACAGGAACACTGATATACGATTTGAATAGTTTGAATCCATACTTCTTTAGAGGAGCAAGAAATCCTTGTATTAAACCTCTACAAAATATTTCCTCACAAATACTGGCAAGTATCCACACAGAAATGATTGTCTTGAGCATTCCTCCATTTATTCCCGGATGTTCTCCACCTTCAGTTGCAGGTCCAGCTATTGCCATCATAATTATATTTAATACAATCAATACAAACGAGAAGATAAATGCTATAAGTACAGATTTTGCTAATTTACTAATCTTCACGGATTGGAAACCAAATGTTGATAACTTTCCTTTGCTTAAGAGATACATTAAAATAAGAGAAGTGATTAAGAATGTAATCTGAGAAACATCTCCATTAGAAATCCATGCATGTGATTTTATAAATCCTGCAATAAAGCTGACAGGTGGGATTACAAATACTGCAAGAAAATAAATACATACCCATAAAATAATTGTTAGAATCAATCTTAAACTATTTTTCATTTTGTTTTTTCTCCTTTAATATTTTACTCATTTTTTTTATTTGTGGAAATGCTTCCAATACCTTTTTAAAATCTTTATCAAGTGTCTTTACTGTTTCCCACTCTTTTTCTGCTTTATCATTTTGTCCTAAAAGATAATATGCCAAACCCAGGCTCCAGTGTATCATAGCTTTTGATGGCATCCCATAGTCCGATTTTAAATTGAGACAATTTTCAAAACATTCTTGGGCTCTTTTGTAATTTTTTCCAGAAATAATATAGGTCACTCCTAAATCAAATTTAACATTTATGTCAGCGGGATTCTTTTGTAAATAGTTCTCATAAAGAAGAATCGCTTCATCATATCTTCTCACTTTAAATAAATAATCTGCATAATTAGAAATCACGAAAGAACTATCAGAAGCAAGGCTCATTGCCTTTATATATTCTTCTTCTACCTTTTCTTGTTCATCCGTAACATAATAATAGATGTTTGCAAATGCAATATAACTTCTTATTGAATCAATTTTTTGGATATCATTTGCCATTTTAATTATATCTTCCTTTTTAAAAGGCCCTTTCCCATAGGAATGCACGAACATATTAAACCCCATCATTCTTGGTTTTACATCAGTTGAATCCAATTCAATTGCTTTTTTCAATTCTTTCATCATCTTCATACTGTTTGTCATTTTGCCAAAGAAATTACTATAAGGAATTTTTCTCATTATTGCCACTACCAGCCAATAATGATAGTTGGATTCATTTTCATTTCTATCTATCGCTTTTTGGAAGTATTTAATCGCTTCTTTGTAATCATTTTCAATTAATTCTAATCTTCCTAAGTAATAATATATTCTGTCATTTTCTTTATCCTGCCTGGAGAGTATTTCAAAAATAATGCGTGATTCATCATAATTTCTTTGCTTAAATAAATTAATTGCTTCATTGAAATTATTATTTGCACCTAAAGGAGTTGTTATTACAAGTAACAATAAAATTAACCACTTAAACATAGTTTCCTCCAATTTTATTTTAGTTATTTTACCTACCAGTCGGTAAGTTTTTTTAATAAAAAAAATTTACACTGAAAGCATTTTCCAGATGTTATTGAATATTTTTTCTCCGATTATATCTACATCTATTGAATCATCAAAGGAACTTATGAGTAATATACCTTCAATAAGGGCAACTATCTGGAATGCAAAAACTTCACAATCAATATCATTACGAATTTCTCCATTATTTTGTGCATTTTCAAGTAAAGCTTTAATATTTTCGCGAGTTACAACATAGCTATTACCAATTTGATCTTTAATATTATTATCTTTTTTGCTTGCACTTAAGAGCAGTTCTAAAAAACTATATGAAGTTTGTTCGTCGGAAATTCCCAAGATTTTTTTGGCAATCTCTTTTAAGGACGATAACGAACTGAAAAAAGCTCGAAGAAAATCTTGTATAGTGTTACATGATTGGAAACGGGTTAAACTCCATTTTTTCATTTCTATATTAAAATATGATAAAACTTCATGAAAGAGTTTATCTTTGCTTGCAAAATAATGATATACACCAGGTTTGCTAATACCAACTTCACTGGCAATATCATTCAGGGAAGCCTTTTCATAACCTTTTTGTAGAAAAAGTTTTAAAGCCTTTTTAATAATCTCTTCTTTTCTATCCAAATTATCTCCTTTTTGCTTACTTACCGTTCGGTAACCAAAAATTTAATTTTTATAACAACTTGTCAATTTTTTTTTAAATTTATGATTTTATTTGTTTTATTTCCTTACAAATCCCAAAATAGTTTCAGGATATTTATCTGTTACAAGCAAAAATCCTATATTATCTAATCTGACAATTCCTTCCCAATTTCGAGCATTGTTATCATTAATAAGTTCAAGTTGTATTGGTGCTTCTTGAACCAAAGTAATTTCAGATTCAGAATATTTTAATCGTAATAATCTTTCCATTGTTGTATATTTAGAATGAGTTGCCTCTTCTCCATAAACTATTGAAATTGAATCCACGGATGGATTATATGCATTTTCGTCTCCAGGATAGAAATAATTTATAACCCAGAAACAATTATCAGCATCAAGACTTGTTGCATCAGTAATGCGATATTCAATATTTGGGAATGAAATTGTTTCTAATAAATTCAAATTATGGTCAAACACATGTGCAATTGGAAAAGGATTTGCATTTTTTCCATTCCCTTCATAAATGGTAATTACTTTATCAAATGTTGAAAAGATGGTTTCATCAGCAGCATTATTAATTGAAGTTTGTGCTTGAATTTCTGTTATTTTATCAGTATCTAAAATAATTGTGCTCAAATCGCTTTGGATTTCACCATTTATTAAATAACCCAGCATATTATTCGGAGAAGATTCAATTGTCATAAATACCTTGTTACCAGAAAAAGCAATTGCTTCAAAACCTTCATATCCATTAATCCTATAAGAAATTCCTGGAGCAACAAAATCCACTTCTATAGGTGTTATAGTCAAATCTGTTTTCCCATTTAAAAAGGAAAGAATTGTCTCTTTTGATATAGCAAAAAGTTTCCCATCATAATCAGATTCAAAACGAGAAGGATACTGCGGAAGAAGAATTAAATAATCGTTATACCAGGCTAATCCTGAAATCTCTGAATCGCAGCTTGAGACTGGACCTGTTAATGGAATTCTCTCAACCTGAATTTCTTCAGGAAGTTCAGGTGCGACATAGTATTTTGTAGCACAGTTCGTTAATAATAATATTACGAAAATAAGAAACAGTACTTTTGTATGACCTTTTCTGTAATACATTAGAATCTCCCATCTTATTATGAATAGGGAACTTTATTTTTTCTACTATAAATAAAAAATTAATAAACCCTTATTAATACTGTCAATTATATTCTTAATTCTAATCAAATTTTTTATAATTTTGGGAGTATGTATGTTTGAGAATCAGATTACTTGACAGAATTTTCAGAATGATTTAAAAAAATTTTGAGGATTTAAGAAATGAAAAAAAAATATTTTATTTTAGTATTAGTGATTTTATCAGCCTTACTATGTTTATCAGGAAATAAAAACGAATCTCTAAAAGAAGCAAAGTATTATGAAAAGTTACAGGACAACTTAGTAAAATGTAATCTCTGTCCAAACAAATGTTTTTTAGGAGATGGTCAGATAGGTGACTGCGGTGTAAGAAAGAACATAAAAGGAACACTCTACTCATTGGTCTATAATAAGCCGGTCGCAGTTCATATTGACCCAATTGAGAAAAAACCGTTATATCATTTTTATCCGGCCACAACTGCTTTATCCATAGCCACGGTTGGCTGCAATATGCGCTGTAATTTCTGCCAGAACTGGGAAATTTCGCAGTCCAGACCAAATGAGGTAAAAGCATTAACAATGACTCCACAAGATGTTGTAGAATCTGCTAAAAAATATGGTTGTGAAAGCATAGCCTTTACTTATACAGAACCCACAGTATTTTACGAATATATGCTTGATATTGCCAAGCTTGCTCACAAGGAAGAAATTAAAACAGTTTTTATTACCTGTGGATATATTAATGAAAAACCATTTCGCGAACTTTGTAAATATTTAGATGGAGCAAACATAGATTTAAAAGGTTTTTCAGATGAATTTTATTCTACTTATACAACAGCCACATTACAGCCTGTGCTAAACACATTAAAAATAGCCAAAGAGGAAGGGTTATATTTTGAGATAACAAATCTTGTTATACCTGAAGCAAATGATGACCCAAAAGTCATACGCAAGATGTGTGAGTGGATTAGAGATTCTCTTGGAGTCAATTATCCGCTTCATTTTTCCAGATTTTTCCCTAAATATAAACTCCTTAACCGTCCACCAACACCCTTAAAAACACTTGAGATGGCAAGAGATATCGCTCTTGATGTGGGTATCAAGTATGTCTATATTGGGAATATTGCAACAGAATCTGAAGATACATACTGTCCAAATTGTGGTAAGAAAATAATAGACCGCTCTGGGTATTTCATTGAATCAATTAATATAGAAGATGGAAAATGCAAGTTCTGTGGAAAGAAAATATATGGAGTTTGGGAAAAGAAAGTAAATGAATGATGAATATCGAATAATGAATGTTGAATGATGAATAGAGAAAAAGAAAAGCATCAGATTTGTTACATGAATTCAAGAATAATGAAGTAATCATGTAATCATTCTATCCTACAAACATACAATATTAATGATTAACCCTATATTAGAGCAACATAAAAAAGGAAAAACTCATTTTTACCCAATCTTCATTATAGTCGGCATAATTTCAGCGTTTAGCCAGACAATCCTGCTTCGCGAACTTATGGTAGAAGTGAATGGTAATGAAATCATTTTTGCAATTTTTTTATCTCTCTGGCTCTTTTTGGTTGCGTTAGGAACTCTACTAAATAAATTTATACGAATCAAAAGGAATCTTGAAAACCATATCTATTTTTTGCTTTCCATACTTATATTCATCGCCCCCATTCAGTTCCTTTTTATCAGGATTTTGGCAAATAAATTCGCTGTTATTTCTGGACTGCTCTTAGATATTCCATCCCTGATAATTCTGGCTTTGATAATTCTGACACCCGGCTGTCTGCTAATTGGCTTTCTGTTTCCACTTAACTGCAAACTGATTGCTGAAATGAAAAAACCTGTGCATACAGTTTATATTTTAGAATGTATAGGTATGATTATTGGCGGAATTCTGTTTTTTATTCTGATTTCCCAACTTAATAATTTTTCACTACTGCTATTAGGAAATGTGTTCAGTTTTACGGTTTTGTATGTCTCTTTTAGAAAGCGAGTATTTCTTTTTTGTGCAATTTTCTTTTTGATTATTACTGTTTTTTCTAAAGTAATCTTCTTCCATAATTATGCATCTCGCTATTTGCCTAATAAATTGGTTTCTTCCCAAGATTCCAAATATGGCAGGTTTGATGTGAGTGAATATGCTAACCAAAGAAATTTTTATTGGAATGGGGTTCTGTTTGCCAATTCAGAAAATAAAAACTATGCTAATGAAATGGTCAATTTCGTTCTGCTTCAACATCAAGCACCACATAAAATATTGCTTGTTGGGGGACTTCTCAATGGCTACTTAGATGAAATTTTGAAGGATAAATATGTTGAGGAGGTGGATTATCTTGAATTAGAAAAAAATATCATCAACCAGAGCACATTCTATAAAAAGAAAGAAGAAAGAGTAAATTTCATTCTAATGGATGCTGTCCGATTCTTAAAAAATTCTCAGAGAAAATATGACATAATTTACATTGATATTCCAGACCCATCCTCAATTTTTCTAAATAGATTTTATACAATTGAATTTTTTCAGCTATTAAAATCTCATCTGATTTCCGGTAATGCTGTGGTGGCAATAACAGTCAGCAATGCAGAGAATTTTCTTCTACCTGAACTTGCCAAACTAAATGCTGCCATTTTTCAGACATTCTCTGAAGTTTTTGCCCCGCAAGGTGGGATTACTATTATCCCGGCTGAGCAGAATATTTTTATCGGAAGTATGGGAACATACATGTCCAATAATGTGGATAAACTTACAGAAAGAATGAACCAGAGAAATAAAAGTGGGGTTTGGTTTAATCAAGCTCTTATTTTTGATACCTGTAACCAATTTCGTCTGGACAATTTTCAAAACGCAATATCAGGGGAAAAAGTTACAATAAACAAGAATCTTAATCCAACGGCATATCTTTTTACCATCCAATTCTGGGCTAAGCATCTGGACATAGAGCTTGAAAGATTTATAAAGATTTTAAAAGATTACAAGATTTTAGTTTTTATTTTTGCTATACTTACTATACTTCTTATCTCTTCTGTATCTAACAAAATCCAGAACAGAAAAACCCATTTTGTGCATGACTTTAATATTTTCTCTGTAAGTTTTTCAGCCTTTGTAATGCAACTTATTCTATTGTATATCTTTCAAATGCAGTTTGGTTATGTTTATTTTGTCATTGCTATCTTCACAATTTCATTTATGCTGGGACTTACACTTGGATTTCTTTTTGCTGAAAGAATAAATATATCTGTTTTTATCCTTTTTGCTCTAAACTTGATTCTCATTTTAATGATTTATTTTATTGCAGAATTGTCCCTACCTGTAGTCATTTATTTCTTATTTAACATCTTAGTAGCAAGTTTTGAAGGGGTAATTCTTGCCAAAGTGTTAACAAAGAAATATAAATATGAACAGATTGATTCAGGTGTATCATTTTATTTTCTGGATACTCTGGGCGCGACTTTTGGTGGATTGCTGGTTGGAGTAATTTTTTTGCCAGTTTTCAGCATAAGAACGAATATAATTTTTATTGGTAGTATTCTTTTGATAAATATAGTATTATTAAAAATAAGAAAGATTGAAAAATTGAAGAGAGGGGAAGATTAGAAATTTTTAAATTCTTGCCAAGATTTTATGGGTTTTTATTTTTTTGCTATCAAAATTCTTAAAGAAAAAATAGCAGCTTGAAAAGAAATAATTATAGACTTTTTTATATGTCTTCAAATCTTAAAAAATTATAATAATGAAAAAAGTAACTATTGTAATTGCTCTACTTTTAATATTTAATATATTAACTGCAAAGGTAGAAATTCCAATAACAAGGACAAACATCCCGCCTAAAATAGATGGAATAATTGATGATGATGCCTGGAAAAATCTGAAGCCACTTCCTGAGTTAGTAACCTATAATCCAGTAGAGGGTCAAAAACCTGAAGAAAATACTGATGTTTATATCACTTATGATGATAATTATTTTTATCTGGCTTTCGTTTGCTATGATTCAGACATTTCACAACTGCGTGCAACAATCGCTCCAAGAGAAGCCTGGGAATATGATGATTTAGTAACTTTTGTCTTTGATACATTTAACAGCAATCGTGGAGGCTATGTTTTTAATATTAATCCTTATGGAAACCCGAAAGATATGATTTCCTCAACATCAGGCTATATGGATAAAAACTGGAATATAATACTTCATATAGGAACAAAGATTTATGATGACCGCTGGACAGTTGAGGTGGCGGTTCCATTTAATTCTTTAAATTTTGATGATAGTAAAGATGAGCAGGAATGGGGATTCTATTACTTCAGAATTGATAAGAAAAATAATCAATTTTCAATATATCCACCAAGATCAAGGAAAATAAGCAACATCTTTGTGCAGTCTGGAGTATTAAAGGGATTGAGAGGGATTAAAAGTGGAAAAAATCTTGAACTCCTCCCCTATCTCTTCTCATCATATTTCAATCAAGAAAATACAGAATACAATTATGATACAGGTCTTAATGTAAGTTACAGTCTATCCTCAAAATTAACATTATCTGCTACATTGAATCCTGATTATTCTCAAATAGAAGCCGACCCTCTAAATATTGAAATTAATCAGAGAAATCTCCAGGAGCTGGAAGAAAAAAGACCATTCTTCTCGCAGGGAATGGACATCTTTAACACTGGAATGATGAATATAGTTTACACCCGTAATATTGTTAATCCAGTTGCGGCGTTTAAATCCATTGGTAAGTATCCAGATTTTAATTTAGGAATACTATCTGCACTTGATAGAGGAATTGATAATAAAAAAAAAGATTTGTATAATTTTATCAGAATTAAAAAGAATATACTTAAAGAATCATCCATTGGATTGATCTCCACTTTTAAAGATGAATTAGAGAAAAAGTATTCAAATCGAGTCCTTGCACTTGATGCTGTATTAGCTTTTCCAAATAATAATACATTAAAATTATTATCTGCTTATAGTATAACAAAATATGAGAAAGAAATAGAAGATTCAACATATCATAAAATTGATGAAAGTTCTTTTGCTCTTCAATTAAATTTTGCACGAAGTAGCGAGTTTACATATAATGAGCTATGGATAAATTCTTTCCCTGAAAAATTCAAACTTGGTTCTGGATTCCTGGATGATGATAAAATTGGAAGAAGAGAATTGGGAATAAATAATGTGCTCTTCTTTAGAAATATTACAAATTATTGGAATGAACTTGAATGGTATATCGGAGCAAATACAAGATTTAATATGCAAAATAAACTGGTGGAAAAATATGCGTGGACAGGATTTGAATTTGATTGGAAAAAGAATGCATGGAATAAAATAGGTTTGAATCTCAACCATGACCATATAAGGGAAAAAGATTTTCATACTGCACAATTGGAATTTAATTTATGGAAAAGAATTACAGGGCAATTTGATTTTTGGATTGATTCTTCGGTTGGTTCTAAACCATACATTGGAGATAAAAAACTTGATTGGAAAAATTCATTTACAGGATGGCATTATTATTTAACAGTGGGATTTAATGCGAAAATTCTTAATCGAATCTCTATAAGCCCAAACATTGAAAGAGAGGACTTTTATTATTTTTATAAAGGCAAACGCAAATACTATTCTTACAACATCCGAAATAAAATCACCTGGATGATTGCAAAAAAGTTGCATTTGCGTAATATCACTCAAGGGAAATATGTATGGCTTAACTTTCTAAAGGAGTATGGAATAGAAAGCACCATTGATAAGAATTTCTCCACTGGTTTTCTTCTATCGTATGAATATAGCCCCTTAAGTAATATTTACTTTGGATGTAATCTAAACAACATTAGTAATTACAATAATATCTTTGGTGATATTCAGATATTTTTCAAGATAAACTACTTATGGAGTCTGTAAAGAATTTAAAATTTTATAAGTCTACTATAATAATTCCTTAACCGCGAATGAACGCGAATAAACGCAAATTTTGTCCGAAGGATTTCCGTCAGAGGCGGATCTGCCTCAGGCATGATGCCTTTGGCATGAAATGTGATATTACAAAAATTGTGGACTACCTAATCCACTAGTGTTGCATTCTTAAATTAAGTATGCAAACTTTATCTACAGATGTCATTCTGAACGAAGTGAAGAATCT
>JACKQG010006707.1_pt1 | contig 11978 bp, 9 predicted proteins | sample 8237621 | NCBI WGS metagenome assembly JACKQG01 (sample SAMN15677084, study PRJNA649215) | marine metagenome | biome: marine; feature: Black Sea; material: saline water; isolation source: suspended particulate matter (SPM) from the Black Sea western gyre | collected 2013-06-09/2013-06-10 | depth...
AAAACCACGAGTGGTGGGGCCGTACCGATCTACCACAATACCCCAACCCCGTTCCCACAGGACAGTTTAGTCAGATTTGAGTTGCAGGAGCAAATCCATATTGCTTTCGTACCGTCAGTTCACAGTTCGAACGAGGGTCGGTATTTCATCGACGGTCTCGTGCAGCGGTACTTTATCGAGTACCTCGACAATGTCCTTATCTAAACTCAGTTCCTGATCGCCAAGTCTGACTAGAAACTTCCACGGTCCAATCTGAATGAGATCGTCGTTATGTATCTGCACCTCTTCACCCGATTCCATCCTAATCGTGTTGAGATAGGTGCCGCTACGGCTTTCCAAATCTTTCAAATGCCACTGGTTATCTATGCAGAGGAGTTTTGCATGATTGCGAGATACGTATCGATTAGTAAGTTGGAAACAGCAATCTGGGCTACGACCAAGAGTCACATCTGAATCGGGCATAGCGCTTATATGGGGCAACGCTATCCCATGAATCTGATTCAATACAAGTTGATTTGGTTGATTGGATGTTCGCATACGCTAAAGATTTATTTTAAAATGTATTCTTTTAGCCTCAAATTGGCTAGTTTATAATTTTTTTATGTTTCAATTCACAATTCGGTGCTATTGTAGTACTTAATACAGTGCGTTTTTCTAAAAACTAGCAAAACACCTCCAATTATGACAAAAAGCGATTATCCAACAGATCCCAACGCTGAAACTATTGGTCTTCCCAGTGACGACTCTGGGAAGGGAAGCGTTCCCGAGCCCGGTAAGTTTGTAACCACGGGAATGCCAACCGAGATTGGCAGGTACAAAATCCTTGGCATTATTGCTAGTGGTGGTATGGGTGTCGTCTATGAGGCGATGCAAGAAGCTCCACGAAGAAGGGTCGCACTCAAAATCATTAAAGCAGGCGCTGCAAGCGAAATGGCACTGCGTAGATTTGAGTTTGAAGCCCAAATTCTTGCGAAACTGAGTCACCCAAACATTGCGCAGATTTTTGAAGCAGGCACATGGGAAAATGAAAACGGCGAGAACCCATTTTTTGCAATGGAATATATTCCTGGTGCAATGGGTATAGTCGATTATGCACAGAAAAAAGATTTATCAATTCGAGATCGCCTCATATTGTTTAGTAAGATTTGCCACGCAGTCCATCACGGACACCAAAAGGGAGTTATCCACCGCGACTTGAAACCGGACAATATATTGATTGACAATCAGGGTGAACCAAAGATTATAGACTTTGGAGTTGCCCGAGCAACCGATGCAGATTTAGCAATTTCCACGATGCAAACAACGATGGGACAGCTCATCGGTACCTTGCAATACATGAGCCCCGAGCAATGCGATGCTGACCCTGACCGCATCGATACGCGAAGCGATGTCTACGCGCTGGGCGTAATTCTATTTCAACTGCTCTCTGGTAAGTTACCTTACGACCTGCGAAAACAAGCGATTCACGAAGCGGTTCGAGTTATTAAAGAACAGCGACCGGATTCTCTTGGCACAATTAGCACAACGCTAAAAGGTGACATAGATACGATTGCATTAAAAGCGATGGAAAAGGATAAAGATCGTCGCTACCAGTCCGCTGCCGAACTTGCCACGGACATCTCTCACTTCTTAAACAACGAACCCATTATCGCTAGGCCCCTAAGCATTGGATACCAAGTGCGATTGTTCACGAAAAAGTACAAGCGAACGTGCGCTGCAGTTTTATTGTTGGGAATTTCTATCGTGTTAGGAATTGTTGGTACTTCATGGGGAATGTACCAAGCCAACATCCAGAAGGCAGAAGCAACTAGGCAACGTGATATTGCAGAAGCGAGGTACGATGAGATAATTGATTTCGCAAGTGAATATACAGGAGGTTTTTACGCAGGAATTGTAAAACTGAATGCAGGTTTGGAAGTCCGTAAATTAGTACTCGATTCAACGTTACGTCATCTTGACGAACTTGAAAAAAGCGCAGGCTCAACTGAACAAATTCGCAGCTTACGAGGCAACACGCATCGATATTTTGGCGCGTATTACGGCGGGATTAGTGCCGCAAATACAGGCGAAACCGCAAACGCAAAACAGCATTATGATAAAGCGCTTGTTATTTTTACCGCCTTGGTTGAAGATGGTTTTTCGCAGCATAACTTCCCTGTGGCGCTCATCCACTATAGGTTAGGCGAATTTTTTAGAAACGCAAGCCAATATACAGATAGTCTTGCTTCGTTAGCAAAAGCAGACAAGGTACTAGCAATTTTCATTACCGAATACCCAGAGGATGCTGGCGGTGCTCGACTGACGAGTTCAATTGCAATGTCAAGGGTTGATACGCTGATAAGATTCGATCCAGAAGGAGCACAAAACGCTATTGGTGACCTTGTAGAAGTGCGTGGTAATAGAGCTAAGCAATCACCCAATAATTTTAAACTGCAACGAGATTATTCCAGCGCCTTGCAACGCGCTGGAGCAATCAGCAAGGGGGTAGGTAACTTTGATGAATCTGTGGAGTACTACTCCAAATCGCGAGATATCCTCGCGGAGCTGGTTATTAAAGATTCATCGAACGATCGCGCACCAAGAGACTTGGCGTGGGTGGAATACTTCCTTGGTGAGGCCACTGTCGGCGCTGGCCAGACTGATGCGGGGCTTTTGAGCGTTGAAAATGGACTCGTGTTATTGCGAGATCGATGCGTTGCTTTCCCTACCGCAGCAGATGCCAGAAAAGACGTTCTCATGCTTGCAGGTCTGTATCTAAATCTATGCAAACAAGTAAATAGCCTACGCAGGGCGGAACAGGTCATTCGAGATCTCTTGGTAGCGATTCAACCCGTGGTGGAGCAAAATCCTGACAATTATGCCCTCGCGGAGATGTTTGCAGCCTTGGAAACGTATCTCCAAGAGGTTGAAAAGAATCTCGCTCTGGCAGACTAATCCTCGTTTTTAGCCTAAAAAACAGCATCTAATAAAACAACCTAGAAATAGGTTCACAATATTGCTTATTGTGGATAGTTGGAGGTAGCAAGGAAAAAAATTACCCGAAACAAACGAACTCTAACAAACAAACCACGTATTAACAGAAACTTCTCCCTCCTCTCCAAATTTTCTCCTCTAGAAATAACAAACCCCCAAGGCAATCCTTGGGGGTTTGTTATTTGTGCTTGGTAATTTTGTAGGAATTTGTACCCAAAATTGCAAGGGGGGGTACAGGTCATACCCATTGCGTAACAGATTAGTCGCTTTCTAAAAAGTCGTGCGAGAATTTAGCCTTTAAGGTCTGGATGCCTTGCTCGTCACCGATAATTGTAAGTTGATCATTCTCTTCGAGTACTGTGCTGCCGCGTGGGACAACCATTTGTCCCCTTCTGTGAATCATTGCTACAAGGCAACTTTCGGGGAAACCGAGTTGATGAATCGGGGTATCGATGAGTGTTTGCGTTTTTGTACTTGCTTCAAGGCGAAGTGACATGAATCTTTCTTCTCGAAGAAGTATTTCTTTCAATCCCTGATTTGTTGAAGCGGACAACCACCTTGCCATAAAATCTTCTCGGTCGACGTTACCTGCGAGTTGGGCAAGCAATCGTAAATGCTGCGAAGGGTCTGACTCTGGACTTACTAAGAAGAAGATTGCGTGAATGGCTTGTTCCTCGTGCTGCTCACCAAAAACATCTCCAACGTCTATAGTTAAACCGTCAAGGCTCCTAGCAATAACCATAATCGGTTTGTCAATCGTCGGTAGTCTCAAATGTGGTAATGCAACGCCACAAGTCACAGGTGTCGCTCCAACGCGGGTACCTTCAAGAAAACTATCTGAAAGGAAAGCAGCAGTTGTAGGAAGAATTGCAGACAATTCTTCGGACGCAGATGAGACGATGTCTTCAAAGGTAGAACCGATTGGCGCATCGACGACCCGTGACTTTGCCACTATTTCGTCGAATGGATCGTGTGCGCGTAGTCCTTTTTCCTTTAGGATTTCGCGCAGTTCAGTATCGAGTGCTGCAAAACGTTTTCTGCCGAGTCGCTCAAAGATGTGGTAGATGGCACCGTATCTTTCAACACGCTTTCTCGCGTAATAGAAATACCAAAGAATTCCAAGGATAACTATTCCGCTTGAAAAGAGCACTGGAAGCCAGCCCATAATACAAATGATGGCTATGCATGCAGCAGCACCAAATAGTTGGAGCCAAGGATAAAAAGGCGCACGATAGCCTGGGTCATACGAAGGGAGTTCCGCTTCACGCATAACAATGACAGACATGCAAAGAAGAGCAAACATTAGCAATTGAAATGCACTTGCAAGTTTTGCAATCTTTAGGGGGTCTAAAAGCAGGATGGAAACAATTATTAGGGCAGATGAAACGATTATTCCAGAAGTAGGAGTTCCCCTTCCATCTACCTTGCGTAGTGAGGCTGGAAGCAGGTGATCGCGACTCATTGCAAGTGGATACCGGGATGCACTCAAGATGCCAGCATTTGCAACTGACAGAAATGCGAGAATTGCTGCGACTGCCATAACATACGAACCAGTTTGCGAGCCAGTAATTGCAGCAGCAACAGTCGAAACAGGAGTTAAATTGATTTCACCATCTACGAGCGAAAGTCCTTCTGTTCCACTTACACCGACCATAACGAGCAATCCAACTATATACACGGCGATGGCTGTGCCAATGGCCAGAAAAAGCCCAAGGGGCAAGTTTCGCTCTGGGTTTTTGATTTCGCCCGCGACGCTTACTACCTTGGTTACGCCTACGTAACTAATGAATACTAATCCTGCGGCCGATAGAATATTTTCTGTGCCTTTGCCCAAGAAATTAGAAAAATTGGCAGGTCTTATGTTTATACTCCCAGCAACTAAGAACCAAGATAATAATGCAAGGAGTAAGACAACGACAATAATTTGGAATGAAGTTGTTTTCTTTGCTCCAAGTAGGTTGAGTCCACCAAAAAACACAACAAGCCCAAGTGCAATAAACGTAAAGAGTGCGTCGCTTGTTCCTTCAGGGAAAAACAATTGAATGTACGCAGTCATGCCCACAAGCGCGAAGGAAGTTTTTAAGAGTAAGGCTAACCAAATCCCAAGCCCACCAACTGTCCCTGCCATTGGTCCAAGACTACGATCGAGAAAGTAATAGACCCCACCAGACCTTGGCATTGCTGTTCCCAGTTCTATTTTGCTCAGCATAGGTGGAATGAGCAACAGGCCAGCAATCAAATAGGCGAGTACAACTGCGGGTCCCGCAATTTCTGCGGCGAAACTTGGCAGAACGAAGAATCCGCCGCTGAGAGTTGCTCCCGTAGCTAAAGCAAATACACCAAATAAGCCAAGGTTTTTTTTTGATTTGGGTATTGTTGACATCGCGTGACTTCTATTATGCCCGATTACACCACTTCGTGTATGAATCGCTAATAAGCGGTTACAAGGTGTTTACGCATGTGGATGCGTCATATCGGCAAAGTTGAGGTACTCGTCAAGTTCAGATTCTTCAAGGAGACCTTTGCGAAGGACGATTTCACGAATGGTTTCGCCCGTCTCGAACGCTTCTTTTGCAAGTTTTGATGTTTGGTCATAGCCGATAACTGGTGCAAGAATCGTTCCCACCATCAAACTCAGTTCAACGAGTCCTTCTGCGATTTCTTTGTTCACTTCAAGTCCTTGAATCATCTTTTCGTCGAGAATACTAGCAACACCCGAAAGCAGCATTATTGATTCAGTCAATCGTTCTGCAATTAAAGGCATACATAAGTTCAACTCTAAAATTGAGCCTACGCCGCCACTTGCTGCGGTCGTAATTGCAACATCATTTCCAACAACTTGGCAGAACACTTGCATCGCCGATTCACAAATGACTGGATTAACTTTACCGGGCATTATTGAGGAGCCCGGTTGCGTTGCAGGAAGTGATAACTCAAAGAGACCGCAACGAGGACCAGAACCGAGCCACCGGATGTCATTTGCAATTTTTGAGATACTGATTGCAATCGTTTTTAATTCGCCGTGCGCCTCTACGACACAATCTCTGGTTGCTTGCGCTTCAAAGTGATTGTCCGCTTCTTTAAATGCGACTCGTACTTCTTTTGAAAGTTCTCGACAGACGAGAGATGCGAATCGTGGGTGGGTGTTTATACCTGTACCAACAGCCGTTCCTCCGATGGGCATGTTTTCCGCAAGGCGAATCATCGCACGCTCGCCGCGCCTAATTCCGTACTCGATTGCGGATTCATATCCAGAAAAAATTTGTCCCATTCTAATAGGTGTTGCATCCATCAGGTGAGTACGACCAATGGTTACGATTTTGTCCCATTTTTTCGTTTTCGTTTTTAAACTTCTTCTTAGCCCCTTCAGAGAAGGGATAAGGGAATCGCGTAATTCCATACATGCAGCAATTTGCATTGCAGTTGGGAACGTATCGTTGGATGATTGCCCCATATTCACATGGTCATTGGGATGAACAGCATGCTTTGAATGTGCTGCTTTATTTGCCAAACGAGAAATCACTTCATTCATGTTCATGTTCGTCGATGTACCAGAACCTGTTTGGAATACATCAATAGGAAAATGTTCCATCATGCTATCTACGCGTTCTGGGTTGCTTAATGCTTCCATCACATCGTTACATGCGTTGACAATAAGCCTTGACCTTTTCTGGTCTAGAAGCTTCAATTTTGTGTTTGCTACAGCAGCAGCACGCTTGAGGAGCGCAAATGCATACATAATTTCGGGAGGCAAACTCCGTCCAGAAACAGGAAAGTTTAGTACAGCGCGTTGGGTAGTTGCTCCATATAAAGCGTGGGACGGTACTTCCATTTCACCCATAGAGTCTCGTTCAATACGCGTTCTTTTTGTTCCGGTAGCCATTGTATGTACTCTTGTCCTTATGGAGTGTTGTCTGGAGGGGTTATGGAAGGAGCAATGCCCAAAAGAGTCTTTTGCTTTTGTGTAAGTTGGTCGTTATATCGCTGAATAATCTGTTTCTTTATGACACTCGCAGCATTTTGATCTTTCACCTTAACTCGTTCCCATTGTGTTATCCACAAAGCGGGGTCGGGTCTTGCATCTGCAGCTGCATCCCATGCAGAGGCATCTATGGCTGCGACAAAACGTAACGTTATCAAATCATCGTCGATGAGTGACTCCCCAAACACGCCAAGGAGCTGGAGTGCACCTACAGCATCGTCCCTGCTGATCATCAGTGGAACTGCTCTTCTTGCAATAGCTTTTCTTGCAGCGATGCTCTTCTGTGACGCATTTTTCCAGACATCGTGTAGAATCGTTAGCCGAAGTTCATCTAGGTTTAACCGTTTGAGCATATCGTCTGCACGTAACAGCTCACTTGTACTTAGCGACGTTGCTATCGAAAACGCAGCAGCGTTCCAGTTTGGCTCGTTATCTTTTCTTACATCGAGTAATTCCTTGAAGGAATCTATGTCAACCTTCTTTTGCAGTGCAGCAAGTGCGTATGTGTAGAGCAGAGGATCATCCGCCCGCGCAATTAAGGGTTCGGCAAAGCCAGCATACGCAAAACCCATTGCAACAGCTTCACGTACAGAGTCATTTGGATTATCAAGCATCTTAATAAGCGCTCTCTTTGTTGTGTTGCTCCCAAGCATTGCCTCAAGTGTTATGAGAGATGGTAGGCTGCTTTGCTGTCTGGATTTCAGTACAGCTCTGAGAATTTGCCTTTGTATTTTTTCTGAAACATCGTTGTTGTTCAACAGAAAAATGAGTGCATCTGCAGCAGCCCCGTTGGGATTCTGCAGTAGCCGATCGATTGTAGGAGGAATTGCGTTAGGGTGCGAAACTGTTTGAAAGTAAATCAGTTCTTGTTCTGCAACTTCAATATCTACTTCTTGTGCAATTGCGTTTGCAACATGCTCGGCTAATCCGGGAACATCAATTTCAGGAAGAAGTTTTGCTGCAGCAAGTCGCACTGTAGAATTTGAATCAGTCAAACGGTCCACGACCAGCTGCAATTCTTCATTCGTTGCCTCTCCGTCGCGAAGGAGAACACCGACACGTTCTATTCCAAAAACGCGCAGCTCGGGCATTTTGTCGCCTAAGACTTCAGGCAATTGGTTGTGCTGGTGCTCTGATGAGATAAGTGGCCAATACCGAGCGTAGGTTTCTACTATTTTTTGTTTTAACGACTCTGGTTGGTCAACGCTGGTTCCGACATTCAAAGACTGATTATCTGGAATTGGAGAAGCGAGAATTGGTTTTGGTTGAGGCGAAGTCTGTTGTGGTGATTCACAAGAAAACGCAACAATTAGGAAAGTCAAAGAAAGCAACAGGGTGAATTTGGCTGTTTGTGATTTCAGCATGGCGTTGTGGGCAGTGTATTCGATTATTGAGAGAAATAAGGTAATCAAACGGGAACCATTTTGCATATCAACGTACAATATCCAACCGTATGAACAACTGGCAAGACGCAGAACAATTTGCAGATAATGCATTAGATATGTTTGAAAGAGGCCGCTGGGGCGAAGCTGAAAAAGAACTCCGCAAAGCCCTTGAAATCGATCCAGATCAAGGTGATTGGCACTTTAACCTCGGAATTACATTAGAGCGTACAGGGCGTGATGCTGAAGCACTTTCGAGCTTTGAGCAAGCGTCTAGACTTTTAGAAAACGCTGTTGACCCCAAACTTGCAGCAGGAGCAGCATGTGCAAGGCTTGAGCGATTTGAGGATGCAATCGGATGGCTTGATAAGGTGCTCTCAATTGACACGAGCGTGGAACCTGCTTGGGCGATGCTTGTTGATGCACATGCATCGAACAATGATCACGATGCAGCCGAGACCGCTTTCTATATGGCGCAAGATGCTCTGCCCAATCCAAGTGCGAATGTTCTCATTGCAATGAGCGGGAGTTTACTCGCAAGGAGTGAAGATCAGCGTGCAATTTGGTGCGCACAAGAGGCGATTAAAATTGATTCAGAGGTTCAGGGCGGACGACTCTGTTTGGCGGGTGGCTTGGTCGCAATTGGTCAAAGTCAACGCGCGTCACAAATTTTACTTCAAGAACTGCGCGAAGATCCTGGAAACGTGCAGGCCTTACTTTTGCACGCAGATGTTCTTGCGGATACGGGTCGTGCCAACGAAGCCCTCATAAAATTACACCGAGTTTTAGAACTTGAACCTGCAAATGTTGATGCGCATATACGTGCAGGAAAATATGCCATGGATGAAAAGCGGTGGGAAGAAGCATTCATCGCATGGGGTTTAGTTAGACGACTTCAACCAAATCATTCAACAGCGTGTTTGCACTTAGCGCAAACATTGTTAGCGCTGCAAAAACCAGCGTCTGCTCGACCACTTTTGCAGGAATACATTGAGCGAATGGGTGATACGATTTCCAATGAGGAGAAACTGCATGTAGCAGAATTGATGCTAGCTTCAGGGGAACCAAGGGCTGCATCTTTATTGCTTGAGAATGTACATCAATCGTTTGAAAAAAGTGACCCCTTGAAACTGCAAACTCTACGTGTACTCGCAGTGACTTTATTCGCAAGCGAGCGAACTGATGAAGGCGCTGCCGTGAGCAGGAAAGTGTTGCGCATCGATCCTACGTGTATATCTTCTATGCACAACTTAGCGCTTGCTGCTGTAATAAATAACCGGTATGCAAGTGCTTGGGGTTGGGTCACGCGGGGTCTTCGCTACGATCCATTGGATAACGACTTGCGCCGATTGCGTTCCCGATTAATCTGGGAAGGCATTGGAAAGTTTTGTAAAAAGCTTCTGGGAAAAAGAAGCTAACCTACATTACAGTGTGCCTGAAGTGAACGGAAGGAGCGCCATAAAACGAGCTCGTTTGATTGCTTGTGCAACCATACGTTGCTCCTTGGCGGAAGTGCCAAGTCGTTTTCGGGAGTAAATTTTACCGTTAGGAGTCATGAGCCGACGTAATTCTTCTACGGATTTGTAGTCGATGTATTTGCGGTCTCGATTGTCAGTCTTCAGGTATGTTTTTGCTTGCGGTCTGCCGTAGTCTCTGCTGCCCATAGTGCGGGTCCTTTCGTCATGAATACATGTGTAGCCCCAGTACAGTGGGGCGACGAGAACGCGATATTGTACATTGGCACAAAGAGCGCGGCAAGGGTTCTCTCTTGTGTATGCTATCCTGCACGCAATGGGACCCATCATCGGAATAACCGCAGATCACCACGAAAAACGCCTTAGAGTGGCAATAGCCTACGCTCATTCGGTCATTTGCGCAGGAGGGGTGCCCGTGATTCTTCCACCTGTCCTATCGCAAATGGACCATTTTCTTGCGATTTGTGATGGATTTGTTTTTACAGGTGGCGATGATCCACAAATGGAACAGTGGGGAGTTCCAACGCATGCGAGCGCGATGCCGGTTGCGCAAGATAGGCAAAAGTTCGAGACGGCTCTGTTACTATCCTTACAAGAGCGGAAATCGGTGCCCGTTTTTGGTGTTTGTCTAGGTATGCAATGGATGGGGCTCGTTGCAGGCGGCACGCTTAAACAGGACTTGCAAGAACCGCAGGCATCTCACCACATCAACGGGCAGCACCACATTTCTGGCGAACTTGGCGAAGGGCTAGTACATACCCACCACCATCAGGCTCTTATAGATGCAGGCACACTTTCAGTTGTTGCAAATGCAGATGATGGCGTGATTGAAGCGGTGCGAGATAATTCAAGGGCTTGGTATGTTGGCGTGCAGTGGCATCCGGAACGAACGGAAAATACGCTCCTTGGTCAAGATTTGTTTAATCAATTTGTGAAAGCAGCGCAAGTGCGTAGAACTGTATCTGTATGACGTACCCATCACCAATTCAAGAAACTCTTGCGCAGTACGAACTAGCAATGGGTGCGACACATGAAGAATCCAATCGAGAGGGAGCGGCGACGGGTCAATTCCAATCGGGAGTTCTTACAGAATTTTTACCTTGGGGCGACGATGGCTGTTTTATTTTAGCAACGGCTGGCATCGTCGAACTCGAATACGCAGCAATCCAAAAATCGGTTGGTGTATTCGATGCACCATGCCGTGGCACGATTGAAATTACTGGAAAAGATCGCCTTGATTGCATTGGTCGAATGACAACGCAAAAAGTAGAGACGATGAAAACTGGCGAAGCGTTGCTTGCATTTGTGACGAGCAGAAAAGGATCTGTGGTCGCAGATGTTATCGTGCGACTTTTTGAAGATCGGATTTTACTTGATGTTGATATTTCAGTCGTTGCGCAACTCGTTGACCATTTAAAGTCTTACGTTGTCATGGAAGAAGTTTCCATCGAAAATAGAACGTCGTCCATACATTGGCTTTGGTGCCTCGGGCCCGAAGCGCATAACGTTACAATCGATGGATTCCAACAACAACCTCTCCCGACCGCACTGTTAGGCATTGAGGGTGTAGCGTATATGGTCTCACCCGAACAAGTAGAGGATGTATGGGAAGCGATATTGGCTAGCAAGGGCAAGCCAATTGGCTGGTACGCCTTAAACATGGCGAGAGTGGAACAGGGGGCGCCACTGTTTATGGTTGATTTTGATAACCACAATTTACCGCATGAAACGAATGTGGTTTCAAGCAGAGTACGCTTTGACAAGGGTTGTTATTTGGGCCAAGAAATTGTTGCTCGAATGGAATCTCTTGGTAAACCGAAGAAAAAAATTATTCGGTTAAAAATGGAAACGGATGATTTACCAATTGCTGGAACGCAACTGTGGGAAGAAGAAACCGCAAGCGGTACGCCAATAGGCGTGATTACATCAAGTGCAATTAGTCCACTTGGAGGTTCATTGCCCGCAGTCATTGCTATGGTTGGCAAAAAACATAACAATGAAGGCACCGAGGTGTACATGTATGTTGGCTCAGAAATTGTTCAAGGGAAAGTAGTAGCCCTTTGAGTCTATTTCCACAAAAAATACAAATAACGGAAGTCGGTCCACGCGATGGCTTGCAAAATCTAGCGTTACCCGTGCCAACGCAGATTAAAGTAGAACTCATCA
>JACKQG010006708.1_pt1 | contig 11978 bp, 13 predicted proteins | sample 8237621 | NCBI WGS metagenome assembly JACKQG01 (sample SAMN15677084, study PRJNA649215) | marine metagenome | biome: marine; feature: Black Sea; material: saline water; isolation source: suspended particulate matter (SPM) from the Black Sea western gyre | collected 2013-06-09/2013-06-10 | depth...
AATACATTGCTTCCATTGCTGCCTGGCCGTCAAAGATCTTTGAGCTGCTGCAGCCGCATGTGGAAAATACTGGAAGCCCAAGGTACTGGCATACTTCAGTCATAGCTGCATGCATTAAGTTAAACTCAGTAGAACCGTAGCTTGCCACTCCTGTACTCATATCCATAGCAAAGTGGACTCCCCCTGAAATCATTGGCGCACCTTTTTTTACAAGCTGTGCTATTACTACTCCAGAGAGGTATTCTGCTGCTCCAAGTGCTATGGTTCCAGCAAGTGTTACAGGTGAGGTTGCACCTGCATTAGGTGCAGGAGTATAAACATTAGGGATACCTTTTTTTGCAGCAAATTTTAATTTACCAAGTGCTTCTTTAACGTGAGTTAGCGGAGTTATAGGCTCAGAGTAAAGAGCAATAAATGGTTTTAATCTAAAATTATCTTCACTACCAGTTATTATACAGCACATATTATAGATATCTTCAAGACCCCTTCCATCAACTGTTGTAAGTATAAGTGGTAGCTTTGTATTTTTTACCATTGTTAAAAACTGGTACCTGTCATAAGTCATTGCTGGAACATCTGATGTCAGGCCAAGCGACATATGAAAATTAATGTTTTGTAGATAATCGGAGATTTTTGCAGCATTCTCAATGTCTATTTCCACAAACCTTCTTCTCTCTTTGGTAAATGAATCAAGAATAAAAACTGCATCAGAACCTGTGCCAAAATATATTTTATCTTTTTCAAGTTCCATTGCTAGGTTACCATTTCTATCAGACATTGTAATTTTACTTGGTGCAAAAGACAGGCATTCATTTACAAGATAAGATGGTATATAGGCTCTTTTTTCTTTTATAATACATCCTGCATCCTTAAGAAGCTTCAATAATTCATTATCATTTACTTCTACACCTATTCTCTCAAGTATTGTAAAAGATGTTGATAATATTTCTTCAATTTGTGACGTAGATAGTACTTTAAACTGGACAGTTTCGTTACTAACATAGTTTAACTTCACAATTCCTCCCTTTTTGTTAATTGTAAATTTATTTTAACATTATAAATAAAAGAAATGATAGAATAAATTTTAATATTTTTAAATCATTCTACATTCTCTTTCATATATTCATCAATCTTACCAAGCTTATCATCCTCAATTGGTTCAGGCTTATAAGTTTTGAGTATCTCTTTAACCTTTTCATTTACTCTTATATCGAGGCTTTTAGAACCATTCTTTTTCCAGTTAGCATAAACACTTCTATCAATAAGCTCGGGCATAAACATCTCGTTTTTAAAGTTCTTAAATGTATGCTCTTCAGTTAAGAAGTTACCTCCAGGACCAACCTTTTCAATTATATCAAGTGCTAAAGTATTTTTATTAACTTCTATTCCCGACACGTATCTTTTAACCATTCCAATTATTTCATTGGTTATTACGAGCTGCTCAAATGAACCGCAGAGCCCGTCTTCAAGATATCCAATATCATGTATCAGGTTTGCACCTGACAGGGCTGCAGACATTGTAGAATACATTGCTTCCATTGCTGCCTGGCCGTCAAAGATCTTTGAGCTGCTGCAGCCTGCAAGAGAGAATACTGGAAGCCCAAGATACTGGCATACTTCAGTCATGGCTGCATCCATAAGATAGTTTTCAGTAGAGCCATAACTTGCTACTCCTGTGCTCATGTCCATTGCAAAAAGTGTCCCACCACCTATGATAGGTGCACCTTTTTTTATAAGTTGTGCTATTACCATACCGGAGAGGTATTCTGCAGCTCCCTGTGCTATGGTTCCAGCAAGTGTTACAGGTGAGGTTGCACCTGCATTAACTGCATTAGTATATATTGTAGGGATACCTTTTTTTGCAGAAAATTTTATTTTTTCAAGAACTTCCTTTGAATGAATAAGTGGTGAAATAGTTTCTATATACAGGACAAAGAATGGTTTTAACTTAAAATTATCTTCCCCTTCAGTCATAATGCAGCAGAGGTTATACATATCTTCAAGCCCCTTGTCATTAATTACAGTTGATACTATGGGCTTTTTTGTATTTTTAAGCATAGCTAAGAATTGGTATCTGTCGTAAGTCATATTATTTACTCCTGAGAGGAGCCCTAGTGACATATGAAAATCAATATTTGGTAAGTAGTCAGCAACTTTTGATGCATTTTCTATGTCCTTTGTAAGCCACTGTCTTCTCTGACAAGTGTATGGATCATTTAGGTATGGGCATTCAGAACCTGCTCCAAAATATATTTTATCTTTTTCAAGTTCCATTGCAATATTGCCATCTCTGTCAGAGATAGTTATTTTATTAGGTGAATACGAAAGACATTCATTTACTAGATAAGATGGAATATAGGCTCTTTTACCCTTAATAGTACACCCGGCATCTTTTAGCAGTTTCAGTATATCTTTGTCATTTACATCTACACCTATCCTCCATAAAATTTCAAATGCAGTTGAGACTATTTCTTCGATTTGAGTATCTGAGAGGATTTTAAATTGAACTGTTTTATTTGATACTGAATTCATTCTCATAATTTTTCTCCTGTATTTTAATATGGTATTATCAGCCGTAGAAAGTATTTAATATAAAAAAACAGAATAATACTTTCCTTAACTAGGTATTATTCTGTCCTTTTACCTGAGAGATTTTATCCCCTTCGGTACCTATAATAAAAATTATCTTGGTTTCTCCAGAATAAATTATATTGCAATCCTTTTGCCTGAGATTGTTAACCCTTCGGCTCCAGTATCTTTTCAGCTGGCATCTCTTGCTAAATTATTTGTAAAATTTTCTTTGAGAATTATATTTTATTTAAATATGCAATGCAATATATAAAATTGATATAACCTAAAATAATATAAAAATTATTGTTTATTTTGTTTGGGTAACTTCTATAAAATCTGCTGATACAAATCTTTCCATGCCAGTAGAACTATCTACAAACCTAATACTTGTACCCGAATAATCAATAATTTCAGATGCATAATAATTTTTTTCAGTTGTGAAGAGTTTTACCCATAAAATATCATCAAAATGTTCTCCCTCCCAGTTAGTGGGAAATCCAGGCTCTTCTGTCGAGTTCATAATATAAATAGTTATCTTATACTCTTTGCTGCTACACCCTATTATAAATATAGTTATTATCATTAGCATTAACACTATTGATAACATACTTTTATTTTTCATAATTACTTCTACTTCTCAATAACCTTTGCCGCTGGGATAACTCGTGTTGGTCAATATATTTTTTAATTCTTTAACTTCTTCTCTTAATTCCTGGGTATCTTTTTCTGGTCTGCAATATTTCTTAGACTATTAGGTATTACTTAATTCCATAATATTACATTATATAAGCTTAGACTGTGTTTGAATAGGCTTTACTAAGGATTAGGCATACAAGGATGCTATATAAGACACGCTAATGATATAGGCAAAGGTCTTTTGCTTTATTAACAATATATATGAATAATATTTATGTTTCTTAAATAAAAGGTAAAAAAGATGCGCCCGGGCGTACTAAGTATTAAAAGGCACTAAACATTAATTAGTAAACCGTGGTTTACCATTAAACTCAATATCTTTTAAGTTTAAAATAAAAGATTAATTGTAGTATAATTAAAATATTAATATTTATTCTGTAAATTATAAAAAACCATCTCGGAGAGGAAAGAATCATATGTCCAGAATGATAAAAAAAAGATCTAAAAAAGCTGGACTTCCCCCAGGTACCTTGATTCATATTGGAAAAGAAAAAACTAAAAAAACCAAAATTACCTTAATTGATTATGATGATAAAAGTTTTACTGAAAAAGAAATAAAAGAAGTGAAGCAATGCTTTCCTTACATTGATAAGCTCACAGTAACCTGGATAAATGTAGATGGAATAGAAAATACAGATAATTTAAAAGAGCTGGGGGAATGTTTTGATCTTCATCCTCTAACTTTAGAAGATACCCTAAATACCGACCAGAGGCCAAAATTAGAAGATTTTGACAGTTATATTTACATAGTGCTTAAGATGCTTTCATATAATGATAAAAATAATGAAGTAACCCATGAGCAAGTCAGTGTAGTATTTGGTAAAAACTTTGTAATTTCTTTTCAAGAATTAGAAGGAGATATTTTTGATCCCATAAGAGATAGAATCAGAACCTACAAAGGAAAAGTAAGGAAAATGGGTTCAGATTATCTTGCATATCTACTACTGGATTCAGTGGTTGATAATTATTTTTTAATTTTGGAAAAAATAAGCGATAGAATAGAAGAGATTGAAGATGAGCTTATTACTAAACCAACTCAAGAGACTTTAAGCATTATTCACAGTTTAAAAACTGAAATGTTATATCTTAGAAAATCTGTGTGGCCCCTGAGGGAAGTGGTTAGTAAGCTCGAGAGGGGAGAGATATCTTTAATTGATAAAAACACTTTAATATATCTTAGGGATGTTTATGACCATACCATCCAAGTGATTGATACCATAGAGACTTTTAGAGATATACTATCAGGAATGCTGGATATTTATCTTTCCAGTTTAAGCAATAAAATGAATGAGGTCATGAAAGTTCTTACTATTATTGCTACTATCTTTATTCCTATTACCTTTATTACAGGGATATATGGAATGAATTTTAAGTTTATGCCTGAGCTTAATTGGAGATGGACTTATCCTGTAGTTTGGGTAGTTTTTATAGGAATTATTGTTTTTATGATTTTTTACTTTAAAAGAAAGAAATGGTTATAAGTAATTATAATAAAAAATATTTTAAAACTTAAAAAGGGAACTTATACTGAAAATACTATAACAATTTTATTTATTGGAGTTTAAATAAATGCTTAACATAAGAAGTGAAGGAATTATTCTAGAGGAAACCAGTCTGAATTTTGAGGCCAAAGGAGTCTTGAATCCTGCTTGTATTAAAGTAGATGATATCGTCCATATGTTCTACAGAGCAATAAGTAAAGATGATATATCTTCAATTGGATATTGCCAATTAAGAAATAATAAGGTTATCAAAAGACTGGATAAACCAGTTATATTTCCTGAGTATGATTATGAAAAAAAAGGTGTTGAAGATCCCAGGATAGTTTTTTTAGAAAGCTTATATTATATAACCTATACCGCTTATAATGGGAAAAATGCAATGGTTGCCTACGCAACCAGCAGTGATTTAATTAATTTTAAAAAATGTGGTGTCATATCTCCAAAAATTACTTATGAAGAAGCAGATAAGATTTTTAAAAAAACAAATATTGGGAAAAAATATGACTATTTTGAAAAAATCTATGAAAAAAGTTTTGGGGAAGAAGTATTATTATGGGATAAAGACGCATGTCTGTTCCCTAAAAAAATTAATAATAAATATGCTCTTCTTCACCGGATATTACCCAGTATTCAGGTTTCTTTCTTTAATGATTTTTCAGAACTGGATACTGTTTATTGGAAAGAATACTTAGAAAAAATAAATGATTATGTAGTTATTGATCCAGAATTATCTTTTGAGAATGAATATGTCGGAACAGGTTGTCCACCCATAGAGACAGCGTGTGGATGGCTACTAATCTATCATTGTGTAGAAAGGATTAACAATAATTTACAATACCACTCAAGTGTGGCTCTATTAGATATTAACAATCCGCTAAATGTTTTAAATAGATTTAAAAAACCATTGTTCTCTCCAGTTGAAGAATGGGAAAAAGTTGGAAATGTAAACAATGTGGTATTTCCTACAGGAGCTATAATTGAAAATGGGAGATTATATATTTATTATGGTGCAGCAGACAAACTAATTGCTTCTAAATCAATAGAATTAGAAGAGTTGATACTGGAACTTAAAACTTTCAACTAATGTATCATGCAAGTAGATTAGTATAATTTAAGAATTTTAAAAATGGAAAAAAACTAAAAATTCTCGCACTTGGTTTTAATCAAATTTGTATAGAATTGATTTATTTTGCCTAAGAATCTAGGGAATTTTTATAAAAAGCAAATCTTTCGAAAAGATATATAAAAGGTAATTTAGATGTTAAAATTAGTATTATTAAGGCATGGTGAAAGTATCTGGAATAGGGACAACCGCTTTACCGGGTGGACTGATATAGATTTATCTGGCGCAGGAATAAAACAGGTAAAGGAAGCAGGAAAAATTCTTAAAAAGGCTGGTTTTATTTTCGACACTTCCTTTACCTCAATACTTAAAAGATCCATCAGGTCTCTTTGGATAATACTGGATATATTAGATCTAATGTGGATTCCGGTTAAAAAATCATGGAGGCTCAATGAACGATTTTATGGTGCCCTGCAGGGTTTAAATAAAGCAGATACGACTAAAAAATATGGTGAGATTCAGGTTCTTAAATGGAGGAGAGGTTATGAAATCCGCCCCCCAGAAGTTAATAGACATGATATTAGATATCCAGGCAGTGATTCTAAATATTCTAATCTAAGCCAAAAAGAGCTGCCTACTTCAGAATCGCTAAAGGATACGGTTAATCGGATTCTACCATATTGGTACGAGACCATAGCTCCCAATATTAAATTTGGTAAAAAGGTGCTATTGGTAGGCCATGGGAATAGTCTGAGAGCTCTCGTAAAACACTTTGATAATGTAAGCAGTAGTGAAATTGCAAAAGTAAATATCCCTCTTGGTATACCTCTCTGGTCTATGAGTTAAGTGAAAAATTAAAGCCTGTAAATAAATATTATTTAGGGGAGGATAAAAAAGTAAAAGAAGCTATGGAGTTTATAGCCAACCAACACAAAAACAATGAAAGAATCAATTACAATGTATGATGTTATAACGGTAGGTTCAGGTACTATTGATGTATTTGTATATACTGACAGATCTGAATCCATATCTATCAAAACAAAAGATAGTGAAGAAGGTTTTATTTCCTATCCAGTGGGATCGAAACTACTGATAGATAATCTTGATTTCTTTACTGGTGGAGGAGGTACTAATTCTGCAGCCGCTCTTTCCCGGCTAGGTTTAAAAGTAGCATATATAGGTAAGGTTGGAAATGATGAAAACGGTTTTAAAATTTTAAATGAACTCAAAGGTGAAAATGTGGATTTTTTAGGTTCTATAAGCCAAAATCCAGAAGAAAAAACCGGCTATTCAGTAATTTTAGATAGCTTGGAAAGAAGAAGAACTATATTAATTTATAAGGGTACCAACAATAGTTTAGATTTTTCAGAAATAAATCTGGAAAGGTTAAAAACCAAATGGTTTTATTTTTCAAGCATGCTAGGTAAATCTTTTAAAACTTTAGAAAAGCTCTCAAATTTTGCTTCCAGAAATAAAATTAAGATATGTTTTAATCCTAGTAACTATCTTTGCGAGAAGGGAAAGCAATATATAAAGAATATATTAAAAAACACTCAAATCCTAATATTAAACAAAGAAGAAGCCTCTCTTCTGGTAAGAAAAGGTGAACCTTTAGAAAAAATAAGGAGTTTAAAAAAGCTAGGACCTGAGATAGCCATAATAACCAATGGTGAAAATCCAGTCTATGGTGCTGATAATAGCGGCATTTACTTTAAGATCTTCCCACAAAATATAAAAGTGGTCGAAGCTACTGGAGCTGGAGACAGTTTTTCTTCGTCCTTTCTTGCCGGAATGATAAAAACCGGTGATACAGAGTTATCACTGAAACTGGCCATTGCAAACTCACGCTCTGTTTTGAAGTTTAAGGGTTCTAAAAGAAAACTTTTAACCTATGATGAGGCATTAAAAGAAATTAATGGAAGCGATATAAGGATAAAAAAAGGAAATTTAGCATAAAACTGGCATTTAAAAATTAAAGAGGGTAAGGAGAAAAAGATGGCAATAAGAGTAGCCATAAATGGATTTGGTAGAATTGGAAGGCAGATTTTAAGAACTGCCTTAAAATTTGATAAAAATATGGAGATAGATTTTATGGCTATAAATGATTTAGCTGATGCGCATACTTTAGCATGTTTATTAAATAAGATTCCATATACGGAAGCTTAGATAATAAAATAATGGCAGGTGGTGATTATATATCAATTGATGGTAAAAAAATAAAAGTTTTATCAATAAGAAATCCCCAAGAGCTTCCCTGGGATGATCTGAAAGTAGATATAGCCATAGAATCAACTGGATTATTTAGAAAATATGATCTAATAAAATACATAATGAAATAAATTAATAACCCTAGTGTCATGTCAACTTTCAAGTGTAGGATAAAGTCGGGATAGTTTTATTCGAGCATCCTCTGTGGTGAATTGCCAATTAACCTTAGCGTTTTTGTTATTTCTGGCTTCCTGCCATGCTCGTACTTCTTTTCCAACAACTTTAATATCGTCAATTCTTTGTTTCAGATACTGCCCCATAAGAATACTCAATTCTATCTCAGCTATGTTTAACCAACTCCCATGCTTTGGAGTATACACAAACTCAAACCTATCCCATAACGCTTTTGCTTTATCTGGCTTAAAAGTCTCGTAAAGTGACCCGGGAGTATGTGTGTTTAAATTATCCATCATGGTGTTATTTTTGTAGCATTTTCATACTTTGCTGCAATTTCTTCCAGAAAATAAGCCCAGTCACTCTTTGTTCTTCTTTCAGTAATCTTTGCCATGCGGTTTCCAGCCAAGGGTTCGTAGGAAATGAAAATATTACATACACCTAAACGCTTGTATTCATAATCATACTTAGCTGGCCGTCCCGGTATAGCCGAGATAGGAACTTTCGTCTCTGATATTAACTGCTTTGGGGATTCGTCCATACATATTACTGGAAACCGTAGATTAAATGGACGTTTGTAAACATCCAACACCATTTCCATATTCGCTACAAAACTGCTGTTTTGTTCTGGTGGAATAACCCATTCTTTACGTTGCCAAGGCTTGATTTCGTTTTTTTTAGAACGCGACGAATAGTTTCATGAGAGATGCTATCAATATAATTAAGCTCGGCAACCTTATCAGCCAATAGCCTAAGGGACCATCTGGCAAAACCTTCGGGCGGATCACTACAGCTTAATGCAATAAGATGTGCTTCAAAATCTCCATCTGCCTTTTTTTCGTATATGCGTCTTGCTTTCCTGCCGTTAAGAGCAATATCAAGACCTTCTAAGACAAACCGCTTCTTTACGCGGTCAATCTTTTTCATGCTTACATTTAACACCCGGACAATTTCTTTGTTGGTCAAATGTTTTTTCTGACTCTCATCGCATCCAAATAAAATCAACGCATTTAAAATTTTTTGTGATTTATGCTTGCCCTTAGAAGTGAGTACGCCAAGGGCTTCCCGTTCATCTTCGGTAAGTGTCACGATATATTTCTTCATATTCAATCCCCCCTATATTGATTATAAAGAAAATATATCACAATTTATCAGACATTACAAGGTTGACATGACACTAGGTTGTGTGCCGTAAAGTTGTACAGACCCCGTCTGGCCATGGTTACCCCGATACTGCGGAATGCAGGTTTATTGGCAGGGGTAATATGGATACTTCTCGACGGCAATATCTTATAAAAAATATTTGGAAAAATAATTTAGCTATTATTTACTCTCCGGAATCGCCCATAACAAATATATTTTATTTTCTTTTTATATTTTAAAAGTTTAATATAATATTTAATAGTATAAGAAAATAAATTTATATGATTTTTGGAAAATACCCAAAGTGTTAAATCTAAAGAGCGAAGGCATAATCTTAGAAAAGTCTAGTCTGGATTTTGAATCAAAGGGAGTTTTTAATCCGGCATGTATTAAAACTGGAAATACTGTACATATGTTCTACAGGGCAATGAGCATGGATGATATTTCATCAATCGGATACTGCCAGATAAAGGATAATAAAAAAATTACTAAAAGACTGGATAAGCCCATTTTATTCCCTGAATATGAATATGAGAAAAGAGGAGTGGAAGATCCTAGAATAGTGTTTATTGAAGATAAATATTATATGACTTATACAGCATTTGATGGTAAAAATGTCTTAATTGCCTACGCAACCAGTAAGGATTTGGTGGATTTTAGAAAACAAGGAGTAATATCACCCTTATTAACCTATAAAGATGCCGGAAATATTTTAAAGGTTACAAATTCATGGGAAAAATATGCCTTTTACCAGAAGATCTATGAAAAGGTCTTTGGTGAAGATGTACTAATATGGGATAAAGATGCCTGCCTGTTTCCAAAAAAGATCAACGGCAAATACGCCTTGCTTCACCGTATATTTCCCAATATACAGATTTCTTATTTTGAAGATTTTTCGCAGTTAAATAAAGATTACTGGATAGACTATCTAAAAAAGCTTGATCAATATACAGTACTTGAGCCTTTATCATCTTTTGAAAATGAATATGTAGGTGCAGGGTGTCCTCCTATTGAAACTAGCGAAGGCTGGCTTCTTATATACCACTGCGCCGAGCATTCAGAAGATAAAAGGGTATATCATGCAGGAGCAGCACTACTAGATATTGATAATCCTTTAAAAGTAACTTCAAGATTAAAAACCCCCTTATTTTCCCCCGAAGAAGATTGGGAAAAGATCGGAAATGTTAATAATGTTGTATTTCCTACTGGAGCAGTAATTGACAGTGGTATACTTTATATGTATTATGGTGCGGCAGATAAACTGATTGCCTTACAGTCTATAAAATTAAACAAACTGTTAGAAGAGTTAAAAAGAAATTAAGATAAATTGCTATTAAGATTTAAGAATGGCTAAAAGGAAACAAAGACCAATAGTTTTAATTTCCAGCTACTATCCCAGACTGTGTGGCATTGCTACCTTTTGCGAAGAAGCCAGGGAATTTATCCAAAAAGCGAGTCCAGAAAGAGAAGTACTGGTCATAAGCCATACAGATGGTTCAGGGGATGGGGTATATCCCATAATAGATACCTCTCATCGCTTCTGGTGGAGACCCGTAGCAGAAAAAATCAGAAAGATAGATCCCTATGTAATACATATCCAGCACGAATATGGTCTTTATGAGCATGTGGATGAGAGAGGTATTGGGGACAGAAATCAAGGTTTTATAGAGTTTTTAGGCTCCATAAATGAATTTTCCATAGTGGTAGAGCCACATACTGTTCACGGCAGACTTAAAGACTTTGAGGAAAATTTTATTTACCAGTTATGCGAGGATGCTGATGTAGTTATATTTAAAAGTCAGTACCAGAAGTGGAGACTTAACTGGACTTTTACCCAAAGAGGCTGGAAAATGCCCAAAAACATCATGATTGTACCCCATGGAGCAAGAGCAGACAAACAGTGGAGTGAGGATAAGATACCCAGTTTAAAAAAAGAACTGGGCCTGGATAAAATCAATCATTTAAGCAACAATCTGGTAGGTCTGGTAGGCTGGATACAATCCAATAAAAGATGGGATATATTAACTTCTATATGGGAAGAAGTGCTTGAAGAAATAAAAAAAAGGACCGGAGAGTCCTGGGATTTACTTGCTGCAGGTACTATAAGGGATGAAGCTCACCTGGAAGATTATAAGAGATATAAAGAAGGCCTGGAAATTTTAGAGAGGAAAGGAATAGCCCATTATTATGAGTTTGTTCCTAGAGGAGATATTTATTATAAGATAATGGCAGTTTGTAATTTTATAGTGCTTCCCACCGTAGATGAAACCCAATCAGGAACCCTGGCAAGAATTATTGCACTTTCCAAACCTTATATAACTACCGCACCCTTGGAAGGCCTAACAGCCCAAACTCTTGAAAGTGAAGGTGGACTATTATTTACTGATAGACAAATGCTAAAAGAAAAAGTAATAAGGTTAGCTTGTGATAAGGATTTGCGAAATAAACTCTCATGTAATCTAAAAAGATATTTAAATGAAATTGTATCCTGGGATATTATTGCTAAAAAATATAAAAAAGCATATAGATTTGCAAGGCTTCAAAAAATTAAAGGAGAAGAGATTAATTTTCCCTCAGATTTTTAAACAAATCACTTTTTTTACTTACCTTTAAAACCTGAT